>Ga0164290_1000310_pt1 | contig 175528 bp, 172 predicted proteins | sample Micstemetagenome_FD_108782 | JGI IMG/M metagenome (GOLD analysis project Ga0164290, IMG submission 108782) | Contaminated culture microbial community from soil near Moab, Utah, USA - Microcoleus steenstrupii SON62 (Illumina Assembly) | ecosystem: Environmental > Terrestrial > Soil > Soil crust...
CAAATCAGGCCGAGCGTCGTGCGGTAAGCGACTGTTGTTGTTGGCATTTGCAGGCAAGCGGGCTCTACCCGAGCCCCGCCGGGCGCGCAAGCGCTCCCGGCTTGCAGCGTCGAAAAAGCGCTGTTAGAGCAGCCCCCAATGCAAGGATCATCGATGCTCAGTTGGGAAAAAGTCGACGCCATTCCGGGCTGGTTCATGTTCCAGTCCTACTGCGTCTGGCGTGCACTGCTCGACCAGCAGGCCAAGATCACGGGCGACCTGTTCGAGATCGGCGTCTGGCGCGGCAGGTCGGCGTCGGTGCTCGCCTCGTATCGCAAGGGGCAGGAAAAGCTCTATCTCTGCGATCTCAGGCTCGATGAGGAGGCGGTGGGACGGTCGATCCGTTCGGTCGGCGCCGAGCCGGTCAACATCGTGCCGCTGTCGGGGCCGTCGGCGGACCTGCCGGCCAAGCTCGACCTGCAGGCCATGCACCAGACCGTGCGCTGGTTCCACATCGACGGCGAACACACCGGCACGGCGGTCTATCGCGAGCTCGAATTCGCCAACCGCATCGTCAACAACGACGGCATCGTGGTGATCGACGACTTCTTCTCGCCGCGCTATCCCGCCAACACCACCGAGGTGGTGCGCTACCTCGAGAAGAACCCCTTCCACTTCCGCCTGCTCGCAGTCGGCTTCAACAAGGGTTATCTCTGCCGGCCTGAGAGCCTGCCGCGTTACATGGACTTCATGGCTTCGGGCATGAGCCGCGCGCTGGCGGGCTACGGCGCCAAGACGACGATCTTCAAGACCACGGGCCCGTGGGACACCGACGCCGTCGGCATCACCGACTATGTCGACGATGCGGGGCCCATCGCCGGCCCCGACAACGAGCCGCAGCGCTGGCACATGATGCGCACGCGCCATGTCTGGGGACCGGTGCGCCATCTGCAGAACGGCTGGCGGATGCTGAGGGGGCGGTAGTTTGACACCGAAGGTGTCATCCTGAGCGTAGCGAGGGACCTTGTCTGGTCTCGCAAAGGTCCCTCGGCTTCGCCTCGGGATGACGGCGACGTCGGCTACGCCGTCGTCGCCGTCACCTTCGCCAGCTTCATCTGATCGTCGAGATCGTCGGCGATGAAGTTGCGCACGACCTCGTCGAGGTCCTTGTCTGTCTGGAAGCCGAGGCTGCGCGCGCGCTTTGAATCGATGCCCTGGGGCCAGCCGTCACAGATCTTCTGGATCGCGGGATCGTGCTGCCAGGTGACCTTGCCAACCTTGCGATTGCCGGCATGGCGGCCGACCGCCTGCTCGAGCTCCCGGGCGGTGACGTTGATGCCGTTCAACAGCAGCGTTCGGCCCGGACCGAAAGCGTCGGGCGCGAGGTCGTGCAGGCGCACGAAGGCGTCGACCGTCTTGCGCGGGCTCAAGACGACCATGATGGTCTCGGGCGTCACCGGGCAGACGACGTCGACACCGGTCAGCGGCTCGCGCACGACCGAAGACGCCCAGGTCGAGGCCGCCTTGTTGGGCAGGCCGGTGCGCACGCAGATCGTCGGCAGTCTCACCGAGGTACCGCGCAAAAATCCCTTGCGGGTGTAGTCGCGGATCAGGAACTCGCCGATCGACTTCTGGGCGCCGTAGGAGGTCTGCGGCGTGAGCGCCGTGTCGTCGGTAACGGCAGGCGGCAGTTCGCCGCCGAAGGCCGCCAGCGAGCTGGTGAAGACCACGCGCGGATTGGTGCCGAGCGCCCGACAGGCCTCCAGCACGTTGCGCGTGCCGTCGAGATTGACCTTATAGCCGAGGTCGAAGTCGGCTTCGGCGCCGGCGCTGACCACGGCGGCGAAGTGGAACACCGTGGCCGCCCCCTGCACGATCGACTGCACGGTGGCGAAGTTGGCGATGTCGCCGGCGAGCGTCTTGACCCCGGGATCGTCGAGGCCGGGGCCGCTTGCCTTGGTGACGTCGAACAGCAGCAGCTCGCTCACCCGCTCGGGCTTTCCCGAAGGGCCGGCGAGGTCCTGCTGCAGCAGCCGCCGCGCCAGCTTCTTGCCGAGGAATCCCGCGCCGCCCGTGATCACGACCTTCATGTCGGTTCCATCCCTTCAAAAATCCGATTCCATTCGCCGCGGACGAAAGTGTGCACAGATCGGCCTTCACAGTCTATGTTGCCGGCAATGGCGGGTCCGAGCGAGCTCTTCGTTTTCAAGGACGCCCTGATCGTCCTGGGCACGGCGGCCGTCGTGGCGCCGGTGGTGCACCGCCTGAAAGTGAGCCCGGTCCTGGGGTTCCTCGTCGTCGGCGCCGTGCTGGGGCCGCACGGCCTGGGACGGTTGGCCGAATATTCGCGCGCCGTCGACTGGGTGACCGTTACCGGCGAGAAGCAGATCGCCTTCATTGCCAATCTCGGCATCGTCTTCCTGCTGTTCTTCATCGGCCTCGAGCTGTCGCTGCGCCGCCTGCTCACCATGCGCCGCCTGGTGTTCGGGCTGGGCGGCGCGCAGACCATCGTGACGACGATCGTGATCAGCCTGGCCGGCCGCTGGTTCGGCCTGTCGGGCGCCGCCTCGCTGATCATCGGCGCCTGCCTCGCCCTTTCCTCGACGGCCATCGTCATGGAGCTGCTGTCGGGCCAGCGCCGCATGATGTCGACCACAGGCCGCACCAGCTTCGCCATCCTGCTGGCGCAGGACCTCGCCGTCGTGCCGCTCTTGTTCCTGATCGGCGCGCTGGGCAGCGCTTCCGACGGGGCGACCCTGCTGCAGGGCGTGGCGGTGGCGCTGGCCGAAGCGGTAATCGCGGTGATCTTCATCGTCGTCGTCGGCCGGCTGGTGCTGAGGCCGCTGTTCCGGCTGGCCGCCGGCACCGACAATCCCGAATTCTTCATGGCGGCGACGCTCTTGATCTCGGTCGGCTCAGGCGTGGTCGCCGCCTACGCCGGCCTGTCGATGGCGCTCGGCGCCTTCATCGCCGGGCTGCTGCTGGCCGAGACCGAGTATCGCCGCGCCGTCGAGGCGATGATCGATCCCTTCCGCGGCCTGCTGCTGGGGGTCTTCTTCTTCTCCGTCGGCATGCATGTCGATCTCGGCTTCATCGTCCGCGAGCCGTTGATCGTGCTAGGCGGCCTTCTTGCCATGATCGCGGTCAAGGCGGTGCTGCTCGCCCCGCTCTGCCGCGCCTTCGGGGTGCCGTGGGCGCCAAGCGTGGAGACCGGCCTGCTGCTGGCGCCGGGCGGCGAATTCGCCTTCATCGGCATCGGGCTTGCGACCCAGTTCGGCCTGGTCGCGCCCAACGTGTCGGCTGGGGTGCTGGCCGTGGTGTCCCTCACCATGGCGGCTCTGCCCTTTGTCGGGCTGTTCGCGCGGCGCGCCGGGCATACCTTCGCACGCGAGGTCGCGGCCGATCCCCTGTTCACCGTGCTGCCGCCGGACGATCATGCCAAGCGCGTCATCGTCGTCGGCCACGGCCGAGTCGGCCAGCTGGTGAGCGGGCTCCTGGAGGAGCACAACATCCCCTACATCGCCTGCGATCGCGACACCAACATCGTCGAACGCTGGCGCCAGCTCGGCCGGCCGATCTACTACGGCGACGCCTCCAATCCGCTGTTCCTGCAGCGCTGCGGCATCGACGAGGCGACGGGCGTGATCGTCACCCTCGACACGGCAGCGGTCGACGACGTGGTCAGGGCCGTGCGCGCGCGGCGGCCGGACGTGATGATCGTGGCGCGCGCCCACGATGCGCAGCACGCGCGCCATCTCTATTCGCTCAAGGTCACCGACACCGTGCCGGAGACCATCGAGGCCAGCCTGCAGCTCGCCGAATCGGCGCTGGTCGGGCTCGGCGTGCCGATGGGCCTGGTGATCGCCTCGATCCACGAGCGCCGCGAGACGGTGCGGCGCGAACTGCAGGCTGCGGCCGGCAGCGCCCTGTCGATGACCGAGCAGATCCGTCACGCCAGACGTGAACAGGGGCGGCGCGAGCGCGCAGCGAAGTCATGAGGATGCCGTGAAGATCCTGAGCTGGAACCTGTTGCGCCTGACCGGCGCGGAAGCAGACGATGTCGCGGCCCTGGTGCGGCACGAGAAGCCCGACGTCATGCTGATGCAGGAGGCGACCCGGGAGATCGAGGCGCTGCCGTCGCTGATCGGCGGCCATTTCCATCGGCTGTCGTGGCTGGGGCGCATCCACGGCCTCGCGGTGTGGAGCCCGCACCGCTTCGCCGCACCGCGCGCGCTCTCGCTGCCAGCCTCACGCCTGCCCGGTCGCCTGCCGCGGCGGCGGGCGCAGATCGTCCAGGTGGGCGAGATCACCTTTGCCAACGTCCATCTCAGCCACGGCCAGCTGCTGAACCGCCGCCAGCTTGCCCGCATCGCCGCCCATCTGCGCGGCAAGCCCTCGGCCATCATCGGCGACTACAACATCGTCGGGCCGGTCGTGCTGCCGGGCTTCGCCGACGTCGGCCCGCGCGAGCCGACGCACTATGCGAGCAACGTCGTGCCCTTTCGCCTCGACCGCTGTTTGGTGCACGGGCTCAGCTGCCGCGCGGCCGACGCACTGGCCTTCGGCCCGTCCGACCATCGGCCGATCCGGCTCGAGCTGGCGCTGCTCGACGGCTGGGGCCTCGAGACCGGCCTGCGTGCCCGGCCGGACCAGCGCTGGATCCGGCGCGACCGGCTGGGGCGACTCTACCGCTAACTAGAGATACGGCTGCAGCAACCGTGCTGCGCTGTTGCGCAGCCGGATCGGCAGCGGATCGGCATCGAGCTCGGCCAACGTCAGGCGGCGCGCGTTGGGCGCGATCTTGGAGATCTGGGCGGCGAAGCCGGCGTCGTGCAGCTCGACATTGAGCTCGAAATTCAGGCGGAAGCTTCTGGTGTCCCAGTTGGCGCTGCCGATCAGCGACCAGGCCTCATCGATCACCATCAGCTTGGAATGGTCGAACGGCGGCGCCGTCAGCCAGACGCGGCAACCGGCCTCGATCAGCGGCCTGAGCGGAATGCGGCGCGCCCAGTCGAGAACGGCGTGGTTGGAATGGTCGGGCAACACGATGTCGACCTTGACCCCGCGCAGGGCCGCCAGCCCCAGCGCCATGGTCAGGGGGTCGGGCGGCAGGAAATACGGCGTGACCACGCGGACCGACTTGTGGGCGCAGGAGATCGCGTGCAGGGCCACGTACTCGATCTGCTCCATGTCCTCGTCGGGGCCGGAGGTGACGACGCGCGCCGCCACTGGTCCCGCCTTGTCGAGCGGCGGGAACCAGCTCTCGGTGAGCAGCTTCTCGCCGGTCGTGTACAGCCAGTCGTCGGCGAAGGCGTCGGTCAGCTGCTCGACGATCGGGCCCTCGAGCTGGAAGTGCGTGTCGTGCACCACGAACGGCGGCTTGTCGGCGGCGATGTTCTCGGCGCCGATATTGATGCCGCCGGTGAAGCCGAGCCGCCCGTCGACCACCATCACCTTGCGATGGTTGCGCAGGTTCACGAAGGGCATGCGCCAGGGAAAGTACGAATGCAGGAAGCGCGCGACCGGAACGCCGGCGGCGCGCAGGCGGTTGTAGGTGCCCGACCAGAAATAGCCGCTGCCGACGCCGTCGATCAGCACGCGCACCTCGACGCCGCGGCGCTGGGCCTGGATCAGCGCCTGGTGGAAGGCCTCGCCCGCCTTGTCGGCGCGGAAGATGTAGCTCACCAGGCCAACGCTCTTCTCCGCCTTCTCGATCGCCGCCAGCATCCGCGGATAGGCCTGGTCGCCCGAATGCAGGATCTCGATCTTGTTGCCATGCTCGGTTGGCAGGCCGGTCAGCCGGCCGACGGCGAACTCGAGCGGCGTCAGAGGATCGTCGACGATGACATCGCCCAGCGTCTCGCCGGCGACTCCAAGCGGCAGGCGCTGGCGGCGCAAACGCTGGGCGCGCCGCTTCACGCGGTTGATGCCCATGGTGAGATAGAGCACAGCGCCGAGGAACGGCGACAGCCAGGCGATGCCGATCCACGACACGGCGGCCCCGACGTTGCGCTTGTAGAGCAGCACATGGACCGTCACGAGGCTCGCGATGGCGAGGTGCGCCAGCGAACCGACGATCGCGGTGAGACCGACCCCGGAGATCACGCCACGGGTATAGCAGGGGTTCGCCTCGCCAGCGACGCCGGCGAGGCGAGCCGGCGTTACGCCGTCGCCTTGATGGCCTTGCCGGCGAGATCGATGATCTCGTCGATCTGCGCCTTCTCGATGACCAGCGGTGGCGACATGGCGATCGTGTCGGCGGCCTGGCGCACCATCAGGCCGAGCTCGAAGGCCTTGACGAAGGTGTCGTAGCCGCGCGCGCCGGCGGCGTCCTTGCGGCCTTCCATGTCGATGCCGGCGGCAAGTCCCAGATTACGGATGTCGGTGACGCCGGGCAGGCCCTTCAGTGAATGCACGCCGTCCTCCCAGTACTTGGAGAGATCGGCGGCGCGCTGGAACAGGCCCTCATCCTTGTAGATGTCGAGCACCGCCGAGGCCGCGGCGCAGGCCAACGGATGGGCAGAATAGGTGTAGCCGTGGAACAGCTCGACGACGTTCTCCGGCCCGTTCATCAGGCCGTCGTAGATGTGCTTGCGCACGAACACGCCGCCCATCGGCACCGTGGCGTTGGAGATGCCCTTGGCCACCGTCATGAGGTCGGGGATGACGTTGAAGTATTCGGCGGCGAAGCCCGTGCCCAGCCGCCCGAAGCCGGTGATGACCTCGTCGAAGATCAGCAGGATGCCGTGCTTGTCGCAGATCTGGCGCAGGCGCTGCAGGTAGCCCTTGGGCGGCGGCAGGTAGCCGGTCGAGCCGGCGCAGGGCTCGACGATCACCGCGGCGATGGTCGAGGCATCGTGCAGGCCGACGATGCGCTCGAGCTCGTCGGCGAGCTCGATGCCGCCATGCTCGGGCAGGCCGCGCGAGAAGGAATTTTTGGCCGGCAGATGCGTGTGCGGCATGTGGTCGACGCCAGGCAGTAGCGCGCCCCATTGCTTGCGGTTGTTCACCATGCCGCCGACGGAGATGCCGCCGAATCCGACGCCGTGATAGCCGCGCTCGCGGCCGATCAGGCGGGTGCGCGTGCCCTGGCCGCGGGCGCGCTGCCAGGCCAGCGCGATCTTCAGCGCGGAGTCGACGGCCTCGGAGCCGGAGTTGCAGTAGAAGGCGTGGTCGAGGTCGCCCGGAAGCATGGCGGCGTGCCGCGCGGCGAGCTCGAAGGACTTCGGATGGCCCATCTGGAAGGAGGGTGCGTAATCCATCTCCTCGAGCTGCTGGGCGATCGCAGCCTTGATCTCCTCGCGGCCGTGTCCGGCGTTGACGCACCACAGGCCGGCGGTGCCGTCGATCACCTTGCGGCCATCCGGCGTCCAGTAGTGCACGCCCTTGGCCCGCGCCAGCAGTCGGGGATTCTTCTTGAACTGCCGGTTCGCGGTGAACGGCATGAAGAAGGCTTCGAGATTGTTGGCGGTGGGCGCGGTGGCGGGAGGCGTCATGGTGCTACTCTTGTTCAAGCTCTGGATGACAAGGCGCCGAACCTATCACCTGCTCACATCGACCACCACGCGGCCGCGTATCTCTCCCCTGAGGATTTTTGGGGCGAGCGACATCACCTCGGAAAGGCCCGCCTCGCTCACCGTGCTGTCGAGCCTGTCGAGCGGCAGGTCGGTGCCCAGTCGCCGCCAAGCCTCCTCGCGCGGCGCCTTGGGCAGCATCACCGAATCGATGCCGTACATGGCCACACCGCGCAGGATGAAGGGCAGGATCGAACCGGGAAAGGTCGCCCCGCCGGCCAGGCCGCACACCGCGGCGGCGCCGCCGTACTTCACCTGGGCGAGCGCCTTGGCGAGCATCACGCCCGACACCGTGTCGACCACACCCGCGAACCGCTCGGACAGCAGCGGGCGATCGGGCGCCTCGGTGAGCTCCTTGCGCTCCATGACCGATGCCGCACCCAGCGCCTTCAGGTAGGGCGCCTCCTGCGGCCGGCCCGTGGCGGCCACGACCGTGAAGCCGAGCTTGGCCAGGACGGCCACGGCCACCGAGCCCACGCCGCCCGCCGCGCCGGTGACGAGAAGCTCGCCAGAGCCGGGCTTGAGCCCGTGCCGTTCCAGCGCCATCACGCAGAGCATGGCGGTGTAGCCCGCGGTGCCGATCGCCATCGCCCGCTTGGTCGAGATCGAAGCCGGCAGCTTCACCAGCCAGTCGCCCTTCACCCGCGCCTTCGTGGCGTAGCCACCCCAATGAAGTTCGCCGACGCGCCAGCCGTTCAGCACGACCTTGTCGCCGGCGGCGAAGTGCGAATTGTCACTTGCTTCTACAGTGCCACTGAAGTCGATGCCGCCGACGTGCGGCCAAGTCTTGACCAGCCCGCCGCCGCTGGTGAGCACCAGGCCGTCCTTGTAGTTCAGGGTCGAGTACTCAACGCTGACTGTGACGTCACCGGCCGGCAACTTGTCCACCGGCAGAGTCTCGATGGCCCCGCTAATCTTGCGGTCAGCCCCCTGGTTCAATATAAGTGCACGGAACGACATGAAGGCTCCCGACGTCGATTCGATGGGCTTTCTAGCAAGCTGGTGAGACGCCGACGAGCGGGCTCGAGCGGTGCCGATGGCAAGATGCAGACCAAAAACAAGGCTCCACCAAATGCCCTCCATGCACGGTTGCATACCAGCTCCTAGTTCAATTGGAACATATCAACAAAAAACTGCCCCACTGGCGCGAAATCATAATTGTCGGGGACGTGGGAGGGGTATTGTCGCGTATTGAGGTCATGTTCGGAGTGAGCGGCTTACCCATCCTTTCCACCATCCCACGATCCGGGACGTGGTTCTTACGTTATGCAATCTCGTTCCTGTGCCATCTCGAGCAGGGTGGCCAGATCGTCGATTGCGTGACGGGTCGCCTTGTGGGCGATCCCGCCGGGCCGACCTTCGACTTCGAGCGCTTTCGGGGAGGCCCGCTCTTCCACGTCCGGGGCGTGTTCCCCGTCCCTCACCTGTTCGTCGGCCATACCGCCTGTCCCGGCTTTGTCGCCAAGACCGCCGGCGTCGACTGGTGGGAGCGGACCCGCTTCCACGTGCCGGGCTACGACTATTTCCACGAGGGCATGAACTACCGCTACACGCCGATCGACCTTGGCCCCTACCAGTACACGAAGGTGCGTGTCGGCGCGCTCGAGCGCTCCGCGCGCAAGGGGACCAGCGGACCGATCGTGCTGGTCTACCGCAACCCGCTCGACCAGGCGGCGTCCTACTACCGCTATTGTCGGAATCACAAGGATTCGACGTACAATTGCCTGGGCGGTCGGCCGCTTTCCAGCGTGCCGTTCCGCGACTACCTGTTCGACAGCGCGCTCGCCTCCTACGCCAAGCAATTCATCTCCTTCCAGGCGATGGCGGACCGCCATCCTGCCCAGGTCCTGCTGATGCCCTACGAGCGCATGCTGCGCGACCGGGTCGGCGCGCTCGCCATGGTGCTCGATCATCTGAACGGCGCGCCGCGGGAGTGGCCGACACTTGCCGATGCGGTCTGGCTTGCCCGCACCGAGCATATGAAGGCGATCGAGAAACAGCTCGGTCGCTCGCTCGACGGCACGCGCGCCGCGCGCGGCAGCCACATCACTCAGGTCAATCCGGGCCGCCCCAGCAGGCGCATCGATGAGCGCCTGCGCAGCGAGGCGCTGGCCAGGCTTGCAGGAATGGGCGTGGACACCGGATTGTTCGAGTGGCCGGCTATCGATCGGGCGGCGAGCGTCGCTGCCTAGAAGGACGGGCGTAACCGGACCACCATTCTCCGCCTAGCCTGGAAAGAGCAGCCCGCTTGCCAGCCTCGACTCCACACTTGCGGCACCTCGAAGCCGAAGCGATCCACGCCCTGCGCGAGGCGGCCGCGCTCTTCCGCAAGCCGGTCATCCTCTACTCGATCGGCAAGGACTCCTCGGTCCTGCTGCATCTGGCGATCAAGGCCTTTTATCCGGCCAAGCCGCCCATCGCGCTGCTGCACGTCGACACGACGTGGAAGTTCCGCGAGATGATCGCCTTTCGCGATCGCCGACTGGCTGAGCTCGGCCTGCCGATCCACGTCCACGTCAATCGCGCCGGCGTCGAGCGCGGCATCAGCCCGCTCACCCATGGGGCTGCCGTCCACACCGACATCATGAAGACCGAGGCGCTGAAGCAGGCGCTCGACCTGCATGGCTTCGACGCCGCGATCGGTGGGGCGCGACGCGACGAGGAACCGTCACGCGCCAAGGAGCGCATCTTCTCCTTGCGCAGCGCCGCCCATCGCTGGGACCCGCGCGGGCAGCGGCCCGAGTTGTGGCGCCTCTACAACGGACGCCTCGGCCCCGGCGAGAGCATCCGGGTCTTTCCTCTGTCGAACTGGACCGAGCTCGACATCTGGACCTACATCGAGTGCGAGAAGATCCCGGTCGTGCCGCTCTACTTCGCGGCCAGCCGCATGGTCATCGAGCGCAACGGCATGCTGATCCTGCGCGACGACGAGCGGCTCACGCTGATGCCCAAGGAAGTGCCGCAGCTGCGCTGGGTGCGCTTCCGCACGCTCGGCTGCTATCCCCTGACGGGCGCCATCGAATCGCGCGCCACCACCGTGCCCGCCATCATCGCCGAGCTGATGGCGCTGCGCACATCGGAGCGCCAAGGTCGCGCCATCGACCACGGCGCCAGCTCGATGGAGCGCAAGAAGGCCGAAGGCTACTTCTGATGGACGGCACGGCTGCAGCAGTTGAGGGCGGCCTGCTGCGGTTCATCACCTGCGGCAGCCTCGACGACGGCAAGAGCACGCTGATCGGGCGGCTGCTGGTGGACGCCGACGTCGTGCCCGACGACACCATGGCCGCACTTCTGCGTGAGAAGAAGAAGGATCTCGCGTTGCTGGTCGACGGCCTGCAGGCCGAGCGTGAGCAAGGCATCACCATCGACGTCGGCTACCGCTTCTTCACAACACCCAGGCGGCGCTTCATCGTCGCCGACACGCCGGGACACGAGCAGTACACCCGCAACATGGCGACCGGCGCCTCGACCGCCGACCTTGCGGTGATCCTGATCGACGCGACCAAGGGGCTGTTGCGACAGACCGGCCGGCACAGCGCCATCGTGGCGATGATGGGCATCCGCCACATCGTGCTCGCCGTCAACAAGATGGATCTCGTGGGCTACGACCAGGCCCGCTTCGCCGCCATCGTCGCGGCCTACACGCCGATCGCCGAGCGGCTGGGCCTGGCCGACGTCACCGCCATTCCGCTGTCGGCCCTGCTGGGCGACAACGTCATCCGGCGCAGCGCGGCGATGCCGTGGTACGACGGGCCGACCTTGCTCGGCCATCTCGAGACGGCAAGCACCAGCCCGCGCGAACCAGGACCGTTCCGCCTGGCCGTGCAATGGATCACCCGCGACACGCGCTTTCGCGGCTATGCCGGCACGGTCCTGGGCGGCAGCGTCCGGCCGGGTGACGAGGTGGCGATCCTGCCGTCGGGCGCGTGCGCACGGATTGCCCGCATCGTCACCTACGAAGGCGACCTCGAGTGCGCCGTGGCTGGCCAGGCGGTGACGCTGACCCTGGCCGAAGAAACCGACGTCGGCCGCGGCGACCTGATCGCGGCGGCCGGGCAGCTGCCGCACATGAGCGACCAGCTCGCCGCGCACCTGGTGTGGATGAGCGAGGCGCCGATGCTGCCGGGCCGCTCCTACCTGATGCGTCTCGGCCCGGCGACGGCGACGGCGACGGTGAGCGAGCTCAAGCATCAGCTCGACATCGCCACCGGCTCGCAGGAAGCGGCCAAGCAGCTCGGCCCCAACGACATCGGCTTCGTCAACCTCGCGCTCGATCGCGCGCTGCCGTTCGATACCTACAGCGACAATCGCGAAACCGGCAGCTTCATCCTGATCGACCGACTGACCAACGCCACGGTCGGCGCCGGCATGATCCGCTTTCCGCTGCGCCGCGCCGCCAACCTTACCTGGCAGACCTTTACGGTCGACAAGCAGGCGCGCTCGGCCCTCAAGGGGCAGCGGCCTGCCGTGCTGTGGTTCACCGGCCTCTCGGGCGCCGGCAAGTCCACCATCGCCGACGGCGTGGAGAAGCGCCTGATGGCGCTCGGCCGGCACAGCTACGTGCTGGACGGCGACAATGTGCGCCACGGCCTCAGCCGCGACCTCGGCTTCACCGACGCCGACCGCGTCGAGAATATCCGCCGCGTGATCGAGACGGCGCGGCTGATGGCCGATGCGGGACTGATCGTGCTCGTCTCTTTCATCTCCCCGTTCCGCGCCGAGCGGCGGGCGGCACGCGAACGCCTCGCGGACGATGCGTTCCTCGAGATCTTCGTCGATACGCCGCTTGCCGAGTGCGAGCGGCGCGATCCCAAGGGCCTCTACGCCAAGGCGCGCGCCGGCGGGCTCAAGAACTTCACCGGCATCGATTCGGCGTACGAGCCGCCTGTGGCGCCCGACCTGCATCTGTGCACGACCGACCTCGACATCGAGCGCGAGATCGACTTGGTCATCGACGCCCTGCGTTCGCGCGGCGTCTTTGATTAGTCAGGGCTGCGGATGACGTCGACAGCGATCGTCCGCGCCAGCGCCTGCAGCCGCCGGCCGTAACGCTGGGCAACTTCTTCCTCGCTCATCGCCGAACGGGGGAAGCGGATCGAGATGCAGCCAAGCACGCGATCCTTGTCCAGGATCGGCACGGCCATGCCGTGCAGGCGGGTCGGCCGCGGCGGCACCGTGAAGGCCCAACCGGCGCGGCGGATCGTCTGAAGCGCCGCCGTCAGGGCCGGCCCCTGGCGCACGCCGGCGCCACGGAGGATGGCGCGCCGCTCGTCGTCCGGGCAGAAGGCGAGCCAGGCGCGGCCGAGCGCGCCGATCAACAACGGGCTGCGGCGATTGAAACCCGCGGTCTCGAACGACATCGGGCTCTGCGGCGCCGTCGAATAGCGAATCGTCATTGCCCCGGCACTCAGCGTCGCGAGATAGAGCGGCCAACGGTGCTCCGCCGTGAAGCGGCTCATGTGCGGGATGGCCGCGTCGACCAGATGATCGATGAAGCGAACCCCGCCAGCCAAGGCCAGCACGCGGTCGGTCAGCCGATAGCCCGCCTCGCGCGACACTCGCGAGGCATAACCGAGCGCGATCAGGGTGTGCAGCAGGCGCACCAGCGTCGGCCGCGGCAGGCTGGTCTCGGCGGCGAGGATGGTGAGCGTCGTCGACCGCCGCCGGTTCAGCGCCTCCAGCACGAGGAAAGCACGCTGGATGGGTTCGATGACAGCCTGGCCCGCCATGCCGATACGCTAGTCCGTATTACGGACTTTGTCGACTTAACACGGGCGTCGGCCGCTGAGACGCGTAGCCTGCAGCGCAGGAGGAAACCAACCCATGGCCTACCAGTCGATCGAGGTGAAGAAGCTCACGCCCACCATCGGCGCCGAAATCTTCGGCGTCGACCTCGCCAAGCCGCTCGGCAACCAGCAGTTCCAGGAGGTGCATGACGCGCTGATGGACAATCTGGTGGTCTTCTTCCGCGACCAGAAGATGTCGATCGACCAGCACAAGGATTTCGGCCGCCGCTTCGGGCCGCTGCACACCCATCCCAACGCGCCGATCGAGTTCCCCGACCATCCCGAGATCCTGGTCATCAAGGCCGACGAGAAGTCCAAGCGCGTCGCCGGCGAGGAATGGCACTCCGACGTGAGCTGCGATGCCGAGCCGCCGATGGGCAGCATCCTCTATCTCACCGAGGTACCGCCGGACGGCGGGGGCGACACGCTGTTTGCCAATATGTATCGCGCCTACGAAACGCTGTCGGACCCGATCAAGGCGATGCTGCAGGGCCTGACCGCGCTGCACGACAGCTCCAAGGCGCACTACTATCGCGTCAAGGCCAAGGACCGCGACGACATCAAGTTCCCCTACGCCGAGCATCCGATCGTGCGCACCCATCCGGTGACCGGCCGGCAGGCGTTGTTCGTCAACCGCGGCTTTACGCTCCGCATCCCGCAACTGCGCCGGAACGAGAGTGACGCGCTGCTCGAGATGCTCTACCGCCATGTCGAGACGCCGGAGTTCCACTGCCGCTTCAAGTGGCAGGCCAACTCGGTGGCCTTCTGGGACAACCGCGCCACCCAGCACCACGCCATGTTCGACTACTTTCCACACCGTCGTTATGGACATCGCGTGACGGTGTGCGGCGACAAGCCGTTCTATCGCGCCGCCTGACCTCGAGATGCTCCGCCGTCGCCTCGTGCTGGGCGCCGCCTTGGCGCCCTTCGCTGCCGCTCGCGCCGAATCATGGCCCGCCAAGCCAATCCGCGTCATCCTGCCCGGGCCGGTCGGCGGCCTGATCGATGTCGCCGGCCGCGCCATCGGCGATGCCATGCAGAAGGAGCTCGGCCAGCCATGGCTGATCGATCCGCGGCCGGGCGGCAATGGCATCGTGGCGGCGCAGATGTTCCTCGGCGCGCCGGCCGACGGCTACACGCTCTATCTCACCGTGTCCGGCCACGTCGCCCTGCCCTTCCTCATGAAGGTGCCGTTCGACGCCATGGCCGACTTCAGGCCCATCGCCATGATCGGCGCCAGCACGGCGCTGCTTTGTGTGCCGCCGGAATCGCCAGCCAACACCGTCGCGGAGTTCGTGGCCTACGCCAGGGCCAACCCCGGCAAGCTCAACTATCTCAACTCGGGCAACGGCACCGGCACGCATCTGCTGCCCGAGCTGCTCAAGATCAAATATGGGCTCGACATCACATCGATCAGCTACAAGGGCCTGCCGCCCGGCGTGCATGACCTGCTGGCAGGTCGGCTCGACCTCGCCATGGTGAGCACGACGCTGGTCATGCAGCACGTCAAGGCGGGCAGGTTGAAGGCGATCGCGCTGGTCGGCCCCAGGCGGCTCGCCGAGTTGCCCGACGTGGCCACCATGGCCGAGCAGGGTGCGGGCGATACCGAAGTGCGCTCCATGCTGCCGCTCTATGGCCAGCGCACCCTGCCCGACGCGATCCTCGATCGCATCAGCAAGGCGATGCTGGCCGCCCAGGCCGATCCGGAGACGAAGCTGCGCCTGGCGGCGGCCTACATCGAGCCCATGCCCCTCAGCCCGGCCGAGACCGAGGCTACGCTCAAGGCCGAGCACGAGCGGCTGGGCAAGCTCATCCAGCAGCTTGGCATCAAGGCCGACGGCGCCTAGAGCTTGCCAAGGCGGGCGCCCGCCCCCACATCTTCGGGCGATGAGCGCGCGCCAGTTCAGTCTCAGTCCGCATCGCAGCGTGATCGCCATTGGCGGTCCCGACCGTGTCGAGTTCCTGCAGGGCCTGATCTCCAACGACACGACCAAGGTGGCGTCCGGCCGGGCCATCTGGGCGGCGTTGCTGACCCCGCAGGGTCGGTTCCTCAACGACATGTTCGTGGCCGACGGCGGCCACGATACGCTCCTGCTCGAGACCGAGCGCGAGCGAGCCGCGGCACTCACCAAGAAGCTTTCGCTCTACAAGCTTCGCTCCAAGGTGACCGTCGAGGATCGCAGCGCGAGCCTCGAGGTCGCCGTCGCCTACGGCCCCGACGCGGCCGCCGTCCTGCCGCTCGACGGCGCCGTCGCTTTCCCCGATCCGCGTCTTGGCGAGCTTGGCATCCGCGTCATCGCCCCGACGGGAACGGCCGCGGGCCTGCTGCAGGCCAAGGGCTTCTCGGCGGCCCCGCTGCAGTCCTACGACGAGCTGCGCCTGTCGCTCGGCGTCCCCGACGGTAGCCGCGACCTCGTCGTCGAGAAGGCGCTGTTGCTGGAGAACGGCTTCGACGAGCTGAACGGCGTCGACTGGCAGAAGGGCTGCTACATGGGCCAGGAGCTGACCGCCCGCACCAAGTACCGCGCCCTGATCCGCAAGCGGCTTTTTCCCGTTCGCATTGAAGGGGCATTGCCGGCGTCGGGGACCGCGATCTTCAAGGACGACCAGGAAGTGGGGGAACTACGCTCGGGAGCCGGCCAACGCGCACTCGCCCTGCTGCAAACCGAGGCCGCCCGCGGCAGCGACAAGCTCGTCGCTGACGGCGCCCAGGTGATCCCCGAAATCCCGGCCTGGATGCGCCTGTCGTAGCAATTTCACTTTACATCGAGACCGCAACCGCGAGTAAGATCGGCATCGGGAGATATCGATGCTGGAAATACTCGCGAACCGTGTGGCGACGTCGTTGGCGGTTCTGGTGCTGGGCGCATGTTTGGCTGTCCCGGCCTCGGCGCAGATTGGCGTGATCTCCACGACCGACGGCGGCCCGACGCGGCAGGACGGCAAGGTGCAGGTCGGCCAGCGGATCACAACCACTGCCGATGGACACGCTCATCTGATCTTCGTCGATGGCTCGGCAGTGACGGTCGGTCCTGGCAGCACAGTGACGATCGACAACTATGCCTACGACGCAGCGAGCAAGAAGGGCGCGCTGACGCTCAACGTCGAGCAGGGCACCGTCCGTTTCGTCGGCGGCGCGATCAGCAAGACCAACGACGTCGAGATCAGGACGCCGTCCGGCAAGGTCGCGATCCGCGGCGGCATTGCGGCTGTTTCTGTGGGATCAGGCGAAACCAGGGCGAGCTTCCTTGCCGGCAACGCCATGCGCGTCACCGGTGCAGGCATCACCGAGACCGCGACCCGCGCGGGCTCGCAGATCAGCATTGCAGGTAATGGAGCGCCTTCTCGGCCGACGCTGCTGGCGTCAGGTCAACTCGGCGCCTTTCAGGCACTTGACCGGTCACCCACATCGCGGTCGGTGGCAAAGCCTGCCGATCAGCGATTCTCGAGCTTCGCAGCGGACAATCCCGGTTCCCTGCTACCGCGAGTACCTGCGACTGCGGCAGCGAATTACAACGCGGCCGTGCTCTCCCAGTTACCGATCCAGCAGACGCAGGTCACCCAGGCCATCCAACCACACGTGAGCCCGTCGCCGGCGCCGATTGCGGTCACTCCCGTGGCGTTACCAGCACCTCTTCCTGCCCCTCCGGCCTCTACGCCACCGACTGTTCCAGCCAAGGCGCCAGCTGTTCTGGCCAAGGTGCCGACGTCAACCTTCACGATTTCCGGTGTAACGATTACCGCGGCCACCGGCACAACGCTGTCCGGAACCCTGCCTCCAGGCACCAGCATCGTCAGCGTCGGTAGGTAGCAAACGCCGGTCGACTTGCGGTTCGGCCCCCTAGCCGTCCCGACCCGTCGGGCTTAAGGTCTGCGGCTTCCAGCGTCCGAGGAGGCCGGCCCCGTGAAACTCATCAATCCGAACCCGTTCACCACCCGTCCCGAGATCGTCGGCACCTTCGGCGTGGTCGCGTCCACGCACTGGATCGCCACCGCGGTCGGCATGGGCATCCTTGAGCGCGGCGGCAATGCCTTCGACGCCGCTGTCGCCACCGCCTTCACCCTGCAGGTGGTCGAGCCGCATCTCAACGGCCCGGGCGGCGACGTGCCGCTGATCTTCCATGCCGTGAAGAAGGGCAAGACCGAGGTGATGTGCGGCCAGGGCGTGATGCCGGCCAAGGCCACCATCGCCCACTTCAAGGGCCTCGGCCTCGATCTCATTCCCGGCACCGGCCTGCTGCCCGCCGCCGTGCCCGGCACCTTCGATGCCTACATGCTGATGCTGCGCGACTACGGCACTATGTCGCTCGGCGAGGTGCTGGCGCCGGCCATCGGCTACTACATGAACGGCTACCCCCTGGTCGAACGCGCCTCGGCGACGATCGCCACGGTGCGGGAGAATTTCCGCGACAACTGGCCGACCTCGGCCGCCGTCTACCTGCCGGGCAACAAGGTGCCGAAGCCCGCCGAGCTGTTCCGCAACCCGGCCGCCGGCAGCACCTATCTCCGCATCATCAAGGAAGCCGAGGCCGGCGGCGGCAGCCGCGAGGCGGTGCTCGAGCGCGCGCGCAAGGTCTGGAGCCAGGGCTTCGTCGCCGAGGCGATTGACCGCTTCTACGCTCACGAGGAGCTGATGGATGTCTCGGGCCAGCGCAACAAGGGCCTGCTGCGCGGCGAGGACATGGCGAAGTGGCAGGCCACGGTCGAGGAGCCGGCGACCTACGATTACGGCCGCTACACGGTGTGCAAGGCAGGCCCATGGGCGCAGAGCCCGGTCACGCTTCAGCAGCTGGCGCTGCTGAAGGGCTTCAACCTCGACGGCGCAGACCCGACGAGCGCGGATTTCATCCATACCGTCGTCGAGGCGAGCAAGCTCGCCTTCGCCGACCGTGAGGCCTTCTACGGCGATCCCAAGTTCGTCGACGTGCCGCTGCAGACGCTGCTGTCCGACGCCTACAATGCCGATCGGCGCAAGCTGATCGACCCGACCAGGGCCTCGCTCGAGCAGCGGCCGGGCAAGGTCGAGGGCTATGGCGGCGTCATCCGCCTGCGCAAGGCCGACGGTCAGCGCGCCGCGGTCGCGGCGAGCGGTGCCGGCGAGCCGACCGTGGGCCGCATGGGCCAGATGAGCGGCGACACGGTGCATTTCGACATCGTCGACAAGGACGGCAACATGGTCTCGGCGACGCCGTCGGGCGGCTGGCTGCACGGCTCGCCGGTCGTGCCCGAGCTCGGCTTCCCGATCAGCACGCGCGGCCAGATCATGTGGCTCGAGGAAGGCCAGCCCTCGTCGCTGGCTCCGGGCAAGCGGCCGCGCACGACGCTGACGCCCACCCTCGCCCATCGCGACGGCGAGCCGTACATGGTCTGGGGCTCGCCCGGCGGCGACCAGCAGGAGCAGTGGATCACCCAGATGTTCCTGCGCCATGTCCATTGCGGCATGAACCTGCAGGAGGCGATCGACGCGCCCGCCTGGCACAGCGAGCACTTCCCCTCCTCGTTCTGGCCACGCACCGCCCGGCCGGGCGTGCTGGTGCTGGAAGGCCGCATCCCCAAGGAAACGGTCCAGGAATTGCGTAAGCGCGGCCATGAGGTCGAGATGAACGACGACTGGTCCGAGGGCCGCCTGACCGCCGCCCGCCGGGAGGATCCCTGGCGCAAGGCCGCCGCCAACCCGCGCGGCATGCAGGGGTATGCGGCGGGGCGGTGATGATTCATTGCCGGGAGCGCGCCACTCCAATGGCGCTCATGATCATGATGTGCCACTGGAGTGGCGCGCTCCCGGCAAAAACCCTGAAATGACCTGGTCGATCATCTTTCACGAAAAAGAGAGCGGCCAGATCGCCATCGCGGTCGCCACCAAGTTCTTCGCCGTCGGCGCGCGGGTGCCTCATATCGAGCCACGCAAAGGCGCCATCTGCACCCAGGCGCTCATGAACCCGCTCTATGGGCCACATGGCCTGCGCCTGATCCGTGAAGGCGTCGGCGCCGCCGACGTCGTCCGCATCCTCACGACGCCGGACGCCGGCCGCGAGCATCGCCAGGTCCATGTCATGGGCGCCGACGGCAAGTTCGCGGCCCATACCGGCAGCGACTGCGTGCCGTGGTGCGGCCACTGGATCGGCGAGGACATGTCGGTCGCCGGCAACATGCTGGCCGGGCCGCAGGTTGTCGCCGAGACCGTGCGCTACTTCCGCGAAAACGCGTCGATGCCCCTGCCGCGTCGCCTGATCGGCGCCATGAAGGCGGGCGAGAAGGCGGGCGGCGACAAGCGTGGCAAGCAGTCGGCCGCTCTGCTGATCTACGGCAATCAGGACTATTCCGAGCTCGACCTCAGGGTCGACGACCATGTCGAGCCCCTGCTCGAGCTGGCGCGGCTGGAAGCCGTGAGCCGCGAGCGCTGGACCCAATTCCGCGCCTTCATCCCGACGCGCGAGAATCCGGCCGGCATCTTCGATCGCGCGGCGATCGACGCGGCCATCGAAAGGAGCCTGGCGGCGGAGCCGCAATGAGCGTGCTGCTGGAACTGCGCCAGCTTGCCGTTTCCTTCGCCACCGACGACGGCACCGTGCGCGCCGTCGACGGCATCGACCTGGCGTTGGAGCGCGGCCGCACCCTGGGACTGGTAGGCGAATCGGGCTGCGGCAAGAGCGTCACGTCGCTTGCCGTCATGGGACTGCTGCCGACTGAGAACTCCACCGTGAAGGGCGAGGTGCGCTTCGAGGGCCGCGATCTTCTCACTCTCGACGCCGACACCATCCGCGACATGCGCGGCGCCAGGCTCGCGATGATCTTCCAGGAACCGATGACCTCGCTCAATCCCGCCTACACGGTGGGCGACCAGATCATCGAGGCGATCCAGCGCCACCAGGGACTGTCGGCTGCCGACGCCCGCGCCCGCGCCATCGAAATGCTGCGCATGGTGCGCATCCCCTCGCCCGAGAAACGCGTCGACGATTATCCGCACAAGCTCTCAGGCGGCATGCGCCAACGCGCCATGATCGCCATGGCGCTGGCCTGCGGGCCCGAGCTCTTGATCGCCGATGAGCCGACGACGGCACTCGACGTCACCATCCAGGCGCAGATCCTCGACCTGATGCGCGGCCTGCGCCGCGACACCGGCACCTCCATCATCCTGATCACCCACGATCTCGGCGTGGTCGCCGAAATGGCCGACGACGTCGCCGTCATGTATGCGGGCCAGATCGTCGAGCGCGCGCCAGTGAAGGCGCTGTTCGCCCGCCCGGAGCACCCCTACACGGTGGGGCTGCTGGGCTCGATCCCGCGGCTCGACGAGAAGCGTGAGCGGCTGCCCTCGATCGAGGGCCGAGTGCCCGACATGAGCCGGCCGCCCGAGGGCTGTCGCTTTGCCGCGCGTTGCCCCTTCGTCGAGCCGGCCTGTCGCACGGCGACGCCGCCGCTGGTCGAGGTTGCGCCGGACCATCTCACGCGCTGCCGTCGCGCGCCGCTGGCCGAGATCCTTCAATGACGGCGTTGCTGGAAGTCGAGGGCCTCGCCAAGCACTTCCCCGTACGCCGCGGCGCCTTCGGGCTGGTGTCGGGCCATGTCCGCGCCGTCGACGGCGTCGACTTTTCGCTGAGAGCCGGCGAGACGCTGGCGGTCGTGGGCGAATCGGGCTGCGGCAAGTCGACGGTCGGCCGCCTGGTGCTGCGCCTGATCGAGCCCTCGACCGGCCAGGTGCGCTTCGAGGGCGAGGATCTTTTGGCGCTGAGCGACGGCGAGATGCGCGCCCGCCGCCAGCGCATGCAGGTGATCTTCCAGGACCCCTACGCCTCGCTCAATCCGCGCATGACCGTCGGTGCCATGCTGGGGGAGCCGCTGATGCTGCATGGCCTGGCGAAAGGAGAAGCCGCGCGGCGTGCCCGCGTCGGCGAGCTGCTCGATCTGGTCGGCCTGCGTCCCGACCATGCGCGGCGCTACCCGCACGAATTCTCCGGCGGCCAGCGCCAGCGTCTCGCCATCGCCCGTGCGCTCGCCGTCGAGCCCAAGCTGATCGTCGCCGACGAGCCCGTGTCGGCGCTCGACGTGTCGATCCAGGCCCAGGTGATCAACCTCATGCGCTCGCTGCAGCAGCGCTTCGGGCTCGCCTACATCTTCATCAGCCACGATCTCGCAGTCGTGAAACACATCGCCGACCGCATCGCCGTAATGTACCTCGGCAAGATCGTGGAGACGGCGACGACCGATGAGCTCTTCCGCAATCCGCGCCATCCCTACACCCGCGCGCTGCTGGCCGCCGTGCCCCTGCCCGATCCGACGGCGGCGCGAGAGCGCACCCTGCTCGAGGGCGACATCCCGAGCGCGATGAATCCGCCGTCCGGCTGCCGGTTCCACACGCGCTGCACCTTCGCCCGCGAGGCCTGCAAACGCGAAGAGCCGCTGCTGGCCGACGGCGGCAATGGACACGCTACGGCCTGTCCCTATTGGCCCGAGTTTCCGCCGCCCGCCGTGCTCCCTGAAGCCGCGGGCCAAGACCAGGATCGAATCCGGCTGAGCCGCCTGCAGGCGGCGTTCGTGAATAATCAACAAAGGGAGGCTTCATGAAAAATACCTTGAAGCGCATCGCGCTGACTCTGGCGTTGGCCGCCGTCGCCGGCGGCAGCGCCATCAACGGTGCCCAGGCGCAATCGCACCTGCGCATCGGCCTGGCCGAGGATCCCGACGTGCTCGATCCGACGCTGGCCCGCACCTATGTCGGTCGCATCGTCTTTTCCTCGATCTGCGACAAGCTGTTCGACATCGACGAGAAGCTGAACATCGTGCCGCAGCTCGCGCTCAGTCAGGAAACCTCGCCGGACGGCCTCGCGGTGACCATCAAGCTGCGCTCGGGCGTGAAGTTCCACGACGGCGAGGTCTTCGACGCGGCGGCGGCCAAGTATAGCCTCGAGCGCCACCTCAACATGAAGGGCTCGTTCCGCAAGCCCGAGATCTCCTCCATCGATTCCATCGAGGTGGTCGATCCCTCGACGATCAAGCTGATTCTCAAGACACCCTTCTCGCCGTTGCTGGCCCAGCTCACCGACCGCGCCGGCATGATGGTCTCGCCCAAGGCGGCCGAGGCGGCGGGCGACAAGTTCGGCCTGAAGCCGGTGTGCGCCGGACCGTACAAATTCGTCGAGCGCGTCCAGCAGGACCGCATCGTGGTCGAGAAGTTCGCCGACTACTGGAACAAGGATCAGGTGTTCATCGACAAGATCACCTATCTGCCGATCGTCGATTCGACGGTGCGGCTTGCCAACCTGCGCTCGGGCGGCCTCGACATGATCGAGCGCCTGCTCGCCACCGACATCAAGACGGTGCGCGACAATCCCAAGCTCAAGCTGATCAGCGCCGTCGAGCTCGGCTACCAGGGCATCACCATCAACCTGTCGAACGGGCCCAAGGCCGCCTCGCCGCTCGCCAAGGATGCGCGCGTCCGCCAGGCCTTCGAGCTTTCGATCGACCGCGACGCCCTGAACCAGGTCGTGTTCAATGGCGAGTTCGTGGTCGGCAACCAGTGGATCAATCCGACCAACCCCTACTATCAGCAGTCGCTGCCAGTCCCGAAGCGTGACGTCGCCAAGGCCAAGGCGCTGCTCAAGGAGGCGGGCGTCACGGCCAGGATCCCGCTCGACCTCATGGTACCGAACAGTCCCGAGACCCGGCAGGTCGCCGAGGTTCTGCAGTCGATGCTGGCCGAGACTGGCTTCGACCTGAAGATCCGGGTCACCGAGTTCGCGACCTCGCTGAAGGCGGCCGAAGACGGCGACTACGAGCTCTTCCTGATCGGCTGGTCGGGCCGCAGCGACCCCGACGGCAACTCCTTCTCGTTCCAGACCTGTGGTGCGCCGCAGAACAATTCAGGCTACTGCGACAAGGATGTCGACGAGTGGCACAAGCAGGCGCGCATCAAGAGCGATCCGGCCGAGCGCAAGAAAATCTACGAGAACATCGCCAAGCGCTACCTGGCCGACGGCTCGATCAAGTACATCTATCATCGCCGCGTGCTGATGGCGCTGAGCAACAAGATCGACGGTTACAAGCAGATGCCCGACGGCCTGATCCGCGTCGTCGGCGTCAAGCTGAAGTAGTCATGGTCATCCTGAGCGAAGCGAAGGATCTCATGCCGATTGCAAACGGCGATGAGGTCCTTCGCTGCGCTCAGGACGACAGTTAACGGTACCCAACCATGCTCGCGTTCCTTACCCAGCGGCTGCTGCAGATCATCCCGACCCTGATCCTGGTGTCGATGCTGATCTTCGGCCTGCAGCAGCTTCTGCCCGGCGACCCGGCGCTGATCATGGCGGGCGAGGAGCGCGACCCGGCGGTGCTGGAGGAGATCCGGCAACAGTATCGGCTGAACGAGCCGATCCCCATCCAGTACTTCTACTGGATCAAGGGTGTGCTCTCGGGAAATCTGGGCGAATCGATGCGGCTCAAGGCGTCGGTCGCCTCGCTGGTCGGCGAGAAGCTGCCGGTGACGCTGCAGCTCGCGGCCATGGCCATCATCGTGGCGCTGGGCATCGGCATCCCGGCCGGCATCATCTCGGCGGTGAAGAAGGATACCGCCTGGGACTATGGCGCCAACATCTTCGCGCTGTGGGGCATCAGCACGCCCAACTTCTGGCTGGGCATCCTGATGATCTTCCTGTTCTCGGTGACCCTCGGCTGGCTGCCAGCCTCGGGCTATGTCCGGCTGGGCGAGGACTGGCGCGCCAGCCTCGCCACGACGGTGATGCCGGCCTTCGTGCTGGGCAATGCCATCGCCGCCATCCTGATGCGCCACACGCGCAGCGCTATGCTGCAGGCGATGGGCGCTGACTATGTGCGCACCGCGCGCGCCAAGGGCCTCTATGAGCGACGCGTCGTGCTGAAGCATGCCCTGCGCAACGCCCTGACGCCGGTGATCACGCTGGGTGCGCTGGAGTTCGGCACGCTGCTTTCGGGCGCCGTGCTGACCGAGCAGATCTTCACCATCCCGGGCTTCGGCAAGCTGATCGTCGATGCCGTCTTCAACCGCGACTATGCGGTGGTCCAGGGTGTCGTGCTGGTGACGGCGACCACCTACATCACGCTGAACCTGCTGGCAGACGTGGCCTACGTGCTGGTCAATCCGAGGCTGCGCGCATGACCGCCAGCGCTCTTCCCAACGTCACCGTCGGCGATGCCAGCGAGGACAACCCGTGGGCGCGCGCCTGGCGGCGGCTGAAGCGACGCAAAGGCGCCATGGTGGGACTCGTGATCGTGGCGCTGCTTGTGCTGGTCGCGATCCTCGCCCCCTGGGTGGCGCCTTACGATCCCATCGCCACGAGCTGGAGCCTGGTGCGCAAGGCGCCGTCATGGGCACATTGGTTGGGCACCGACGAGGTCGGCCGCGACATCTTGAGCCGCGTCATCTGGGGCGCCAGAGCCTCGCTCAGCGCCGGCCTCGTTTCGGTCGGCATCGCGCTCGGCGTCGGCGTGCCGCTCGGCCTGCTGGCGGGCTATGCCGGCGGCTGGATCGATTCGGTGCTGTCGCGCATCGTCGATGCCATGCTGGCGGTGCCGTTCCTGATCCTGGCAATTGCGCTCGCCGCCTTCCTCGGACCCAGCCTCTCCAACGCCATGATCGCGATCGGCGTCACGGCGACTCCGATCTTCGTGCGTCTGACGCGCGGCCAGACGCTGGCCGCCAAGGTCGAGGATTACGTCGAGGCCGCACGCGCCGTCGGCAATCCGCACTGGCGCATCGCCTTGCGCCACGTGCTGCCCAATATCGTGCCGCCGCTGCTGGTGCAGGCCTCGCTCGCCATCGCCGGCGCCATCATCGCCGAGGCGGCCCTGTCGTTCCTCGGCCTCGGCCAGCAGCCGCCCTCGCCATCGTGGGGCAGCATGCTGAACTCGGCCCAGCGCTTCATCGCCCAGGCGCCGTGGATGGCGTTCTGGCCAGGCTTCGCCATCTTCTTCGCCGTGCTGTCGTTCAATCTCTTGGGCGACGGCCTGCGCGACGCGTTGGATCCAAGGCATAAATAGTCCAAGGGAGCGCGGGCCTCTGGCCCGCTCATGATCATGAAGCGGGCCAGAGGCCCGCGCTCCCTTAATTCGGCAGGCTCGTGTCGACGTGCTCGAAGGCGGCGACGCCCGATGTGAGCGTGGTCGCTCGCTCCTCGATCAGGAGCTGCGTCACGGCCAGGAAATGGACCAACTCGCTGTCGCCGAGCTGCTCGGCCTGTTCGATCAGTTCGCGGACGCCGTGCCACACCCTGAACAGGGCCGCCGCTTTCTTCTTGCCGGACATTGGCTGGCGCCCGCGGCGCCGTCGGACATTCGGCTCGACAATGATCTCGACCAACTACCCCCTCCCCTTGTTCGCGGCCGCATCCATCCGCCGGCCAAGGCCGGCGGATGGATGGGCGCGGAACGTCGTGCCACCCCAAGATAGACCGCCGGCCCCGCCGCTCTTCCCCGAGAACGGCTGGACTTTGGGCGATCCTACACGACGTCCGGCGAAGGTGTCCCCTCGTCTTTGGTGCGCGCGCCCTTAGTTGGACGCCGTCCCCAGCGGCAGACCCGAAGCGTCGAGCTGGGTCTCGCGGCCGAGCAGGACGGACTCCGGCGCCTCGACCTCGGGCAGAGGCTTGCTGGGGTCCACGGCCTTGACCATGGCCACGATGCGCTTGTCGCCGGAGCGGGCGTCCTCGGCGACCAGCCGGCGCCAGCCCTGTTTTTCCCAGTACTTCACGTCGGCCGGCAGGGATTGCGCATAGAGCATGTTGCACCCCCGGCTCTGGGCCAGCTGGCGGGCGCGCTCGAGCAGCATCTGCCCGATATTGTGCCCGCGGAAACGCTGGATGACCGCCAGCCGCTCCGGCATGGCGAACGACTGGAACCAGCGCACCCGCAGCGTCCCCACCGGCTCATCGCCGACATAGGCGATGACGTGGGTGGCGCCGAAGTCGTGGCCGTCGAACTCCTCGGAGTACGGCACGTCCAGCTCGCCGATGAAGCAGGCGGCGCGGACCGCGAAGGCCTGCAGCGAGTCTTCCATTCTCATGGCGAGCCGGGTCGTCACCGCCTCGCCGCCGATCAACGTCATGGTGCTCATTGTCACTCTCTCCCCTCTAATTCGCGCGCCGTTCGGTCCATTCCGCATGCGGATTGGTCGCTCCGCGCTCCATCGACGCTTCCAGGATGCCCGCCTCGTCGAGGCGGTCTTCCGGCCGGTTCAGGACCATGGGGTCGGTGGAAATGGTCGGCATGGTCGTCTCGTCGACCTCGAGGTCGCAGTAGAACGCCCCGTACTCGTGGTCCGAGAAATTGAAGATCTTGTCGTCGACGCGCTTGAAGCCCATGCGCTCGAAGATCGGCCACAGCCGATGCTGGGCGTGCAGATAGGCCTTGGGGTAGCCCTTCTTGCGGCAGAACTCGCGCGCCCAGTTCACGAAGGGAATGAACAGGCCGTACGAGCGGTAACGCTTCAGGATGATGGCGCGCTCGAGCTTGGCAAAGGAAGCGAACCAGCGCACGCGCATGGAGGCGGCGGGCTCGCCGTCGACATACAGCATCAGGTGGCTGGCAGTGTAGTCGTTGCCGTCGAACTCCTCCCAGTACGGACAGTGCTGCTCCCCCATGAACACGGCGGCGCGCAGCATGTAGCACTGCATGAGCTCGTCGGAAGTCGTCGCGAGCTTGATGGTCACGACAGGACGGTTGGACGTCCCGGCCGTCTTGGCTTCGGTCATGCTAGGCCCCCTCGGTAAGTACTCCGTTGTCGTTCCGGAAGCGGCGGCCCCCAGCCGTCACCACCGGAAGATTCTGCGAGATCTGTGAAAGCGCGTCGGTCACCGCGGCCGAGGTCATGCCCTTGGCCCCCTTGCGGATCGCCGTCGCCGAAACCTCGTCGCGGCGCAGGATGCACCACGGATAGATCCAGCCGCATTCGTCGCTGATCTGGCGCACCAGCATGCCGCCGAAATCCGTGCCGTGCAGCGTGTGCAGTCGGGCGCCGCGGTGACGGCGCTTGACCTCGCCGATCACGCCCTGGAAGCCCTTGGTGTTGTAGACCTCGGGGTAGAAAGCGACCTCCACCCTGTTGTGCAACCCAGCCTCGACAAGCGCCAGCTCGATCAGCGCCTTGCGCGTCTCGGGCGGCAGGAACTTGTTGCCCGTCGGGAAGTAGTCGACGTTGGAATCGGCCTTCTCGGTCTTCTCGTAGATCTGGAAACCGTCCTCCAGCCGGCCGACCCGGATCTCGCCCTTGCGGAAGGCGTCGGCATGCAGCCGCGGGATCAGCGTGGGATGGATGATGATCTTGTCGAGCTGCCGCTCCTCGAGCGCGCGGCGCACAATCATCAGATGCGAATTGTGGAATGGATTGAAGGTTCCGAAGAGCAACCCGACGCCGCCCTTGGGCGCGAAAACCGAGCGCAGATCCGACAGCAGGCCGACGCCGAAGAAGAGAGCACCAAGCCCGAATCCCAGGAGGAGGAAGGCCTCGCGCATGCCCGGCACCCCGGCCGTGCCAAGGCCCGCCAGGACCATGTTGAACACGATGCTGACGATGGTGTTGCGATTGGCATCGCCGATGCCGCGCGCCACCAGATAGCCGCCGAGGTATTGGGTGCCCTGCGACGCAAGCGTGGTCAGCACGGCCGCCGCGGCCCAGCCGCCGACCGATGCAATACCCGCGAGGTTGAAGGCCCCACCCCAGAAGCACAGCCAGATCACCGCAAGATTGAAGGCCAATTGCGGGAGAAACCGTCCGAGCTTACCGGCCGTGACGAAACCGAATTGGTTGTTAGCCCACAGTTCGGCTTTATTGCTGAGCTTGGAATAGCTCGGCAGGAACACCCCGGAGAAGACTGACACGCCGATCAGGGCGGGGTTAGCCCAACTGCCATGCGCGAACGCATAGCTTAGGTACATCATCAGGCCGCCAAACGCCGCTATGCGCGTCGAAGGACTGCGCACATAACGGCGGACCTTGCCGGCATACACCGACAGTCCGGACTTCTTGCCGTCAGAGCCGATCACGGCCACGGTACCAAGCCCCCCGGTGACAACGCCAATCGTTCAACAACTACGGATTGATTGACTAACGAATAGGAGGACTAGATACGCACAGGCAGAAAACTACCTGACCGATGAAAAAAGCCGTCTAATAGCTTACAAAGGAGACGAAAAACGACATCAGCTCGCTTATGGTGTAAGATAAACCACAGAGCGCATATTCAAGTAAACTTCAGGCCGCCAACCTTATTGTATCGATTGTTACGATGGTCATGACTACTCCTCGAAAGAATAAGGTCCCAAACATTCTCGGCGATTGGGACGACGTTCGTTTCTTCCTCGCGGTTGCAAAAACCGGCAGCTTCAGTGCGGCCGCGACCCAGTTGAACACCAAGCAGACCACGGTCGGCCGCCGCATCCAGGCGCTCGAGCGCCGGCTGGGCGCCAAGCTGTTCGACCGCCATCGCCACGGCATGGAAGTGACCCCAGCGGCGCGCGGCGTGCTGGTCCAGGCCGAATCGATGATGTCCAACGCCACCTCGATCGAGCGCCATTTGGCAGGTCTCGATCGTGAAATGGCAGGCATCGTGCGCATCGCCGCGACCGAAGGCATCGCCGCTCACTGGCTGGTGCCGCGGCTTGGCCAGCTGCGCACGACGCATCCCGACATCATCGTGCAGGTGATCGCGTCGGATCAGGTGCTCGACCTCGCCACCCGCCAGGCCGACCTTGCCATCCGCTTCTTCCGTCCGACGTCCAACCAGCTGGTGGCGGCGCGCGTCGGCCAGGTCAACTTCTCGATCTTCGCCGCGCCCTCCTACATCGAGCGCTACGGCATCCCGCAGCGGCTCGACGACCTGCGCGAGCACCACATCGTCGACCACACGACCTTGCACAGCCTGCCGGCGATGAAGCCGTGGAGCGAGGTGGTGGAGCGCAGCCCTTCGATCGTGCTGCGCACCAACTCCTCCTACGCCGCGGTCGAGGCGGTGCAGGTGGGCTACGGCATCTCGGTGTTCCCCGACTATGTCACCAAGTCGTCCAACCTCGTGCCGGCGCCGATCGACCTCAAGATCGTCCGCGACATCTGGCTGGTGAGCCACGAAGAGACCAACAAGGGCGCCCGCATCCGTACCGTCATCGACTACGTGCGCGAGCAGTTCCGCCAGGACGAGCGCGAGTGGTTCTCGACAACCGTGCGCGGCACCCCGCTGGCGGCCGCTTAGTCATTGGAGCGCGGACCTCCAGGTCCGCTCATTGCTATTCCGGACCCGCGCACATCGTGCGCGCTCATGCGCTTGAGCAGGCGCGTTGTTGCTCAACAAGACTGCAGCGACGCAGGGGGCGGTGACCCTCGCATGTGGCGACCAGGGCTAGCCGTTGGTCCCTCCCGCGAAACAGGGAAGACAGTCAATGCAGTCCGAAGCTAGGCTGGTTCTCCTCTCTCGCGCGTTGGTGGATGCACGGGGTCTGGATCCAGATCGGGGTATTCTCGCAACACGGACACGAGCATGTCTGCATAGAGCCCCATAATTTCCCCGAGCCTGCGTCGGAAGGCTCGCCTTTCATCTTCATCAGCGATTTTCAAGGACAGGGCGTCCAACGCACCAAGGTCTCGACACTCGACGAGAATATCAACCACTTTGGTAGCAACCGCTCTTTCCATGATTCGCCTATCAATAGCTGCAGCCGCTTGGCTCGACGCAGTCTCGCATGCACCGCCGATACATAAAGAATTGATTCGTTCCGGAAGGGCCGGGGAAAGGTTTCAATTCAAACCGGCTAATGCAACGATCGTGACAGTCAGCAATTACCTTTGCGCAATCGACGGCAACGCGAAAGTCCGACCTTGGAGTAGGTATAGGAGGTGGCGCCAGAAAGTCATTCGGCGCAAATGAATTGTACACGCGATCCATTGCAGTCGGACCGGTTGAACCGTCTTCTCGGACCCGGAAACCGGGAACATAGTCGGCTACACGTAGGCGAAATCCGGGCACCTCGGCCTCGGGAACCAAGTTAAACATAAGTATGCTCCTTGCATGGCATCTACCACCAAGGCGTGAGGTTATCATGACTAAAGTATATTGTCAATAACCGTAGTGATAGCAATGCTAGCACGGAGTTCCATTGTCTTTGGGCCGCTTCGATCTCGGCCTCGTGGCTAGGCTTCGGATAGTCGCGGTAAACCGCGACCTTGGAGGTCCGCACTCCAAAGACTACAGCACAGCCTTTAGCCGCTTGTAGACCGCCTCGATCTCGGCCTTGTCGCCGGGCTTGTAGTCCCAGTTGAGGGCGACGCCGTCGTTGGGACGGCGCGGCATGATGTGGAAGTGGAGATGCGGCACGCTCTGGCCGGCGCCCGCGCCATTGGCCTGCAGGAGGTTCACGCCGTTGGGCTTGAGTTCCGTCATCACCGCCTTGGCGACCTTCTGGGCCGTCGCCGCAACGGCCGCCAGCACATCGGTCGGAATCGTATCGACCATCGGCCAATGGCCCTTGGCGACGCTGAGCGCATGGCCCGGATTCACCGGGTTGATGTCCATGAAGGCGATGGTCTTGTCGTCTTCCAGGAGCTTGAAGCTCGGGATCTGGCCCGCGACGATCTTGCAGAAGATGCAGTTGGCGTCGGTCGGATGGCTCATCGTTTGTCTCCCCTCATCCGTTGAGCAGGATTGCACCGAGCTCGCGCAGCCGCAGGAAGGGCTGCGCGCCGGCCGGCAGGGTGAGATCGAAGCCGAGGCGGCCGAGCCTGGCAATGCCCTCGCGGCCGAAACGGTCGCGCAGCGATTCGGCGATCCAGCCTTCGCTCTGGCGATGACGGGCGACGACGAGCCGGTTGTCGGCCGACAGATGCGCGCGATGCGCCTCGAGCGCCGCGACGAGCTTGTCCATGCCTTCGCCATTGCGCGACGAGACGGCAAGCGTGCGAGCCAGCCAGTCGTCGCCGGCGGTAGCAAGTGACAGCGCTCCCGCTACGTCGGCGCGTGCCCGCTCGGCCGCGGCACCGAGGTCGGCCTTGGTGACGACGATCAGGTGCGGGATCTCGACGATGCCTGCCTTCATGAACTGCAGCGAATCGCCCGAGCCCGGCTGGACGCAGAACACGACGGTGTCGGCCACGCCCGCGACATCCGTTTCCGATTGGCCCACGCCCACCGTCTCGATCAGCACGCGGTCGAACAGGGCACGCATCACCACCATGGCCGCCAGCGTCTGGTCGGCCAAGCCACCCAGCCGGTCACGCGCCGCCATGGAGCGGACGAAGCTGCCCTCGTCGGCGCTGTCATGGACAATGCGCACGCGGTCGCCCAGCAGCGCGCCGCCGCTCGACTTCGAGGATGGATCGACGGCGATCACGCCGACGGTCTTGCCGGCCTTGCGCCATGCGGCAACGAGTGCGGCGCACAACGAGGATTTGCCGACACCGGGAGGCCCGGTCACGCCGACGACATGCGCGCGGGGCTCACGCCAGGCGGCATCAAGCAACGCCTGCGCTGCCTCACCCTCGGGATCGCGCTCCAGACCGGCAAGCGCACCCGCCAGGGCGCGCTTGCCGCCGTCACGAAGCGCCGAAAGGCTCATTCCGTCTTGAGCGCGCCGCCCAGCGCCGCCTGCGCGGCAGCGAGCCGCGCGATGGGCACGCGGAAGGGCGAACAGGACACGTAGTCGAGTCCGGCCTTGTGGCAGAAGAACACCGAGGCCGGATCGCCGCCATGCTCGCCGCAGATGCCGAGCTTCAGGCTGTTGCGCACCTTGCGGCCGCGCTCGCGCGCGATCTCGATCAGCTCGCCCACGCCCTCGACGTCGAGCGAGGCGAAGGGATCGTGCTCGAGGATGCCGCGCTGCTGGTACTTCTCGAGGAACGACGCCGAATCGTCGCGGCTGAGACCGAAGGTGGTCTGCGTGAGGTCGTTGGTGCCGAAGCTGAAGAAATCCGCCGACTCGGCGATGTCGCCGGCGCGCAGCGCGGCGCGCGGCAGCTCGATCATGGTGCCGACCAGATAGTCGAGCTTCTCGCCCGAGAGCTGGCTCACCTCGGCCGCCACCTGGTCGACCACGACCTTCATCAGGTCGAGTTCCTTACGCGTGGCGACCAGCGGGATCATGATCTCCGGGATCACCGACTTGCCGTTCTTCTTCTGGACGTCGGCGACCGCCTCGAAGATCGCGCGGGCCTGCATCTCGTAGATCTCCGGGTAGGAGATGCCGAGCCGCACGCCGCGATGGCCGAGCATCGGGTTGAACTCGTGCAGCTTGTTGGCCCGCGCCTCGATCTCGGCGACGTCGACGCCGAGGTCCTTGGCCACGACCTCCATGTCGGCCTGGGTCTTGGGCAGGAACTCGTGCAGCGGCGGATCGAGCAGACGGATCGTGACCGGCAGGCCTGCCATGATCTCGAACAGCTCGACGAAGTCCTGACGCTGCATGGGCTGGATCTTGGCCAGCGCCGCGCGACGCGCCTTCTCGTCGTCGGCCAGGATCATCTGGCGGACGGCGACGATGCGGTCGCCCTCGAAGAACATGTGCTCGGTGCGGCAGAGCCCGATGCCCTCGGCGCCGAACTTGCGCGCCGTGGCGGCGTCGGTCGGCGTCTCGGCATTGGCCCGCACGCCGAGGCGACGCACCTCGTCGGCCCACACCATCAGCTCGGCGAAATCGCCCGAGAGCTCGGGCTGTACCGTCGGCACGACGCCCAGCATGATCTCGCCGGTGCCGCCATCGAGGGTGATGAACTCACCCGCCTTGACCGTCGTGCCGCGCACGGAAAGCGTGCCGGCGCGGCCGTCGATTCGCACGTCGCCGGCGCCCGCGACACAAGGCTTGCCCATGCCGCGGGCCACCACGGCGGCGTGGCTGGTCATGCCGCCGGTCGAGGTCAGGATGCCCTCGGCGGCGTGCATGCCGTGGATGTCCTCGGGACTGGTCTCGCGGCGCACCAGGATCACCTTCTCACCGGCGCGCGCCTGCCTCTCGGCATCATCGGCAGTGAACACGACCTTGCCCGAGGCCGCGCCGGGCGACGCCGGCAGGCCCTTGGCGATCACCTTGCGCTGCGCCTTGGGATCGAGCGTCGGATGCAGCAGCTGGTCGAGAGAGGATGGCACGATGCGGGCCACCGCCTCCTTCCGGTCGATCAGGCCCTCGCGCACCATGTCGACGGCGATCCTGAGCGCGGCCTTGGCGGTGCGCTTGCCGTTGCGAGTCTGCAGCATGTAGAGCTTGCCGCGCTGCACGGTGAACTCGATGTCCTGCATGTCGCAGTAGTGCTTCTCCAGCGTCTGGCGCACGCCGGCCAGCTGCTTGAAGACTTCGGGCATCACCTCTTCCATGGCAGGCGCATCGGACTTCTGCGCCTCCTTGCCCTGCACGGTGAGATGCTGCGGCGTGCGGATGCCGGCCACCACGTCCTCGCCCTGGGCGTTCACCAGGTATTCGCCGTAGAACAGGTTGACGCCGGTCGAGGGATCGCGCGTGAAGGCGACGCCGGTGGCGCAATCGTCGCCCATGTTACCGAACACCATGGCCTGCACGTTGACCGCGGTGCCCCAACTCTCGGGGATCGAGTGCAGGCGCCGGTAGGTGATGGCGCGCTGGTTCATCCACGAGCCGAACACCGCGCCGATGGCGCCCCACAGCTGCTCGCGCGGCTCCTGGGGAAACGGCTTGCCGGTGCGCTTCTCGACGATCTTCTTGTACTCGGTGACGACCGAACGCCAGTCGTCGGCCTTGAGGTCGGTGTCCATGTGGACGCCGAGATCCTCCTTCTTGAGCTCGAGCGACTCCTCGAAATAGTGATGCCCGACATCGAGCACGACATTCGAGTACATCTGGATGAAGCGGCGGTAGCTGTCCCAGGCGAAACGCTCGTCGCCGGACGACTTGCCGAGCCCCAGCACGGTGCGGTCGTTCAGGCCGAGGTTCAGCACGGTGTCCATCATGCCGGGCATCGAGGCGCGCGCGCCCGACCGCACCGACACCAGCAGCGGATTGTTGGCATCGCCGAACTTGGCGCCGACGACCTGCTCGACGCGAGCGAGCGCCTTCTCGACCTCGTCCTTCAGCTCGCCCGGATAGGCGTTGCCGTTGGCGTAGTACCAGGTGCAGACCTCGGTGGTGATGGTGAAGCCTGGCGGCACGGGCAAGCCGAGGCTCGACATCTCGGCCAGGTTGGCGCCCTTGCCGCCCAGCAGATTGCGCATGTCGGCGCGGCCCTCGGCCTTGCCATCTCCGAAACTGTAGACCCACTTGGCCATCTCAGCCCTCGATCCTGGAGAAATCCGCCACCGAATCCATGGTGGCGCGTATCTGGTTGAGCAATTTCAGCCTGTTCAGCCGCAAATCGGGCTTCTCGGCGACATTGACTGTGACCTTTTCGAAGAATGCGTCGATGGGCCCACGCAAGCCTGCGAAGGCCTGCATCGCCGCGGCGAAATCCTCGCGCTGCAACGCGGGCGTCACAAGGCGTTCGACTTCGGCCAAGGCAGCGGCAACGTTCTTCTCTTCGATTTGTTGCAGCAGTGCGGCATCGGGCGCGCCGGCGATCCTGGACGCCAGGGTCTTGTCCTTTTTCTCCTCGGCGCGAACGATGTTGGCGGCGCGGCCGTAGGCCGTCAGCAGGTTCTTGCCCGCTTCGGTGCCGAGGAACGACTGCACCGCCTCGACCCGCGCCAGCAGCCGCACCAGATCGTCCTCGCCGCCCAGCGCGAACACGGCATCGACCACGTCGTGGCGCACGCCCTTCTCGCGCATCTGCACCTTCAGGCGATCGGCGAAGAAGGCCATCAGGTCGTCGGCCGAGAAGAACTTCTTCAGCGGCAGGCGGATGTTGTTCTCGACGATGATGCGGATGACGCCGAGGGCGGCACGGCGCAAGGCGTAGGGATCGCGCGAGCCCGTCGGCTTCTCGCCGATCGACCAGAACGACACCAGCGCATCGAGCTTGTCGGCGAGCGCCACGGCGATCGACACGGGCGCGGACGGGCAGCGATCATTCGGGCCGGCCGGCGCGTAGTGATCGCCGATCGCGTCGGCGACCGCGGCCGAAATCTTCTCCTCCAGCGCATAGTAGCGGCCCATGATCCCCTGCAGCTCGGGGAACTCGCCGACCATGCCGGTCACCAGGTCCGCCTTGCAGAGCAGCGCCGCCTGCTCGACTTGGGAGATGTCGGCACCCGGTACCGACGTCGCGATCTGCGAGGCGAGCTGGGTGATGCGCTGGACGCGCTCGGCCTGGGTGCCGAGCTTGGCGTGGAAGACGATGTCCTTCAGGGCCGGCAGCCGCTCGGCCAGGCGCTGCTTTCGGTCCTGGTCCCAGAAGAACTTGGCGTCGCTCAGACGCGAGCGCAGCACGCGCTCGTTGCCGTCGACAATGGTCTTGCCGCCGTCGCGCGCCACGTTGTTGGCGACCACGACGAAGCGATTGGCGAGCGCGCCCGACCTGTCAGTCGTCACGAAATAGCGCTGGTGCGTCTTCATCGACACGATCAGCACCTCGGGCGGCACGCCCATGAACTGCGCATCGATGGTGCCGAGCATGGGCACCGGCCATTCGACCAGCCCCGCGACTTCGTCCAGCAGGCCCTCGTCGGCCTTGAGCGCCACCTGCGCTTCGGTGCAGAGCCTCTCAGCGCCCTCGAACACGACCTGCTTGCGCTCGGCCGGGTCGAGCATGACGTGCGCCGCCCTGAGCTTGGCCGTGTAGTCGGCGAAGCCCGCGACCTTGATCGGGCCGTTGCTGAGGAAGCGATGGCCGCGTGTGGTGTCGCCGAATTTGATCGGCGCCATCTGCCCGCCGGGCGCGATCTCACCCGCCAGCACCTTGCCGTCGAACAGGGCCACGATGGACTGCAGCGGCCGCACCCAGGTCATGGTGCCGCTGCCCCACCTCATCGACTTCGGCCAGGGCAGCGCCTTCATCGCGGCATCGATGATGCCGGGCAGTGCTTCGGCGGTCGGGCCACCCTTCTTTCTGATGACGGCAAACCAGAACTCGCCCTTCCCGGTGTCGCGCTTCTCGGCCTGATCGAGCGAAGCGAGCCCTGTGGCCTTGAGGAAGCCCTGCACCGCCTGATCGGGCGCGCCGACGCGCGGGCCGCGGCGTTCCTCGCTCACGTCGGCACGCGCCGTCGGCAGGCCGTCGACCACCAAGGTCAGCCGGCGCGGCGTCGCGAAGGCGCTGGCGTCCTTGAACTCGAGCCCGGCGGCTTTCAGACCGTCACCGACCAGCCGCTTGAGATCGTCGGCGGCGCGCGCCTGCATGCGCGCCGGGATTTCCTCGCTCAGCAATTCGAGAAGAAGCTCGGCCATCACGCCGCTTCCTTCTGTGTCGCCAGCCATGCCTCGCAGCACGCCTTGGCGAGATCGCGGACGCGCAGGATGTAGCTCTGCCGCTCGGTGACGCTGATGACGCGGCGCGCGTCCAGGAGATTGAAGCAGTGCGAGGCCTTGATGCACTGCTCATAGGCCGGCAGCGGCAGCCTCTTCTCGATCAGCCGCCCACACTCCTTCTCCGCGTCGGCGAAGTGGCGGAACAGCATGTCGGTGTCGGCGAACTCGAAATTGTAGGCCGACTGCTCCCGCTCGTTCTGCAGGAAGACGTCGCCATAGGAGAGTGGCACCTCGGAGTCGGCCCGGTTGAAGGGCAGCTCGAAGATCGACTTCTTGTCGAAGAGATACATGGCCAGCCGCTCGAGCCCGTAGGTGATCTCGCCCGACACCAGATCGACGTCGATGCCGCCGACCTGCTGGAAGTAGGTGAACTGGCTGATCTCCGAGCCGTCGCACCACACTTCCCAGCCCAGCCCCCAGGCGCCGAGCGTCGGGCTCTCCCAGTCGTCCTCGACGAAACGCACGTCGTGCAGGGAGGTATCGATGCCAATCGCGGCCAGCGAGCCCAGGTAACGCTCGAGGATGTCTGGCGGCGAGGGCTTCAGGATCGCCTGGAACTGATAGTAGTGCTGGAGCCGCATCGGATTGTCGCCGTAACGGCCGTCCGTCGGGCGCCGTGAGGGCTGCACATAGGCCGCGTACCAGGGCTTGGGACCCAGCGCGCGCAGCGTCGTCGCCGTATGGAAGGTGCCCGCGCCCATTTCCATGTCGAACGGCTGCAGGATCAGGCAGCCCTGGCGCGCCCAATAGTCCTGCAGGGTCAGAATGAGTTCCTGAAAGCACGTCGGTTTTGGGCGTGCTGAGGGTTCGGACACCGGTATACCCCGAAGCTCAGAAGGCCTTGTGTTTCTACGACTTAAGGCCGTTGTTGCGGTGCGGCAAAATAGGTGCCACCCCCACCCCGGTCAACCGCGCCGACCAGGGGACTGGGGACGACCGCATTGGCCGCATTTTTCGGCCTCGGCGGGAATATAGGCACCGCAGCCGGCGCACTGGACGGTGTCCTGGATCGCCGCTGTCCGGCGCGTGGCGACGGGCTGGGCTGGCGGCGGTGGCGGCGCGGACCGTGCAGGTTGGTCGTTGCCGACGAACTTGTCCCACATGCCCTTCCAGCGATGGAAGGTCTTCCACGCCGCGTAGACCGCGACACCGAACAGGATGATCTTGAGCAGGAAGCCCATGCGGCCATTTGAGGTCCCTGCAACTTCCGGTCAAGCGCGGTATATGCTGAAGCCATGAATGGAAGGGACGACGCGCCGCTCGACCTGTTCGTGGTCGGCGGCGGGATCAACGGCGCGGGCATCGCCTGCGACGCAGTGGGGAGGGCGCTGAAAGTCGGGCTGTGCGAGGCGGACGATTTCGCCGCCCACACCTCCTCGGCCTCGACCAAGCTGATCCATGGCGGCCTGCGCTACCTGGAGCACTACGAGTTCCGGCTGGTGCGCGAGGCGCTGCAGGAGCGCGAGGTCCTGCTGGCCAAGGCGCCGCACCTCAGCTTTCCGCTGCGTTTCGTGCTGCCGCACGAGCCGCATCTTCGGCCGCGCTGGATGCTGCGCATCGGCCTCTTCCTCTACGACCACCTCGACTGGCACATGACCCTGCCCAAGTCGATCGCGGTTGACCTGCCGACCTCCAAGTTCGGCACCGGGCTGAAACCCTCGTTCAAGAACGGCTTCGTCTATTCCGACGCCTGGGTCGACGATGCGCGACTGGTGGTCGCCAACCTGAAGTCGGCGCGACAGATGGGCGCCAGCATCTACGCCCGCCATCGCTGCGTATCGGCACGGCGGACCAGCGACGGCAAGCTGTGGGACATCGAGCTGGCTGCACCCAACAACGGCATCGTGAAGGTGCAGGCGCGCGGCCTGGTGAACGCGACCGGGCCGTGGGTGAAGCGCTTCCTCGACGAGCAGACCCACATCAAGACGGGCAAGCGTGTGCGCCTGATCAAGGGCAGCCACATCGTCGCGCCACGGCTCTACGAGGGCAACCACGCCTTCATCCTGCAGAACGCCGACCAGCGGATCATCTTCATCATCCCCTACGAGCGCGAATTCTCGGTGATCGGCACCACCGACATCCCCGCGCACGAAGGCGAGAAGCCGGTCTGCACCCAGGAGGAGATCGATTACCTGTGCGGGATCGCCAGCCACTACATGGTGAAGCCGGTGCGGCCCGCGGATGTCGTGTGGACCTATTCGGGCGTGCGCCCATTGTTCGACGACGGCGACGACAATCCCTCGGCCGTGACCCGCGACTATCACCTGGAGCTGGACGGCGCGGTCGGCACGGCGCCGTTGCTCTCGGTGTTCGGCGGCAAGATCACCACCTACCGGCGGCTCGCCGAGCACGCGCTGCGCGACCTGCGCCCGCACTATCCCCGCATGGGCGGCGAATGGACGGCGGGACGGGCGTTGGCCGACGGGGAGCTGGCCGACGCCCCGACCTTCGAGGAGGCATTCGACCAGTTCGTGGCCTCGGCCGCCGTGGTCAAGCCAGGCTTGCCCAAGGAGCTCCTGCGGGCGCTGGCGCGCAGGCACGGTTCGGGCATCGACGACGTACTGGAAGGAGTGAAGACGGTGGCCGACCTGGGCCGCCACTTCGGCGGCCATCTCTACGAGACAGAGGTTCGCTACCTGGTGCGCGACGAATGGGCGTTCGAGGCCGACGACGTGCTGTGGCGACGCACCAAGGAAGGCCTGCACATGACGGCGGCCGAGCGCGAGGCGTTCGCCCGCTGGATGGCCGAACTGCGGCCGAACTTTACATAACTTAACACTGTACCGGGGCACGCCGGCGCCCGAGCGGACGTATCATCGGAAGCTCCGCTTCATCCGGTGAGGTCCAACAATGTCGCTCCGTCCCCTGCTGCTCGCCGCTCCCGCCGCCCTGGCCGCCGGCCTGTTCTTCGCCGCCCCCTCTTTTGCACTGGATGCCGGCCTCGATGACGACCTGCTGGAGCTCGCCCAGGCCACGCCGCCGGCGCCCCCTGCCGCCGGCCCGGACCGTCGGGCCGCCTTCAACCCGAAGGCCTTCTGCCTCGACCGCGTGGCGCGGCGCGCCGGCAACCGCACCTATCTCAAGATCAAGCTCGACCTGAAGCCCGAGCAGATGACGGCGTGGGACAACTTCGCCAAGGCCTCGGACGACGCCGACGTCAAGGACACCGCACGCTGCAACGCGCTGCCGACCGACATGAAGGAGCGGCCGAACTACGTCCAGCAGCTCACCCTGGAAGAGACCTACATGAAGGCCCGCGTCGAGCGCATCGAGGCGGTGAAGCCGAGCCTGGTCGCGCTCTACGACTCGCTGTCGCCCGAACAGAAGGCGGTGCTCGACCGCCCGCGCCCGATGATGATGGGCCACCGTCACGGCGGCGGCCCGCGGTAATCTCTTGCCGGACCGCGGGCCTCCAAGGTCGCGGTAAACCGCGACCCACCCGCATCATGATCATGAGCGGGCCTGGAGGCCCGCGGTCCGGCAAGATTACCAATCGCTGGCGCGGGTGATCTTCATCAGGTCGTCGGCCATCGTCAGCGCCGTCAGCACGCCGGTCTTGGGATTGTCGGGCATCGCCTTGCCCAGGCGCTCGAGCTTGAGCTCACCGGAATCGCTCACGACCTCGAGCCTGCTGGCATTGGTTCCGGCGGGCAAGGTCGGGTCGGCGACCAGCTCGATGTCGGTCTTGTCGAGGCCGGCGCCGCAGAGCGCCACCGTCACCGCAAGATTGGCGTTCTTGGGATAGAGCCGGCCGGCGTCGGCGGGCTTCCCGCGGAAGATCACCGTTGGCTCCTTGATCGCGGGCAGGTCGAAATCGGTCTCGGCCGGCGTGCCGGACCAGGCATGCGGCGGCTTGATCGACACGTACTTCACGCGCTCGAGCTTGCCGAGCCGCATCGCCAGCAGCCCGTCGAGGCCCGCGATCGCGCCCGACGGCAGGCGCAGCCGGGCCCCGCTCTTCTCGGCCGCCTTGATGTGCTTCCTGTAGAGCTTGGCATCACCGTAGGCGCCGGTCGCAATGACCATCAGGTCGATGCCCTTCTTCAGGATGGTCTCGCCCCAGTCGCGCACGGCCTGCTGGCTCGCCGCCTCGACCACCACGTCGGGCTTGAGCTTCAGGAGCTCTTTCAGGGTCTCGACGACGGCGACCTTGCGGCCGACCTGCTTCTGGGTCTCCTTGGCGCGGCCGGGCCGCACCAGGACGCCCACGATGTCGATGTCGGGCTTCTTCTCGCGGAACAGGTCGAACAGGGTCTGGCTGATGGCACCGTAGCCGATCAACGCGATCTTGAGCCGCTTCCTGCGCGCCATGCATGTCCCCCGCGAGTTCCAGAGCGCGGCACTATACCGGCTGGGCGCGGGCCTTGCGACCGCGAGGGGCCACGGTTATAACCCCGCCTCCCGAGCGGGGTGCCTCCGTTTCTGACGGAGTGTAGCTCAGCCTGGTAGAGCACTAGCTTCGGGAGCTAGGGGCCGGAGGTTCAAATCCTCTCACTCCGACCAATCGGGACGAACGGCGCGCAGCGATGCGCGCCGTTTGCTTTTGCACGCCGCGCGACGCCTAGAACGCTGGTCTGCCGCCAGGCTGCGGGATCTGCCCGCTGCGCCGACCAACTGGATCGCCAGGCGCAATGACATAGGACGGCGTCCCCGGCGGGTTCGCGTCGAGCGCATTCGGCGGCCTGTTGTCGGTCATCTGGGTAGGCGGCATCACGCCGGGCTGGCTGTTCTGGAGCCCGCCGGAGTCAGCGGCCGGCGCGGTGCCCTGCGGTGGCGATGGGCTGGTGTCCGGGATCACGCCTGGAGCCCGATTGGGATCTGAGCAGGCGGCGGCCAGGACGCCTAAAGCGATGACGCTAAGCCAAATGCGTGTCACGTCAGCCTCCCCTACCGATCGTTCGGCGGTGCATTTCCATAGAATACTCACGCGGCTGGCGAACTGCAAAAGCGCGTGACGAACTTGGCGCCGCACCGGCGAACCCACCGGTGCGGTCGTTGACCTCCACCGGGAATGCCGGCAGGCTCTTTTTGCACGGCGCGGCAACGCGCGCCCCTGTCGAGATCGTTTCGGGAGATCGCTTATCGAGTAGGCGTTTCGATCACATAGCCCACTTCGGCCCAAACAAAGCGTTCTGGGAGGCGACGTCATGACCGACGAAGCAAACAAAAAGGGTCCCGAAAGTACAAGGCGTGAGTTCCTCACCGCGACGACGGCGCTGGCCGGCGCTGCCCTCGCGGGTCTGCCTGGCGCCGCCAAGGCGGAACGCAAGCGCAACCCAAAGCGCGGCGGCACGGTGCGCTTCGGCACGCGCGACGATTCTGTCGGTCTCGATACCCATCGCAACTTCATCTACTACGTCTCTCAACCGATGGCCGGCACCACCGGCGGCCTGCTCGACTTCGACGCGGGCATGAACATCGTGGCCGGCATCGCCAAGGAATGGGAGCCGTCGAAAGACCTCAAGACCTGGACCTTCAAGCTGCGCCAGGGGGCCGAGTTCCATAACGGCGAGACGATCGACGCCCAGGCGGTGAAGTGGAACCTCGAGCGCATCCTCGATCCCAAGATCGGCCACTCCTTCAATCGCTCGGCGCTGATCGACGTCGAGCGCGTCACGGTGGACGACAAGTTCGTCGTGCAGATCCACCTGAGGGAGCCGAGTGCGGCCTTCGATTCCAACCTCGTCTATTATCCGGTGAACCTGCTGGCGCCTGGCGCCGTCGACAAGGCCGACACCGCGCCGGCCGGATGCGGGCCGTTCAAGTTCAAGTCGTGGAAGCGCTTCGACATCTGCGAGCTCGTTCGCTTCGAGAACTTCTGGGAGACCGACTCCGAGGGCAACGCGCTGCCCTATCTCGATGGCATGATCGGCCGGCCCAAGAAGGAGGACCGCGTGCGGCTGACCGCGCTGCGCGCCGGCGAGCTCGATCTGATCGACAACGTCGCCTACGCCGACGCGCCCTCCTTCATCAAGGACTACGGCAAGACCTATGAGACCTACCCGGTCCCGCAGGTTGGCACCGCCATGATCACCTTCAACATGCGCAGCGGGCCGTTCTCCGAGAAGGACAATCCCGACGCCCGCATGCTGCGGACCGCGGCGGCACATGCCATCGACCATGAGGGCATCCACGAGGCGGTATTCAACAAGCAGGGCGAGATCGCCAAGGGCTTCTACAGCAAGTCGAGCCCCTGGTACGGCAAGGACATCAAGCCCTGGCCGGACTATGACCCCGACAAGGCCAAGGCGCTACGCAAGAACGCCAAGGACGGCGACGCCAAGCTCCTGATCATCGCCAACGATTCCTTCCCCTATATGCAGCAGTCGGGCGAGCTCGTGCACGCCATGCTGAAGGATGCGGGCTTCAACGTCACGTTCGAGATCCATCCCACGCCGGTAGTACAGGACAAGTACAACAAGGCGGCGTTCAACATCGATTCGACGGCCAACAGCTATCGCATCGATCCCGACGGCTGGTACTCGCGGAACATCCTGTCATTCGCACCCGAGACCAAGCGGCGCATCGGCTACGTCAATGAGAGGGTCGACCAGCTGATCATCGCGGCCGCCCGCGAGCTCGACAAGAACAAGCGCCGGCAGATGTATGCCGATGTCGATTCGATCGTGAACCAGGACCTGCCGCTGCTCTACACGCACTTCGTGTCGATCATGCAGGCGAGCTCCAAAAAGTTCAGGAACTACAAGCCCGCCTTCACCGGGCCGTTTCAGTATGCCGGGGGCGGGCTGCGCACGGCCTGGATGGAAGGCTAGTCCGATGCTGGCCTACATCATCCGCCGCGTCGCCTACCTGGTGCCCGTGCTGCTCGTCCTGTCGATCGTGGTCTTCACCTTCGTCGAGATGCTACCGGGCAATATCATCGACACGCTGGTCGGCACCGAGGGCAACAACGACCCGGAGGTCCGCAAGATCCTCGAGAAGGAGTACGGGCTCGACCAGCCGGTCTATGTCCGCTACGCCAAGTGGCTGACGCGCGCCGTGCAGGGCGACTTCGGCAACTCCCTCGTGACGCGCCGGCCGGTCGCCGTCGAGCTGATGGCGGGCATTCCCGCCACCGTCTATCTCGCGGTGGTCGGCATCTCGCTTTCCATGCTGATCGCGGTGCCGCTCGGGACCATTGCCGCCGTCCGGCGCAACACGGCGATCGACTACACCGCGCAGGTGACGTCGCTGATCGGCATCTCGATCCCCGAGTTCTGGTTCGCCATCCTGTGCGTGCTGTTCTTCTCGCTCTATCTCGGCTGGCTGCCCTCCTCGGGCTTCGCCAATCCGTTCGTCGACCCATGGGCGAGCCTCAAGTTCCTGATCCTGCCGGCGGCGGCGGTGGGCTTCCGCCAGGCCGCCTACACCACGCGGCTCACGCGCTCCTCCATGCTCGACGAGATGAACAAGGAGTACGTCGACACCGCCCGCTCGGTCGGGCTCAGCGAAGGCAAGGTGATCTTCAAGTACACGCTGCGCAACGCCATGATCCCGACCATCACCATCAGCGGCCTGCAGCTCGCCAACCTCCTGGGAGGCACGGTCGTCCTTGAATCGATCTTCGCGTGGCCCGGTATCGGCCGCGCCATCTTCGAGGCGATCCTGCAGCGCGACTATCCGCTGGTGCAGGCGGGCGTCCTGGTGCTGGGCGTGATCGTGGTCGTCATGAACCTGCTGATCGACCTCACCTACCGGCTGCTCAATCCCCGCGTAAAGTTCGCCTAGGAGCGAGCCATGACCGAGATCCAGGCCGACAAGCTCGCCGAACTCGCCGTCAGGCGTCCCGCGATCGGCGGCCGTATGGCGCGCTGGCGAATGGCGCTCGGCAACGCATGGCATGAGCTGCGCAAGAGCCGCACCGCCTCGATCGGCGCGGTCATGCTGGTGCTGCTGTTCGGCGCCTGCATCGCCACGCCCTGGATCACGAGCTACGACCCGATCAAGCAGAACTACCGCGAGCGCCTGCAGCCGCCGTCGGAGAAGCATCTGCTGGGCACCGACCGCATGGGGCGCGACATCTACACCCGGCTGCTCTATGGCGGCCGGCGGCTCGTCGCTATCGCCCTGCTGGCCGTGACGTTCGGCTTGTCGCTCGGCATCCCCTACGGCGTGCTGTCAGGTTATTTCGGCGGCAAGGTCGATACCGTCGCCATGCGCTTCATCGACGGGCTGCTCGCCTTCCCTGGACTGCTTTTCTACCTGCTGGTGGTGACGCTTGCTCGCGAATGGAAGATCGAAGGGCTCGCCAACGACGCGGTGCTGGTCTTCGCCCTGGGCTTTGCCTTCATGCCCGAGGTGGCGCGCCTGTCGCGCGGCTCGGTGCTGGCCGAGAAGCAGAAGGAATATGTCGAGGCCTCGCGCGCCGTCGGCGACAGCAGCCTCGCCATCGCGCTCCGCCAGATCCTGCCCAACATCATCTCGCCGCTGATCGTCAACGCCACGGTGCGGCTGGGCTATGTCATCCTGATCATCGCCGCGCTGTCGTTCCTGGGGTTGGGCACGCCGCCGCCGACGCCGGACTGGGGCTCCGACCTCGCCGCCGCCCGCGACTACATGGAGACCGCGCCGCTGATCGCGGCCTTCCCGGGTCTCGCCATCTGCTACACGGTGCTCGCCTTCAATCTGTTCGGCGATGGCCTGCGCGACATACTCGATCCCCGCCTGGCCGAGCGCTGACATGGCCGAGACTGTGCCCAATACTGTACTGGCCCTCGACGACCTCACGGTGCGCTTCCATTTACGCCGCGGCGATCTCACGGCGGTCGACGGCGTCTCCTTCGCGATCGAGCGCGGCCAGACCTTCGGCCTGGTCGGCGAATCGGGCTCGGGCAAGTCGGTGACGGCCAAGGCCATCATGCGGCTGATCCCCGACCCGCCGGGCGAGATCCCGCGGGGGCGCATCCTGTTCGAGGGCAGCAACATCCTGGACAAGAGCAACGCCGAGATGCGCGGCCTGCGCGGCCGCCACATCGCCATGGTGTTCCAGGAGCCGATGAGCGCGCTCAATCCGGTGTTCACCGTGTGCGACCAGATCTCCGATGCGCTGCGCACGAACCTCGGTCTGTCCAAGGCCGAGGCGCGCGAGCGCGTCGTCGAGCTGCTGTCGCTGGTCGGCATCCCCTCGCCGCACAAGCGGCTGGATTCCTACGTCCACGAGTTCTCGGGCGGCATGCGCCAGCGCGTCATGCTGGCCATGGCGCTTTCGTGCAATCCCGGTTTTCTGATCGCCGACGAGCCGACGACGGCGCTCGACGTCACCATCCAGGCCACCATCCTCGAGCTGATCACGGGCATGATCGAGCGCCTGGGCATGTCGCTGCTGTTCATCACCCACAATCTCGGCGTCGTCGCCCATGCCTGCGACCGCGTCGGCGTGATGTACGCCTCGCACATCGTCGAGCTCGGCGACAAGAAGGAGATCTTCGCTCACCCACAGCATCCTTACACGGTGGGCCTGCTGCACTCGATCCCGCGGCTCGACGGCCAGGCGAAGTACCTGACGCCGATCTCGGGCTCGGTCTGCAACATGATGGAGCCGCCGGCGGGCTGTAAGTTCCATCCGCGCTGCGCCCATGCCATGGACGTCTGCCGCCGCGAGATCCCGAAATTGAAAGAGATCGCGCCCGGCCACCTCGCCGCCTGCCACCTGCACGACCGGGGCGCGGCATGACTGCCGCCGACACGCTGCTGAGCGTCAAGGGGCTCACCAAGCACTTCACGCTGCATGGCGACATCTACTCCAAGCTGGCGGGCGAGAAGACCCAGCTCCTGAAGGCCGTCGACGGTATCGACTTCCACATCCGGCGCGGCGAGACGCTGGGGCTGGTGGGTGAAAGCGGCTGCGGCAAGTCGACGACCGCTCGGTTGGTGACCCGGCTGATCGAGCCGACGGCGGGTCAGGTGACGCTCAAGAACCAGAACCTGCTCGCCTTCTCGCGCAAGCGCCTGAAGGAGGCGCGCAAGGAAGTGCAGCTGGTCTTCCAGGACCCCTACAGCTCGCTCAATCCGCGCAAGACCATCATGCATATCCTGAGCCGGCCGATGGAGATCCATGGGCTGGCACGCAGCTGGGCGGAAAAGCGCGAGAAGGTGCTGGAGCTGCTGCGCCGGGTCGGGCTCGGCATCGAGCATATCGACCGCTATCCGCACGAATTCTCCGGCGGCCAGCGCCAGCGCATCGCCATCGCCCGCGCGCTCTCGGTCGATCCCGAGCTGGTGATCGGCGACGAGCCGGTGTCAGCGCTCGACGTGTCGATCCAGGCGCAGATCCTGAACCTGTTTCGCGAGCTGCAGCAGGAACTGGGGCTCACCTACCTGTTCATCGCCCACGATCTCAGCGTGATCCGCCACATCAGCGATCGGGTGGCGGTGATGTATGTCGGCAAGATCGTCGAGACCGGACCGGCCGCGGCGCTGTTCGAGCGCCCGCTGCATCCCTACACCAAGGCCTTGCTGGCGGCCGTGCCCGAGGCCGATCCGGCCAAGCCGCCGCCCAGGCTTACGCTGCAGGGCGAGGTGTCGACGCCGATCGACCCGCCGCCGGGCTGCCGGCTGTGCGGCCGCTGCCCGCGCGAGAGCAACGTGTGTGCGGAGATCACGCCGCCGCTGGTCGATGTCGGCGATGGCCGGCAGGTCGCCTGCCACAACCTCTGACGTCAGGGATTGCAGTTCGCCTGGGCAATGACGACGGCGTCGAGGCCCTGCATCTGCTCCTGCGTGAGATTCGACGGATCGAGCAGGTTGCCGCCCGGCTCCATGGCCTTGTTGGACTTCAGCATGCCCTCGATGGCGGCCTGCTTCTTGTCGGCCGGGACCTTGGAGGAGATGCATTCGCACATCTTCTGCGGCGTCGTCATCATGCAGGCCTGCATGAAGGCGTCCTGAGCCTGCGACCCGCTGGGCAGGGCCGCCATCGAGATGAAGCCAAGGGCGCAAACCGTCAGACGCATGAAACTCCTCCTGGACGTCGGGCGAATGATAACAGACCTCAACCGATCAGCCAGCCGCGCAGCAGGCCGAACATGCCGGTCGCGAACAGGATGCAGAGTGCAACATTGCGGTAAAGCTGCTCGCTCGCCAGGCCATGGAAGGCTCGCCCGCCGGCCCAGGCGCCCAGCACCATGACGGGAAACAGCACGACCGCACGGGCCAGCGCCTCGAGGCCCGCCACCCCCGTGGCCAGCACGATCACGATCAGCAGGAACTGCGTCAGGAAATAGTAGGTGACGATGTTGGCGCGATTGACCTGCGGCGGATCGTTGCCCGACAAGAGATAGAGCAGCACCGGCGGGCCGCCGACGCTGGTCGTGGCCATCATGGCGCCCGAGACCGCGCCGACCGCGACGGTGGCGGCGGTCGAGCGTCGGCCGGTGTACTTCCAGCCCGTCCACATCAGCGCGACGAAGGCAACGATCACGGCCGACACCGCCGTCACGATGGTGTTCTTGTCGACGCTCGCCAACAGCCACACGCCGAGCGGCATGGCGGTGCAGGCCGCGATGCTCATGGGCGTCAACACCTTCCAGTCGGCGTGCCGGCGGGCCTGCGGGAAGAGCTGCAGCGAGACCACGAGCTCGATCGCCACCACGGTCACGATCATGTCCGCCGAGCCGAACAGGATCGCAAAGATCGGCGCCATCAGCATGGCCGAGCCGAAGCCGGCGAAGCCGCGCATCAGGCCCGCGACCAGCGTGACACCGATCGCGGTCCACAGACCGATGCCGGCAAACAGCGACGACACATAGGAGATCATGACTGCGACTGCTCGAAGGAAGACGTACGACACGACGACCCGCTGGCCCGCTGGCCTCCGATGAACGGAGGCGGCCGGTCAGCCGATAAGTCGTAGCGTCAGTCGCATCATGGTTTCGGACCTTCGGCGATCGCGTTCCCGCCGTCAACACCGGCAAGCTTGGCGCGCACGAAATCGATTCGGTCCTGGCCCCAGAAAAGCTCGCCGTCGACGACGAAGGTTGGCACGGCGAACACGCCCTGCTGCTCGGCTTCCTGCTGGTGGCGCTTGAGCTCCGCGGGGCCCTCGCTGGCGGCGTAGGCATCGAAGCCCGCCGGATCGACGCCGGCATCCTGCAGCAGTGAGACGACCGCGTTCTTGTCCTCGTAATCGATCTCGCGCTTGAAGAAGCGCGGGAAAGCGAGATCGATCAGAGCGCGGCCATGATTGCTCTTGTCGGCGTAGAGCCAGGCGAGATGCACCAGCGTCTGGTCGAAGATCTTCTTCGGCCCCAGCAGCGTGATGCCGCGCCGGTTGGCGAAGCGACGGGCGTCGAGATAGAAGTACTTGATCTTGCGCATGCCCCGCGCGATCGCCACGGGGTCGCTGAGATTGACCGAGCTCGCTATGTCGAGCGCGAACGGCCGCAAGCGCAGCTCGACGTCGAAGTCGCTCTCGAGCTGGTAAGCCGGATCCTTGGCCAGGAAGGAGAACGGGCTGCGCAGGTCGATCCAGAGGTCGACTTTTCTTCTCATGAGGGCCTCCTCATGCGCGCCGCCCCTGCTGCCCTTCGCCGGTCTTGTCGCGCAGCCGGCGCATGCCGCGCAGCCAGCGGTCGCGATCGAGCTTGCGCGCCATGTACTCCGTCACCTCGGGATGCGGCAAAATCAGAAAGCGCTCCTCGTCCATCGCCTCGATCACGGTCTGGGCGACGGCGTCGGTATTCAGCACGCCGTCGACCGACGCGGCGGTCGCGCCCGCCATGCGCAGCATGTTGGTGTCGACGGCTTGCGGGCAAAGGACCGACACGGCAATGCCCCGGTCGCCGTACTGGATCGAGAGATGCTCGGCCAAGGCCACGGCGGCGTGCTTGGTGACGCCGTAGGGCGCGGAGCCCATCGAGGCCAGCAGGCCCGCGGCGCTGGCGGTGTTCAGCAGGTAGCCCGACTTGCGCTTCAGCATGCCGGGCACCAGGGCGCGCGCGGCATAGACATGTGCCATGACATGGATCGCCCAGCTGTCGGCCCAGTCCTTGTCGGTCGCGTCCTCATGCCCGCCGCGGCCAATGCCGGCATTGGAGAAGAAGACGTCGACCGGCCCGTACTGGCGCTCCGCCGCGGCAATCAGCTTCTGGATGTCCCCTTCCTTGGCGACGTCGCAGGCGACGGCCAGGCCCTTGATGTCCTTGGCGACCGCTTCCAGCCGACCGGCATCGCGGTCGGCCACGACCACACCCTTGGCGCCCTCCTTGGCATAGCGGCGCGCGATCGCCTCGCCGATACCGCCCGCCGCACCGGTGACGACGCAGACCTTGTCCTTTACTTTCATTCTTCCCTCTCCGATCCAGTTCCTACCTCATCCTGAGGAGCGCGCCGCAGGCGCGCGTCTCGAAGGATGGCAACAGCCTCGGTGTTGCCCACCCTTCGAGACGCGCCCTTCGGGCGCTCCTCAGGGTGAGGCCTAGTGTCCCTAACCCCAGCTCTCCTCGATCAGCTGCACGTACTGGGCCTTGGTCGGCTGGCGCGGCGTCGACTGGTGGCAATGATCGCCCAGTGCACCGTCGGCGATCTTGTCGACCGTGTCCTGCGCCAGCCCCATGGCGCCGAGCCCTTTGGGGATCCCGAGACGCTCGTTGAGCGCGGCGACGGCGTTGGCCACGCCTGCCGCATTGCCTTCGCTGGCCGGCAGGCCCATGACCTGCGCCACCTTCTTGTACTTCTCACCCACCGCCGGTTCGTTGAAGCGCAACACGGCCGGCAGATACACCGCGTTCAAGGTCCCGTGATGCAGGCGATAGCCTTTCAGTCCGCCCGTCGGATGGCTGAGCGCATGCACGGCCCCCAGCCCCTTCTGGAACACCATGGCGCCTTCCATGGCTGCCATCGCCATGTTGTAGCGCGCCTCGCGGTCCGAACCGTCCCTGGTGGCGCGCTCGACGAACGTCCACGCTTTCTCCAGCCCATCGAGCGCGATCGAATCGGCCGGCGGGTTGAAGGCGTTCGACAGGAAGCATTCGATGTTGTGGGTGAAGGCATCCATGCCGGTGCCCGCCGTGAGGTGCGGCGGCAGGCCGAGCGTCAGCTCGGGATCGATCAGCGCCAGCCTGGGGATCAGGTACGGGCTGCCGATGGCGAGCTTGCGACCCGAATCCATGATGATGACGCCGCCGCGGCTCACCTCGCTGCCGGTGCCCGACGTCGTCGGGATGGCAACGATCGGCGCCACCGCCGCGGTGATCTTGCCCGCGCCGCCTTCGACGAAGGAATAAGGTTGCAGCGACCTGCCGGGATGGGTCGCCATCAGGCCGACCGCCTTGGCGAGATCCATCGGCGAGCCGCCGCCGATGGCGATGATGCCGTCGCAGCCCTCCTCCTTGTAGATCTTGAGCGCATCGCGCATGGCGGCTTCCGTCGGATTCTCCGGCGTGCCGTCGTAGAGCGCGATCGGCATGTTGCCCGGCAGCTGCTCCTTCACCTTGGCCCACAGGCCGGCGGCGATCACGCCCTTGTCGGTCACGATCAGCGGCCGGCGGATTCCCAGCAGCTGCAGCTCGGCGGCGAGAAGCTTCAGCGCGCCGAAATCGAACTGGATGCGCGTGAGGTAGGTGATGAGCGCCATGTACGGTTTCCTATGCGCGATAGAACGGCTTGTCGCCCTTGACGGTGACGCGATAGCCCAGGCGTTTGTTGGGGAAGTAGTCCCACATCGCGTGGTGCATGGCCGCGCGATTGTCCCAGAACGCCACGGAGTTGGGCTGCCAGGCGAAGCGGCACTGGAATTCCGGCGTCTCGCTGTGACGGTAGAGCATCTCGAGCAAGGCGTCGCTCTCGGGACGGCGCAGCCCGACGATGTGGGTGGTGAAGTTGCGATTGACGTAGAGCGCCTTACGGCCGGTCACCGGATGGGTCCGCACCACCGGATGCTCGGCGCGCGGAAAGCCGCCGGCCTTGGGCGCGTAGCCGAAGCGGCCGCCATAGACCTGCGCGCCGTCATGCACCGCCACGAGCCCCTCGCACAGACGCTGGATCGGCGCCGACAGCGTCTCATAGGCGCGGTACATGTTGGCGAACAGCGTATTGCCGCCGCCGTCGGGCGGCAGCTCCTTCATGTAGAGGATGCTGCCCATCGGCGGTTCGGCATCGCAACTGACGTCGGAGTGCCATTCCTCGCCGGCGACGTGCTTGGAATGCTCGTCGGCCTTGATGACCAGGATCTCCGGATGCCCGCCGTCCCCGCGCGTGGACGTCGGATGGAGGTGAAGCTCGCCGAAGCGGCGGCCGAAGTCCTTGTGCTGGTCGTGCGTCAGCTCCTGGTCGCGGAAGAAGATCACCAGGTTCTCCATCAACGCGTCATGGATCTCCTGGAACTGCTGGTTGCCCAGCGGCCGAGCGAGATCGACGCCGGCAATCTCCGCCCCGATGGCGGGCGTGAGCTTGCGCACTTCGATGGTCTGGAAGCCCATGGACATTCCTCACTTTTGCCGCAAGCCTAGATGAGAAAACCATCATGAGCGACTCCCTGATCCTGCGCGCCGGGACCGCTGTCGATGCTCCCGCCATCGCCGCCACGATCGCGGCTGCCTTCGAGCAGTATCGCGGCCGGCTCGAACCCGAGTCGGGCGCGTTCGGCGAGACGGCCGAGGCCATCGCCGCCGAGCTTGCGCACGAATCCGGCTGCATTCTCGCCGAGCAGAACGGCAAGGTGCTGGGCTGCGTCATGGTCAAGCTGCTCGAGGGCGATCTTTATTTCGGCCGGCTCGCCGTGCTGCCGTCCGCGCGAGGCCGCGGCATCGCCCGCCTGCTGATCGAGGCGGTCGAGGACGAAGCGCGCCGCCGCGAGTTGTCCGGTGTGCGGCTTGGCGTGCGCATCGTGCTGACGGAGAACCAGAAGTTGTTCACGTCGCTGGGCTACGTCGAAATCGGCCGCGAGGCTCATGAGGGATTCGACCATCCGACGTCGATCAATATGCGCAAGGCGCTGCGCTGAGCGAATGGCGGAGGTGTCTGCACCGCCATCGGCGGCCGAAGGTTTAGCGGCATTTCCGGTATTTCCGACAAGGGTCGTTGTGGCTCGTCGGAAGTCGACCCACTATCGATTGGGTCGGCCGTCGAATTAAGACAATTACGCAAATTTCGCTACCGGTTTGAAGTTCGGGACGGCTGCGCAGAGAGAGAGAGAGAGAGAGAGAGAGAGAGAGAGAGAGCAAAGCCCGTGACCGTATCGGACAAAGGCGAATATAACATAAGTGCTTATGACAATCAAGCACTTAGGTTAAGTTGCGCCCAGTTTCACTATTGGGAGTTTTTGCGCTCCGTAGAGGGGCACGAATAGGGGTTCGGAACAGCGGCCACGCCATTGCTTGAGCCCAAGCACGGCTGCTGGCAATGCTGTCATCCGCTTCATCGAGCCTCGCGCGGCGCGAAGCGGTATCGGAAGGTGCACTCCGGTGCACCCTGCATGATCGTCTGCGCACGATCGAGAGCCACCTCGCCCTCGCCCGCCGCCGCGATGTCGAAATCGGCGGCGCAGATCAGCAGTGCCCCCAGCTCGGGCTCGCCCAGCGCGCGGAAGAAATCGGCGAAGCGGCAGCGTGTGACGTCGATGTCCAGCGCCTGCTCGTCGTGGCGCCGGACCTCGAATTCGACTTCGCGGCCCGATACCTCGCCGAACACCTTCTGGATCGCGGCCCACTTGCCGCGTGGGCTGCCGTCGATACCGGCCGCGATGCCGGCGAACAGCTGCTTCGACCAGTCGCGCAGGGCCTGCTTCACCAGGGCGTCGGCCTCGTCCTTGCCGAGCCTGGCGCGCAGGGCCCGCACCACCGGCACCAGGACCTGGGCCTGCATGCGCGTCTTGTCGAGCAGCGAGACCTCAGGATCCACCAGGTAGTCGTCGAGCAAGCCGTTCATGGCTTCTTTCGGAAACGGAAATCGCAGCAGCTGCCACCGGCCAACAGGGTCTGGCTGCGCTCGAGCTTCAGCGTGGCGGAGAAGCCTTCGACCATCGCATGGTCGCGGGCGCAATGGATCTGCACGCCGAGATCGGCAAGGCCGAGCTCGCGATAGAACTCGGCGTAGCGGCAGCGCGTGACGTTGAAGGCCAGGCGATCGGCGGTCTGCTCGATCACCTCGAGCTCCATGCCGCCACCGCCCGCCCACACTTCCTCGGCGACACGGCGCAGGCCCGCGAGGTCGCCGCCGAACGTGTCCGCCCAGCGTTCGCCGTCGCCTACGGCCATACTGCGGATGGCGGCGGCGACCACCTCGCGAGTCGGCCCGTCGCCGAATCTTTCGCGGCACGCAGCGATGAAGGGAATGAGCACGCGGCCCTCGATCTTGCGCCGCTGCAGATGGCTGATCTGGATGTCTTCGGTCATGGGCGCGACCATCGCGCCCGTCGTCGCGGCAGACAAATCAGCTGATCTGTTGCTCGAGACATAGATTTCCTGATGCTCGCCGCCAGACCCCCGGTCGTAAAATCGGTCGCGTGACTTATCGACTCCCACCCCTCAATGGGCTGCGCGCCTTCGAAGCGGCGGCGCGGCACAGAAGCTTCACCGGCGCCGCCGACGAGCTCTGCGTGACGCCGGGCGCCGTCAGCCAGCTCGTGAAGGCGCTGGAGACCGCGCTCGACACGCGGCTCTTCCATCGCTCGGCTCGCGCGATCACGCTCACGCCGGAGGGAAAGAAGTACCTGCCGGCAATCCGCCGCGCCTTCGAGGAGATCGCGGCGGCGACCGAAGCCACGGCCCCCGGTTTGCCCGGGCGCAAGCTGCGGCTCGGCATCACACCCGATCTCGACCGCGCGGGCTCTGCCGTGCTGCGCGGTCTGGTGGGGCGCAAGGGCACGCGCGACATCGTCGGACAACGCGTCGCCGATGATCCCGGCCTGCTGGTCCAGGGCGGCAGCCTGGATGCCCTGCTGCGTCTCTCCGACGAGGGCTGTGCCGGCCTGCATCTCGACCGGATGACGGTGATCGCCGCCGACCGCAGCCGGCTCGACGCCGTCCTGGTCACCCGCCCCGGCATTGCCGGATGCCGCCAGCACAAGAGCCTCGTGATGCTGCTTGCGCGGGCGGCCCGGGAGAGTAATTAGTCGCCGCATGACCAACCGCACGCCACTCACCGGTCCCGCCGTATGGACGGGCGACGAGATCAAGAATTCCAAGCGCTGGATCCGCGACTTTCCCGCCTCCAGCGTCGCCGCGCTCGACAACGCGCTGGCTGCCGTGAACAAGGCCGGCCTCGAGTGGTCGCAGATCACCCGCAAGGATTTTCCGCTGAGCGGCCTCGACGGGCTGCTGGCCGACATCGCCGAAGAGCTGGAGAACGGCGTCGGCATCCTGAAGCTGCGCGGCTTCCCGGTGGAGCGCTACAGCGAGGACGACCTCAAGAAGATCTACTTCGGCCTCGGCACGCATCTCGGCACGCCGGTCTTCCAGAATCGCAGCGGCGAGCTGATGCGCGCCATCCGCGACGAGGGCGCCCATGTCGGCCGCACGTATGGTCAGATCACGATGAGCGGCCAGACCAAGGACCAGACCGGCGGCACCTTCCTCTCCTCCTATGCCCGGACGCTGACCAACGGCGGCCTGCGCTTCCACACCGACCGCACCGACGTGGTCGGCCTCTTGTGCGTGCGCCAGGCGATGAAGGGCGGCGTCAGCACGCTCGCCTCGACGCCCGCCATCCACAACGCGATCCTCGCCAAGCGGCCCGACCTGCTCGACGCGCTGTTCACCGATTACTGGCGCAGCCGGTTCGGCGAGGAAGGTACCGGCAAGGACGGCGCCAGCACCACCCGCGCCACCGCCTATCCGCTGCCCATATTCGGCGTACGCGACGGCAAGTTCACCTCGCACTATTCGCTCACCTTCATCGAGGCGGCGCAGATGGCGCCCGATGTTCCCAAGCTCACGCCGGCACAGAAGGAAGCGATCGACGTCCTGATGGCGACGGCGCAGGAGCTCTGCTTCGAGATGACGCTGGAGCCTGGCGACCTGCAGCTGATCAACAGCCACGTCACCTATCACGGCCGCACACCGTTCGAGGACGAGGCCGCCAGCGGCCACGACCGCCTGCTGCTGCGCCTCTGGCTCACCATGGCCAACAACCGGCCGCTGCCTCAAGGCCACGAGGTCCTGTGGCGCAGCATCGAGGCCGGCCAGCCGCGCGGCGGGATCCAGCAGGTCGCGATCTGAAGCTGGGGGCGCGGACCTCCAGGTCCGCTCATGCTGGGAGCGCGCCACTCTGTGGCGCTCATAGAACGTCGATACGAAGAGAAGATGCGCCACGGAGTGGCGCGCTCCCAGCAAAGACCATGAGCGGACCTGGAGGTCGGCGCTCCGACAACATCAATCGACGAGCGCCGCCTGCACCATCGACCGGAACTGCCGGCGCAGGAAGCGCGTGTCGGCTTCGCTCGCCTGCACCATGTAGAGGCCGACGAGCTGCTCCTTGGGATCGACCCAGAACTCGGTGCCGGCGGCGCCTGACCAGCCGTACTCGCCGAGCGAGCCCGAGAGCCCCGCTTCGCCGAGCTTGGTGCGGACCTCGAAGCCCAGGCCGAAGCCGAAACCATCCGGGCGACCGGGTCTGTTGCCGACATGGTCGGCGGTCATGAACTCCAGCGTCTTGCGGCCGATGATGCGCTTGCCCTGCCAGATGCCGCCATTGGCCAGCGCCAGGCCGAAGCGCAGGTAATCCTCGGTCGTGCCCAGAAGCCCGCCGCCACCCGACTCGTACTTGGCGCCGTCGTCGACCTTGAAGCGCGGCGTCATGGGCGGCCCGTTCGGCTTCTGGCCGGGCTGGGCAGCCCGCGCCACCTGGGTCGCCGACAACTTGAAGCCCGTGCCGACCATGTCGAGCGGAGCGAACACGCGCTCGGCGAATGCTTCGCCGAGCTTCTTGCCGGTCAGGACCTCGATCAGGCGGCCCTGCACGTCGACCGCCACGCTGTACTCCCAGCGCTCGCCCGGTGAGAAGAGCAGCGGCACGCCGGACAAGCGCTGCACCATCTCCTCGTTGGTGGCGGTGCGGTCGCCGATCTTGGCAGCGGCATAGGCCTGGTGGACGAGCGACGTGCCGCGGCTGCCGTAGGTCAGGCCCGCAGTATGACGCAACAGGTCCTGCACCGTCATCGCGCGATCGGGATCGCTCAGCCGGAGCGCCGGCCTGCCCTCGACCGTGACCTCGGTGCCGACCTTCATCTTGGCGATGTCGGGCAGGAACTTGGCCACCGGATCCGACACCTGCAGTCGCCCCTCCTCCACGAGCTGCATCAGGGTGATGCTGGTGATGGGCTTGGTCATGGAATAGATGCGGAAGATCGAATCGAACTTCATCGGATCGTCCGAATCGGGCGCGCGCTTGCCTTGCACGGAGACCCAGGCAACCTTGCCGCGCCGCGCCACCAACATGACCGCGCCGGGGATGACGCCGTCGGCGATGTTCTGCTTGGTGACGGCCTCGATGCGCTTCAGCTGCGCCGACGACAGCCCGACATCCTCGGGCTTGCCGGCCATCGGCGCCGGCGTCTCGGCATGCGCCGCCGCAGCGACGGACAACAGAACCAGCGCAAGTAGCGTCTTTTTCATGAGCGCCCTCCCGGAAAAAGCGCACCACTATAGCGCGCAATCAGCGGCGCGTCCGAGCCTCCGGTCCGCGCTCCCAGGGTCAGCGCCTGCTGCGCAAACTGCCGACGATGCCGGTCGGGAAGAAGTAGACGCAGAGGATGAAGGCGACGCCCAGCCACAGCAGCCAGCGGTCGGGATGGAACAGACCGGCAAGCAGCGGCACACCGGTCAACGCCTTGTTGGCCAGGGCCAGCAGGTCCTGCAGGTAGTTCTGGGCGAACACCAGCAGCACGGCACCCAGGACGGCGCCATACATGGTGCCCATGCCGCCGATCACCACCATCAGCAGGATGTCGACCATGATGTCGAAGCTGAGCGTCGTGTCGGGGTTGGTCTGGCTCGACCACAGCGCCAGGAGTGCGCCGGCCAGGGCCGCCACCGCGGCGGCGATGCAGCTGGCGATGGTGCGGTAGACGACGGTGCGATAGCCGATCGCCTCGGCGCGGAACGGGTTCTCGCGGATCGCCATCAGCACGCTGCCGAAGGGAGAATTGACCACGCGCAGCAGCACCAGCACGAGCACCACCGACGCGGCATAGACCAGGTAGTAGTCGAGCAGGCGGCCGTTCAGGCGGACACCGAACAGCGTGCCGTCGGCCAGGCTGAAGGAGGCGCGCAGGGCGGCCGGCAGCCGGTAGTTCAGCCCGTCCTCGCCGCCGGTCAGCTCGGGCAGCTGCGAGGCCAGAATGGCGAAGGCGCTGGCCACCGCGAGGGTGATCATGGCGAAGAAGATCGTGCGCACGCGCAGGCTGAACAGGCCAATCACCGCGGCCAGCGCGACGGCAACGACGAGACCGGCGACGATGCCGACCAGGACCGCGACCCATTCCGCGCCCATGCGCGTCAGCGCAATCGCCACGCCATAGGCGCCGATGCCGAAGAACATGGTGTGGGCAAAGGAGACGATGCCGGTATAGCCCAGCAGCAGGTCGAAGCTCGCCGCCAGCACGATGAAGACGCAGATCTTGGCCGCGACGTTCAGCGATTTGGCGCCCGGGAACAGGAACGGCGCCACGGCCAACCCGACCACGATCAGGATCAGGGCGATGGCCAGCCAGCGGCTGCGCGGCAGATCGTCGGAAAGCACGGCGCGCAGCATGCTCACCTCTTCGCCACGGGATAGAGGCCCTGCGGCCGCCACAGCAGGATCAGCGCCATCAATAGGATGTTGGAGCCCAGCGCCACCTTGGGCGCGACGAAGCCGACATAGTTGGCGGTCAGCCCGACCAGCAGCGCGCCGACGAAGCAGCCGCCGACCGAACCAAGGCCGCCGATGATGATCACGATGAACACCAGCACGATGACCTGGGCGCCGATCGCCGCCGTCACCGTCTCCTGGTAGAGACCCCACATGGCGCCGCCGAGCCCGGCCAGCGCCGAGCCCGCGACGAACACGCCGACGAACAGGCGGCGGATGCGGTAGCCAAGCGCCTCGACCATCTCGCCATTCTCCACGCCGGCCCGGATCAGCAGCCCGATGCGTGTACGGTTCAGCGTCACCGCCAGGACCGCGAACACCGCGAGCCCGACCACAACGGCCAGCACGCGGTACTTCTCGATCGCAACGTCGCCCAGCACGAACGCCCCGCGCAGCGCCGTCGGCCGAGCCAGCGTGATCTGGTCTGGCCCCCAGATCACCTTGAGAAGCTGTTCCGCCACGATCAGGCCGCCCGTGGTCACCAGGATCTGGCGCAGATGCTGGCCATAGACCGGCCGCACGATCACGCGCTCGAAGGCCCAGCCCAGGGTGCCGCTGACCGCCATCGCCGCCAGCACTGCCGGACCGACGGCCGCGAGATTGACCCACAGCGAGTCGGCCGTCATCCACGGCGCCAGCGCCAGCATCACGCTCGCCGCAACGAAGGCGCCGACGGCGATGAAGGCGCCGTGGCCGAAGTTCAGCACGTCCATCAGGCCGAAGGTGAGCGTCAGTCCGGACGCCATGATGAAGATCATCAGACCCATGGCGAGGCCCGCGACGGTGAGAGTCAGCCAGCTGGTGGGCGAGCCGACCAGCGGCAGCGCCACGGCGGCGACGGCCGGGATCAGCAGCAGGGGCAGGTAATCCCGCGTCATGGCGCCCGCTTCACTGGTGCTCTCCCATCCCCAGTCCCAGAAGGTGCTGCTGCAGGCCGGCGTCGGCGGCGAAGGCCGCCATGGTGCCGGTATGTGCCACCTTGCCGTCATCCATGACGGCGACGGTGTCGCCGAGCTGCCGGGCGAAGACGAAGTTCTGTTCGACAACCAGCAGGCTCACCGCGCCATCCTTCAGCTCGCGGAAGGCGTCGATCATGTTGGCGATGATGGCGGGGGCCAGCCCCTTGGTCGGCTCGTCGATCAGCAGCAGGCGGCGCGGCTCGATGATGGCCCGCGCCACCGCCAGCATCTGCTTCTGGCCGCCCGACAGGTTGCCGGCCGGCAGGGTCCAGAAGCGCTTCAGCGCCTCGAAGCGGCCGAAGATCCAGTCGAGCCGCGTCAGGTCGAGCGGGCCCGAACGCGCCGCCAGGATCAGGTTCTCCTGAACCGTGAGGTCGGCGAAGATCGCCATGGACTCGGGCACATAGGCGATGCCCAAACGCGCGATGTCGGGCGTTGCGAGGCCCGCGATGTTGCGACCGGCGAAGCGAATCTCGCCAGCCACCGCACGCCACAGGCCCATGATGGTGCGCAAGGTCGTGGTCTTTCCCGCGCCGTTGCGGCCCAGCAGCATGGTCAGCCCGCCCTCGGGCACGTCGAACTCGACGCCATGCAGGATGTGGTAGCGACCGATGTCGGTCCGGATGCCGCGCAGGCTGAGCAGCGGTTCAGCCATGCGCGTCTCCGGGGGCAGCTCCGCCGAGATAGGCCTCGCGCACGATGTCGGAGTTGATGACGTCGGCGGGCTTGCCGTCGGCCACGAGCCGCCCCTGATGCAACACGACGATGCGGTCCGACAGCGACCGCACGACGTCCATCTTATGCTCGACCAGCAGGATCGTCTTGTCGCCGCGCTCTTTGATGCGGGCAATGATGTCGAGAATGGTGGGCACCTCGTCGACGCTCATGCCGGCCGTCGGCTCGTCGAACATGAAGATGTCGGGCTCGAGCGCCAGCAGGATCGCCACCTCGAGCTTGCGTTGGTCGCCGTGCGGCAAGGTGGCGGCGATCGCCTGGGCGCGGTCGGCCAGCGACACGGCGGCGAGATGGGCCATGGCGCGGTCGATCAACTCGCGGTGCCCCTGCATGCGCGAGAAGAGGTCGAGCCCCTTGCCGCTTTTGACCTGCACGGCGAGCCGCACATTCTCCAGCGCGCTGAGATTGGGGAAGAGGTTGGTCAGCTGGAAGGCGCGGCCGAGGCCGAGGCGCGTGCGCAACGGCGCGGCGTATCGCGTGATGTCCTCGCCGTTCAGCCGAACCCTGCCGGACGTCGCCGGCAGCTGACCCGAAATCAGGTTGAAATAGGTCGTCTTGCCGGCGCCGTTGGGCCCGACGATCGAGGTGAGCGTACCCGGCTGGAAGCCGCAGCTCACGCCGTCGACGGCGGCATGGCCGCCGAAACGGATCGTCAGGTCTTGGGTTTCGAGCATGACACTTGGCGTACGGCAGCCTCACACACGGCCTCACCCTGAGGAGCACCGCGAAGCGGTGCGTCTCGAAGGGCGGGAACCAGTCTTGCTGTTGCCCATCCTTCGAGACGCCGCGCGACGCGCGGCTCCTCAGGATGAGGTTGGCTTTGAGCTAAGGTCGCCCTACTCAACGCTTGTTCTTGATCGGCAGCTTCAGCTCGTCGGCCGGGATCTCGCGTACCAGCTCGAGCAGGTCGACGCTGTCGGGCGGGTTCTGCTTCATGCGCCAGTGGTACATGAGCTGCAGCGCCTGATGGTCCTCCTTGCGGAAGGTCATCTTGCCCTTCGGCGTGTCGAAGCTCATGCCTTCCATGGCGGCAATCAGCTTCTCGGTGTCGGTGCCGCCCGCCTTCTTGATGCCCTCGACGATCGCCATGGCGGCGGCCATGCCGCCGGCCACGAAGAAGTCCGGCGGCGCGCCGTTGTTCTTCTTCTTGTACTCGGTGACCAGCCACTCGTTCACCGGGTTCTTGGGGAAGCCCCAATAGTAGTAGATGGCGCCTTCCAGTCCCGGGAACTGCTTCCAGCCGGCCATCACCGGCAGGATGTTGCCGCCCGGCGCGATCTCGATCTTGTAGCGCTCGGGCTTGAGGTCCATCAGCTTGGGCAGCGGATGGGCACCCGCCCACACCACGGCGACGACGCGGCGGCAGTTCTTGTCCTTCAGCGCGTCGAAGATGCGCTGCGCCGGTGCGGTGAAGTCCGTCGTCTGCTGCGGCGCATATTCCTCGTGCACGATCTTGGCCTTGGAGCCGACGGCCGCCAGCGCCTCCTTGAGCGAGGCGACGCCGTCACGGCCGAAGGCGTAATCCTGGGCCAGGGTGGCGATGCAGATGTTCTCGTCCTTCAGCGTCGCAGCGGAGGCCAGGGCATCCTGCGTCGAGTTGCGCGCCGTGCGGAAGATGTAGCGGTTCCACTTCTCGCCGGTGATCTGGTCGGCGACGGCGGGTTCGACGATCAGCAGCTTCTTGTATTCCTCGGCAACCGGCAGCATGGCGAGCGCCGCGGCCGACGAGGTGGTCCCGACGGCGATGTCGACCTTGTCGTCACCGTAGGCCTGCTCGAGGGCCGCCTTGGCGAGATCGGGCTTCAGCTGGTCGTCCTTGAGGAGGACCTGGATCTTGCGGCCGTTTATCTCCATCGTGCCCTGGGTGGCATATTCCAGGCCGAGCATGAAACCTGCCTCGGTCTGACGGGCGTAGGCCTCCAGCGGACCGGTCTTGCCATAGATCAGCGCGATCTTGATCGGCGGTTGCTGGGCCGCGGCCGGCAGCGCGAGCGCCATCATGCCGGCGGCGGCGAGAATCGAACGACGAAGCATTTTGGACACCCTCCCAGAGTCCTCCCCGAATTGATGCCCTTCTAGTCGATGATCGCGCCTCGCACCATGTGATTTGTCCGCAACTGCTCCTTGGGATCGATCCAGACCGTCCAACAAATGGCGTCTCAGGCGCCGGCGTCGCGCAGATCGAGATACTCGATCACGCGTCCGTCTCCCCCGGTGTGGCGCACGACGAAGCGACCACCGGTCGGCACGGTCTCGGGCTCGATCAATACCTGTGATTCGGACCGGACCTGCTGCCACGCCTCCTCGAGATCGTCGACGACGAAGATGGCGTCGACCTGGCGGGCGACCTCGAGCGCGGCGGGATCGTCCGCCCCGACGACGACCATCGGCCCCAGCCACGAGACGGTGAACCCCGCGTGCTGAAACTCTGCTTTCACCGGCAGGCCGAGGGCACGCTGGTAGTAGTCGGACGCAGCCTTTTGTGCGGCAAGATTTTCAACGACGACCGGGAAGATGACATTGACGATGTTCATGGGCGGATGTCTCGTGTTGTCGATGTTCCGCACAAACCTAGGACTGGCCCGATGCAAGTCGATACTCATTCGAAAGTGAGCGGCCCCGGCCGCAAGCTCGGCTCGGCGAACTTCCTCAACCAGCAGCGGCTTGCGCAGTCCTGCGTGGCCAACGAGGTGATCGCGCGCATCTCGCTGCGTTGGAAGATGTCCATCCTGTTTTCGATCGATAGCGGCGCGCGGACCTTCGCCGAGCTGAAGCGCGCGCACCCGAGCCTGTCCGACCACGTCCTCGCGGGGCGCCTGCGCGAGCTCAGGCGCGAGGGATTGATCGCCAAGGACGACAAGGCGGACCATCGCCCGGTCTACAGGGCGACGGCGAGGGGCTCGTCCCTGCTGAAGATCGTGGCGGCGCTGTGTGCCTGGGGCGAAGAGGCCGCCTCTCCGGGCCCCTGAGGCACGACGGCCCGCTGCCTCGCGCTGCCTCCTCGACTTGCCCTCGCAGAGGCTGGCTGCAGCAAAAACATTCAGCGGGATCGGTTCGACACCGGCACCACATGGCACGCCGCTTCTATTCGGCGGACGTGTCGCCGGGAGGGCGAGTCGAATTTTACATGACCGTACAACCAAGGGACGTCCTTGGGCTCGCGATGTGCCTACGAGAGCGGCATTCGTCGTGAGTCAGTGGCCTTAGGAGCATCGATGCAGTCCTGCAGGCCAGCTTGCGGGATTCGTTCATGCAAATGGCACGATGCTTGATGGCGACGAGGCGACATTCTCCGTATGCTTCGTTTGCCAAGGAGGGTCCTCGATGTCCCAAGCTTCCAGTCTGGTCATACGCGGTGGAACGATCGTCGACGGCACGGGCAGGAAGCCCTTTGTCGGAGACGTCGCCGTGGTCGACGGCAAGATCGTCGAGGTCGGCACCGTCACCATCAAGGCGGACCAGGAGATCGATGCGAAGGGGCTGCTGGTCACCCCGGGCTTCGTCGACATCCACACCCACTACGATGCCCAGGCGATCTGGAGCAACCGGCTCGACCCGTCCTCCTGGAACGGCGTCACCACGGTCATGATGAGCAACTGCGGCGTCGGCTTCGCGCCCTGCAAGCCGCACGAGCGCGAGGTCCTGGTGGCGCTGATGGAGGGCGTGGAGGACATCCCCGAGGTCGTCATGACCGAGGGCCTGCCCTGGAACTGGGAGACCTTCCCCGACTTCATGAATCGCCTCGGCGAACGGCAGTATGACGTCGATATCGTGACCCAGGTGCCGCATGCCGCGATCCGGGTCTACGTCATGGGCCAGCGCGGCGCCGACCGGGAGCCAGCGACCGATGAGGATCGCCGGGAGATGGCTCGGCTGGTGGCGGAAGGAATCGAGGCAGGGGCGCTCGGCTTCTCCACCTCGAACGCCATCGCCCACAAGACCCTGGCCGGCAAGCCCACGCCGACCCTCGCCTCGGCGGAGGAAGAACTCGCCGTCATCGCCGAGGCCGTGGGCAAGACCGGCAAGGGCTGGGTGCAGATCATCACGGACTTCGACGATCCGGTCGAGGAGCTGACCCGGCTGCGCCGGGTCGCGGCGCGCTCGGGCCGGCCGATGAGCCTCACGCTGGCCCAGCGCGAAGGCAAGCCCGGCCATTGGAAGCTGCTGCTCGACATGATCGAGGACGCCAACAAGGATGGCGTCAAGCTCCTGGCGCAGATCATGGGCCGGCAGATCGGCATCAATTTCGGCTTCGAGATTTCGCTCAATCCGTTCTGCGAGCGGCCGAGCTACAAGGCGATCGCCAACCTACCGTTCGAGGAGCGGCTGCAACGCCTCCAGGATCCGGCTGTGCGGGCCGCGATCCTTGCCGAGAAGACGCCCGACGCGTCACTCGAACGGCGCCTCAACACCTGGGACCGCATCTTCGAGCTCGGCACCCCGCCGAACTACGAGCCGCCGCTGGAGGCGAGCATGGCAGCCCGCGCAAAGGCAGCCGGCGTGCCGGTGGAAGAGTTCGTCTACGACCTGCTCCTGAAGGACGGCGGCACGACCATCCTGTTCCGACCGGTCACCAACTATGTCGATGGCAACCTCGACGCCTGCCTCGAGATGATGAAGCACCCCAACACGGTGATGGGCTTGGGCGACGGCGGCGCCCACTACAGCTTCATCTGCGATTCCTCGACCACGACCTACACCATCACGCACTGGACGCGCGACCGCACGCGCGGCGAAAAGATGCCGATCGAATGGGTCGTCAAACGACTCTCGAGCGACCCGGCGCGCACCATAGGTCTCAACGACCGCGGCGTGATCGCACCTGGCTACAAGGCCGACCTCAACGTGATCGACTACAACCGCCTGAACGTCGGCCCGTTGCACGTGGTCTATGACCTTCCGGCTGGCGGGCGGCGGCTGAACCAGCGCACCGAGGGTTACGTAGCGACGATCCTCTCCGGCACGCCAGTCTACCGCGAAGGCGAGGCGACCGGCGCCCTGCCCGGCCGCCTGGTTCGCGGCCCCCAGGAGCCAGATCAGCAATCCGGGCAGCAGCTCGCCGCCGAATAGAGCCAGTGTCCTTGGGCGTGCCGAGCTGGCGCCGCTTCTTCCCCAAGGGCATGAACCGGTTCATCGAGACGGTCGTTCCCGAGTTGCGCCGACGCGGCCGGTGGCGATCTCAGCCCGCACGGAGCGCTAGGGCACGCTCTTCTTGGCCAGGCGTTCGTTGAACGAACGGAGATCGATCACGATTCGCTGGTGAGTGCCGCTGCCGATCTCCTCTTTGTTGTCGCTTGCCGACACCTTGAAGGCGATGCGTTTGCCCTCGACGCCGACCACCTCGGCCGTCGCGCGCACGTCGTGGCCCAGAGGCGTGGCCGCGAGGTGCTTCACGTCGACGGCCGTGCCGACGGCGCTTTCGCCGGCATCCAGGTACGGCTTGATGGCATTGAGCGCGGCGTTCTCCATGACCAGGATCATCATGGGCGTCGCGAACGTTGGCGGCAGCATGGCATCCTTGAATCGATTGGCGAGATGCTCGGGCCGCACCCGCAACGCCGCGGTTCCCTTAGCGCCCAATGGAATCTGCTTCATCAGCCGCGCCCCTCGAGAACCGAACGATGGCGCTGGAAGAGCTCGACCAGCGCATCCATGACGGCGCGCACCCGCGGCAGGGCGCGCAGGTCGCGGTGCACCAGCAGCCACTGCTCGGTGGTGATCTCGGGCAGCACGCCGCCGACGCGCTGCAGCCTGGCGTCCTGGTCGGCAAGGTAGCAGGGCAGCACGGCAAGGCCCGCTCCGGAGCGCACCGCATCGTGCAGGACGAGCCAGTTGTTGACCCGGATCTCGGGCCGCCGGCCGATCTGCTCGTGGATCCAGCGTTGGCCCGGCATGTAGCTGTGGTCGTCGTCGAAGCCGATCCACGGCAGGTCGATCAATGCCGGCATCGTGGTGTGCGTCACCTCGAGCTTGCGCGCCGCGTAGATCGCGTAGGCGACGTGGCAGAGCTTGCGCGTGACGATGCCGGCGAGCTCCGGCACCTGCTCGCGGATCAGGAGATCGGCCTCGCGGCGCGACAGGTTGGCGAGGGTGTGGCTTGCCACCACCTCGAACTCGATGTGCTGCAGCCGGTCGCGCAGCCACGCCAGGTGGCGCGCCACCAGCACCGCCATCGCCTCGCCGGCCGACAGCCGCACCACGCCGCTCACCGTGTCACTGAGGCCGGCGCTGCGGCGTTGGATCGACAGGGCCGCCTTCTCCATCGCCTCGGTGTCGGCCAACAGTTCCTCGCCGGCTGAGGTCGGCACGAAGCGGTCGGGCAGGCGCTCGAACAGCCGCGCACCGATGTGCTGCTCCAGCGCCTGGACCCGGCGTGACACGGTGGGATGGCTGACCCCGAGCGCCTTGGCGGCGGTGCTGAGCGTGCCCTCGCGGGCCAAGGTCAGGAAAACGCGGAGATCGTCCCAGTTGGCTTCCATGTTCAAAAATGTACACGGGTTCTTCCAATTTGTGGACTGACGAATACGGATGTTCGGCTTAGATTGATTCTCATGCACATCGAACCGCGTCTTCTCGTCTTCACCAAAGGCGTGCGCTGGCGGATCGCCGGCGCCGTCGGCATCGGGCTTCTGGCCGTCGGTCTGGGCATTGCCCGCTTGGGCCTTCTGGGCTGGCTGATCGGCCAGGTCTTCACCGGCCGGCCGGTCGCCGAGCTGGTGCCGTCGATCCTGCTGATCGCCCTGGTCATGGTGCTGCGCGGCGCGGCCGAGCACTGGCGCGCCGTGGTGGCGCACGGGACGGCGGCGCGGGTCCAGAAGAAGCTGCGGCGCATACTCTACGACCAGGTGGCCTCGCTGGGGCCGGGCACGGTCGGCCGCCAGCGCTCGGGCGGACTCACGCTGTCGCTGATCGACGGCGTCGAGCAGCTGGAAACCTACTTCGGCCAGTTCCTGCCGCAGTTCCTGATCGCCCTGCTGTCGCCGCTGCTGATCTTCGCGGTCGTGGCCTTCATCGACCTGCCGGTGGCGCTGGTGATGCTGGGCTTCGCCCTGGTGGCGCTGCTCGGGCCGGCGCTGTGGCACAAGTGGGACGTCAAGAACTCGCGGCGTCGCCAGACGGCTTATGCGACCTTCGCCGCCGAGTTCCTCGATTCCATCCAGGGTCTCGCCACGCTGAAGGCCTTCGGCCAGGGCAAGACACGCGCCGACAAGCTCGAGGTCGAGGCACGCGATCTCTTCCGCCGCACCATGTGGGTGCTGGGCACCAATTCACTGGCGCGCGGAATCACCGACACCGCGATCGCGGGCGGCGCGGCGACGGCGCTGATCTACGGCGCCTCGCGTGTCGAGTCGGGCGCGATGTCGCTCTCGGCTCTCCTGGTCATCCTGATGCTGGGCATAGAGATCTTCCGGCCGATGCGCGAGCTCAGGACCGTGCTGCATCAGGGCATGGTCGGCCTGTCGGCGGCGCAGGGCATCTATCGCATCCTCGACGACAAGCCCACCGTTGCCGACGCAGCGCCGGCGCGCCTCGACAAATCGCTGGCGCCGACCATCGAGTTCGAGGATGTGCGCTTTGCCTATCCCGGCACGCGGCGCACCGTGCATGACAGGCTCACCTTCCGCGCCGAAGCCGGCGAGCGATTGGGCCTGGTCGGCCCGTCGGGCGGCGGCAAGTCGTCGATCGTCCGCCTGCTGCTGCGCTTCTACGATCCCGACCGCGGCCGCATCCTTTTAGGCGGCCACGACCTGCGGACGTTGCCGTTCGCGGAGATCCGCTCGCTGATCTCCGTGGTGAACCAGGACACCTTCCTGTTCCACGGCACGGTCGAGGAGAACATTCGCCTCGGCAAACCCGATGCCACGCAGGCCGAGCTCGAGGAAGCGACGCGCGCGGCCAACATCCACGACTTCATCCTGAGCCTGCCTCAGGGTTATGCGACGGTCATTGGAGAGAAAGGCGTCAAGCTTTCAGGTGGCCAGCGCCAGCGCGTCGCCATTGCCCGTGCGCTGCTGCGCGACACGCCGATCCTGGTGCTCGACGAGGCGCTGTCCGCCGTCGACGCCGAGAACGAGGCGGTGATCCAGGAGGCGCTCGACCGGCTGATGCGGGGCCGCACGACGCTGATCCTCGCCCATCGCCTGTCGAGCGTGATCGACTGCGACCGCATCCTGGTGCTGGACGGCGGCAAGGTCGCCGAACAAGGGCGCCACGCCACGCTGATGGCCAAGGGCGGCGTCTATGCCGGCCTGATGGCCGAGCAGGCGCGCGAGCAACACTCGACGGTCGCCTCCGACATCATCGCCGCGCCGCAGCGCACGGAGTCGGTGGCCGACACGCCGGGCGGCGCGGTCAAGGTCGTGACCGAGGGCATCATCAAGGCCGAGGGGCTCACCTGGTATCAGGTCGTGGTCGCCCTGATGAAGGTGATCATGCCGTGGAAGGGCAAGCTCACGGCCACCTTCACCCTGGGCGTGCTGCGCGTCATCGCCTTCATCGGCGTGGGCGTGCTGTCGGCGCTGATCGTGCTGGCGCTGAAGCATCACGAGCCCTACACCGGCCTCGCCATCGCGCTCGCGATCGTGGCGCCGCTGTCGGGCATCCTGCATTGGTTCGAATCCTGGCTGGCGCATGACATGGCCTTCCGCCTGCTGGCCGAGATGCGCATCGACGCGTTCCGCAAGCTCGATGCGCTGGCCCCGGCCTATCTGGTGCGCCGCCGCACCGGCGATCTTATGGCGCTCGCCACGCACGACATCGAACTCGTCGAGTACTTCTTCGCCCACACCGTGGCGCCGGCCTTCGTCGCCATCCTGGTGCCGGCTGCCGTTGTCGCGGCGCTGGCCTGGGCGGACGGCTGGCTGGCGGTGGCGCTGGTGCCATTCCTGCTCGCCGTGGGTCTCAGCCCGTTCCTGATGCGCAAGCGCGTCGACCGCCTGGGCAGCCAGGCGCGCGAGGCGGCCGGCGAGCTCGGCGCTTTCGCCGTCGATTCCGTGCAGGGCCTGGGCGAGATCGTCGCCTTCCAGCAGGAAAGCGCGCGCGGCGCCAAGCTCGATCAGCTGTCGCAACGCCACATCACGCTGCGCCTGCCCTTCTTCAGCGAGCTCACCCTGCAGCATGCCATCCTCGAAGTGCTGACCGGGCTGGGCGGTCTTGCCGTCGTCGTCGTGGGCGCGGTGCTGTCGCAGAAAGGCGCCATCGACTCCGGCCTGCTGCCGCTTTGCACCATCCTCGCCATGGCGGCCTTCCTGCCGGTCTCGGAAATCGCCCAGATCGGCCGGCAGCTCGCCGACACGCTGGGCGCGACGCGGCGCGTCTATGCGCTGGCGAACGAGCCGATCCCGGTGCGCGACGGGCCAGGCGTGCCGCCACGCGCCGGCGCCGCCGCCCTCGCGCTCGAGAAGGTGAGCTTCACCTATCCCGGCCAGACGCGCCGCGCCCTTGCCGACGTCAGCTTCGAGATTCCGGCCGGCAAGACGGTCGCCCTGGTCGGCACGTCAGGCGCCGGCAAGACGACGACGGCGCAACTCTTGATGCGCTTCTGGGATCCGGATTCGGGTCGCATCACGCTGAATGGCGCCGACTTGCGCGACTACAAGCTCGACGACCTGCGCCGCCTGATCGCGCTCGTCGCGCAGGATACCTACCTGTTCAACGACAGCCTGCGCGCCAACATCCTGATCGCGCGCCCCGACGCCTCCGAGGCCGACCTGCAGGCGGCCATCCGGCACGCCTCGCTCAGCGACCTCGTCGCCGCCCTGCCCGACGGTCTCGACTCACCGGTCGGCGAGCGCGGCACGGCGCTGTCGGGCGGACAGCGCCAGCGTGTGGCCATCGCGCGCGCCTTCCTGAAGGACGCGCCCATCCTGGTGCTCGACGAGGCGACCTCGCATCTCGATGCCGTCAACGAGCAGGCCGTGCGGCGTGCGCTCGATCTGCTGCAGGCCGACCGGACGACCATCGTCATCGCCCATCGCCTGTCGACGGTGCGCGACGCCGACCTGATCGTCGTGCTTGACGAGGGCCGGGTAGCGGAGACCGGCACGCATGCGTCATTGCTGGCACGCAACGGTCTCTATGCCCGGCTGGTGTCGCGCCAGCTTGCCTCGGTCTACGCGCCTGCGGCATCCTGAGAGGCGCTAATTCCCGTCATCCCGAGCGAAGTCGAGGGGCTCGGCTACGGTCGGGATGACGGACTTGGACGAGGGAGAGCCGCATGTTCAGTCACGTCACTGTCGGCACCAACGACGTCGCCAAGGCCAAAGCCTTCTACGACGGCGTCGGCAAGGCGCTCGGGCTGGCGCGCCTGGCCGATCATCCCGAGGCCGCGGGCTACGGGCCGGCCGGGGGACGGCCGCAGCTCTGGATCGTGACACCACTCGACAAGAAGCCGGCGAGTGTCGGCAACGGCATCACGGTCGGCCTCAACGCAAACGATCGGCCGTCGGTCGACGCCGCTTACAAGGCCGGCCTCGCCGCCGGCGGCAAGGATGAAGGCGCGCCCGGCTTGCGTACGCACTACCATCCCAACTACTACGGCGCCTATCTCAGGGACCCCGACGGCAACAAGGTCTGTGTCGTCTGCCACAAGCCGGCCTGATTCCCCCTGTCCCGGCGGCAATGGATTCGCAGTACAATAGGCAAGTCGATTCGAGTCGAACGAGGATGGCTCCATGGCTCGGCTGTCGCGTCGCGTTATCCTGGCCGCCCCGGCCGTGCTCGGCATATCGCCTTCCTTTGCGCAAAGTGTGCTGCCGGCGCGCGGCATCAGGATCATCATCGGCTATCCGGTCGGCGGTGGGACGGACGAGATGGCCCGTCTCATTGCGGCCTCGCTGCAGCGACGGCTCTCGCGATCCATAACCATCGAGAACAAGCCGGGTAACGGCGGTGCGGCGGTCGGCGAAATCCTGAAACGTTCGCCGACCGACGGGTCGGTCCTGGGGTTCATGCAGACGGCGACGTTGATCGGGAAGCTGACGAGCAAGACCTACCCGTTCGATCCACTGACCGACGTCCTGCCGCTCACCTTGGCCGGCACCTATCCGACGGCCTTTGCCGTCTCCCGCAAGCTCGACCTCTCGACGCTGGCGGACTACGGAAAGTGGCTGCAGAACGCGCCGTCGGAGCAGGCGCGCTTTGGCACCACCTCGCTCAACACCCTCATCCACCTGTTCGGCTTGATGATCGGCAAGGCGTTGGGCCGGCCGCTGGAGGCCGTCTACTACAAAGGCGCTTCGCCGCTGGTGACCGATCTTCAGGAGGGCAGGATCCCCGCCGGCAGCGGCGGGCTCACCTCGTTCCTGCAGCATCATCGCGGCGCACGTCTGCGCATCCTCGTCACCTCGGACAACAAGCGCAGCAAGACGGCGCCCGACATCCCCACCGTCGCGGAACTCGGCTACCCGGGCCTTGAATTGCAGAACTGGTACGGCTTCTTCGGGCCGACCGGCCTGTCGCCGGAGGTGGCGGCGGCCTGGGAGCGCGAGTTGCGGGCCACGCTCGACGAACGCGACACCGCCGAGCAGCTGAGCCAGCTTGGCCTCGAGGTGGAAACCTCGACCGGCAAGGAATGCGCCGAGCGCTTGGCAGCCGATATGGTGCGCTGGCAGTCGATGCTTGACACATTCGGCCTCAAGGCGACCAATTGATCCAGTAATTCAGCCTCACCCTCAGGATGAGGTTAGTCGATGGAGTAGGCATATGAGCGAGCCGCTGAAGGTCTTCTGGCAGCCGGGTTGAACCAGCTGTCTGAGACTCAAGGAGTTTCTATCGATCCGTGGGATCGACTTCGTTTCGGTTAATGTGCTCGAGGATCCGACCGGCCTGGCGGAGCTGCAGAAGCTCGGCGTGCGCTCGGTGCCGGTGCTGTCGCGCGGCGACAAATATACCTTCGGCCAGAGCACCAAGCAGATCATCGACTTCCTCGGCCTGAACGAGAATGGCGGGCCTCAGCTCACGACCGACGAGCTGGCGGCACGCGTCGACAAATTCATGGGCGCCGCGCTGGAGTTGATTCCGCTGATGCCGGCCGACCGCCTCGACACGCATGTCCCGGGACGGCCGCGGAGCTATCGCACGCTTGCGTTCCATCTGTTCCGCGTGGTCGACGCCTTCCTCGACGCCAATGAGAACATCACGCTTGTCCAGACGATGTTCCGCGAGGAGCCGGCGCCCGACGCCGACACCAAGGCGCTGGTCGCCTACGGCGAGAAGATCCGCGCCCGCTTCCGGGAGTGGTGGCGGAAGGGCGATACCGCGCCTTCGAAGACGTTGCAGACCTACTACGGCCCGCAGAGCCTGCACGAGCTGATGGAGCGCACGACCTGGCATTCCGGCCAGCATGTCCGGCAATACATGATGTTGCTGGAAAAGGAGGGGGTCACCCACCACCGGCCGCTGGTCGCCGCCGATTTCGCCAAGCTGCCGATGCCCCAGAACGTGTGGGACGGTTGACGAGGACGGTGCCGTCGCTTACGCCCACGTGCATGACTGCCAAGTTTCCCAGCCAGAAATATCCCAACGCCGGCGCCTTCATCGCCGACTATGCCTCCGCCATGGGCAAGGCCCTGAGCTCGGTCCGTCCGGGCGAGCTCGAGAGGGCGGTGACGGCGCTGAAGCGCGCCATCCAGGGCGACCGCCTGATCTTCAGCTGCGGCAACGGCGGGTCGGCGGCGATCGCGAACCATCTCACCTGTGACTGCTCCAAGGGCATCGCGGCCAACACGACGCTGCGCCCGCGCGTGGTGAGCCTGTCGGCGACGGTCGAGCTGGTCACGGCGATCGCCAACGACATGGAGTATCCCGAGGTTTTCGCCTATCAGCTGAAGAACCTCGGCCGACCGGGCGACGTGCTGATCACCATCTCCTCGTCGGGCGATTCGGAGAACATCGTGCGGGCCCTGGCCTGGGCCGCCGACAACGGCATGACCACCATCGCCTTCTCCGGCTTCAGCGGCGGCCGCAGCGCGCAGATGGCGGATATTAGCCTGCACGTCGCGGCGGAGAACTACGGCGTCGTCGAGGACGTGCATCAATCGCTGATGCATATCCTCGCCCAGTATGTGCGCATGTCGGAGCTGCCGACGGAACTGGTGCAGTCGCTGCGGTTCTGACATGCGGTGGACCGTCGTTTTTGCCGGTCTGCTGCTTATTCCTCCCCGGCTGTTGCCGACCCGGCACTACGGCTAGACGGGAACCTCACCCTGCGACAGGCGTTCACAGGCCCGGAACCCACAGCCCAGGAGCATGTCATGCGAAATGCGGCCGCCCACAACGACAAGGACCTGGCCCGGCAGATCGCCCTTCTGAAGGCGCAGCTGGAGGAACTTGCCGAGACCGTCAACGGCACCGGCAATTCAATCGTGGCCCGCGGCGAAGCGGCGATCGAAGAGTCCTTGAAGTCGGCGCGCGAGATGATCGCCAAGTACGGCGACACCGCCAAGTCGATCGCCGACGACACGCTGAAGCTCAAGGACAAGGCTGCCGACAAGATGCTCGAGCACACCGAGGCCCGTCCACTTACGACCCTGGCCGCGATCCTCGGCATCGGCTTCCTGGCAGGCTGGCTTTGTCGTCGCAACTGAGCGGCCGGCCTCTCAGCGGCCATACGCGCCAAGCAAGGCCCGGCCCTCGATGATCGGTCCCCTCGTGCGCGTGGCGGCCTCCGCGGCCGCCGCGCGTTCCCTGCGCACCGCCGCGCATGACGCCGTCCTGCGCGCGATACTGACCGTTGGCGCCGCGGCGGCTGTTGCCGCCGGCGCCGTCTGCCTGACGACCCCGCCCTTATCCTGCTCGAACGCGCCGTCGATGGTCCGGCGGCGTGGGCGCTCATGGGGGCCTTCTGGACTGCCGTCGGGCTGATCTACTTCGCCGCCGCCAGACGTCGCCGCTGACGGGTCGGACCCGTCTTGGGCGCCTTTACCGGCGGCCGCGTCACCGACGCCAATGAGGGCTTGCGCGCGATCCTTTCGCTGACCGGCCGATCGTCCGACAGCAGGACCTCCAGCCAACGCAACGACGGCAGATGGGCCGCGATGGTGCTGACCAGGATCAGCAACGGCACCGCCACGATGGCGCCGATGGCGCCCCACATCCAGCCCAGCAGCGCGATCGAAGCGAACACCGCCACCGTGTTGAGGGCGCAGCGCCGGCTCACGAACATCGGGGTGATGAACTGCGATTCCACGCCATGGATCAGCAGGAGCACCGCGGGCGCGGCGACGATGCGCGGCCAGTCGTCGAAGGTGATCAGGGCCACCACGGCCACGACGGCGATCGTCACGGCCGGCCCGATGAAGGGCACGAAGCTCGCGATGCCCAGAAGCGCGCCCCAGATGATGGCGTTAGGAAAGCCCAGCAACATCAGCGCGACGGTGGCAAGCGCGGCGACTCCCGAATAGATCACCGCCAGCGAGAACAGGTACTGGCCGACCCTGTCGTTGATGTCGCGCATGACGCGAGCGACCCGCAGACGGGTGTCGAACGCGGCGGGAATGCGCATGATCTGGCGGCGGGCGCCATTGCGATGCCCGAGCAGCAGGAAAGCCAGCACGGCCGCGTACAGGATCTGCAACAGCAAGCCGGGCGTCGTGCTGACAAGGTCGTTGATCAGCGAACGCTCGCGCACGACGACCTTCTCGGGTGGCGCGGCTGCGGGCGTGCTGGGCGCGGCGCCCGAGGTGGCCTGCTCGACCTGCTTGGAGACCTCCTGCACGACCGCCAGCGACTTGCGCACGCCCTCGAGCTTGCGTTCCAGCGTGTAGGTGAGAAACGGCGCTTGATCGACCCAATTGGTGAGGGCCGGCACCGAGATCGCCAACAGCAGCGCCAACCCCAGCGCCAGCATCGTGACCGACGCCAATGCGGCCGCGGTGGCCCGCAGACGGAGGCGCTCGAAGGTGTTGGCGACCGGCGTCAGCATCAGGGCCAGCACGACCGCGCCGGCCGTCGGGATGAGGAAATCGCGGGCGACATAGCCCAGAGCCGCGACCGCGCACACCGCCAGCACGATCAGCGGACGGCGGATGGCCGAGCCGCGGTGCATATGGACGACGGGATAGCGTTCTTCTTCTTGGTCGACGGTGGGCACGTCCACGCCGTGAAGGCTCCTGTGTGGAACCGTAAACGGATGGCGAACCCCTCGGTTCCGCTCATGAAATTGCGTTCCTCTCTGTGGCTCTGCGCGTTTGCCGGCGGCGTGCCGTCGCCTCTAGGCTCGGCGCCTTATGTCGACGTACGCCAACACGGTCCCGGTGATGGAGCGCCACCGCTTCGACGCCGCCTCGCTCGACCGCTACCTGAGCCGCCATCTCGAGGGCTATCGCGGCGGGCTGGAGGTGCGCCAGTTCGATTCGGGCCATTCCAATCCCACCTTCTTCGTCTCCGGCGGGATGTCGGACGGCAAGCGCCACGACTTCGTGCTGCGCAAGAAGCCGCCGGGCAAGCTGGTCGCCTCCGCCCACCAGGTCGACCGCGAGTTCCGCGTGATCTCGGCGCTGGCCAATACCGACGTCCCCGTCGCGCGCGCGCGTCTGTTGTGCGCCGACGATTCCGTGATCGGCCAAATGTTCTACCTCATGGACGCCGTGCCCGGCCGCATCCTGATCGACGCCGCGATGCCGGCGCAGACACCGCGCGAACGTGCCGCGATCTTCGATTCCATGAACGACGTGCTGGCGCGGCTGCACAAGGTCGATCCGGCGAAGGTCGGCCTGGAAGACTACGGCCGCAGCGGCCAGTACATCGCGCGCCAGGTCGCACGCTGGAGCAAGCAGTACGCCGAGCTCAAGACCGAGGACATCCCGGCATTGGACAAGCTCTCGGCCTGGCTGCCCGAGCACATCCCCGATGAGGATCCGACGACGATCGTCCACGGCGACTACCGGCTGGGCAACCTGATCGTCCATCCGACCGAGCCGCGCATCGTGGCCGTGCTGGACTGGGAGCTGTCGACGCTCGGCCATCCCCTGTGCGACATCGCCTACAATTGCCTGGGCTATCACCTCGTCGAGCCGCCGCACGGTTTCGCCAAGGCCGACTTCCGCGCGCTCGGGCTGCCGACCGAGGAGGAATACGTCGCCGCGTACTGCCGGCGCGTCGGACGCACGTCGATTCCGCACTGGAACTACTACGTCGCCTTCTCCCTGTTCCGGCTGGCCGCGATCGCCCAGGGCGTCTATCGCCGCGGCCTGCAGGGCAATTCGTCGAATCCTGAATCGGTCAAGATGAGCCGGTCGGCGCGCGAACGCGCCGAGCTTGCCTGGAGCCTGGTTTCCTAGGGAGGAAGAAAGAAGATGATCACCCGCCGCTCGACCCTGACTCTTGCCGGCGCAGCCGTGCTCGCGCCGGCCGTACGGGCCCAGCAGGCCGGGCTGCCGGACAAGCCTCTCAAGATCCTGGTCGGCTTCCCGGCCGGCGGCGGCACCGACGTCATGGCGCGCTTCATGGCCGAGCCCTTGAAGCAGCGCACGGGACGCAACGTGCTGATCGACAACAAGGCGGGCGCGTCCGGCACCATCGCCGTCGAAGCCCTGAAGAATGCCGCGCCCGACGGCACCACGATCGGCTATGTGCCGTCGGCCACGATCGTGCAGAAGCTGACGATGGACTCCGTGCCCTTCGACCCGCTGGTCGACATCCAGCCGATCACCCTTGCCGGCACGGTCCAGACGGCGTTCTGCGTGTCGCCGACCATCGGCGTGAACACCCTGCCGGAATACATCGACTGGTTGAAGAAGAACCCGACGCGCCAGAGCTTCGGCACGACGGCCATGGGCTCGTTCACGCATTTCTTCGGCGTCATGGCGGGCCGCGAGATCGGCATTCCGCTGGAGCCGGTGCCCTATCGCGGTGCCGCGCCGCTGGTCGCCGACCTGCAGGGCGGCCATATCGCCGCCGGCTGCGGCGGCATCACCGACTTCCTGGAGCATCATCGCGCCGGCAAGGTGAAGGTGATCTTCACCTCGGGCACCAGGCCCACGACCTCGGCGCCCGAGATCCCGACCGCCACCCAGCTCGGCTATCCCAAGCTGCAGATCCTGGGCTGGTACGTGTTCTTCGCGCCGGCCAAGTTGCCGGCGCCTCTGGTCGATGCCTGGGGCGCCGAGCTCAAGGCTGTGCTCGGCCTGCCCGAGGTCAACCAGAAGCTCACCGAGCTCGGTCTCGACGTCGAGACCTCGACTCAGGCCGAGTTCACCCAGCGCATGACAGCCGACCTGGCGCGCTGGAAGACCATCATCGATTCGATCGGCTATAAGGCGCAGTAGTCAAGGAGTCCGCCATGCCGATGCTGAAGCGCGCCGATGCCGAAATCCACTACGAGGTCCACGGCGCGGGCTTTCCCATCCTGCTCTATGCGCCGGGCGGGCTGAAGTCCGAGAGCAGCATGTGGGGCGGCTCCTCGCCCGCCTATCCCAACGGCTTCCCGTGGATGGACCCGCGCAAGGCGCTGGCCGACAAGTACACGGTGATCGCCATGGACCAGCGCAATGCCGGCAAGTCGGTCGCCGACGTGAAGCCCGACCATGGCTGGCACACCTTCGCCGCCGATCATCTGGCGCTGATGGACCATCTCGGCTTCGGGAAGTTCCATGTCATGGGCGGCTGCATCGGCGGCAGCTACTGCTTCGAGGCCATCGAGCAGGCGCCGGACCGCGTCGCCGCGGCGGTGGTGCAGAACCCGATCGGCCTGTGGGAGAACCGCGACAACTGGGACGCCGCGATCAAGGGCTACGGCGAGACCGTGCGCAAGCGCGATCCTTCGATCAGCCAGGAGACCATCGATTCCTTCGGCAGGAACATGTTCGGCGGCGACTTCGTCTTCTCGGTCACGCGCGACTTCGTCAGGAATTGCCACACGCCGCTGCTGCTGCAGCCCGGCACCGACAAGCCGCATCCCGCGCACACCAGCGCGGAGATCGCCGCGCTGGCGCCCAACATCGAGGTGCAGAAGGATTGGCGCGGGCCCGAGTTCCTGCAAGAGTCGATCCGACGCGTACACGCTTTTCTCGCCAGGAACACTCCGCACCAATGATCCGCCGCTTCGCTCTTGCTGCCGCACTCACGGTCGCCTTCGCTCCCGCCTCATTCGCCCAGCAACAGACATGGGTCGCCGTCGCGAGCGACGGTGCCGGCCTGTGGGGCATCGCCGTCGGCATGGCCGATCGCGAGGCCGCCGAACAGACGGCCCTGGGAGAATGCGGAATGTACTGCAAGCTGAAGTTCATCTCGCAGGCGCGCTGTGTGGCCTATGCCTTCAGCCCGACCGGCCGGGCCGAAGGATTCAGCGCCGGCTCGACCCGACCGGAAGTGGAGCAGCAGGCATGGGCCGAGTGCAACGCCAACGTGCCCGCCAACTCCTGCAGGGTGCAGTCGGCGCGCTGCTTCGAATGACGCGCTTCAGAGCATGATGGGTCCAGCTGGAATCAGCTGGACCCATCGTCGGTGCGCGCGAATGGGATGAGATGGAACCGCGCGCGGTTCCATCTCATCCCATTCCGCTCTAGCGCTTCAACGTTATCCGGCTGACCTCGTCGAGCCACTGGCGGGCCTCGTGAAGCTTGGTGAACACCCTGAGCGGGCGTTCGCCTTCTTCCGTCAAGGCGGCGAGCTCGCGCACCAGCTCGCCGCGATTGGCGTCGACGACGAAGGCGACGGGGCCACGGTCGGCTGCATTCGGTGCCGCCCGCACAAAGTTCAGGATGGCTTTGACCCGGTCCAGATCGGCATCGGAGGATTTGGCCGCAGCGACGTCGACCAGCTTGCGGTAGTGCACGGCCCCCGAGCCTACGAACTCCTTGACCGCGTTCTGGATGTCTTCGGTGCTGATGGTCCCGTGCGCGACGCAGACGGCCAAGCGGTCTTGATGGGAGATGCGGACGTGAATGGGCATGGCCGAATGCATCGAGTATGCAGCACAGGTTCGGCAACATACAAGCAGTGCCGATGCGGGAATATCAGCGCCGCGCTCAACGTTCGTAGCTCGGCTTGCCCATCTTCGAAGCAGCGCCGGCGGGCGAGTTGCCTTCGTCGGCGAATCCCGGTTTGCGACACCGCAAGTCGTTACGCACTACCATCACGCCGGGGATTGCACAGGCGTGGCTCTCGACGCGTTTGATGTCGGCATCGTTACGGACGACGCCGCTCAGTCTCACCGTGCCACCCCTGACCTCGACCTCGATGCCGCGAGCATCCAGCCCGACATCGTCGGCCAGGCGCTCGCCCAACTCTTTGGCGATGTCGGCATCGGACCGACGATAGCCCGCGGGTTCGCGCACTTCGGGCAGGTGGTCCTGCGCATCGACGCGCCTGGTGTCTCCACTGGTGTCGTCCACCGCCGCCTCCTCGCCTGTCGGTCCAAGCCAACGGCGAGCACGACCACGCGGTTGCAACGATCGCCGATTCCCCATCGTTCAGATCGGATCGCGAAGTCAACGAAGCGGAAATGGTCAGTCAAGGTGACGCGTGAGAGCCATGCGCTCTCCCTCGACGAGGGCGTGTTCTCCCGCCGCAGTCCGCGCGCCATCGCCCAATCCCTGAAGCGGTCAGCCGAGCGCAGCCGCGCCCGCAAGTCCTCGCCCTACCGCTCGGCCATGTCGATGCTGACCTTCTATATCAACCGCGGCGGAGCGGGCTTGTCGACCAGCCGGCGCCGCACGCTGGAGGCGGCCAAGGGCGAGCTGCGCCAGCTGTTCGGCAAGCGAAAGGCCTGACAGTCATCCGCCTGCCAACCCTTGCCAATTAGATGATTAGCGTCCTAACTTTTTTGGCATGCCGACCAAGCACATCGATTTCGGGTTCCGGGTGGCCCGCATCGCCCGCCGGCTGCGCCAGGCGGTCGACGCCGAATTGCGCGTCTACGGGCTGACCGAGGCCACCTGGCGGCCGCTTGCCTATGTCGGGAAGCTGGGCGGCGGCGTGCGCCAGAAGGAACTGGCCACCGCCCTTTCCATCGAAGGACCGACCCTGGTCCGCCTGCTCGACAATCTCGAACGCCGCGGCCTGATCGAGCGGCGCGAGGATGAGACCGACCGGCGGGCGCGCGGCATCTACCTGACGAAGGCCGGCCGCGCCCTTGCCGTGCGCGTGGCCAAGGTCGGCACCGAGATCCAGGCGCGCGTGCTGGCCAAGGTGCCGCCGGCCGATCTCGAGATCTGCCAGGCCGTGCTCGATCGGATCGAGCGCGAGCTCGACACGCGCCTCGATATTGCGGCGCCTGCTGCTGAATAGGGGCCGGCGAATAGATCAGACAAGACAGCTGAGGAGGAAGCGATGGCCGAAGTCGTAGTGAACGAACCGAACCGCTGGCGCCTCGAGACACCCGGCGCTTCGAGCTGGCCGCGCAGCCCGCGGCCCGACGCGGCGAAGAAATACTTCATGGTTTCGGCCGACGGCCACGCCAACGAGCCGGCCAACCTGTGGGTCGAGCGCATCGCCGCCAAGTACAAGGATCGCCTGCCGCGGGTGATCACCGACAAGGACGGCGTGCAATGGCGGGTCAGCGAAGGCCATCGCCCCGACCGGCTGCGGCTCTCCACGCTCGAGGGCGAGGACCAGCTGCGCGCCAAGGCCGGCGCCGAGCCGCTGGGACGGCTCGCCGATCACGACATGGACGGCATCGATGTCGAGCTGATCTTCCCCAACAAGGGCCTGGCGATGTGGGCCACGCCCGACGCCGAGTTCGCCATGGCGCAATGCCGGGTGTGGAACGACTGGGCCTGGGAGCAGTTCGCCGACCACCAGGATCGCATGATCCCGGCCGGCGCCATCGCCACCGCCGATCTCGAAGGCTCGATCGCCGAGGTGCAGCGCCTGGCCAAGCTCGGCTTCAAGTGTTTGACGCTGCCCTGCAAGCCGATCTGGGGCGGCCATGACAGCGGCCATGTGAACTACAACCTGCCGCACTTCGATCCGCTGTGGGCGGCGATCTCGGACGCCAATATGCCGATCACCTTCCATGTCTCGACCGGTCGCGATCCGCGGGCGGCGCGCGGCAATGGCGGCGCGGTGGTGAACTACGTCTCGCATTCGCTGTCGCCCACCATCGAGCCGGTGGCCAATCTCTGCGCCTCGGGCGTGCTCGAGCGCTTCCCCAAGATCCGCTTCGCCACCATCGAGGCCGGCATCGGCTGGGTGCCGTGGCTGCTCGACGCCATGGACGAGGCCTACAAGAAGCATCACTTCTGGGTGCGGCCCAAGCTCAAGAACCTGCCGAGCGACTATTACCGCGCGCACGGCTTCTCGTCGTTCCAGGAGGACAAGGCGGGTCTCGATCTCGCCGAGAGCCACAACCTCGACGCCAACTTCATGTGGGCCAACGACTATCCGCACCACGAAGGCACCTGGCCGCATTCGGCCGAGGCGATCGAACGCACCATGGGCCAGCTCTCCGACAAGGCGCGGGCCAATGTGCTGGGACTGAACTGCGCGCGCTTCCTCGGCATCGAGGTGCCGCAGCGCTATCGGCACTGAGCGCCACGCGATGAGCAAGCGCACCCTGAGAGGCAAGGTGGCGATCGCCGGCGTCGGCGAGACCCCCTACTACAAGCACGGCAAGGCGCCGGTGTCGGAGTTCAAGCTCGCCCTGCAGGCGATCCTCGCCGCCTGTGAGGACGCCGGCATCGACCCGCGCCGCATCGACGGCTTCGCCTCCTACTCCAACGACCGCAACGATCCGTCGCGGCTCGCCGCAGCGCTCGGCCTGCCGGCGCTGCGCTTCTCCAACATGAACTGGGGCGGCGGTGGCGGCGGCGGATCGGCCGCCATGGGCAATGCCGCGGCCGCCGTGGCCTGCGGTATGGCCAATTGCGTCGTCGTGTTCCGCGCCCTGGCGCAGGGCCAGTTCCAGCGCTTCGGTGCGGCACCGCCGGGCGGCGTGGCCGCGGGCGAGGCCGCGCTCAACGCGCCCTACGGCGTGATGTCGCCGGCGCAGCGCTACGCCATGCGGGCCATGCGCTTCCTGCACGAGAACAAGATCGAGCCGTCGGCCCAACGCGCCATTGCGCTCGCCTCCTACCATCATGCGCAGAGCAATCCGCGCGCGGTGATGCACGGGCGCCCCCTCACCGCGGAGGCCTACGACCAATCGCGCTGGATCGTCGAGCCGTGGCGCCTGTTCGACTGCTGCCAGGAGAATGACGGCGCGGCGGCGCTGATCGTCGTGCCGGCCGAGGAGGCGGGCGATTTCAAGCACCGGCCGGCCTACATCCTGGGGTCGGCGCAGGGATCGGAATACCGCAACGGTGCGCGCGGCCACAACGCGCCGCTCTACGCCACCTCGAGCTTCACTACGGTGGCGCCGCAGCTCTACGACATGGCCGGCGTGAAGCCGGCCGACGTCGACGTCGTCCAGTCTTACGAGAACTTCACCGGCGGCGTGCTGATGAGCCTGGTCGAGCACGGCTTCTTCAAGGCCGAGGAGGCGAACGACTTCCTGACGCCGACGAACCTGATGGCGCCGTCCGGGCGACTGCCGCTCAACACGTCCGGCGGCAATCTCGCCGAGTGCTACATGCACGGGCTGGAGCTGCAGATCGAGGCGGTGCGCCAGATCCGCGGCCAATCGACGGCGCAGGTGCCGGACGTCGACGTGTCGATGGTGATCTCGGGCCCGATGGTGACCCCGGTGTCGAGCATGATCCTGGGGACGGAGGCCACGCTATGAGCGCCTACCTGCCCGACGGCCTGCCCATCCCGGTCCCCGAGAACGATGGCCTCGACAAGCCCTATTGGGAGGCGACGCGCCGCGGCGAGCTTGTGGTGCAGCGCTGCAAGGGCTGCGGCACCTTCCAGTGGGGACCGGAATGGATCTGCCACAAGTGCCTGTCGTTCGATCTCGACTGGCACAAGGTGTCGGGCAAGGGCCGCATCTACAGCTGGGAGCGGCCGTGGCATCCGGTCCATCCGGCGCTGAAGGGCCATGGTCCTTACATCGTGGTGCTGGTCGAGCTGCCGGACGCCGGCAACGTGCGCATGCTGGGGAACCTTTTGGGCGATCCCAAGCAGGACGTGCTCATCGGCGCCGAGGTGCAGGCCGTGTTCGAGCCGCACGACGACGCCAAGCCGCCGTTCACTTTGGTGCAGTGGAAACTGGCCTAGACGAAGAGCAACAAAAAGGTTGCACTTCCTTCAGGGTCCTCCTACATCCATAGGCAACCAGTAGGTTGCCTATGACGGATCGCATCGAGAAGACCGTGGATCTCAAGGCCCCCGTCGCGCGCGTCTGGAAGGCGCTGACCGACCACGAGGAGTTCGGCGCCTGGTTCCGGGTGAAGCTTGACGGACCGTTCGTGCCGGGCGGCCGCTCGACCGGCCACGTCACCTATCCGGGCTACGAGCACCTGAAGTGGGAGGCGGTGGTGCAGAAGATCGAGCCCGAGCGGCTGTTGCCTTTCACGTGGCACCCCTATGCCGTCGAGCCCGGCACCGACTACAGCAAGGGGCCCCCGACATTGGTCGAGTTCACCGTGGAGAAGACCGCAACGGGCACGCGCCTGCGAGTGGTCGAATCGGGCTTCGACAAGCTGCCGGCCCACCGCCGCGACACCGCCTTCCAGCGCAACGGCGACGGCTGGAGCATCCAGATGCAAAACATCGCCCAGTATCTGGAGCAGCATGCCTAGCGCGGCGGCTACCTTGCGCACCCGCGCCTCGGTCTTCGCCGCCCTGGGCGACGAGACCCGCCTTGGCCTGCTGGCCAAGCTCACCACCGGCGAGGCGCAGTCGATTGCGCGCCTCACCGAAGGTACCCGGCTGACGCGCCAGGCGGTGACCAAGCACCTGCGCGTGCTCGAGGGCGTGGGCGTCGTCCACTCGGTCAAGGCCGGGCGGGAGAGCCGCTTCGTCCTCGATCCCCGGCCGATCGTGGGCGCCCAGGCCTACCTTGAGCACGTGTCGCGGCAGTGGGACGAGGCGCTGGGCCGGCTGAAGGCTCTGGTCGAGGACCGCTAGGCAGGCGTACCCTGTCGCCATGTCGGCGCTCTCGGTCGCCATCATCTACTTCGGGACCTTCCTGGCCATCGGATGGGTGGCCAAGATCGTCCTCGACTACTGGATGCATGAGAAGGGCGTCGAGCTCGACGAGGTGCACAAGCAGGCCGGTCCTCGCGGCGAGCGCACGGTCTTTCTGCTCGGCATCTGGCGCAGGGAGAGAGACGGCTAGCTGGGCGCTACCGCTGAGCGGCCGTCCTGCGTTCTGCGACCGTCTGACCCTTCGGATTCAGGAACTGCCGGATCTCCTCGTCGCGTCGGTAGATATCCGCGCGAAACTGCAGCTTGCCGTCGTCATCCGCGAACGCGGTCTCGTAGACCACGAACACAGGCACCGGCGCCGGCAGTCTCCTGTGGTAGGTGTCGCCGCTCGCGACGGCGTCATGAATGACCTCGTCCGGCTGGCGCATCAGCAGGGCGACCAGCTTGTCCGGGTTCTCCACCCTGATACAGCCATGGGAGATGCGGCGGTTGTCGCGGGTGAACAGATTTCTTGTCGGCGTATCGTGCAGGTAGACGTCGAACCGGTTGTTCATGTCGAACAGGAAATGTCCCAGCCCCGAGTTGCCGCCCTCCTTCTGCTCAAGCACGCCATCAGGCCGCAGGACCATGTTGTGCTTGGCAAGATACGTCGGGTCGGTACGGGCCTTCGGCAGAATCTCGTCCCGGGCAATGTCCTCGGGCACGATCCAAGGCGGGTTGAACCAGATTCCCTCGATCATCGCCTGGAATTCAGGGCTCTGATTGCGTCTCTCATCCTGGCCGACGATGACCCGCGTCGTGAAAATCGGCTGATCGTTGCGGTACAGCACCAGCCGCCCGTCGGCCGCGTTGACCCAGACGCGGTCCGCCGGCAGCTTCCGCGGCAGCCAGCGTTCGCGCTCGAGGTTCACCTCGATATCGCGTGAGCGGCCGCCCACGATCTTGCCACCGCTCGTGCGAGAGACCTCCAAAGCCTGGCGCAGCACCCGGTAGGTCGGCGTCGCCGGCGCCAGGGCTTCGAGGGCGGCCCCGGGATCGGGCGTGGCGAGGGCGGCGTCGAGGGCCGCGACGACATCGATCGGCGCCGGCGCCAAAGCCTCCTCGTCCCTGCGGCGCTCGAGCGGCACAGCCCCATGCGCCAGCGCGTCGGCATAGGACAGGAAGGCGCTCGACAGCAGCAGCTCCCGGTCAAGCGACGTCAGCGACGTTGCCGGCGACATCAGCAAATCCAGGTGAAACAGCTCGGGGGAGAGACCATGCTCGCCGGCCCGCGCAACGGCATCCATCAGCGAATTCGCCTGCGCCTGCCGCGACGTCCACACCGGCTGGAAACCATGGCGGGCATAGAAACGGCGCAGCAACTCGACGTTCAGCCGGTCACCCCGGACGACCGACTTGGGCGCGGTCTCGATCAGTTCGCCAAGCTGGGTTTTGGCGACCGCCAGCGCCGGACTATCGGGCGCCGCCACAAGTCCTAGCGGCTTCCCCTTGGGTGGCGCCACAACGGGCGGATCGGGCACGCATGCCACGACCAGCGCAATCGTGGCGCCTGCCGTTAGTGCGACGCGTGGCAGAAGGCCTCTCATCCGGCCCCATCGTGCCCTCTCAAGCGCCCTCGATTCAAGCGGCTGGTGCAAGGTTGTGGCGCCCAATGCAGCCTTTTTTTTGCCATGGAGCCGGAACCAGCATAATCTTCTTGGCGTTAGGTGTTCCTGTAGTCATTGTGTCTTTGTTGAGTTGTACTTGAGTCCTTCAACTACGGAGGAAGCGGATGTCCGTTGTCGGAAAACTGGCTCGCCATAAGCACTTGCGCACAGTTGCGCTCGCTGCCGTACTGATCCCAGCACTGCTCGCGGGCTGCTCTTCGCCGCCGCCGCCCCCGCCGCCGCCGGCGCCCGCACCGGCTTATACCCCGCCGCCTCCGCCGCCGCCGGTCCGCGGCTAAGGGCACGCAACGGGCTCAGCATTGAGCCCGCTCAGCCCCGGACGAGATCCACCACTTCCATGGAACGGATCTCGTCGGGCTCGCCGGCATAGATCACCAATGCCGTCGTCTCCTGAGCGATCACGGCGCTGTGCGGCTGGCCTTTCGGATTGAGGCCATAGCCGCCGGATCCCTGCGCACGCTCGCCGCTCTTGGTGCTGCGGCCGCCCTGCAGGGAGAAGATGTGCTCGTCGGACAGAGCGACGGCCACGATCTTGATCATCTTTCCAGGCGGCGGTGTCATCTTCACCAGCCAGGCAATGCCCCCGCCTTCCTTGCGGCGGTCACTCAGCACCTTCAGCTGCACGATGTCCTTGCCATCATGGACCGCGGCCGGGCCGTAGAACGGCACAGCGGATGTCCAGTTCATGGTCGTGTAGTCGACGCGGGTCGAAGCCATGATGTCCTCCTGTTGTGAGGTCATCAGGACTAACGCCCGGCTGCTGACAACGTTGTGTCAGCAGCAATCGCCTAGTTGCCCTTGAGGATTTTCGCGGCAGCGTCGGCGAACACCTGGCAACCCAGCACGATGTCCGTGTCCGCCGTGTTCTCGGTGAAATGATGCGAGATGCCGCCGATCGAGGGCACGAACATCATGGCGGCGGGCAGGCGCTGGGCCAGGATCTGCGCGTCGTGACCCGCGCCCGATGGCATGCGCATGTGCTCGCCGGGAGCGTTCTTCTCGGCGGAGTCGTCGAAGGCCTCCTGTAGGCGCTCCTCCATGGGCGCCGGCATGGTGCGGCTGAGGTTGACGCACTCGATGGTGCAGGGCCCGCGCCTGTTGTGGGCCTCGACGATCTCGAGCAGGCAGGCCTCCAGGCGCTGCAGCACAGCGACATCGACGTCGCGGAACTGCAGGATCACCTCGGCCTTGCCGGGGATGATGGCGGGCGCGCCAGGTTCAACCGACATCCGGCCCACGGTCCATACGCTGCGCGGGCCGGCAAGCGCAGGGAAGCGCTCCATGACCTCGTTGTAGAGGCGCATCATGGCGACGCCGGCATCCTTGCGGATCGGCATCGGCGTCGTGCCGGCATGGTTCTGGATGCCGCTGAAGGTCAGGCGAAAGGCATAGATGCCGACGATCGCGGTCACCACGCCGATGCGCTTGCCGGTGTGCTCCAGCACGCCGCCCTGCTCGATATGAGCTTCGAGGTAGCAGCGGTAACGGCCCTCCTCCAGTGAGAGGCGCGGCGCCTTGTCCAGACCGGCGGCTTTCAGCGCATCGCGCATTGCCGTCCCTTCCTCGCGATGACGCGCCTTGTCGATGTCGGCCTCGCTGACGCGGCCGATGAAGCTCTTGGAGCCGAGCATCTGGCCCCAATGGCCTTCCTCGTCGGCCCACGAGGCGACGTCGACGGCGAGGTGCGCGGTGTCGGGATCCTCGGCCAGCGCGCGGGCCACCTCGAGCCCGTAGATCACGCCCATCACGCCATCGAGCCAGCCGCCGCGCGGCTGGGTGTCGGAGTGCGAGCCCATCAAGAGCCGCGGTCCGGTCTTGGGGCTGCGGCCGATGACGTTGCCGATGCCGTCGATCGTGGGCTCGAGTCCCGCCTCCTTCATGCGGCCGGCGAGCCAATGCCGGCTCTCGACATCCTGCGGCGACAGATGCGGACGATGGACTCCGGTCTGGTAGCGGCCGAAGTCGGCGATGCGGCGCAGGTCGGCCAGAAGGCGTTCGCCGTTGATCTTGGGCATGGTTGAGCCTCAGTGCAGGTGCGCCGCCACCCAGGCGGCGGTGGAGAGCAACCGGTCGTCTTCGTGGCGCAGGCCGACCAGCTGGATGCCGAGCGGCAGGCCCTTGGGACCGGTGCCGGCCGGCAAAGTGACACAGGGCGTGCCGGCCAGCGTCCAGATCGAGTTGAAGCGCGGGTCGCCGGTGTACTCGACGCCGGCCGGCGCCTCGCCCGGCGCGCTGGGACAGAGCAGCACGTCGACCTCGTCGAACAGCGAATCGACATGGGCCTTGAAGGCCGCCGACTTACGCTGGGCGGCGGCGTAGCGCGCGAGGGTGACTGCGAGGCCCTTCTTCAGGCCGGCCATCAGCTCCGCGCTTACCTTGTCGGGATTGCGCAGGCGCTCGTCGGCGTAGTTGCGCGCGCTCTCCCAGCCCGAGATGGCGGCATGGTCGTCGAGGATGTCGCTGAATGGTGCGGCAAGGGCGACATCGACCACCGACGCGCCCTTGGCGGCTAGAGTCGCCGCGACCCTCTCGAGCAGCGCCTTCGTGTCGGCCGAGGCTTCGTCCCAGATCGGCGTGCGGCAGAAGCCGATACGCGGCGCCGCGAGGCCACGGTCGATCGGGACCGGCGGCAGCTTGAGCACGGCGCCGCGCAGCAAGGCGATGTCGTCCAGGGTGCGCGCCATCAGGCCGAGCGTGTCGAGCGAATGGCACTGCATCTTGATGCCGGTGCGGCTGAAGTCGTTGAAGGTTGGCTTGTAGCCGATGACGCCGCAGTAGGCGGCCGGCCGGATCACCGAGCCGCCGGTCTGGGTGCCGAAGGCCAGCGGCACATGGCCGTCGGCCACCGCCGCGGCCGAACCCGAGGACGAGCCGCCCGGCGTGTGCGCCGCGTTGTGCGGGTTGGTTGTCGGCCCAGGATGGCGGTTGGCGAATTCCGTGGTCACGGTCTTGCCCATGATCACGGCGTTGGCGGTCCGGCAGAGCGCCACGCAGGCGGCATCGCCGAACGGCACCTTGCCCGCGAAGATCGGCGAGTTGTGCCCGGTCGGCATGTCATAGGTGTCGATGATGTCCTTCACGCCGATCGGCACGCCACGCAGGATGCCGCCGCCCAGGGCATCGGCAGCCCGCGCCTGGGCGATCGCCAGCTGCGGGTCGAGAAAGGCCCAGGCCTTCACGACGGGCTCGCGCTGGGCGATGCGATCCAGGCAATCACGCACGAATGCCTCGGCGGTGAGCTTGCCGGCCTCGATGGCGGCGATGGCCTCGGTGGCGCTGAGCGGCCTCATAGCGCGGCCCTCACCCAGGCGGCGATGTCGAGCAGGGCCGCGTCCTCGTGGCAACGGCCGACCAGCTGGATGCCGACGGGCAAGCCAGTCGGGCCCTTGGTAAAGGGCAAGCCGATGCACGGCATCCAGAGATAGGTCCACAGCAGATTGAACGTCGCCTTGCCCGTGGTCGCGAGGCCGACCGGCGCCTCACCGGGCGCCGGCGCCGTCAGGATGACGTCGATGTCGTCGAACAGCGCATCGACGGCGGCGCGGCCCTTCTCGCCGAGCTTGCGGGCGGCGACCCAGGTCGCGTAGTCGATCTTGGCGCCGGCAGCGAGCTTGTCCTTCCTGAGGCTCTCGCTCAGCAGCTCGTAGGACCGGCGCGCTTCGTCGGCATGAGCGCGCGGGCCGTCGAAGGCGCTCAGCGTGCGCTGCCCCTTGGTCATGTCGCGCACCGGGGCGGGCAGCTCCATCTCCGTCACCGAGGCGCCCGCCTTGGCGAGCAGCGCGGCCGCGTCGTTCACCGCCTTGGCGCCCTCGGGCGAAAGCTCGGCCTTGTGATGCGTGAAGCACACGGCGACGCGCGGCGGCTTGTCGAGCTTTCTGATCGGCACGTAGGGCATCGCCATCAGCGCGGCGCGGAACAGCGCGATGTCCTCGATGCTGCGGGCATAGGCGCCGATCGTGTCCAGCCATTCGGTGTTGGCCTTCATGCCGGCCGGCGCGAAGTAGCCATAGGTCGGCTTGTAGGCCACGACCCCGCAGAACGCGCCCGGCCGGATGACCGAGCCGCCGGTCTGCGTGCCCGTTCCCAGCACCACCTGGAAGTCGGCAACGGCGGCGGCCGAGCCGGATGACGAACCGCCCGGCGTATGCGCCGGATTGTGCGGGTTCTTGGTGACGCCGGGATGGCGGTTGGCGAACTCGGTGGTCACGGTCTTGCCGAGCAGGATCGCACCCTCGGCCTTGGCCATCGCCACGGTCGCGGCATCGGCCAGCGGCTGGTGCGTGCGGTAGATCGGCGAGCCGTAGCCGGTGGGCTGATCAAAGGAATCGATGATGTCCTTCACGCCCATCGGGATGCCGTGCAGCAGGCCCTGGCGTGGTCCGCGATCGAGCACCTTGGCCCGTGCCAGGGCAGCCTCGCGCGCGAGGTGCGACCAGGCAAGCACGTCGGCGTCGCGCTGGTCGATGCGGTCGAGATGAGCGCGCACGATTGCCTCGGCGGTCACCGCTCCGGCATCGAGTTTGTGCGCAAGTTCGGTGGCGGTCAGCGTGTTGGGCGCAGTCATGACGGGCGATGGAACAGCAAGAAGCGTGCCCCGTCCATGGTGGCGCGCTTCATGCTTCGTGTGACGGAACTTCCAGGAGGATTCGCATGCTCACGCGCCGCACCGCTCTGCTTGCCAGCGCCGCCCTGCCCTTCGCCCGCGGCGCCGAGGCGCAACAACCCTCGACTCTGCGCATCGCCATGACCCTGGCCGACATCCCGGTGACCGACGGCGCGCCCGATCAGGGCACCGAGGGCATCCGCTTCATGGGCTATACGCTCTACGATCCGCTGGTGGCGTGGGACCTTTCCTCGGCGAGCGAGCCCGCCAAGCTGGTGCCCGGCCTTGCGACCAAGTGGTACCAGGACCCGGCCGATCCGACGAAATGGATCTTCGAGCTGCGCCAGGGCGTGAAGTTCCATCATGGCGCGCCCTTCACGGCCGACGACGTGATCTTCAGCCTCGACCGCACGCTGAACGACAAGTCGCCGGCCTTCGATCGGCTGGGGCGCAGCGTGCTGATCGCCGCGGTCTGGCCGGTCGCCGGCTACCGCAAGATCGACGACTACAAGGTCGAGCTGCAGACCAGCGGCGTCGACACGGTGATGCCGTCGCTGCTGAACCGCTTCCCGATCGCCAGCGCCGACAACTTCGAGAAGGTCGGCCGCGACTGGCAGGCCTATCGCAAGTCGCCCTCGGGCACCGGCCCGTGGAAGATGAAGGCTTGGGCGCCACGCGAGCGGGCCGAGCTCGAGCGCAACAGCGACTACTGGAACAAGGACCGTATCCCGAAGTCGGAGCGCCTGGTGCTGCTGCCCATTCCCGACGTGTCGACGCGCTCGGCGGCGCTGCTGTCGGGCCGCGTCGACTGGATCGAAGCGCCGGCGCCCGACTCGCTCGACAAGCTCCGGGCAGCCGGCTGCAAGATCGAAACCAACGCCATCCCGCACATGTGGCCTTACACGCTCAGCATGGTGCCGGGCGCGCCGACGGCCGACATTCGCGTGCGCAAGGCAATGAACCTCGCGATCGACCGCGATGCCATTGTCAAGGTGCTGAACGGCCTCGCCGTGCCCGCGGTCGGTTGCGTGCCGCCGGATCATCCCTGGTTCGGCGCGCCATCGTTCAAGATCAAGTACGATCCGGCCGAAGCCAAGAAGCTGCTGGCCGAGGCGGGCTACGGCCCCAACAAGAAGCTCAAGACCAAGATTGCGATCTCGACCTCGGGCTCAGGGCAGATGTATCCGCTGATCATGAACGAGGCCGTCCAGCAGCAATGGGCCGAGGTCGGCATCGAGGTCGAGTTCCAGGTCATGGACTGGAATGCGCTTCTGAACCTGATGCGGCAGGGCGCCAAGGCGCCGGAGGGCCAGCCGTTCGGCGCCATCAATGTCAGCTGGAACACCATGGACCCGCACAACGCCTTCATGCGCTTCGTCGACAGCCAGCAGGTGCCGCCCAAGGGCTCCAACTGGGGCTACATCAACGATCCCGAGTTCGACCGGCTGGCCAAGGAGGCGCGCAGCACCTCGGACCCGAAGGAGCTCGACAAGGTGTTGGCAAAGATCAACACCAAGATGGTCGACGACGCGGTGTTCGTCTGGGTGGTCCACGACGTGTGGCCCAACGCCATCTCCAGCAAGGTCAAAGGCTACGTGCACCCCAAGAGCTGGTATGTCGATTTCTCGCCCGTGACGGTAGGTTAGCGAACCGCGTCCAGCGCCCGCCACACACGCTCTGGCGTCGCCGGCATGTCGAGCGCCTGCACGCCCGCCGGCCGCAGCGCGTCGAGGATCGCCGCCATGACGGTCTGGGGTGCGGAAATGCAGCCCGCCTGGCCGGAGCCTTTGACGCCGAGCGGATTGGCCTGCGTCGGACGTTCGATGAGCGTGATGTCGAACGCGGGCAAGTCGGCGGCGCGCGGCAGGGCGTAGTCCATCAGGGAGCCGCTCAGCAGCTGGCCCGACGACGGATCGTACACCGTGTGCTCCAGCATCGCCTGGCCGATGCCCTGGGTGACGCCGCCCTGCACCTGGCCTTCGGTCAGCAACGGATTGATCAGCCGGCCGTAGTCGTCGACCGCGGTGTAGCGGACCAGCTCGACCGCGCCGGTCTCGGGATCGATCTCGACCTCGGCGACATGGCAGCCGCTGGGGAAGGTGAAGACGTCGGTCATGTTCATCACATGCTCGCCAAGCCCCTTGGCCATGCCGTCCGGCAGGCTGGCGGGATCCTCGGCGCTGCGGGCCAATGCTGGTAAAGCGATGGCGCGGTCGCTGCCTTTCACGGCGAAGCGGCCGCCGGCGAAGACCAGCTCTCCCTCCGACGCCTGCAACAGATGCGCCGCGAGCTTGCGCGCCTTGGCGAGCGTGGCATCGATCGCCTTGACCACGGCCGCGCCGCCCATGTGCATGGAGCGCGCGCCGCCATGGCCGGCGCCGCTTTTCACCTGGCGCGTATCCGCCTGCACGTAACGGATGGCCTCGATCGGCACGCCCAGCCGGTCGGCGGCGATCTGCGCATAGGCCGTCTCGTGGCCCTGACCGTTGGATTCCGTGCCGACGGCAACCATGACCTTGCCGTCGCCCTCGACGCGCACTTCGGCGCCTTCGTTGGGCGCGCCGCGCGACGTCTCGAGGAAGCAGCCGACACCGATGCCGCGCAAGCGGCCCCTGGCCTTGCTGGCCTCACGGCGCGAGGCAAAGCCCGCCGTGTCTGCTCGCGCCACGGCAGCGTCGAGATTGGCGACGAAGCCGCCGGAGTCGATCGCCATGCCGAGCGCCGTGCGGTGCGGAAACGACGCGATCAGGTTCTGCCGGCGCAGCTCGGCAGGATCGCGACCGAGCGTGCGCGCCGCCGCCTCGATGGCACGCTCGATGATGTAGTTGGCTTCAGGCTTGCCGGCGCCGCGATAGGCGTCGACCGGCACGGTGTTGGTGAAGGCACCGCGCACGTCGACCGCTATCGACGGGATGTCATAGACTCCGCCCTGCGCCGTCGATGCCGCGACGACCGAGGCGCCGGGGCCGTTGGCCGATAGGTACGCGCCGAGGTTGGCGACCATCCTGACATCGAGCGCAAGAAAGCGGCCCGTCGCGTCGAGCGCGAGCCTGGCCGTCGACGCGATGTCGCGCCCTTGCGCGCCCATGACGAACTCCTCGGCGCGATCGGCCAACCAGCGCACGGGCTTGCCGAGCTGGCGGGCGGCGAACAGCAGCACGATCCATTCGGGATAGAGGAAGTTCTTCATGCCGAAGCCGCCGCCGACGTCGGGCGCGTGCAGCTGGATGCGGTCGAGCGGCACCTTGAAAACGAACTCGGCCAGCTGGCGGCGGATGCCATGCAGGCCCTGCCCCGTCAATTCGAGGTCCATCGTATCGGTCGCGGCGTCGTAGCGGGCGATGCCGGCGCGCGGCTCGATCGGTGTGACGATGACGCGGTTGTTCATCAGCTCGACCTCGACGATGTGCGCTGCCCGCCTCATCGCCTCGGCCACCGCCGAGGCATCGCCGCGCTGGACATGGTACGAAAGGTTGCCCGGCGCCTCGTCCCAGATCGCCGGTGCGTTCGAGGCCAATGCGGCGATACCATCGACGACAGCGTCGAGGGATTCATAGTCGACCTCGATCAGCTCGGCCGCCTCCCGCGCTGCCTCGGCAGTGTCGGCAACGACGAAGGCCACAGGATCGCCGACATGGCGAACGCGGCCGTTCGCCAGCGCCGGGCGCGGCGGCACGATCAGCGGCTTCACCGCGGCCATGCAGGGCATGTGACCAAGCCCGGCCGCCGCGAGATCGGCGTGGGTGTAGACGGCATGCACGCCGGCCAAACCGGCAGCGACTGAAACGTCGATCGATTTTATCAGCGCGTGAGCGTGCGGTGAGCGCAGGACGTGGCCGTGCAGGCAGCCGGGAGCGGCGATGTCGTCGACATAGCGGCCGCTGCCCATCAGGAAGCGGCCGTCCTCGAGGCGCCGCAGCGAGCGGCCGATCTGCTGGTCAGTCATGCCGATTTGTCGCCCAATGCGCCGCTCAGGACAACTCGCGGACCGCCTTCTGAAGCGCGGCCGCAAGCTCGCGCCGCACCGCCGGCGACAGCCGCGCCGTGCCCTTGCCGTACTCCGCCGCGCGGGCGCGCGTCAGCTTGTCGAGCAGCGTGTCGGCGCGTGGCGTCGTCGCCAGCCGCTTGCGGCGGCGGTCCTCGGCGTCCTCGACACGCGTCAGCAGGCCCAGCCTAAACAGGCGGTCGACCATTTGGCTGACCGCCGGCGCCGACATGTTGAGCCGCTCAGCCAGCTCCGACGCCGTGCTGTCTGGCGCCTGCCGCAGGCGGACCAGGAACAGGAACTGCGGCAGCGTGATGCCGGCTTCGCTCATCAGCGTCAGCGTGTCGCCGCCGCGATGCGACACGCGGTCGACCAGCGCCAGCAGCAGTTCGCCGACGCCGTCCTTCGCCTGGCTCATGGTGTCTGGCTCATGGGCGCGCTCGCCCACGCCATGTTGGTGCCGTTCGGCGGGCGCTGCTCGACCGCGCCGGTATAGCCCATGCAGGTGATCTCGAGATGGTTGCCGAAGGGATCGTTGAAGTAGATCGATGCATGCCCGGGCGGGCCGAGCCGCAGGGGCCCGTCGATCGGCACGCCGGCCGCGGCAAGGCGGCGCTGCCACGCCTCCAGGTCGCGCGCTGGTGCGGCGAAGGCGTAGTGCGGATGGCCTATCATCAGGGCGGGCTGGCCGGCGTGCTGAAGGAAGAGATCAACCCGCGTCGTGCCACCGAGATAGACCGAGACATGGTGCGAGCCCTCGCCGTTGTTGGGCGCAGGCGGCCGTCCGAACTTCGCCAGCAAGGCGTCGTCGACCACCATCATCACGCGGCCGCCCAGCACGTCGCAGTAGAAGCGCCGCGCCTCGGCGAGGTCGGTCACCGCGATGGTGAGGTGCTCCAGCCCGCGCAGCCGCGGTCGGCCGAGCGCGCCCAGAACCCGTTGCATGCGCACCGACCATGCCCAGGCATGGAACCCCCAACCGATCATACGAAGACGAAGCGCCGTCCACATGGCCAGCCCTCATACTTAGTAGTGATTAATAGTTTCATTTACTTAAGTAATAACGCGTGTCCTGTCAAGCGGCGATAAGCTCGCGCCAACCCAAGGAGGATTTCCATGATCGACCTGCACTACTGGCCCACGCCCAACGGCAAGAAGGTCACCATCCTGCTCGAGGAATGCGGCCTGCCCTACAAGATCGTGCCGGTGAACATCGGCCGCGGCGATCAATTCAGTAAAGAGTTCCTGGAGATGAACCCCAACCATCGCATGCCGGCGATGGTCGACCACGACCCACTGGGTGGCGGCAAGCCAATCACGATCTTCGAATCGGGCGCCATCATGATGTACATCGCCGAGAAGGCCGGGAAGTTCTATCCGCAGGATGTCCGCACGCGCTACGACGTGAATCAGTGGGTGATCTGGCAGATGGCCAACCAGGGACCGAAGAGCGGCGAGTGCGGCCATTTCCGCCGCGTCGACCAGAAGCAGCACGGCGACCAGACCTACGCCATCACCCGCTTCACCGACGAGGTGAACCGCCTCTACGGCGTGCTCAACAACCAGCTCTACAAGCACAAGTACCTGGCGGGCGACCAGTACACGATCGCCGACATGATCTGTTATCCGTGGACCATCAACTGGAAGTTCCAGGGCCAGGACATCGAGGAGTTCAAGTACTTCAAGCGCTGGTTCGAGGAGCTGGGCGCGCGCCCGGCGGTCCAGAAGGGCATGGCGGTCGGCGCCGATCTCTCGGTCGACAACACCAAGCTACCGCCCGAGGAGCAGGCCCGCATCCGCAAGATGCTCTACAACCAGCGCGCCCGGCCAGTACCGGCGTAAAGCGGACCGGCATAGCAGGCCATCACTCAAGGTTGATGTTCGCGACCTCGATCACCTTGGCCATCTTTTTCGAATCGGCAGCGATCAGCCGGCCGAAGTCGGCCGGCGATCCCGGCAGCGGCGTGCCGCCGAGATCGTTGAGTTGGGCCTTGAAGGCCGGATCGGCAAGCGCGTCGTTGACGGCGCGATTGATCGTTTCGATGGCCACGGCCGGCGTGCCCTTCGGCGCGCCGATCCCATACCAGCTGCTCAGCTCGTAGCCCGCCAGGTGATCGCCAAGCGGCGGCACCTCCGGCAGCACGTGCGAGCGCGTCGCCGTCGTGACCGCGAGCGCGCGGAACTTTCCGGCGTTGATGAGCGGGAGAGACGAGGCGACGGGCCCGAAATAGACTTGCACCTGGCCGCCCAGCAGGCCCTGGAAGATCTGCGATCCCCGATAGGGGATATGATACAGCGACACCCCCGCCAACAGCTGGAAGAGCTCACCGGCAATGTGGGTGACGCTGCCGGTGCCCGCAGAGCCCATGTTGATCTTGCCGGGCTGTTGCTTGGCCAGCGCCACGAACTCTGCGACGTTGGTCGCGGCGACCGCGGGATGCACCTCCATCACCAGCGGCACAACGTGGATCGCGGCGACCGGCTCGATGTCGCGGGCAAAGTCGTAGCCGAGCTTGTCCTTCATCGCCGCGTCGATTGCGTTGTTGATGTTGGCCAGCAGCAGCGTGTAGCCGTCGGGCGGCGACTTGGCGACGAATTCGGCGGCGATCCTGCCGGTGGCACCGGGCTTGTTGTCGATGACGAACGGCTTGCCGAGCTTTTCGCCAAGCCTCTGGCCGATCAGGCGGGCAATGACGTCCGGTGCGCCGCCGGCACCATAGCCCTCGACCAGATGCACCGGCCGCGACGGATAGGCCTGCACCCGGGCCGCCTGCGGCAGGCCGCAGAGCACGGCGGCGCCCGACGAGAGCAGCATCGATCGGCGGTGGAATGAGGCCATGGAGTGCTCCATTGCGAAGACGAATGTCCGCAATCGACCACGCAACGCAGCTCGAAACGGGACGAGCCTAGCATCACGGCCGCCGGCTGGACAGCGGCGGCGCCACCTCCTCCAGCGGCCGGCGCTCGGCATTCACACCCAGGCGCAGCGTGACCAGTGACGCCGCGATCATCAGGACGGCGCCCAGCATGTAGCCCAACACGATTTCCATGGGCCTTTCGCTGGCGATCAGAACGCCGAACAGCCAAGGGCCTCCGACGCCGCCCAGCAGCGTGCCGAAGGCATAGAACAAGGCGATGGTGAGGGCCCTGATCTCAAGCGGAAAGGATTCGCCGACGGTGAGATAGGCCGCACTCGCCGCCGCCGAAGCGAAGAAGAACACCACGCTCCACATCGCCGTCTGGCTGGTGGCCGTCAGAAGGCCCTCTGCGAACAGCCATCCCGTGACGGCGAGCAGCAGGCCGGAGAGCGCGTAGGTCGAGAAGATCATGGTCTTGCGGCCGATCGAATCGAACAACGGCCCGAGCAGGAGCGGCCCCAGGAAGTTGCCGACGGCGAACGGCAGGATGTAGAGCCCGACCTTGTCGGCCTCAATGGCATAGAAGCGTGTCAGGACCAATGCGTAGGTGAAGAAGATGGCGTTGTAGACGAACGCCTGCGCCGCCATCAGCACGAGCCCGAGCGTGGTGCGGCCGGGATAGTCGTGCAGCAGCGTGCGCAACACCGACAGCATGGTCGTGCGATGCGTGTCGCCCAACGCCAGCTGCACCGTCACCGGCGGCAAGGTCACGCCTTCGCTCGCCACCACCCGCGTTTCGATCTCGTCGACGACCCGCGCCGCCTCACCCGGCTGGCCATGCAGCATCAGCCAGCGCGGACTCTCCGGCAGGAAGCGCCGCAGGTAGAGTATCGCAAGGCCAAGAAGCGCACCGCTACCGAACGCGAGTCGCCAGCCGAGGTCGGGCCCGAGGACGGCGGGATCGAGCAGCCAGATCGACAGGAGCGCGCCGCCCGCCGCTCCCACCCAGAAGCTGCCGTTGATGGCGAGATCGACGCGCCCGCGCAGGCGCGCGGGGATCAGCTCCTGGATAGCCGAGTTGATCGCCGAATATTCGCCGCCGATGCCCGCACCCGTGAAGAAGCGGAACAGCAGAAAGCTCCAGAAGTCCCACGAGAAGGCGGTGAGCGCCGTCGCCACCAGATAGACGCCGAGCGTCACGTTGAAGAGCTTCTTGCGGCCCAACCGATCGGTGAGATGACCGAAGAACAGCGAGCCCAACACGGCGCCGGCGAGATAGGCGCTGCCGGTGAGCCCGACTTGTTCCGCCGTAAGCTGCAGCCGCGGGCTGGTCTGCAAGGCCGCTGCCACCGAGCCGGCCAGCGTGACTTCCAGGCCGTCGAGGATCCAGGTGATGCCGAGCGCCACCACGACCAGGCGGTGAAACCGGCTCCACGGCAGCCGATCGAGACGGGCGGGCACGTCGGTATGCGTGCCGCGGAAGGGCTGGGCGGGAGGCATGGGTCAAGTCAGATAACACTGGCACTGCATGGAAGGTTCCCTCCTGCAACGCTGGCTTGCCGCTGCAGCGGTGGTGCGGGAAAGCTCTGCTGCTATTGTGTAAATTATGAGCGACAGTACCTTGGCCGCCCCGGGCGCTCCGGCGGCGGCGCCTGCAGTATCGACGGTAGATGCGGCTTCGGCCAACAGAACGACCTTCGCGGTCATCCTTTCCCTAAGCTTTTGCCACCTGCTCAACGACATGATGCAGTCGCTGGTGCCGGCGCTTTATCCGATCCTCAAGGAATCCTACGCACTGAGTTTCGGCCAGGTTGGCCTGATCACGCTTGCCTTCCAGTGCACGGCGTCGATGCTGCAGCCGCTGGTCGGGCTCTATACCGACAAGAAGCCCCAACCCTATTCCCTCATGGTCGGCATGGGCTTCACCCTGGTCGGCCTCTTGATGATGTCGCGCGCCGACACCTATCCCCTGATCCTGCTCGCCGCGGCACTGATCGGCATGGGCTCCTCGGTGTTCCATCCCGAGGCCTCGCGCGTGGCGCGCATGGCGGCCGGCGGCCGCTATGGCCTGGCACAGTCGCTGTTCCAGGTCGGCGGCAACATGGGCTCTGCGGCGGGACCGCTGCTCGCCGCCTTCATCGTCGTGCCGGCCGGTCAGCGCAGCATCGTGTGGTTCTCGGCGGCGGCGATGGTCGCCATGTTCGTGCTGTTCCAGGTCGGTGGCTGGTATAGCCGCCGGCGTTCGGCGCAGAAGCCGATGGCGCGCAAGGCCGCTGCCAGCGCCGCGGCGCCGAGGCTGTCGCGTGGCCGTGTCACCTTCGCGGTCGCCATCCTGGTGGCGCTGCTGTTCTCCAAGAACGTCTACAGCGCGAGCCTTGGCTCCTACTTCACCTTTTACCTGATCACCAAGTTCGGCGTGACCGTCCAGGCCGCCCAGCTCTACCTGTTTGCCTTCCTGGTCGGCATCGTCGCCGGCACCCTTGCGGGTGGCGCGGTCGGCGACAAGGTCGGCCGCATTCCGGTGATGTGGTTCTCGATCCTGGGCGCGCTGCCGTTCGCGCTGATGCTTCCCTACGCCAACCTGTTCTGGACCGGCGTGCTGGCCGTCATCGTGGCGATGATCATGGCGTCAGCCTTCTCGGCCATCCTGGTCTACGCTCAAGAGCTGATGCCGGGCCGCGTCGGCCTGGTCTCCGGCATGTTCTTCGGCTTCTCCTTCGGCCTCGGCGGGCTGGGGGCGGCGGCGCTGGGCGAGCTGGCGGATTTGACCAGCATCGAGACGGTCTACCGTGTCACGCCCTTCCTTCTGCTGCTGGGAATCTTGACGGCCTTCCTGCCGCGCCAGCCGGGCGAACCCAAGAACGCACATTAGAAGGCCCCTCGGGGGCACGCCGACACCCTCCATGGCGGCCGGTCGATGCGCTTGAGCGGTTTCGCGCGCACCGGTGATGCTTGTTGCGAGAGGCACAATCCGCCCAGCTGATTCCAGCTGGGCGGATTATGCTTTAGACTGCCGGTCGAATGGCCCGCTCGCCTACATCCGCATCGCAGGACGCTGCTGCGCCGGCCATCGCCGCCACGGACGCGACCGTGCCCCGCCCGCGGTCGCGCTTGCGCCGCATGATCCGCCAAGGCTTGCCGGTGGTCGGTGTGGTGATCGTGGTCGTGCTGGTGGCCGTCATCGCCTACGTCGTCTACACATCCAACCGGCGTGGCGCCGTCACTCTCAGCAACGACCTGATCACCGCCATCGACCGCCGCGTCGGCGCCCAGATGCGTTCCTATCTGACGCCGCCGCAGCAGTTCCTCTCGCTCGCCGACGCCGCTGCCGCCGGCCGCGGCGTCATCGAAGCGGCGCCCGAGGTCGAGCGCTTTGCCCGCCACGCGATCACCACTATCGGGTCGGTTTCCGCCTTCAGCTACGCCGACCCCCAGGGCAACTTCCTGTTCGTGATCCGCAACGAAAAGGGCGGCTTCGACACCAAGCTGATCAACCGCCATGAAGGCCATCGCGTCACCTGGGAAAGACGCGACGGCGAGAACAACACGCTGGCGATCGAGGAGGATCCGGGCGACACCTACGATCCGCGGACGCGGCCCTGGTATCAGGGGGCGGAAAGCACCCGCAAGCCGTTCTGGACCGAAACCTATCTCTTCTTCACGCTGAAGAAGCCCGGGCTCACGCTCGCCGTGCCGCATTTCGACGCCGACGGCAAGCTGCAGAGCGTGATGGGTGTCGACATCGAGCTCGCCTCGCTGTGCGCCTACCTGGCGCAGCTCAATATCGGCAACCACGGCAAGGCCCTGATCATCGATGCCGACGGCCGCATCATCGCCTATCCCGACGAGAAGTGGCTGCCGGCCAGCGATCCCGAGGCCAGGGCGCCGCGGCTCGACGAGGTCGGCGATCCGGTGCTGACCCGGGCCTACGACCTGCTGCGCGTCGAGGGCTATGGCCGCAAGGTCCTGAACATGGGCGACGAGCGCATCATCGTTTCGTCCGAGCCGGTGCGGCGGCTGACCGGGCGCGATTGGGTCGTGCTGATCGTGGTGCCCGAGACCGACTTCGTGGGCTTCGTCGCCGACAGCGGCGTCACCGCGCTGATCATGTCGATCGCCGTCGTGCTGATCGTCGCCGCGCTGACCGGAATGCTGGCCTGGCGCAACGTGCTGGCCGAGCGCCGGGCCACGACGGCCACGACGCGCCAGCATGCGCTCGAGCTGCGCACCCAGACCTTCATCGACCTGGCCCACGATGCCGTCGCCGCCGACGCCGACGAGGCGGGCCTCGCGCGGGCGACCGAGAGCGCGGCGACGGCCTGCGCCGCCAAGCGCGTGGCGATCTGGCGGCTCAGTCGCGATGGCCGCACGCTCACCTGCGAGGACTGCTTCGACAGCACGGTGCATGACCACACAATGGGCCTCGCCCTGCATCGCGACGAGATGCCGAACCTGTTCGCCGCCCTGGCCAAGGGTGCGGCGATCGATACCGCGGAGGCCGGCCGCGACAAGCGGACGTCGGAGCTGTTCGCGAACTACCTGCAGCCGCTCGAGATCAGCAGCGTCTATATCACGCCCATCGCCATGGCCGGCCGGCTGATGGGCATGATGACGGTCGAGGATCCGCGGCGCGGCGATCACGCAACGGGTCTCGAAACTTTCTGCGATGCCCTCTCGATCCTGTTGGCGCTGCGCTTCACGGCCGCGGCGGCACCCACACCTGGCGCGCAGGCGACGGTCGTCGCCGCCGCCGCTCAGGCCGCGGCCGCCGCCAAGGATGAACCCGCCGAGGCGCAGGACAGCTTCGCTCAGCGCCAGACACGTCTCGAGCGCACCCTGCTGGCTCAGAATGCGCCGATGGAAAGCCTGATCGAGAGCGCGATCGACCGGGCCGCGATCGGCGTCATCAAGCTGCCGAACTGGACGACTGTCGCACAGCGTCCATCCGATACCGGACAGCGCACGGCGATGGACGCAATCATCCAGGAGCTGCGGCGTAGCATCGAAACGAGCGGCGTGTGCTATGCGGCATTGCTCGACGACCAGATCGTTCTGGCGGCCTTCCTGCGCGACCGAAGGTCTGTGGAGGGCCATGCCGAGTGCATGGCGGCGGCCATGCTCGAGTTGCGTGACCGCCTGATCGAGCTGGAGGATCGCTGGGGCACCAGCCTTGACTTCCGCCTCGCCATCGACATCGGCACCGTCATGGCCTCGACGGTTGGCACCGATCCGCCGAGCCGCAACTTGTGGGGCGGCGCGATCGGCGTCGCCAAGGTCCTGGCCGGCACCACGTCGCGCCGTACCATCGCTGCGTCGGAGACGGCCTATGACCTCCTGTCGACGCAGTACCTGTTCCGCCCGCGCGGCAGCTACTTCCTGCCCGAGACCGGCAACATGCGCACCTTCGTGATGGTCGGTCGCATATGAGCGTGCAGGCCGAGCGCTACGCCCTACGCCCCTGGCCGCGCCGCGCGCTCGCCAGGATCGGCGCGGCCACCATCGCCGGCACCAGCCGCCTGCTGCTGTTCGTGTCGTTCGCGACCACCGTCGCCATCGCGGCGTTTCGGCGCGAGGCGTGGCGAGTGCCAGTGTGGGTCGAGTTCAAGCGCGTGCTGCACGGAGTCGCCGTACGCTCGCTGCCGACCGCCATCGTCACTGGCGGGCTGATGGCCTTCGCGCTCGTGACCCAGGCGATCTACTGGCTGGCGCAGACCGGCACGCAGGGTCTGGTCGGTCCGGTGATCGTGATCGTGTTGATTCGCGAGCTGGTGCCCATCCTGGTCGGCCTGATCGTCTTCGGTCGCAGTGGCACGGCGACCCTGATCGAGCTCGGCGAAGCCCACCCCAGGGGATGGATGCGGCTGTTCGAGATCCAGGGCCTTGATCCCCTGGCCTTGCTGGTGTTGCCACGGGCAGTCGCCTTCGCCCTCGGCTCCTTCTGCCTCGGTACCATTCTGCTCGCCTCCACCTTGCTCGGCAGTTACCTGCTGGCCTACGGCCTAGAGCTCATCGCCTATTCCTTCTGGGACTTCGCCGATCTGGTCCAGCGCAGCATGAAGGTGCAGGACTTCATCGTCCCCCCCATCAAATGCATCGTGATCGGCTACCTGGTGGCGCTCACCTGCTGCTCGACCGGCCTCGCCCGGCGCGACGACTCCGATGAGTTGCAGCGGCTGGTGCCTCGCGGCTTCGTCCGCTCCGCGCTCGCCATCCTGCTCGTCAACACCATGTTCGACCTGGTGGTGTGATGGCGCTCGCTCCCCGTCGATCGGTCCTGTCGCTGCACGGGGTCACTCTCGCCGAGCGGCACTTCTCGACGCGGCCTGCTCATCTCGATCTCGAATTGCCGCGCGGCGAGGTGGCGCTGGTCCAGGTCGAGGACGAAAGCGATGCCGCCACGCTGGTCGACCTGTGCCTTGGGCTGAGCGATCCCGTCGGCGGCAACGTGCGGTTCCTCGGCGTCGACTGGCAGAGCAGCACGCCGCGCGACCGGTTCGCCCGCCGCCGCCGCATCGGCGCCGTCGTTCAGACCGATGTCTGGCCCTCACATTTGACGGTGCTCGAATCGGTGCTGGTGGCGCATCTCTACCATTTCAAGCAGCCGCGCGCCGAGGTGATCGCCGACGCCACGGAGCTGGCGCGGCTGTTCGGCCTGCCGGGACTTCCCGTAGGCCGGCGCGAGACGACGCCTCAACGCGCCCTGGTGCGGGCTGCCTGCGTGCGCGGATTCCTCGGCTCGCCCGACCTGATCGTGGTACAGGATCAGGTGCTCGACCAGTCGCCCGACCTCGCCGTGCCCATGGCGCAGGCGATCTCGGCAGCGCGCGACCGCGGGGCTACGGTGCTGTGGATCACGGCGAGCCTGGCCGCCCAGGCTGCGCAGTTCGTCCAGGCCAATCATGAGCTGAGGCTGGGCGACCATGGCCTGGTGCAGGTGCGGAGGCTGCGATGAAGCGCTCGATCTTCGGGGTCTACCAGCTCGACGAGGCGGTCGGCGCGGTCGTCCTGGCCTGCATCGGCCTGTTCGCGGCCGTGCTGATCAATGCCGGCCTGCTGAAGGACTGGTTCCAGCCCTCCTTCACGCTGCGCATCCTGCTGCCCGATGAGGGCGTGTCGGGCCTGGCGCCGGGTGCAGAGGTCCAGGTGCTGGGCACGCGCGCCGGCGAGGTGCGCCGCATCGTCATCGACCCCAATCAGCGCATGCATGCGATCGCCCGCGTCGAGGACCAGATGCGACCCTTCATCCGCCGAGATTCGGTGGTGTCGATCCGCCGCCAGTTCGGTGTGGCGGGCGCGGCCTATATCGACATCTCCCGCGGCGTCGGGCCGGAGCTCGACTGGTCTTACGCCGTGATCGCAGCACAAAGCGAGCGCGCGGCGACCGATACACTCGGCCAGATGATCGATGAACTGCGCGCCAAGGTCATGCCGCTGATCGACGACGTGCAGAAGGCGGTACAGGCCTTCACCGCCGTGGCCCAACGCGCCACCGATCCGCAGGGACCGCTGGAGCAGACGCTGACCTCGGCGGCGGGCATTGCCCGCAAGGTCGAGGACGGCAAAGGCCTGGCCGGGCGGCTGATCAGCGACGAGAAGCTGCCAGCCGACCTCGAGGCGAGCCTGGCGAGCGTGCGCGAGCTCGCCGCCCAGCTCGAGCGCACCTCCAAGGATCCACGCATCGCACAGATCCTGGTGAAGACCGACGCCATCCTGAGCTCGCTGCAGGCGACCACGCGCGATCTCGCCACCACGACGCCGCAGATCACGCGCAACGTGCGGGACACGACCGACGTCATGCCGGCCACCCTGCTGCAGGCCCAGATCGCCGCGCGCGAGCTGGAGTTGCTGCTGGGCCAGCTGCGCCACAACTGGCTGTTTGGCGGCGGCGGCACGCCAGCGGCGCAGCCGACGCGGCGTGCGCCGGCCGTCGAGGTTCGCCCGTGAGCCGACCCTGGCTTGCTCTAGCCACCGCCTTGGCCCTCGCGGGATGCGGCGGCAGTTCCGCCGACACGGGGCCGCCGCCCGACATCAAGCTCGACCAGGCCAACACGGCGGGCACCCAGGCGCTGTCGATGGACATGCCCAGTCTCGCCGTCAAGCAGTACAAGGTGGCGCTGAGCCGTGCCTACGAGCGCGATGACGCCGCCGCCATCGCCGACGTGGCCTACAACCTTGCCCTTGCACAGATGAAGGCGGGCGATGCGAAAGGAGCGCTCGTCACTTTGCGCGAGACGCGCGGCGCTCTCGATCGGCGCCAGGCGCCGGTGCCGTCCGAGCTGATCCTGGTCCAGGCGGCCGCATCGTACCGCGCCGGCGACCTCACGGGCGCGGCGGCCGCAGCGCAGGAGGTCATCGAAAAGGGCGCCAAGGATCCCGATGTGGTGCCGCGGGCCTGGTTCATCCGCGGCCTGGTGGCCGCCGAGCGCGGTGATGGCGCAACGCTTGCCCAGGCGATCGGCGCCTTGCCGCTGTCCAAGCAGGCCGATCTCGAAGCCGATCGCCAGGAGCTGCAGGGCCGCGCCGCGCTCCTCGGCAGCCAGCCGGCCCAGGCATTGGCGCTGTTCGAGCAATCGGCGGCCAACCGCCAGCAGGCGCTCGACTATCGCGGCATGGCGCGGGCGTTGTCGTTGGCGGGCGACGCGGCGCTGCAGTCGAACGCCACGACCAACGCCGCCGACCTGTACCTGCGGGCCGGCCGCAGTGCGCTGCTGCAGGGCGACAATGCCACGGCGCTGCCGCTCCTGAAGCGCGCCGAGGATCTCGGCAAGCAGACCGGACAGACCGGCGTCGTCGAGGAGGTCGCGCGGCTGCGAAAGGTGGCGGCGGAGCAGACATCGAAGACCTGAGTACGGGGGAGTAAGTCATGATTTTAGGAATGTCGGTCGAGACCTTCACGTTCATCCACGTTGTGCTCAGCCTGGTCTGCATCATGACCGGCTTCATCGTCGTGGCACTGATGCTGCAGAGCGCGCCGATCGCGGGCTGGAATGCGTTCTTCCTGATCTCGGCCGTGCTCACCACCGTGACGGGCTTCTTCTTTTTCCCGATCTCGGGGATGACGCCGGCACAGGTCGTCGGCGCGGTCTCGATCGTCGCGTTGGCTGTGGCGCTGTATGCGATCTACGGACGGAAGCTCAAGGGCGCCTGGCGGGGAATCTACGCCGGCACCGCTGTCTTTGCCCTCTACCTCAATTGCTTCGTGGCCGTGGTCCAGTCGTTCAACAAGTTCCCCTACCTGCACAAGTTCGCGCCCACGGGCTCGGAGCCGGCTTTCGCCATCACGCAGCTGGTCGTGCTGATTGCGCTTGTCATCCTCGGCATCGCGGCCGTGCGGCGCTATCGTCCGGTGGATTGAGATCCCAACAAGGGAGAGCAGCATGCTCAAGACGGGACTTCTCGGGCTGGCGCTGTCGGCGCTGGCGGCGTCACAGGCCGTGGCGCAGAGCGGCACGGCCGACCGCGTCTACGTCATGGACTGCGGCCACAATGCCGCGTCTGACCAATCGCGCTGGTCGCCGGGCGTCAATGTCGGCAAGCCGATCGAGTTGTCGGACAACTGCTATGCCATCAAGCACGGCGATGACTGGCTGCTCTGGGACACCGGCTACCCGGATGCCATCGTCGAGAAGCCCGTCGTCACGCCGGTCGGCACGGCAAGCCGCGCCAAGACGCTGGTCGGCCAGCTCGGCGAGATCGGGCTCAGGCCCGCCAACATCAAGTACGTCGCCGTCTCGCATCAGCACGGCGACCATGTCGGCAATGTCGACCTGTTCCCCGAGTCGATGCTGCTGATCCAGAAGGCCGAGTTCGACTCCGCCTTCGCGCCCGACAAGAAGCCGCCGTTCAAGGCCGAGCGGCCGATGCGCAAGCTCGAGGGCGATCTCGACGTGTTCGGCGACGGCAGCGTCACCCTCCTGTCGACACCGGGCCACACGCCCGGACATCAGTCGTTGCTGGTGCACCTGCCCAACACCGGCTGGGTGATCCTCACGGGCGACGCCATCCACTTCAAGGACAACTGGGACAACAAGCGCGTCGCCTCGATGAACACCAGCGCCGAACAGACCCTGGCGTCGCTGAAGAAGCTCGAGGATCTGATGGTGCAGAAGAAGGCGCAGTTGTGGATCAACCACGACAAGGTGCAGAGCACCGGGCAAAAGCGCTCGCCGCAGTTTTATGATTGAGTTGGAGCGCGGACCTCCAAAGTCGCGGTTTACCGCGACGCGTCCGCTCATATTCTGTCGTCCTGAGCGCAGCGAAGGACCTCATCGCCGCTTGCAGTCGGCATGAGATCCTTCGCTTCGCTCAGGATGACATGAGCGGACCTGGAGGTCCGCGCTCCGTTACGACGGGCCGCTGCTGTGACGGGCGTCGAGCCGCGCCTGCGCGGCCAGCCGGATCGGGGCGTTGACGGCGCCGAAGCCGCGATAGCCGCGGCGTTCGACGATCTCGAAGAAGAAGCGGTCCTCGATCGTCGCGGTGTAGACCTGGAAGTACTCGGCGTCGCCTTCCCGGTCGTAGAAGATGTTGTGCGCCTTCAGCATATCGATCAGCTCCATCGAGAGCTCGCTCTTGGCCTCGAGGTCATCGTAGTAGTTCTCGGGCACCGCCAGCAGCTTCACGCCGTTGGCCTCCAGCTGGCGCACCGTCGCCAGCAGGTCGTCGGTCGCGAGCGCAATGTGCTGCACGCCCGAGCCAAAGACCTCCGACAGAAAGCGCGAGGTCTGGGTGCGGCTGGATTGCGAGCCGTTCAGCACCAGGCGCAGCCGGCCATCGTCGGACTGCACCACCTGGCTCTTCACCAGCCCGCCCGGATCGAGCACGTCCTGCGCCGGCGTCTTCTCGACCTGCAGCAGCGAGGTATAGAACAGCAACCAGCTCAGCATCTCGTCGTACTGCATCACCTGCTGGAGATGATCGACGCGCTCCAGGCCCGCTTCGGCCTTGTCCGAGCTGTCCACAACGGGGCGGAACTCGATATCCCACACCCGCCCGAGGTCGGTCTTGGGATCGATGAAATAGATCAGGCTGCCGCCGAGGCCGCGTACCGCGGGGATCTCCAACTCCCCCGGCCCGACGGCCTGACGGAACGGCATGTCGAGCAGCAGCTGCGCGCGATCGAGCGTGGCCGCGGCATCGTCGACCCTGAGGCCGAGCGCGCAGACCGACGTGCCGTGGGTGATGTTGTAGGAATGGGCAAAGCCTTCCTTCTCGGTGTTGACCACGATGTTGATGTCACCCTGGCGCCACCGCGTGACCTGCTTGGAGACATGCCGGCCGGCGCGACGGAAACCCAGCCCCTGCAGCATGCCCTCGAAGGCGACGGCGGCCTGATCGTCCAGGGCGAACTCGATGAACTCGACACCCAGGCACTTCGCCCGCGGCGGCATCGGCGTCAGGCCGGCGACGGTATGGCCGGAGCGCGCATGCAGCCGGTCGAGCAGGTAGATCAGCGAGCGATGGCCGTCGACGGCAACCTGGCGCGTCGAGCCGCCGCGGAACTGGTCGTTGAAGATCTCCAGGGAGAACAGGCCCTCGAAGCCGGTGGCGGCCAGCGCATCCATGAAGTCGTCGAGGGCAAAGTCGCCCTGCCCCGGAAAATTGCGGAAATGCCGGCTCCACGACAGGTAATCCATGTCGAGCCTGGGCGCATCGGCGACCTGGACCAGGAAGATGCGATCGCGTGGGATGGCGCGGATGGCGCCAAGATCGGTGTTGCGCGCAAAGATGTGGAAGCTGTCGAGCACCAGGCCGACCGCCGGATGGTCGGCACGGCGCACGGCCTCCCAGGCGTCGCGATAGTCGTTGATGTGCCGGCCCCAGGCCAACGCCTCGAAGGCGACCCGCATGCCGCGCCGGGCAGCGCGGTCGCCCAGCTCGCGCAGATCGGCGGCGGCGCGGTCGATGCCGCCCAGACTGTCGGGCGAGACGTTGGAGCACACCATCAGGAGATCGCAGCCCAGCGCCTCCATGACGTCGAACTTGCGCTCGGCGCGGGTCAGCGCCCGCTCGCGCAGCGCCGGCGGCATGCCCTCGAAATCGCGGAACGGCTGGAAGGTGATGGCCTGAAGCCGGTAATCCTCGATCATGCGTCGGACGTCGGCGGGCGAGCCGTTGAACGACAGAAGGTCGTTCTCGAACAGCTCGACCCGCTCGAAGCCGGCATTGGCGATGGCCTCGAGCTTGTCGTCGAGGGCGCCGCTCAGGCAGACCGTGGCGATCGCTGTCTTCATGTGGGACCTCCCGTCGAAGACGCCGCATCGCGCAAGACGCAGGCGGTCTCGAAGGTCCGCTTCATGCGCTCGACGTCGGGCACGAGACCGGTGAAATGGCGGAACGCGTCGACGGCCTGGTGCACGCACATGCCGCCACCGTTCATGGTGCGGCAGCCTTTCTTCTGGGCCGCCAGCACGAACTTGGTGTCGATCGGCGTGTAGATCACGTCGGCGACGAAATGATGCTTCTGGAGCAGGCGCGTCGGCAGCGGCACGCCGGGATAACCCGTCATGCCCACGGGCGTTGCGTTGACGACGCCCTCGACGGATTCGACGGCAGCCTCCGGGTCGGCCACCAGCTCGCAGCGGCCCGCGCCGAAGCGCATGATCAGGTCGGCACAGAGACCGGTGGCGCGCGCCTGGTCCTGGTCATAGATCTTCACCGTCGAGGCACCGAGCGCCATCAGCGCCACGGCGACGGCGCGCCCCGCCCCGCCGGCGCCCAGCTGAAGGACCGGCTTGCCGCGCACCGCGTCCTTGCCTAGCGCCTCGATGAAGGCCTGGCGGAAGCCCGAACAGTCGGTGTTATGGCCGGTGGTGCGGCCGCTCTTGTCGAACACGACGGTGTTGACGGCGCCGATCTCGGTCGCCTCGGTCGAGACTTCGTCGAGCAGCGGGATCACCGCTTCCTTGAAGGGATGGGTGATGTTCACGCCGGCAAAGCCCGCCGTGCGCGCGGCGGCCAGCAAGTCCTCCAGTTTTCGTCCCGGCAGGGTCTGGACGTCCATCAGATGGTAGTGACCACTGACGCCCGCGGCCGCGAAGGCGTCCTCATGCAGGGCGGGCGCCAGGGACTTCTGGATGTTGGTGCCGATCAGGCCAACAAGCATACGCGACGTCATGATCGTGCCTCCTCAGCCGGTGCAAGACCGCCGCCCAGGAAGAGCTGGGCGATGCGGGGATCGGCCAGGATGTTGGCCGCTGTGTCCTCGATGCGGGTCTGGCCCTGCTCCAGCACCAGCCCGTAGTCGGAGATGGCAAGCGCCTGGCGGGCGTTCTGCTCGATCATCAGGATAGTGACGCCGGCGCCGCGCAGGTCCTTCAGGATCGAGAAGACTTCCTGGACCATCAACGGCGAGAGCCCGATCGACGGCTCGTCGATCAGCATCAACTTGGGCTCGAGCAAGAGCCCGCGCGCGACTTCCAAGAGCTTCTGCTGGCCGCCCGACAGGGTCGAGGCCTGGGCATCGGCCTTGTCGCGCAGCATCGGGAAGCGCGCCATCATGGCGTCCATGCGCCTGGGCAGCTGCGAGGTGTCGGCCAATGCCACGCCCCCCAGCTCGAGATTGTGCCGCACCGACAATTCGGGAAAGAGATTGCGACCCTGCGGCACGTAGCACATGCCGGCATCGAGCATGCGCCGCGGCGGCAGAGACGTTGTGTCGGCGCCGTCGAAGGTCACGCGGCCCGAGCGCACACCCAGCAGGCCGAACACCGTCTTGAACAACGTCGACTTGCCGGCGCCGTTGGGGCCGACGACGGTGGTAATAGCGCCGCGGCGGATGGCAGCGCTGGTGCCGTTCAGGATGGTCATCTTGCCGTAGCCGGCGATGACGCTGTCCAGGATGAGGATGGCTTGCTGGTTCATCTCAGTGCCCCCCATCTCAATGCCCGAGGTAGGCTTCGATGACCGCGGGATCGCGACGCACGTCGGCCGGCTTGCCCTCAGCGATGATACGCCCCTCGGCCAGCACGATCAGCCGCGTGCAGAGCGCCATCACGAACTCCATGTTGTGCTCGATCACCACGAAAGTGGCGCGGGTCTCGCGGTTGATCGCCTCCAGCCGCTCGCGCAGGCCGCCCAGCATGGTGGGATTGACGCCGCCGGCCGGCTCGTCGAGCAGCACCAGGCGCGAGCCCGACATGAAGGCCATGGCGGCGTCCAGAAGCTTCTGCTGGCCGTAGCTCAGGCTGCCCGCCTTCTCCTCGGCGAGCCTTGTGAGTCGGAAGAAATCGAGCATGCGATCAGCCTCGGCGCCCAATCCGGCGTCGCGCGCACCGAACAGGCGGCCGAGCCGCGAGCCGCGATGCTCCTGGCCCGCCAGGATCAGGTTCTCGCGCGCGGTGAGCTCGGGAAAGACCTGCAGCAGCTGGAAGGTGCGGCTGACGCCCAGGCGATTGAGGCGCGAGGGCCGGAGCCCCGTGACGTCGCGTCCGTCGACCCGCACGCTGCCACGATTGGGCACGAGCTGGCCCAGGATGCAGTTGAACAGCGTCGACTTGCCCGAGCCGTTGGGGCCGATGACGCCCAGGATCTCGCCCTCGCGCACGTCGAAGGAGACGCCGCGCACGGCCTGCACGCCGCCGAAGGACTTCTCGATGTCGCGGACTTCGAGCAGCGCCGTCATGAGCGCGCCTTTCGGGCGACCAGGCGCGTCGCCAGGCCGACGATGCCGCCGGGAAAGAACGCCATCATGACCATCACCAGCACGGCGTAGATCAGCAGGTACCAGGTCTCCCAGGCGCGCAGCCATTCGGGCAGCAGCACGGCGATGCCGGCGCCGATGAACGGGCCCAGGAAGGTGCCGCTGCCGCCGATCACCACCATCAGCATGAAGAGCAGCGAGGGACCCAGGGCGAAGGGGCTCGGGTCAATGAACTCGACCAGAGGCGCATAGAGGCTGCCCGCCATGCCGCCATAGGCCGAGCCCAAGGCGAAGGCGAGCAGCGTGTAGAGCCGGACATCGACGCCGAGGCTCTCGGCGCGCAGCGGGTTCTCGCGCAGCGCGGTGAAGGCGCGGCCCCAGGGCGAGCGCACGATCCACCACAGCACGAAGGTCATGATCGCGGTGATGCCGAGCACGAACCAGTAGAAGCGGACATGGTTGCGCAAGGGCCAGCCGAGGAAGGACGGCCGCTCGATGTCGCGCAGCCCCATGACGCCGCCGGTGAGCCAGGTCTCGTTGCGGAAGACCAGCCAGCACAGCACCGAGAAAGCAAGCGTGACAAAGGCGAGATAGTGCTTCTGCACACGCAGCGCCGGAAAGCCCAGCGCGATGCCGATGACGAAGGTGAGCAGGCCGGAGGCGGCAAAGGCCACGCCGAACGGGATCCCGGCCTTGGTGACGATCGCGGTGACATAGGCGCCGATGCCTACGAAAGCCGCCTGCGCCAGCGTCTCCTGGCCGGCGTAGCCCACGATCAGGTTGACGCCCATGGCGGCGATCGCCGTCACCAGCCACAAGGTCAGGATGTAGGTGCCGTAGCGGCGCAGGCCGGGATACGGCACACCGATGTCGTTGAGATCGACCGGCATCAGGGCCAGCAGCACGAGCAGCACCAGGCCGAGCAAGAGGGCGGCGCGCGTGCTCATACGGCGCGCTCTTCTTTCCGGCCGAGCAGGCCCTGCGGGCGAAACAGGATGACCAGCACCAGCAGGATCAGGGGAATGGCCTGGCGATACGCTGTCGAGACATAGGCGGCGGCCAGATTGTCCAGCACGCCGATCAAAAGCCCGCCGGCGATGGCGCCGCGCACCTGGTTGAAGCCGCCGACGATCGCCGCCACGAAGGCGATCAGGCCCAGCGTCTCGCCGTTGGAGAACTTGGCCAGGTAAATCGGCGAGATCAGCAGCGAGGCCATGGCGGCGAGCGCGGCGTTGATCAGGAAGGTGTAGAGGATCATGCGCTCGACCGGCACGCCGAGGATGCGCGCCACCGTCGGGTTCTGCGCCGTCGCCTGCATCTGCCGGCCGGTGCGCGTGCCGGCGAGGAAACATTGCAGCAGGCCGATGGTGACCAGCGCGACGGCGAGCATGCCCAACTGGGCCATCGACACCGAGACGCCGGCCACGGTGATCAGCGTGTCGGGCAGCAAGGTCGGGAAGGTCTGCGCCTCGGCGCTGTAGAAGTCCTTCACCGCCTCCTTCAGCAGGATCGAAAGCGCGATGGTGGAAATGACGAGCGGCAGCACGCCGCGGCGGATCAGCGGTCCGACGATGACATAGCGGAAGGCGACGCCCAGCAGCAGCATCGAGCCCAGGATGGCGAGCACCAGCGAGGCCAGGAATGGCACGCCGAACCAGCGCATGGCGATCAGCGCCAGAAAGGCCGGCACCATCACGAACTCGCCCTGCGCGAAGTTGATGGTCTGCGAGGTCTGCCACAGCAGCGTGAAGCCGATCGCCGCCAGGGCATAGATCGCGCCGGTCGCCAGGCCCGAGATCAGGAGTTGGAGGAAGTCGGCCATGCCGTCGTTAGGGGATGAAGGTCATGTCGTCCTGAGCGTAAGCGAAGGACCTCATCACCGCTTGCAATCGGCATGAGATCCTTCGCTACGCTCAGGATGACAGCCTCTACTTGTTGAGCTTCGGCAAGGTCTCGGTGATGACCTGCTTGCCGTCCTTGACCTCGCCGAGGAAGGAGATGCGGTCGATCTCGCCTTTGTCGTCCCAGGTCGCCTCGATCAGGATGCCGGGCACCTTGTCGGGGGTGATGGTCATGCCGTGCAGCGCCGCGGCGATCGCCTTGGGATCGAGCTTGCCCGCCTTCTCCGCCGCCGCCTTGATCATGTAGGGCGCGATGTAGCCCTTCACGCCGTTATGGTCGGGCTTGGACTTGTACTTGGCCTCGTACTTCTTGCCGAATTCCTGGATCGCCGGCACCGGCGCATCGACGGTGAGGCCGACATGCCCCTTCACGCCGTTCGCGGCATCGCCCGCGAGCTCGATCACCTTCTGGCCCAGCAGCGTCGTCTCGCCGATCAGCGGCTTGTTCAGCCCCTGCTTCTTGGCCTCGCGCAGGAAGCGCGCGCTCTCCTCCTCGTTCAGGTAGACGAAGATTGCATCGGCGTTGGCCCCCTTGAGCTTGATCACGTCGGCCGCGAAGTCGGCCTGCCCGGCCTCGGTCGAGATGTCAGCCACCACCTTGATGTCGCGCGCCGCCAGCTCCTTGGTGATGGCATCGCGGCCGCCCTTGCCGAAGTCGTTGTTCACGTAGACGATGGCGACGGTCTTGGCCTTGACGCCGTCGCGCAGGTAGTTGGCGATCTTGGGCATCGACACGTTCTGGCCGAACGAAGTGCGGAAGAGATACTTGGAGCCCTGCGCCGTCAGCGGGCCGGCCTCGCCGCCCATCACCTGCGGCACCTCGGCATCGGCCGTCAGCTTCAGCGTGGCGCTGACCGAGCCGGAATAAATCGGGCCGAAGATCGCGATCGGCTTGTCGTCGAGGGCGCGCTGCACGGCGGCGCGGGCCTTGCCGGGATCGGAGGCGGTGTCGATGAACTCGAGCTTGATCTTCTTGCCCAGGATTCCGCCCGAGGCGTTGATCTCGTCGACCGCCAGGCTGGAGCCGTTCTTCCACATCGCGCCCACGGTGGCGCCGCCGCCCGACAGCTCGATGATGTTGGGAATGACGATTTCCTGGGCGAAGCCGGCAGGCGCCCACAGGCCGCCAATGGCGAGGCCCGCCACGGCCAGAGTCTTGCGCAACATGATATGCTCCTTGTCTTGGTTTGCGTTTCCCCACCTCCTTGATGCCGCATTGGAAAAGTAACGTCCATTATCAAGATTTTCGATTATGCAAACCTGAAGTTACTTTCCGCCGGCCCTTTCCGGCATGCAGCATCTCCATCTCCCGGCGCAGCAGCGCGATGAAGTGCTCGCAGTAGCTCGACAGGATCGCGTCGCGACGGAAAGCGATGTAGGTCTGGAATTCCGTCGATTCGACGATCGGCAGCGCCACGATGCCGTTCCAGTTGTCGGCGGCCAGCGTGAACTCGTCGATCACGGCGATGCCCAGCCCTCGCCCGACCAGCGCGCACACCATCGTACCGAAGCGCGCCTTGATCGTGACTTCGTAGGTGAGGCCGAGCCGAGCGAAGATGCCGGCCATCAGCCGCCCATACGGATCGTTGGGATCGATGCCGATCAGCGGATGGCGCACGATGTCGACGGCCGAGATGCGGCTCTTCCGGGCGTAGGCGTGGCCCTCGGGCACGATGCAGAGCAGCCTGCCCTTGGCCAGCGGCTCGAAGGTCAGCATGGGATGCTCGAAGCGCGAGCTCATGGCCACCGCCTCGCCCTTGCCCAGCAGGATGTAGTCCAGCGCCTCCTCGAACTTCAGCACGTCCATGTCGATCAGAAGATTGGGGAAGCGCTTGCGCACGCCCTCGATGGCGCGCGGCACCATGACGTTGGAGATGCTGGGCACCGAGCCCACGCGCAGCTCCGAATCGGCGCCCTGCGACAGGCGGCGGATGACGTATTGCAGGTCGCCGACCTTGTCGTACACGGCGTTGAGCTGGTTGAAGATATCGTGCGCCTCGGGACTGGGTGTATAGCGGCCATGGCGGCGGCTGAAGAGTCTCAGGCCGAGGATCGCCTCGGCATGCTTCATGACGCGACTGATGCCGGGCGAGGAGACGTTCAGGAGCCGCGCCGCGCCGCCCACCGTTCCGGTCACCATGATGGCCCTGATGACCTCGATCTGGCGCAGCGTCAGCATGCCGGCCGAGCATAAGGCAGGTGAAGGCGGCTATCGACGGGGATAGACTGGAGGAATGAGACTGCGACTGGAATGGCTGGCCGGCCTGCACGACGCCCTGTTCGGGCCGGCCAGGCTCGAGGCGCGGCAAAAGCCGATGGTCATGGGCATCGGCTACTGCCCGGGCTGCGATGGCTTTCGCGCCTCCAGCAGCCCGAGTTGCAACCACTGCGGCAGCACCGCCCCCGTCACCGCCGACGCCTGACTACGCTGGCGCTCCGCCGCGTTGCGGCGGCTCTCGAAGTGACAAAAAGCGGGCCGTCAGTCCGCTTCTTGTCATCCTGAGCGAAGCAAAGGATCTCATGCCGATCGCAAGCGGCGATGAGGTCCTTCGCTTCGCTCAGGACGACAGATACGAGCGGGCCAGAGGCCCGCGCTCCCTTAAATCGCCCCGCCGGCGATCATGTCGAAGCGCGACCTGATCTCCTCGACCGTCGGCACCTTGTCGGCCTCGAGCTCGGGGTATTCCTTGGCGAGGTCGTGACGATCGAACTCGTCGAGATGCAGGTCGGCCGCGTCGTGGTCGTGCGGCAGGGCGCTGAGCGCATTGTGCAGGTGGAAGATCTGCCAGCGCGCCGGCATCTCGTGACGTAGCGCCTCCAGGCGCGCCAGGCGTTCCTCGAAGCGCTGCAGCACTTTCTTGCGTGCTTCCGACATGATGGGTCTCCTACTGCGCCCGGCGCCGCTTCATCCTGTAATAGGAGACGAACGCCACCACGACGATCGCAGCGACCGCCAGCCACAAGATTTCCGTCGAGCCGTCGCCATTGTCGGGCGACAGGCCGAAGAGACGTTCGATGAAGTCCATGGGTCACTCCTGGCAGCTAAGCGGCCGCGACGTGCCGCACCTTCGCCTTGGCGAGCGCGGCGTTGAGCTCGGCGACGTCCTTCTTGACGATCGCCTCGAACTTGGCGACTTCGCTGTCGACCTTGGCCATGACCTCGCGCGAGACGGCCGTGGTCTGGGTGGTCGGCGGCCGATCGGCGATGGTCGCCATGGCCACCATGTCGATCAGCGTGTCGTTGAGGCCGGCCGGATTGCGCAGCACGTCGCGCACCGACTTGCGGTGCGGATCGACCATGACGCTCTCGATCGCCGAGAGCTTGCGCACGATCGCCGCGGCACGGGCCTTGAGCGCGCGCTCGCCCTTGCCGAGCTGGTTGCCCGCCTCATCGAGCTGGCGCTTCATCTTGCGCAGGCGATTGACCGCCTGCTTCAGCTTGGACACCGACGCAATCAGCTGCTGGTGCAAGGCGAACTGCGCGGCGTACTCGGGCGCCGTCGTCGGCAGGCGCGGATCCTTGACCACGGTGAACTTGGCCGCATGGCTCTTGGCCTTGTCTTTCTCGCCAACCGTCAGCTCGACGCCGTAACTGCCCGGCACCACGGTCGGGCCCGGCGGATTCTCCGGATCGGGCACCAGCGGCTTGGGCCTGGGCGGCGCGAGGCCGTAATCAAGCCGGGTCGGCCCGGGATACTTCAGGTCCCAGACATAGCGGTTGAGGCCCGGCTTGGTGGTGGGCCGCCGCGCCGGCGCCAGCGCCTCGTCGTTGCTGGCATAGGAGATGATCTTGCGGCCGGCCGAATCGCGGAAGGTGAGCGTCACCCGACCCGGGTCCTTCTCGGCCAGCCAGTAGTAGACGATCGCGCCGTTGGGCGGGTTCTCGCCGACATCGAGATGCTCGCGATAGCGCGTGCCGTCGGCCTTCTCGACCATGACGGTGCTGCCGTCGATGCCGAAGGCCGGGCCGTAGGCGACGCCGGTGCGCACATTGGCGCCGGCACTCCAGTGCAGCTTGGTACGGATCGCGTCGCGCGGCGGGAAGACGCGCGTCGAGCGGCGGCCCCCTGACATCTCAGTGGCGGCCAGGCCACGCAGCGCCGTCACGTCGTCGAGGATCCAGAACGAGCGGCCGTGCGTGGCCGCCACGATGTCAGTGTCCTTGAGCTTCATGTCGTAGACCGGCACGTTGGGCAGGCCTTCCATGCGCGTCCAGGTCGCCCCGTCGTCGAGACTGAAATGGATGCCGGTCTCGGTGCCGACATAGAGCAGGCCCTTGGCCACGGGGTCGGCGCGCACGACGCGGCTGATCTCGTCCTTGGGCAGGTTGCCGTTGATCGACTTCCAGCTCTTGCCGCCGTCGGTGCTCTTGAAGAGATGCGGGCGGTAGTCGGCGAGCTTATAACGCGTGGCCGCGACATAGACCGTGTCGGCATCGTGCGCCGAAACCTCGACGCAGCCGACATAGGCGAGCTCGGGCATGCCCTTGGGCGTGACGTCCTTCCAGCTCTTGCCGGCGTCCCTTGTGACATGGACCAGCCCGTCGTCGGTCGAGGCCCAGATCTCGCCGCGGCGATGCGGCGATTCCACCACCGAGGCGCAGGTCGCGTGGACCTCGGCGCCGGCGCTTTCACGCGTGATCGGCCCCCCCGACGCGCCCTGGCGCTTGCGGTCGTTCAGGCTGAGGTCGGGCGAGATGCGCTCCCAGCTCATGCCCTCGTCGCGCGTGCGGAAGACGCAGTTGCCGCCGGCATAGAGCGTGCCGGGATCGTGCGGCGAGAACACGATGGGGAAGGTCCAGGCGAAGCGGTACTTCAGGTCCTCGGGCGCGATGCCCGTCGATTCCTCGGGCCAGACATTGACCAGCTGGATCTGACGCGTGCGATGGTCGTAGCGCTGCAGCGCGCCGGCGCCGCCCGGGCTCGAGCCGATGGCGCCGACGTAGACGACGTTGTGTTCGCGCGGGTCGACGGCGATGAAGCCCGATTCGCCGGTGCCGGGATAGGAACAGTCGGCCAGCGTGATCACACCCCACTCCGAGGCGCTCGGCACCGAGATCGAGGTGTTGTCCTGCTGCGTACCGTAGACGCGGTAGGGATACTGGTTGTCGACGTCGATGCGATAGAACTGCGCGGTCTTCTGATTGTAGATCGTCGACCACGAGGCGCCGCTGTTGAACGAGACGTGGGCCCCGCCGTCGTTGCCCTCGATCATCCGCGTCGGATCCTTGGGATCGATCCAGAGATCGTGATTGTCGCCGTGCCGCGTCGTGATCTCGTTGAAGGTCGTGCCGCCGTCGGTCGACTTCCACATCTGCAGGTTGGTCACGTACACGGTGTCGCCGTGGCCGGGATCGGCAAAGACGTGGGTGTAGTACCAGGGCCGGTGCATCAGGTCGCGGTTGGGCGACACCATGGTCCAGCGCATGCCGAAGTCGTCGGAGCGGTAGAGGCCCGTCTTGTCGCCCACCGCTTCGATCAACGCCCAGACGCGGCCCGAACGCGCCGGCGAGATCGAGACGCCGATCTTGCCCAGCATGCCGTCCGGCAGGCCGGGCTTCGTGGTGATCTCCTCCCAGCTGTCGCCGCCGTCGGTGCTGCGGAACAGGCCGCTGCCCGGGCCGCCGCTGGAAATGTTCCAGAAGTTGCGACGTGCTTCCCAGATCGAGGCGAAGAGCAGCCGCGGATTGTTGGGATCCATGGTGAGGTCGATCGCCCCCGCCACGTCGCTGCGATGGAGGATCCTCTCCCAGGTCGCGCCGCCGTCCTTGGAGCGATAGACACCGCGCTCGCTGTTGGGGCCGAAGATGTCGCCCAGCACCGCGGCATAGACGAGATCGGGATTCTGCGGATGGATGCAGATGCGGCCGATGAACTTGCTGTTCCTCAGGCCGACATGACGCCAGGTGCGGCCGGCATCGCTCGACTTGTACATGCCGTCGCCATAGGAGACGTCCAGCCGGATCGCCGTCTCGCCGGTGCCGGCATAGATCACGTTGGCGTCGGACGGCGCCACCGCGATCGAGCCGACCGCCGAGCTGCCCATGAAGCCGTCGCTGACGCAGCGCCAGAACACGCCGCCATCCTCGGTCTTCCAGATGCCGCCGGCGCAGGCGCCGAAATAGAAGGTCATCTTGTTGACGGGATCGCCCGACACGGCGACGACGCGGCCGCCGCGCGAGGGGCCAATGCAACGCCATTTCAGGGCGTCATAACCCGGGCCCGCGGATGCGGCCGGCTGAGCAGGCTTTCGAGACATGGCGGTCGGGCTGATCCCCAAAGTTGTTATCAGCCACGACCGTAGGTCAGGATTGCATACCGAGGCAATCGCCTCGGCAGCCCGTCAGGCCTTGACTTGCGAGCCCAGCCAGTCGATGGCGGCCTGCGTGCCGCCCTTGCCGTGCGGGATGTCGAGCGCGGCGAGTGCCATCTCGATCACGCTCAAGGTGCCCAGGATCATGGGCGCGTTGACGTGGCCCATATGGGCGACGCGGAAGGCCTTGCCGGACAGCTCGCCGATGCCATGGCCCAGGATGACTCCGCACTTCTGGTTGCAATAGGCCCGCAGGGCCTCGGGATCGCGCCCGCTGTTCACCAGCACCGCCGTGACCGTGTCGCAGCGCTCGTTGGGCTCGATGATGTTGAAGCCGATCGCCTGGCCTTCCGACCAGATGTTGATGGCGCGCCGAACCGCCTCGGCCAAGAGGTGATGGCGGCGGAAGACGTTCTCGAGGCCCTCGGCGAACAAGAGGTCGAGCGCCGCGCGCAAGCCGAACAGCAGGTGCTCCGGCGGCGTGCCGGCGTATTTCTGGTAGTGCTGCTCGCCCTCGCGGTCGGTCCAGTCCCAGTAGGGCGTGCGCAGGCCCGCCTTCTTGTGGACCTCGCGCGCGCGGTCGTTGGCGGCGACGAAGCCCAGGCCCGGCGGCGCCATCAGGCCCTTCTGCGAGCCCGACATGGCGACGTCGACGCCCCACTCATCCATGTTGAAGGGCATGCAGCCCAGCGACGCCACGGCGTCGACCATCAGCAGCGCGTCATGGCCGGCGGCGCGGATGGCCTGGCTGATCGCGGGAATGTCGTTCACCACGCCTGACGCCGTGTCGATCTGCGCCACCAGGATCGCCTTGATGGTCCCACCCTTATCGGCCTTCAACCGCGCTTCGACCTCGGCTGGCCGCACAGCCCGGCGCAGGTCGCCCTTCAGGATCTCGACCTCGACGCCCATGCGGCGGGCGCTTTCGCCCCAGCCGATGGCGAAACGGCCGCTCTCGAGCACCAGGATCTTGTCGCCCTTGGAGAGCACGTTGGTGAGCGATGCTTCCCAGGCGCCGTGACCGTTGGAGATGTAGATATAGGCGTGGCCTTTGGTGTTGAAGACGCGCGCCACGTCCTTCAGGAGGCTGTCGGTCAGGGCGAGCAGCGGGCCTGAATAGATGTCGACCGCCGGGCGATGCATGGCCCGCAGGACCTCGTCCGGAACCGTCGTCGGCCCGGGAATGGCCAGGAACTCGCGACCCGCACGCACACTCATTCGTCTTCCTCCACACGCCGTCAGCGCCTGCTCTCAGGATAGCATAGCGAGCGTCGACGTGGACCCTATGGCGTTGCTCGGGTCAGGCCCGAGTAGATCTCGGGCTTGCGTGCCCTGATCCATAGGGCAAGCGCGACCCCGCCCAAGGCGATCAGCAGCAGCAGTGCAGGAAAGCTCTGGACGATGGGCGACTTCGATCCGCTCACCATATCGAGGTTCGCCGTCATCAGCCCCAGGCACACCGCGAGGCCCAGCCCGCCGAGGCTTGGCGCCACCAGCCGGCGCCACACGCTGGCCCCACGGCTGGCACGCAAGAAGAAAACGACCACCGCGGCGCACACCATGACCTGGAGCATCAGGATGCCGAGGCCCCCAACCGTTGCCATCCAGCCGAACACGACGTTGTAAGGATCCGCACCCGCCAACGCGAACGCCGCGACCAGGCCGAGCGCGCTCGCGCTCTGGGCCACGCCGGCCACCCGCGGCGACTTGTGCCGGGGATCCGTGCGCCCAAAGCCGCTCCACACCAAGCCATCCCGAGCGATGGCGAACAGATAGCGATTGATGGTGTTGTGGAACGACAGCGTGCAGGCGAACAGGCTCACCACCAGGAGGCCTTCCATCAGCGCTTCCACCGGCCGGCCCAGCAGCGCCTTGGCGGCCTTGAAATAGAGTGTGGCCGTGTGCGTTGCTGCCGCGTCGTGGATATGCGAGGGGCCGTAGTACAGCGAGATCGCCCAGGTGGTGAAGGCATAGAAGATCGCGATCAGAGTCACCGCGATATAGGTGGCGCGGGGGATGGTGCGGCGCGGATCGCGCGCTTCCTCGCCGAAGATCGCGGTGGCCTCGAAGCCGAGAAAGGCCCCGACAATGAAGACCAGCGCCATGCCGAGGTCCGGCACGAACACTGCTTCCGGGCCGAACGGCGCGAACACGATCGGCCGCGCCGGGTTGGCCGTTGCGAGGATGGCCGCGTCCAGCACAAGGAGAATGGCGACCTCGGCGACCATGCAGGTGCCCAGCAGGCGACCGCTGAATTCGATGCCGCGCGCGCCACAGATGAAGACGACGGCGCCCAGACCGAAGGCATAAATCCACCAGGCAACGGCCGGGCCACCATTCATTCGCACCAGGTCGTCGAGGAAGAAGCCGAACAGGCCATACAAGGCAACGGCGACGCTGGTGTAGGTCGCGAGCGCCACCATCGCGCCGGCGACGCCGAGCACGGGGCCGAGACCCGCGGTGACGTAGGCGTAGAAGCCTCCGGCGCTGACGACGAAGCGGCTCATGGCGGTGAAGCCTGATGCAAACAGGAGATAGAGGAGGCCGACCAGGAGGAATGTGATCGGCACGCCCGCACCGTTGCCGAACATGAAGGCCGCCGGCGTGTTGCCTACGACGGCCGTCAGCGGCGCCGCCGCCGCGATCACGAAGAACACGATGTGGACCGTGCCCAGAGCGTTCTTGCGCAGGCCGCCGGCGCGAGCGGGCGGCGCGGTCTCCACCGTCATTTCGGCAGGTTAGCATGCCCGTGGGCGGCGCAACCGGGCGCACGCTCGGGCGTTGTCTAACGGGCGACTACGGGGGATTTCACGCATGACGGCCGCAGAAAGCAGGGCAGCGCCCGCGAAGCCCGATGCCGCGTCAACGGCGCCATTTCATATTCCCGCCGTCGTCTCCCTGCAGGAACGCCGGCCGCGCACCCTGAAGCATGACGAGACCTTCGGCGTGTTCGATCCCAATGGCGACGCCGTTGCGGGCATCGACAGCGTTGAGGGCCTCTATCATCGTGACACGCGCTATCTGTCGCACTTCCTGCTGACCATGGACGGTGAGCGACCGATCCTGCTGCGCTCGACCTTGCGCGACGACAACGCCATGTTGACCTGCGACCTCACCAATCCCGACCTGCACGACGGGGCCGGCCGGGTCGTTCTCGACCACGATACGATCCACCTGCGGCGATCGCGCTTCCTGTGGAACGGCGCCTGCCACGAGCGCCTGTCCATCCGGCACTACGGCAGCACGCCGCAGCCGCTCAAGTTGGCGCTGTCGTTCGGCGCCGACTTTGCCGACCTGTTCGAAGTGCGCGGCACGCCGCGGAAGCAGCGCGGCACCTATCTGGCGGCCGAAGCGGGAACGTCGGCGGTGACCCTCGCCTATCGCGGCCTCGACAACGGCATGCGGCGCACCACGCTGCGGTTCGCCCACCAACCGGACGAAGTGGCAGCGGACGGAGTTGTCTGGAACATCGTGCTGCACCCGGGAAAGTCGCAGCTCATCGACTTCGCCATCGAATGTCGCGGCGACGACGAGCGAGCGGCGGATCCCCTTGCCTTCCTGCCGTCACTGAAGCGCGCCTGCCGCGCGCTCCGCACGACGGCCGGTCGGGCCGCCGTGATCTCCAGCAGCAACACCACCTTCAACGAAGCCGTGCGCCGCGCCGTATCCGACCTCTATATGCTGGTTACCGAGACGCCGGACGGGCCCTATCCCTATGCGGGCATTCCCTGGTTCAGCACGGTGTTCGGACGCGATGCCTTGATCACGGCGCTGCAGACGCTGTGGCTCGATCCCAACATCGCCCGTGGCGTGCTGCGGCACCTCGCGCGCAACCAGGCCACGGCCAGCGACCCCGCAGCCGACGCCGAGCCGGGCAAGATCCTGCACGAGCTGCGGCACGGCGAGATGGCCAACCTGGGTGAGGTGCCGTTTCGCCGCTACTACGGCAGCGTCGATTCCACGCCTTTGTTCGTCATGCTGGCCGGCGCTTACCTCGAGCGCACTGCCGACCACGACACGCTCGCCACGCTATGGCCCAACATCGCCGCCGCGCTGCGATGGATGGACGAATGGGGCGATCGCGACGGTGACGGCTTCATCGAGTACGGGCGCCGTAACGCCACTGGCCTTGCCAACCAGGGCTGGAAGGACAGCGTCGATTCCGTCTTCCACGCCGACGGCATGCTGGCCACCGGCCCGATCGCGCTGGTCGAAGTGCAGGCCTATGCCTATGGCGCCTGGATGGCGGCGGCTTCGATCGCCCAGGCGCTCGGCAAGACCGCATTCGCCGAGAATTGCACGGCGCGCGCCGAGCAGCTGCGCCGCCGCTTCGATGAAGCCTTCTTCGACGAGGAGATGGGGACCTATGTGCTGGCCCTCGACGGTCACAAGAAGCCCTGCCGCGTGCGCGCCTCCAACGCCGGGCATGCGCTTTTCACCGGCATTGCCTACGAGCACCGCGCGCCGGCCGTGGCCGCCCTGCTGACCTCGCCCTCGTTCTTCTCCGGCTGGGGCATACGCACCCTGGCCATGGGCGAGCCGCGTTACAATCCAATGAGCTACCACAACGGCTCGGTGTGGCCGCACGACAATGCGCTGATCGCCGCCGGCCTGGCGCGCTACGGCCTGCGGCGCGAGGCGGTGCGCCTGCTCGATGCGATGTTCGCGGCGTCGGTTCACTTCGACTTGCGCCGCCTGCCCGAGCTCTTCTGCGGCTTCGTGCGGCAGCGCAGCAGCGGGCCGACTTTCTATCCGGTCGCCTGCTCGCCGCAGGCGTGGGCCGCCGCGACGCCGCTGTCGCTGCTGCAATCCTGCCTCGGCCTGAGCTTCGATGTCGTCCGCGGCCGCGTCAGGCTCGACAGCCCGCTGCTGCCGGCATTCATCGACGGCGTCACCCTCAAGCGCCTATCGCTCGGCGATGCCCGTGTCGACGTCACGCTGCACCGCCGCCGCGACGGCGACCTGTCCGTCGAGGTGAGCGGCCGACAGGGCCGTATCGGCGTCGACCTCTCCTGACGATGGACTGTACGATGCTCCCCCGGAACGAACGCGAGGGGGAGCATGATCATCGACTGCCACGCGCATGTCTTCGCGCACTGGATCGGCGCCTGCGGACACCCGACGCGCGACGTCCATAACCGCTACCTGCAGCGCATGATCACGCGCACGGTAGCTTCGACCTTCCGCGCCAGGGACTGGGCGCCCGCCGACACCACGGCGCTGTATCGAACCGACGACGCCGGCTGGAGCGGGCTCACCGACGTCGACTTCCGCGTCGGCCGCTTCGGCCAGCTCGAGTTCACGCACCAGGGCGAGGATCACGTCATCCAGTACATGCCCGTCGGCATGCAGGAGATGACGGCACCCCCGGAGCTGATGCTGGCGCAGATGATGTATGCCGGCGTCGACCGCTGCGTCCTACAGGCGGGCGGCGCGTACGGCGCGATGACCGAGATGAACGCCTTTGCCCAACAGCAGTATCCCGACCGCATGACCGGCCTGATGCATGTCGACGAGGCGATGGCGAGCAGCGAGGCCGAGCTCGCCAAGCTCGACCATGCCTTCCACGTGCTGAAGCTTCGCGGACTCTACTTCAACGTCGAATCGATGAGCCGCCATGGCTTCCCGTGGCCGCTCGACGCCAAGGAAATGATGCCGTTCTGGGACAAGCTCGAGCGGCTGGGCATCGTGCTCTGCCTCGAGCTGAGCTCGGGCCCGAGCTACGACAAGGCAGGTTACATGGGCCACATCACGGCGCTGGGCCGGATCCTGGCGCGCCATCGCGACCTCAAGGTGCACCTGGCGATGAGCCCGCCGGTCGCGTTCTTCGCCAGGAACGGCCGCTACGAATTTCCCGAGGAGCTTCTCGCCGTCTATCGCCACGGTGCGCTGATGCTCGAGGTGATGTTTCCCATCACCTATGGCGGCATGTGGGACTATCCCTATCCCGAGGCGCAGGCATTGGTCGAAAGCCTGCGCGATCAACTGGGCGCCGAGCGGCTGATGTGGGGCTCGGACATGCCCAACGTCGAGCGCTTCTGCACGTACCGGCAATCGCTCGATTACGTGCGCAAGTATTGTGCGTTCCTCACGGCGCGCGAGAAAGACCTGATCCTGGGCGACAACTGCGCGGCGTTCTACGGCATCGCCTGACCGGTCAGTCGAGGCTGGTCAGGCGAGCCTCAACGCCTATCTCTGCAGCGCAGACGCCGACTACATCTGCGGCCAGAGCATCCCGATCGACGGCGCGGCCCATCCGCAGATCATTTGAGACGCCCTTGCCGGACGAGCTCAGCGCGAATCTCGCCGATACGGCGCTCGCCCTTTGCCAGCGCATCGGCGCTGGTGTGGACCGAGTAGTAGCCGAGGACGATTTCGTGGGGATGCGGCACCGCCGATCCCAGCATGAACTCCGTATCCGCCTCGGCCAGGAACTCGACGACGCCTCCGCCCGGCGCAAAGATCGCAAGCTCGCCCTGTACGATCCGGTCGGACGTCACGACGGCGCCCTTGCCGACGGCGACCCATAGCACGTCATGCCCGGCCGGCGGCGCGTACCGCCAACGCTCGCCGGCAGCAAGTCGGACCGCGAGGTAGTTGATGTCGGAAGGCGCCTCGATCGCGCTGCTCGCTTGCTCGTGGGAGCCGAGCAGCACCCGTGCCGGTCCTGCCACCGGCACGTCGTGGACGCTCTGATAGATGCTGTGCGATGGCCCAAGCTCGAGATGCGGCGGGAGGGCGATCCAGAGCTGGAAGCCGCGAGCTCGACCGGGCTTGCCGGCGCCGCCGCCATGCCACACGCCGCGTCCCGCCTGCATCCATTCGACGCCACCTGCTTCCAGCACGCCGCGCGCGCCGGTCGTGTCCTCGTACCCGGCGCTGCCTTCGGCCAGGTAGGTCACGGTCGCGATACCGGAATGCGGATGCAGTCCGAATCCGGGAAAGGCCCGGCCCTGGTTGTCGAACAGGTCGAGGAAGACGAAGGGCTTCAGCAATCCGCCGAGATCGCCCGGGCTGGCGAGACGGGTGATCGGACCATGCGTCTGCCCGGACGTGCGATGGATGATCGGACGCGGAGTTGCAACGTCATGAACGAGCGAATCCATGGTTGGTCTCCTCGGGTTAAGGCGGGTGGCGGACATGATCCAACAAACATGCGACCGGCCAGGGCGATCGATAATATGAAATAGTCAGAATGGGCTATGCGGCTTTTCAAAACAATGATCCAGCACCCATTATTCGGAAAAGCCACAGAGCCTATTCGTATTGTTCCAGCTTATCCTGGAGGGCCGTTCCGACCATGTTTGCTCCGTTCGCTTCCATCCATCCCGATACGGAGCCAGTCAGCCATGAGCAATGTCCTACTCATCCATTCCAGCGTCTTCGGCGACAATTCGCAATCGCTCCGTCTCGCGCGCGACTTCCTGAAGCGCTATCCGCATCGCGCCATCGTCGAGCGGGCGCTGACGCCTGAGACCATGCCGCATCTCGCCGGCGAGACCTTTGCCGCCATGGGCACGCCCGCCACCGAGCATTCGGCCGCCCAACGGCGTGCCGCCGCCCTGTCCGACGAACTGATCGCCGAGCTGGAGGCCGCCGACACGATCGTGCTCGCCGCCCCGATGTACAACTTCTCGATCCCCTCGACCTTGAAGGCGTGGATCGATCACGTGGCGCGCCGCGGCCGCACCTTCCGCTACACCGAGAAGGGCCCCGAAGGTCTGCTCAAGGGCAAGAAGGCTTTCGTGCTGGTGGCGCGCGGCGGCGTCTACAGCAAGGGGCCGGCCGCTGTCTTCGACTTCCAGGAGCCATACCTCAGGGCTGTCCTGGGCTTTCTCGGCCTCAGCGACGTCACCTTCGTTCACCTCGAAGGATTGGCGATGGGGCCCGAGGCAGCCAACGCCAATCGTGACAAGGCCTTGGCTGAGATCGAGCGCCTGACCGGCGGCGCGGTCGCCGTCGCGGCCGGCTGAGCGAAGCACGACCCGCCCATCGGATGGACCGGAAGCGGTTCCATCCGGTGGGATTGCGATCTAGGCGCGCCGGTCACGCTTGCGCAGGAAATCCACCAGCACCTTGAGTGCCGGCCGGATCTGCCGACGGCTGGGATAGTAGAGAAAGAAGCCCGCGAACGGCGGCGGCTGGTAATCGTCGAGCACGGTGACCAGCCGCTTTCGCGCAAGCTCGCGTTCGACCGCGTTGAACGGCATCTGCAGCAGGCCTATCCCTTCGCGAACCGCCTGCATCGCCATCCGATCGTCGTTGACGACGAAGCGGGCGTTGACGGGCACCTCGACGACGCGCCGGTTCACGCGCAGGCGCCACGGAATGAGCGCACCGCCGCCCAAGCGAATGCGGATGCAGTCGTGGACGCCGAGCTCGTGCGGCGTAAGCGGCCTGCCTTGGCGGGCAATGTAGGAGGGCGCGGCCACCGTCACGGCCGAAGCCCCGTCGCTGATGCGCACGGCGATCATGTCGCGCTCCAGCCGCTCGGCGGGACGGATGCCGGCATCGAAGCGGCCGGCCACGATGTCGGTCAGGGCGCTTTCGGCGGAGAGCTCCACACTGATTTCCGGGTAGGCGACGAGAAAACGGCTGATGCTCGCTATCAGTCCCATGTAGGCGACCGGCGGCGCCACCGTGAGACGCACCACGCCGGCCGGCTTCTCGCGAAAGTCATTCACGAGGTCGAGCGCCGCGCGATAGTCATCGAGCACCGGCCGCAGGCGCGCCAGCAGGCGCTCGCCTGCGATGGTCGGCGCCACTGAGCGCGTCGTGCGCTCGATCAGCCGCACGCCCAGCCTCTCTTCGAGCTGGCGCACCATCTCGCTGACGCGCGGCGGCGAAAGGTTCAAATGCTTGGCTGCCTTGCTGAAGCTCTTCTGCTCCAGCACGGCCACGAAAGCGTTGCTCTCGGCCAGGCTCGGCTCGGCCATTGGCTCTCCCCTCTTCGGGAATACCGAATAGACGGCAGAGACTATTCCACTTGGTCGACCGGCGCGAGCCTCAACGGAACGCCAAGCCCTCGAAGCGGCCTGACCGCCGCCATTCGTCGATGTACTTGAAATAAGCCGAGGCGCCGGCCGGATAACCGACGGCAAGGCGCGCGGCGAGGCCGGCGTCCTGACCTTCGTTGTTATAGTAGCCCGGCGTGCAGTCGGCGCCGCCGGTCATGCGGCCCATGCCGGTCAGCAGCAGGCTCACCCACGCGTCCTCGGCCTCTTTCGTCACCTCGATCTCGCGGAAGCCATGGTCGAGTGCGTGCCTGACCTCGATGGCGATGGTGCGGCCGGCCTCGGTGAGGTTGTGCGGCACGTTCGAGATCAGGTTGGCGCCCTGCGTCGCCTGCACGAAGAAGACATTGGGAAAGCCATGGACATGCATGCCGTGCTTGGTGCGCATGCCATCCTTCCAGTGCTCGGAAAGCTTCTCGCCGTCGCGGCCGACCAGGTCGAAGCCGGCGCGGCGGCGATACTCGGTGCCGACCTCGAAGCCCGAGGCGTAGATCAGGCAGTCGAGCGGATATTCTACGCCGGCCACGATCACGCCCGCGGGCGTGATGCGCTCCACGCCCTTGCCGTCGGTGTCGACCAGACGAACGCCCGGCAGGTTGAAGGCCTGCAGATATGAATCGTGGAAGCAGGGTCGCTTGCAGAGCTGGCGATACCAGGCCTTGAGGTGCTGCGCCGTCGCCGGGTCGCGGACGATCGCGTCGACGCGGGCGCGGATCTCTTCCATCTTCTCGTGATCGGCGTCCTCGAAGGCCGCGAGCATGTTCTCGCGCGTCCGCTGCTCCTTGGGCAGCGCCATGATGCGCTGGCGGATTCGGCGCGACAGATCGGTCCATCCGTCCTTGACCAGATCTTCCGTCGCCGTCCCGCCCGCCTGGTTGGCGGTGAAGTTGTCCAGCCAGCGTCCCTGCCAGCCCGGCGTGGCGATCGAGGAGAACCACCCGGGATCGATCGGCGCGTTGGCGCGGACATCGACCGACGAGGGCGTGCGCTGGAAGACGAAGAGTTCCTTCGCTGCTTTCGCGAGATGGGGCACGCACTGCACGGCCGTCGCGCCCGTGCCGATGATGCCGACGCGCTTGTCGGCGAGCTTCGTCATCGGCGCGCCCAGCGGATCGCCGCCGGTGTAGGCGTAGTCCCACCGGCTGGTGTGGAAGGAGTGGCCGGCGGACGTCTCGATGCCCGGGATGCTCGGCAGCTTGGGAACATGCAGCGGGCCCGTGCCGAGGCCGATGAACTGCGCGGTGAAGGCATCGCCGCGGTTGGTGCGCACGATCCAGCAGGACCGGCCGGCGTCCCACGACAGGTCCTCGACCTCGGTATGGAACAGAGCGTTGTCGTAGAGACCGAACTTGCGGCCGATGCGGCGGCAATGCTCCAGGATCTCCGGTGCATGCGCATATTTCTCGGTCGGCATGTGGCCGGTCTCTTCGAGCAGCGGCATGTAGACCATCGACGCCGTGTCGCACTGCGCGCCGGGATAGCGGTTCCAGTACCAGGTGCCGCCGAAATCGCCGCCCTTCTCGACGATGCGGACGTCCCTCACACCGGCCTCGACCAGGCGCGCCGCGGTCACCAGCCCGGCGAAGCCGCCGCCCACGAAAGCGAAGGTGACGTGATCGGTCTTGGGCGCGCGCGGCTCGACCGGCGTGTAGGGATCCTCGAGGTAGCGTGCGAACACGCCGGCAGCCTGCACATACTGGGCGTTGCCATCGGGGCGCAGGCGCTTGTCGCGCTCCTCGCGGTATTTGCGCCGCAACGCGTCACGGTCGATCGTCATGAGAGCAGTCTAGTGCCTGATTTTGCCGGCTTTGCAAGGTCGCACGCGCCTCAGAAGTCGAGCGGCGCGTTGTCGACGACTTCCTTCATCACGAAGAACGTACGGGTCTGGCGCACGCCGGGCAGCGCGATCAGCTGCTCGCCGTGGATGCGGTTGAAGTCGGCCATGCCGCCGACCCTGATCTTCAGGAAATAGTCGAAGTCGCCCGCCACCAGGTGGCAGTCGAGCACGAACCTGAGCTTGGCGACGGCTTTCTCGAACTGGGCGAAGCTCTCGGGCGTCGAGCGGTCGAGCACCACGCCCACCATGACAAGCGCCCCGCGATCGACCTTATGCGGGTCGACCATGGCCCGTACCTCGGCGATCAGCCCCTCCTCGAACAGGCGTTGCGTGCGGCGATGGCAGGTCGCGGCGCTCAAGCCGGCCTTCTTGGCCAGCTCGGCATTGCTCAAACGGCCATTGGCCTGCAGCAGCCGTAGCATCTTGAGGTCGATACGGTCGATGGCGGCCTCCGGAAGTTTCTTCCGCTTTTATAAGCTAAAGTGGGATATTTCCAAAGGACCGGCAAGACCTCCGGAAGTCTTGCGTAAGAGAACCCGCATCTTCGGGAGCACCTTTGGCAGCCGATCTGCTACCAATCCGCCCATGCTGAAAGACTTTCCCCGCTATCCTCTCACCTTCGGTCCCACCCACATCGAGAAGCTGGAACGGCTTTCCGCCCATCTCGGCGGCGAGGTCGAGATCTGGGCCAAGCGCGAGGACTGCAACTCGGGCCTCGCCTTCGGCGGCAACAAGCTGCGCAAGCTCGAATACATCATCCCCGACGCGCTTGCCTCCAATGCCGACACCTTGGTCTCGATCGGCGGCGTGCAATCCAACCACACCCGCATGGTGGCCGCCGTCGCGGCCAAGATCGGCATGAAGTGCCGGCTGGTGCAGGAGAGCTGGGTGCCGCACGAGGATGCGGTCTACGACCGCGTCGGCAACATCCAGCTCAGCCGCATCATGGGCGCCGACGTCCGGCTGGTCGATGACGGCTTCGACATCGGCATCCGCAAGAGCTGGCAGGAGGCGATCGACGACGTGAAGGCCAAGGGCGGCAAGCCCTACGCCATTCCGGCCGGCGCCTCGGTGCACAAGTTCGGCGGCCTGGGCTATGTCGGCTTCGCCGAGGAAGTGCGCCAGCAGGAGAAGGAGCTGGGCTTCTCCTTTGACTACATCGTGGTCTGCACCGTCACCGGCTCGACGCATGCCGGCATGGTGGTGGGCTTCGCCAAGGACGGACGCCAGCGCAAGGTGATCGGCATCGATGCCTCGGGCACGCCGGAGCAGACCAAGGCGCAGGTGCTGGAGATCGCGCGGAGCACGGCAAAGCTCGTGAAGCTCGGCAAGGAGATCGCGGACGAGGATGTCGTCCTGCTCGAGGACTATGCCTATCCCGCCTACGGCGTGCCGTCGGAGGAAACCAAGGAGGCGATCCGCCTCACCGCCCGTCTGGAAGGCATGATCACCGACCCGGTCTACGAGGGCAAATCCATGCAGGGCACCATCGACCTGGTGAAGAAGGGCTTCTTCGCCAAGGGATCGAAGGTGCTCTATGCCCACCTCGGCGGCGCGCCCGCCCTCAACGGCTACGGCTACGCCTTCCGCAACGGCTGATCCGGTCAGCACCGGTTCGCATGACCTAGATTGATGAACCGCAAAAGATTCATGATCTGGAAAAGGCAGGCCCTCTGTGTCAGCGTGACTTCGAACCGACCGGAGGTGTGCCGTGGGTCAGCTCGAGGTTGCCAAGGATAACGTCGTGTCGTCGCCTTATGTCCCGTCGCTGCAGCGCACGGAAGGCCAGCCGCCGCCCGTCGCGGCGAATGGCGGGCTGTCCTACATGTCGTTCGACCACGACGGCGATGCCGGAACCGCCAAAGCGATCGAGGATGCGCTGGCCGAGATCGCCTCGGGCGAGGGCCAGCGCGTGATCGACATGATCGACAAGGCGCCGCCCGGCCCGATCAAGACGCGGTGGGGCCTCGCCTTCCACGACTACGACGAGTGCATGAGGTACATCCGCGAATCGAACAGCCTCAAGGCCCCGGAAGGCGGCGTAGTGCTGCCGCTGTCCTACACCGTCCACGAGCGGCCGTCCTATTCCATCGTTCCGTCCAACGCCATCTGGCGCGATCCGGCGAAGGCTGAGCTCGCCGCGAAACTGCGCCAGAACGAGGAGGACAACCGGCGGCGCAACCTCTACTTCCCGCATGTGTTGCGCGACGCGCGGCGCATCGGCCAGTACTATCCGGGCCTGTCGCCCGACAGCCCCGAATGCATGGATCGGCTCGGCGTCTCGCTGGCGCATCTCGAGTCAAAGTGCACCAACTTCTACGACTCGGCCGAGGTCGAGCGCGTGTTCTACCCCGAGATCGAGAAGCTGCTGCTCGACTTCTTCCCCGGCGCCACCGACGCCCTGGTCTACAACCACGACGTCTTCGACAAGGACTACACGGGCGACCGCACGGAGGACCAGGACAACAAGAACCCGGGCGTCAATGCCCGCTACGTCAACCTGGTGCACAACGACCTGAACGACAATTCGGGCCGCGTGCGCTGCCGCGAGCTCTTGACCAAGAACCTGCGCAACTTCGGGCGCCCGCAGAATTACACCGAGGCCGAGGCCGACGCGAAGATGTCGCGCCGGTTCATGTCGATCAACCTCGCCAAGCCGATGGAGACGGTCGAGCAGTTCCCGTTCGTGCTCTGCGCCTGGCCCTCGTTCGCCGACCAGCCCTACATCAACAACTACCGCATCTACGACGACCGCGTCGGCGAGACCACGCGCTTCACCTACCGACCCGACCACGAGTGGTACTGGTTCCCGCGCCAGACCTCGACCGAGGTGTCGATGCTGAAGTGCTACGACTCGATCACCGACGGCTCGGTGTCGCGCTGGTCGTTCCACACCGCCTGCATCGACCCGACCGCGCCCGCCAATGCGCGCTGCCGCAAGAACGTTGTCGTGCGCTCCTACGTCTTCTTCTAGAAGCTGGTTCTAGAAGCCGGGAGCCTTTGCGTACTCCAGACGAAAGCCGTCGCCCCAGCGCTTGATATGCCCGACCGAGGGCGACGGGAAGTGCATGGTGCAGCACAAGGTGTCGGTGTCGCAGTAGCGCTCGAGGAAATTCCGCCGCGTGCGCACAGCCTGCTCGCGGTCGGTGTCGACCCGCATCACCAGTTCGGGATAGCGCGCCTGGATCGGCGAGTGGATGAGGTCGCCGGTGAAGACGGCGGCGTCGGAGCCCTTGCCGGCGCAGACCGCGAAATGGTCGGGCGTGTGGCCCGGCGTCGGGCTCAATCGGATGTGGTCGTTGAGCGCGTGATCGCTGCTGACCAGTTCGGCCCGGTTGGCCTCGATGATCGGCAGCACGCTGTCGGAGATCTGGTCGAGCGGCGTCTTCTTATGGATCTCGCTCCAATAGGTGTATTCTTTTCGCGAGAACAGGTAGCGCGCCTTGGGAAAGGTCGGGACCCAGCGGCCATTCTCCAGCCGAGTGTTCCAGCCGACGTGGTCGCCGTGCAGATGCGTGCACATCACGAAGTCGATGTCCTCGACCCCGAGGCCGGCGGCCTTCAGCGCACTCATCCAGTTTGCGTCGCTCTTCTTGTTCCAGGCCGGCCGCAGCGGGAAGTTCTTGTCGTTGCCGATGCAGCTGTCGACCAGGATGTTGTGGTGCGGCGTCTTCACGACATAGGACTGGAAGCACAGCACGACGTTGCCACTCGTGCTGTCATAGCCGCCGGGCGCCAGCCAGGACAGGTTCTCGCCGAGGGTTTCCTTCGACAAGGTCGGCAGGAAGTCGAGCATCGGCGTGAAGCCGCTCTCCTGCTCGACGATCCGGTGGATGGTCATGTCGTTGATGGAAAAGCTCGTGCGCATCGCTCGCGTCTCCTCACCCGTGGCTTCGAAGTTGCCCCTATCGTAGCCCACGCCCGCGTCGCTGGGCAGTCGCCATCACCAGCGCAGCGAGCGCCTGAAACGCCACGGTCAACGCCAGCGCCCAGCTGTAGCCGTCCGGATCCCACCCATCCAACGCGGTGCGTGGCCAGAGATCGAGGACCCAGCCGATCGCCGCCTGGACCAGGAACGCAAACCCCAGCGTCAACGTGTTGACGGACGTCGAGACCCGCCCGGTCTGCTCGGTTGGAAACATCTGGCAGACCGCGAGGTAGCCAACCGGGCCGGCCGAACTGAACACCGCGATGGCAAGCCAAAGCGCAAGCACGACCGAGGGCTGGCGCGGCTGCAGCATGAGGCCGACCTGCAGCACCACCAGGCAGACAAGGCACACGATCGGAACGAGAAATGGCGGCAAGCCGACCGCATTGGCCCGGCTGGCGGCGCCGCCGGTCAGCAAGCTGCCGGCGACCATTGCGAAGGTGTAGAGGAACAGCACGCCGGCCCGCGCCGGTCCGTCCATGCCGGCCACGTCGCGCAACCAGGGGCCCGCCCAAAGGCCGAGGTAGGCAAAGTTGATCATCGACAGCGTCGCAGCCGCCGGACCGAACCGCCAGAAGGTCCGCGAGGCGATAATGCGTCCGCTCAGGGCAATGTCGCCCCGCAGGGTCCGCGCCGGGCCTCCGGCGCTCGGCTGGGCGCGCGGCTTGTCCGGCACCGACAGGAAAATCCAGGCGGCCGCGCCAAGCGCCACCAGGCACAACGCCCAGAATACGCCCCGCCAGCCGATCGCGGGCAATATTGCCTGGACGGGCGTCGTCGTGAGCGCGCTGCCAAGCGCGCCGATCGCCGTCGCGATGCCGGTCACGTACGCGACCCGGCTGCGTTCGAACCAGTCGGCATGCGCCTTGATCGCCGCCATCAGACCGGCCGACACCCCGACGCCGAGGATGATCCGCGCCACGGCGAGCCCGGCAAAGCCCGGGGACAGCGCGAACAGCGCAAAGCCGGCCGCCGCAACCAACATCAGCACGGCCTGCACGCGCCGCGGACCATACGCATCGAGCGCGACGCCCAGCGGCAGTTGCACCGCCGCATAGGCGGAGAAAAGGCAGGCTGCAAGCACGCCCAGCTCGATCGCGGACAGCCCGAGCTCCATGGCGAGCACGGGGCCGACAATCGCCATCACCGTACGCGCCGACTGGTTCAGGAAGTTTGCCGCAGCGAGCGGCAAGGTCACCTTTACCAGCATTCGGGAGAACAGGCCGGTCGTCAGGCGAGCCTCGCCAGAACGCCGTCGCGGAAGCGATGCATGTTGTCGATCGTGCCTTGCAGGCTCTGCGCCGCGCCATAGCCGAACAGCCGCACATCGACCGAGCTGACGCCGAAGTCTTTCAGCCGCTTGATATCGCCGACCCAGTCGGAGTCGCCACCGGTGAAGAGTTCACCCTCGCCCTCGATGCTGCCGCGTGGACGCACGCCCGGACCGGAAAGCACCCGATAGGCCAGTGCAATCTCCTTCGGATCGCGGCCGCCGCGCTCGCAGAACCCATGGAAGCGTTCGAGACCCTGCCTGAGGGTCGAGGCCGTATTCATGGGGTGCTGCGGGTTCGTGCCCACCGGATACCAGCCGTGGGCATAACGCACGGTGCGACGCAGCGCTGGTGCGCTCTCCCCGCCCACCCAGATCGGAATCGGCTTCTGCACCGGCTTGGGCGTGAAGACCACATCGTCGAAGCGTACATACTTGCCGTTGAACTTCGGCGCCTCGGCCGACCACAGTTCCTGGCATGCCGCCATCCATTCGTCGGTCACGTTGCCGCGATCGTCGAACGGCGCGGCGCCGATGGCCTCGAACTCTTCGCGGCACCAGCCGACGCCGATGCCCAAGGTCAGGCGGCCCTTGGAAAGATAGTCGATGGTGGACAGCACCTTGGCGGTCAGCACGGCCGGGCGGTGCGGCACCACCATGACCGAAAGCACGAAGCGAAGCTTCTTGGTCAGCCCGGTGACGAAGGCCGTGGTCGTCAGCTGCTCGAGCCACGCCGCCGAGGCGCCCGCCGGGAACTCGCCGCTGCCCGTATAGGGATATTTCGACTGGAGATTGCGCGGCACCATGATGTGGTCGCTCACCGTGACGTAGTCGAAGCCCAGCGCCTCGCCTTCCGTGACGATCCGGACCAGGCTGTCCGGCTCGATCAGCGGACCCGAGGTGGGCAGGTTGAAGCCGATCTGCATGACGTTCTCCTCCCGAGGCAAAAGCCGGCATCAATGTAGTAGTATTCGCCGATGAGTTCCTGATCGGAAAGGATTGACCTCGTGACCCTCACTCTCGCGGAAGCCAATCGCGTCATCGCCGGCGCCATCGAGAAGGCCGGGCAGATCGGCGCCAAGATGAACATCGCCGTGTGCGACGCCGGCGGACGGCTGCTTGCCTTTCAGCGAATGGACGGCGCCATGTGGGCGGGCTCCTTCGGCAGCCAGGGCAAGGCCATGGCCTCGGCCGCGTTCGGGCGGCCGAGCGGCGATCTCACGCCGCGCGCCGACCACCCGACCTTGCGCGGCATCGCCGCGGCGGAAGGCAACCACATGTTCTACGGCCAGGGCGCCGTGCCGATCTTCCGCGGCGGTGTCCTGATCGGCGCCTGCGGTGTTGGCGGCGGGACTGCACAGGAAGACGAGGATTGCGCCCGCGCCGGAGTCGAGAAGCTCTGAGGCATCAATCGAGTCGCAGGAAGCGTTTGGCGTTGCCGTACAGCCATTTCTCCACCACGGCTTCCTTGAGCGGCAGGGCCTCGTAGAGCTTCACCATCTCCGGGACCGACAGGCCGAACTGCTCGGCGGAAAAGCCGACCAACACCTTGTCCTGCAAGAGCGTGTTGCCGAACTGCAGCAGCATCTCCCAGCCCGAGCCCGCCACGGCGAAGTAGCGCGGATGGTGCGAGGCGGTGTCGCACACGAGGTTCGGGTGGCGGCGCATCAGGCCGACCATGTCGGGGATCCACGGCCACCCGCCCAGCCCGGCAATGATCCTGAGCTCCGGGAAGTCCATCGCCACCTGGTCGAGGTGGCGCGGATGGCCGAGGTCGTAGGGCCGGTCGTTGGCGTAGTTCATCGACGTGTAGATGCGCACCGGAATGTCGAGCTCGACGCATTTGGCATAGAGCGGATAGTACCGCCGGTCGCTGGCGGCGAGGTTGTTGTACAGCGCGCCGACGCGCATGCCCTGGACCTTTTCCTCGCGCACCAGCCGCTCCAGCTCGCGCACGCCGCGCATGCCGTCGAAGGGGCTGAGCGTGGCGAGGCCGAAGAAGCGTGTCGGATAGGCCTGCACGATCTTCGCCAGCACGTCGTTCGGCATGCGGTGGATCACCGAGGTCTGCACGCCGTCGCGGTCCATCTCGGCAACGAGCTGCGCCAGCGATTTGCCAACCGGCTTCGCGGCCTCGGGCTGGCGCGCGCCGCCCTCTCGCCGCGTGAAGATGTTGCGGTAGTTCGCGAAGCCGTAGCCTTCCAGCGGCGGCAGCAGTTCGGGATCGCCCTCGCCGATGCGATGGCCGGCGGCGCCGAAATACTGGCGCGCCACGCCGTTCTCGTCCGCCGGCAGAACGCATTCCAGATCGATCACTCGTCGCATTCGTTTCTCCCTCAAGGGCGCATTTCTCGTGGCGATTGCTCGACGCCTGCACCCTCACGGGTGCAGGATGGCGTTCTGCAATCCATTGGCAAGGGTTCTCCGTGGCATAGGGAGTTGAAGCAGATGCAATACAAGCGAATCTCGGCCGATTGCCATCTCGACATGATCTGGTTGCCGCCCGATCTCTTCACCTCGGAAGCGTCGTCCGAACTCAAGGAGCGGATGCCGTTCGTCAGCGAAGGACCCAACGGCAAGGAGTGGGTCGCGCGCAACGGCGCTTCCTTCGGCCTGGTCGCCGGCGTCGGCTCGGCCGGCCGCAAGTATGAGCCCGGCAAGCAGCACCGCGCCGACCGCATGGCGGAGACCGGCCTGTACGAGGCCGGGCACAAGGGCGTCCGCCGTCCGGGAGACCCCGACCTGCGGGCCAAGGAACTCGACCGCGACGGCGTCGATGCCGAGGTGATCTACGGCGTGCTCGCCGCCGCGGCGAAGCTCGAGGACGCCAGCGCCTCGGCCGAGATGCTGCGCATCTACAACAACTTCATCATCGACTTCTGCAAGCACTACCCGCAGCGCATGATCGGGCTGGCCTGCCTGCCGTTCGGCGACATCCCGGCTGCCGTGCAGGAAGTGCATCGCGTCGCCAAGCTCGGCGTCAAGGGTGTCGAGCTCAGCTGCTCGTGGAACATGACTCCCATGTGGCATCCGATGTGGGATCCGCTGTGGGCGGCGATCGACGAGACGCAGCTGCCGCTGCACTTCCACACCTTCCCGTCGGTCGATCCCAAGCTGCGCGCCCAGACCACCGGCGATGCCAGCTTGGCCATGCGCTACAGCAGCATCTGCATGTTCCAGATAACGCTCGGCCACATCCTGACGGCGCTGATGGGAGCGGCAGTGTTCGAGCGCTTCCCGCGCTTCCGCGTGGTGTTCGGCGAGAGCGGGATCGGCTGGCTTCCCTACCTGATCGATCGCATGGACAACGAGTATCTAGACCAGTACCGCGACATCAAGATGAAGCTCCTGCCGAGCGAGTACTGGCGCCGCCAATGCCGCGCCACCTTCCAGTACGACCGGGTCGGCACCAAGCTGATCGAGGATATGGGCGTCGAGACCCTGATGTGGGGCTCCGACTACCCGCATCCCGACGGCATCTGGCCGGATTCCTCGGAATACATCGCCAAGCAGTTCGGCCACCTGCCGGCCGACGTCACCCACAAGATCACCTGCGAGAACGCCGGCAAGTTCTACGGCCTGATCAACTAGCGAGGTTGGTCGTGCCAAACGACAGGCATTGGGTCGGCACCTGGGCGGCGACGCCGGCGCCGGCTGAAGGCGTCGTCGGGTTCAACAACCACACGCTGCGCCTGAACCCGCGCATCAGCCTCGGCGGCGACCGATTGCGCGCGCGCGTCTCGAACGCCTACGGCAATCGCCCGCTGACCATCGGCGCGGCCCAGATCGCGTTGCGCGACAAGGGGCCGGCGATCGTCGCGGGCAGCAGCCGCAAGCTGACCTTCGGCGGCAGCGAATCGGCCGTTATCGCGGCCGGTGCGGTGCTGTTCAGCGACCCGGTCGAGCTCTCCGTGCCGGCGCTGGCCGACCTTGCGGTCAGCTTTCACCTGCCGGGCGAGGTGCCGGCGAATTTCGCGATCACCGGCCGCTATGCACGGCAGACGAACTACATCTCGCCACCTGGCAATTTCGTCGCCGACCGGGTGATGCCTGTCGGCAATCTGTCGGACCAGTGGTTCTTCCTGTGCGGCGTCGATGTGCTCGCCTCCCGCGAGGCTTACGGGGTGGTGGCGCTGGGGGATTCGCTGACCGACGGCAACATTTCGACGATCGACGCCTACTGCCGCTGGCCCGACCAGCTCGCCCGCCGACTCATTGCCCGCGGTGGACGGCCAATCGCCGTCGCGAACAACGGGCTCGGCGGCAACCGAATCCTGCACGACATTCGCGGCGACAGCGGCCTGCGGCGCTTCGACCGCGACGTGCTGGCCCAGCCCGGCGTGACGCACGCCATCGTCATGCTGGGCACCAACGACCTGCGCAATCGCTGGAAGAGGCCCGAGGAGGAGGTCACCGCCGAGCAGATGATCGCCGGGCTGCAGCAGATGGCGGTCCGGGCCCACAGCGCCGGCATCAAGCTGATCGGCGCGACCCTGACGCCGTTCGGCAACGAGACCTTCATGGCGAACGCCTGGAACCCGACGCGGGAGAAGCATCGGGTGGCGGTGAACGCGTGGATACGGGAAAGCGGCGCCTTCGACGGTGTCGCCGATTTCGACGCCGCGTTGCGCGATCCAAAGATCCCGACCCAGATGCGCGCCGAGGACGATTGCGGCGACGGCCTGCACCCTAGCGACAGCGGCTATTGCAAGATGGGCGACGCGATCGACCTTGCGTTGCTCGATTAGGGGCGAGCGCCACTCCCGCAAGTCTTGGAGGGCGAAATCGCCGGCCGATCGTGATGCCTCCCGGCTACTCCCTCCACGAAAAAGGGTCGCCGTCAGGCTAGGCGAGCCTGCCTCTCGATGTTAGCGTTGTTGCAAACGACAAGTCGAAAAACGCTTTGAGGGGAGGAAACGATGCTTCAGTCATTGCTGTCGCGACTTGCGATTGGCGCGCTTGCGGTTGCCACCTGCTTTGCCGGTCCGACGTTTGCTCAAGGCACGATCAAGATCGCCTACACCGATCCGCTGTCGGGCCCGTTCGCACAGGTCGGCGACGCCAACCTCAAGCAGATGAACTACATCCTCGATTACATCAACAGCCATGGCGGCGCGCTGGGCAAGAAGTTCGAGCTGGTGCCGTTCGACAACAAATCGCAACCTTCCGACGCGCTGATCGCTCTCAAGAGCGCGACCGACCAGAACATGCCGTTCATCATGCAGTGCAGCGGATCGAATATCGCCGCTGCGCTGATCGAGGCGGTCAACAAGCACAACGCGCGCAACCCGGACAACCGCATCATCTACATCAACTGCGGCGCCGTCGCGACCGAGCTGACCAACGAGCAGTGCAGCTTCTGGCACTTCCGCTTCGACGCCAACGTGGCGCAAAAGGCCGAGGTCATGGTGCGGGCGCTGCCCAAAGAGGTCACCAAGGTCTACCTTCTGAACCAGGACTACCTGTTCGGTCAGTCGGTGCAGCGTGATGTCAAGGCGTTCATAGCCAAGCTCCGGCCCGACATTCAGGTGGTCGGCGACGAGCTGATCCCGCTTGGTAAGGTCAAGGATTTCGCGCCATACATCACCAAGATCAAGGCGTCGGGTGCGCAGGCGTTGCTGACCGGCAACTGGGGCCCCGATATGAACCTCTTGATCAAGGCGGGCATCGATGCCGGCGTCGACCTGCGCTACTACACGATGTACGCCCATCTTGCCGGCGGCGCGGTTGCCATCGGCCCCGGCGGCGATGGCAAAGTGCGCTCGGTCCAGGCGTTCAACGAGAACATCGCGCCAGAGATCGGAAATGCCGAGGCCGAGGCGTGGACCAAGGACTTCCGCAGCAAGTACCCGTTCGATTTCTATGCCGCGGGTTTCCGCACGATCTTCGAGTTCCTGGCAGCGGCGATCAACAAGGCGGGCTCGACTGACCCGACCAAGATTGCGCTCGCGATGGAGGACCTGAAGCACAAGGACTTCCTCGGCTACGAGTCGAAGATGCGCAAGGACGACCACCAGATCATCGGCCCGTACTTTGTTGGCGTCTTCAAGAGGGGCGTGAAGTACGATTCAGAAAAGACCGGGCTGGGTTGGGCGACCGAGGCCACCATCCCGGCCAAGGACATCGAGCAGCCGACCACCTGCAAGATGCAGCGGCCCAAGGCCTAGTCCGCGTAGCGCCGTCCGGCTGCCACGCGTCCGGACGGTGCAGCGGCGTCAGGAAGGGGTACCGATGGAAGTCTTCCTCGTCTCGCTGCTCAACGGCCTGGTCTACGGCATGCTGCTGTTCATGCTGGCGAGCGGGCTGACGCTCATTCTCAGCATGATGGGCGTGCTGAACTTTGCCCACGCCAGCGCCTACATGCTGGGCGCATATTTCGCCTTCACGATCAGCCAGCATATCGGCTTTTGGCCGGCGTTGATCATCGCGCCGCTCCTGTGCGGGCTGCTCGGCGCGATGATCGAGATGTACGGGCTGCGGCGCGTGCATCGCAACGGCCACATCGCCGAGCTGCTGTTCACCTTCGGCCTGGCACTGATCATCGAGAAGGTCGTGCAGATGACCTGGGGCCTGCTGCCGGTGCCCTACCGGGTGCCGGCCGGCCTCGACTTTCCGCTGTTCAGTATCTACGGCACGCAGTTTCCGGCCTACCGCGCCTTCATGCTGCTGATCTCGCTCTTGATGTTCGGCGCGATCTGGCTCGGACTGACGCGCACCCGTATCGGCTTGGTGATCCAGGCGGCGCTTACCCATCCCGACATGGTGGGCGCGCTGGGGCACAACGTGCCGCGCGTTTTCACCACTGTCTTCGCGGCCGGTACGGCCCTCGCCGGTTTGGCGGGCGTGATCGGCGGCAATTACCAGGTCACCGAGCCCGCCATGGCCTTCACCATGGGGCCGATCGTGTTTGTCGTCGTGGTTTTCGGCGGCCTGGGCTCACTGACCGGCTGCTTTATCGCCTCGCTGATGATGGGGCTGATCCAGACCTTCGCCGTGGTGCTCGACTACTCGCCGGCCGACCTGCTCAGGCAGTTCGGCATTATCGTGACCTCAGCGACGCCGTTCCATGAGGTGTTGACCGTGCCGCTGCCGCGCGTCGGCGCACTGCTTCCGTTCCTGCTGCTGATACTGATCCTGGTCTTCAAGCCGCGGGGCTTGATGGGAACGCGCGACACATGAGTGCTGATACGACCTCCACCGCGCCGCTCGCTGCGGCCCGCGCGCCTGCGCTGCTACGCCGCCACTGGCTGTGGCTGGCTGCCATCGTGCTGGCGCTGGCGATTCCGTGGCTGTTTTTCGACTGGTCGAAGGGTCGCCATTCCGGCTTCGCGCTGACCATGCTGAGCGAGATCGGCCTGATGTCGGTGTTCGCCCTCTCCTTCAACATGCTGATGGGCCAGACCGGCCTCCTCTCATTCGGCCACGCCATCCTGTTTGGCCTGGGCGGCTACTGCACCGCGCACACCTTGAACGCCGCCAAGGCCGGCCTGTTCTGGTTGCCGGTCGAATTGATCCCGCTGGCCGGCGGCCTGGGCGGGCTCGTGTTCGGCGCAGTGTTTGGCTACGTCGTCACCAAGCAGCGCGCCACCGCCTTCGCCATGATTACCATGGGGCTGGGTGAGCTGGTCGCGGCATGTGCATTGATGTTCATGGGCTTCTTCGGCGGCGAGGGCGGCATCAGCACCGATCGCGTCACCGGCCAAAGCCTGTTCGGGATCGAATACAGCACGCCGTGGCAGGTCTACTGCCTGGTCGTGGCCTGGACCGTGATCGCGACGATGCTGATGCGACTGCAAACCCAGACGCCGCTTGGACGCATGGCCAACGCGCAACGCGACAACTTCGAGCGCACCCAGTTCGTCGGCTACGACCCGCGCATGATCCGCTTCTACCAATTTACGCTGTCGGGTTTCTTCGCAGGTATCGGCGGAGCGCTGTACGTGTTGGTTTACGAGATCGTCACTTTCGACACCGTCGCCGCCGCCAAGTCGGCGACGGCGCTGTTGGCGGCCTATATCGGCGGCGCCGGCAGCTTCCTCGGACCGTTCCTCGGCACAATAGTGGTCGTGTTGCTGCAAAGCGGCGTCAGCCTGATCAGCAACGCCTGGCTGCTTTATGTCGGTGTGCTGTTCATCGTCATGGTGATGTTTGCGCCCGGCGGCATCATGGGCATCGTCGCCCGCCATGAGCCGATCGCGCGGATGGGACGACTTGGCGAGCTTGCGGTGCCGTATGCCCGCATCCTGCCACCCGGCCTGCTGTTGGTGCTCGGCTTCGTTACCTTGGTCGAGCTGGCGCAGCTCGCCACGATCGGCTCGGCGCAGAACAAGTCGCTCGCGATCGGCGGCCAGCCGATCGATCCGCACAATGGGCTGCCTTGGGCGATCGGCGCGGCGATGCTGGTGGCAGGCGGGCTATGGATGCGCCGCGAGGCACGAGTCTTCCGGGCACGCTGGGACGCGCTGATGGAAGAAGCCAAGGCGCGCGGGTTGCCGGTATGAGCGGCGGCGCAATCACTCTGCGCGGAGTCGAGAAGAGCTTCGGCGCCACCAAGATCATCCGCGGCGTCGATCTCGCCATCGCGCGCGGCGAGCGCCACGCCATGATCGGGCCAAACGGAGCCGGAAAGACGACCCTGTTCAATCTGATCAGTGGTCGTTTCCCGATCAGCTCGGGCACGATCGAGATCAACGGCCAGTCGATCCACGGGCTGCCGGCGCACCAGATCAACCGGCTGGGACTGTCGCGCAGCTTCCAGATCACATCGATCTTCCCCAGGCTGTCGGTGTTCGAGAATATCCGCTGCGGGCTGCTTTGGGCGCGCGGTTACCGCTACTCGTTCTGGCACCTCTTGGGCGGCGCGCGGGCGCTCAACGAAGAGGCCGACCAGGTGCTGGAGCGGCTCGGCCTGCAGGACCGCCGCAACGTGCCAGCGGGGCTGCTGTCCTATGCCGAACAGCGCGCGCTCGAGATCGGCATCACCGTGGCGGGCGGCGCCGACATCATCCTGCTCGACGAGCCGACCTCGGGCATGAGCCACAGCGAGACCGAGCACGCGGTACGGCTGATCCGCTCCGTGTCGGAGGGTAAGACGCTCTTGATGGTCGAACACGACATGAACGTGGTGTTTGGCCTGGCCGACGTGATCACCGTCCTGGTTTACGGCGAGATCATCGCGTCAGGGCCGCCGGCTGAGATCCGCGCCAACCGGGCCGTGCAAGAGGCCTATCTCGGCAGCGAGGCGGCCTGATGCTCGAGGTCCGGGACCTCCATGCCTTCTATGGCAAGAGCCATATCCTGCAGGGCGTCGACCTTGTTATCGGGCAGGGCGAGATCGTGAGCCTGCTGGGGCGTAACGGCGTCGGCCGTTCGACCACCTGCAAAGCGATCATGGGCCTGGTGCCGCCGGTCGGCGAGGTGCGATTCAAGGGCCAGCCGATCACCGGACTGCGGCCCGACCAGATCGCCCATGCCGGGCTCGGCTATGTGCCGGAGGACCGCCAGATCTTCCCCGGGCTGACGGTGCGGCAGAATCTCGAGCTCGGGCTGAAGCGGACCGGCAAGTTCGGTCGCTGGACGTTCGACGACATGTTCGCACTGTTCCCCAATCTCGACGAGCGCAAGGACAACGCCGCCGGCGTGCTGTCGGGCGGCGAGCAGCAGATGCTCACGATGTGCCGTACCCTGATGGGGGACCCCGACCTTGTGATCATTGACGAGCCGACCGAGGGGCTGGCACCCAAGCTCGTCGAGCAGGTGGGCCAGCTGCTCGACGAGATTGCCCGCCGCGGAATCTCGATCCTGCTGGTCGAGCAGAAGCTCACGATCGCCCTTCGCATCTCGCGCCGCCTCTACGTCATGGGGCATGGGCGCATCGTGTTTGAGGGCACTCCGGCTGATCTCGCCACTGCCGCGTCCGTGCGCAAGGAGTGGCTCGAGGTCTGAACGGTGGGCCCCCTGCCGCTGTCGCAACATCGTCTCGATCTTGGAACTCCCAGCTCACAGGCGAGTGAGCGCACGTGCTGCTGGGCGAGCTGGGGCCGCCCCGACGAGCTCACAATCGTGGGTGACATCGTGGCTCTGGCGCGCAGTGTGCTTGCCTATCTCTCAGCCGACTTCGCCCCCGACCTCAATCCCGACCGGGCATCCCCGCCATCACGGAGCCTCGCATGACCGACCTCAGCCGCCGCCTGCTTCTCGCCGCCACCGGCGGCCTCGCGCTCAGCGCCACGACCTCCTTCGGCCCGGCGCGCGCCGCGCCCAAGCGCGGCGGCACGCTCCGCATCAGCGTCGACCAGGCGGTGGCCAAGCTCAATCCCCTGCTGACGCGGGTCAATCCGGAGTACCTGGTCGCCGAGCTGCTGTACTCGGCCCTGACGCGCCTCAAGGTCGACATGACTCCCGAACCCGATCTGGCGGAATCGTGGACCAGCTCGCCCGATCTCTCGGAGTGGACCTTCGTGCTGCGTAAGGGCGTCGTGTTCCACGACGGCAGCCCGTGCACGGCGGCCGACGTCGTCGCCACCTTCACCGCCATCCTCGATCCCAAGACCGCCTCGCCGGCGCGCCAGTACATCGGGCCGGTCGCCAAGGTCGTGGCCAAGGACGAGAGCACCGTCGTCTTCACCCTCTCCTCGCCCTACGCCGACTTGCCGGTGATGCTGGCCAACACCTGCGCCAAGATCGTGCCGGCGGCGATCGTCAGCGCCGGCCTGGCGCGCCTCGACCGCGAGGCGGTGGGAACCGGGCCGTTCAAGCTCGTCTCCTTCGAGCCCGAGCGCCTGATCGTGGTGGCGCGCAACGATGCCTACTACGACAAGGAGCGCCCCTACCTGAACCGCGTCGAGGTCGCGGTCTATCCCGATCCGACGGCCGAGGGCTCGGCCCTGATCGCGGGCGGTAGCGATCTCATGCTGTCGGTGCAGCCGACCGAATACGCGCGTCTCGAGAAGGCGAGCGGGGTGCAGGCGCTGCGAGTGCCGTCCGGCCAGTTCTGCAACGTCAACATGGGCTGCGACCAGAAGCCGTTCAACGACGTGCGCGTGCGCCAGGCGCTGGCGCTCACCGTCGATCGCCCGGCGATGGTCGATCTGGTGGCCGAGGGCTACGGCACGCCGGGCAACGACACGCCGCTCAACCCTGCCTACCATTTCTACACTGAGCTGCCGCTCAAGAAGCCCGACATCGCCCGCGCCAAGGCGCTGCTGGCCGAAGCGGGCTACGCGGGCGGCCTCACCGCGACGCTGATCGCATCGGACCGGCCGGCGACGCGCACCCAGCTCGGCGTGGCGCTGCGCGAGATGGCCAAGCCCGCGGGTTTCACTATCAACGTCGAGACCATGCCGCACGCCACTTACCTCGACCAGGTGTGGAAGAAGGGCCCGTTCTACGTCGGCTTCTACAACATGCAGCCGACTGCCGACGCGATCTTCAGGCTGCTCTACACTTCGAACGCCGCCTGGAACGAGACGCGCTGGAACGACGCCGCCTTCGACAAGCTGGTGGGCGACGCGCGCGCGGTCATCGACGAGGGCAAGCGCCGCGAGCTCTATGCCGAGGCGCAGCGGCTGATGAACAAGGACGTGCCCTCGATCATTCCGGTGTTCTTCGACCTGCTGGCCGCACAGCGCAAGTGGGTCGAAGGCTACACGCTGCATCCGCGCGGCGCGGTGTTCCGCATCGACCAGGTGTCGCTCGGCGACGGCGCGCAGCGGCGCGGCTGAGGCAGCGAGCCCGGTGTCACCGAGCTACCTCGTCAAGCGACTGGCGCTGATCGTCTACACGCTGTTCGTGGTCTCGCTGGTGGTGTTCGCCATCACCCAGGTGCTGCCGGCCGATGCCGCCGTCATGCTGCTGGGCGAGAACGCCACGCCCGATGCGCTGGCGGCGATCCGCGACAAGCTCGGCCTCGATCAGCCGGTGTGGGTGCAATACGGCCACTGGCTGTGGGGCGTGCTGCAGGGCGATTTCGGCACCTCGCTGCGCACCGGCCAGCCGGTCGCGCCTGTCATGCTCGAGGCGCTCGGCCGCTCGCTCACGCTCGCGGTGCTGGCGATCGCCCTGATGCTGGTGCTGGCGCTGCCGCTTGGCATCATCGCTGCGCTGCGGCGCGGCAAGCTCGCCGATCTCGTGGTCAGCATCGTCTCCTATGTCGGCGTGTCGCTGCCCGAGTTCGTCACCGCGACGCTGATCGTGCTGGTGCTGGCCGACTGGCTAAAACTGCTGCCGGCGACCGGCTTCGTGCCGCTCACCGAGAACTTGTGGGACGGCCTTGCCCACCTCGCGCTGCCGGTGCTGACGGTCTCGGTGATCCTGGTCGCCCATGTCTCGCGCATGGTGCGGTCCGAGCTGGTCGACGTGCTGCACACCGACTATGTGCGGGCCGCGCGCCTGAAGGGACTGTCGCGGCGGTCTGTGCTGTTCCACCACGCGCTGCGCAATGCGCTGTTGCCCACCATCACCATCGTCGCCCTCGACGTCGGCTATCTGTTGGGGGGCGTGATCGTGGTCGAGGAGATCTTCGCCCTCCCCGGCATCGGCCGGAACCTGATCGTCGCCATCCAGGCGCGCGACCTGCCCTCCATCCAGGCCGGCGCCCTCATCATGGCGGCGACCTACTCGGTGGTGAACTTCCTGGCCGACCTCGCCTACGCCTGGATCGACAAGAGGATCCAGTATGGCTGAGCTCTTGCGCCGCCTGCTGCGCACGCCGCAGGGCCTTTTAGGCGTGCTGATCGTCGGCCTGATCCTGGTGATCGTGGTCTGTGGCCCCTGGCTCGCGCCCTACGGGCCCGACACGCTGGCGCCGCGCCTGCGCTATCGCCCGCCCAGCGCCGAGTTCCTGCTCGGCACCGACCAATACGGCCGCGACATCCTGAGCCGCCTGCTCTACGGCGCGCGTTCGACGGTGATCCTGGCCTGCCTGGCGACGGGGCTCGGCACCCTGGCCGGCGCGCTGATCGGCACCACGTCGGCCTTTCTCGGCGGCCGCGCCGACGAAGCGATCATGCGCACCATCGACGCCATCCTGTCGATCCCCTCGCTGCTGTTCGCCCTCTTGATCGTGAACCTCCTGGGCAAGAGCAGCTTCAGCGCCGTGATGGCGATCGGCATCGCCTTCACGCCCGGTATGACGCGCGTGACGCGCAGCGTCGCGCTGGCGGTCACCAAGCAGGACTACGTCAACGCCGCCATCGCCCGCGGCGAGCGCGGCGGCTACATCGTCCTGCGCGAGATGCTGCCCAACGTCGTGGCGCCGATCGTGGTCGAGATGACCATCCGGGTGGCCTTCGCGGTCATGCTGTTCGCGACGCTGAGCTTCCTCGGTCTCGGCGCCCAGCCGCCCTCCTCGGAATGGGGCTTGATGGTGGCCGAGGCGCGCCGCTTCATGCATCTCAGCTTCTGGATGATCCTGTGGCCCTCGCTCGCCGTGGCCATGGTGGCGATCGGCTTCAATCTCCTGGGCGACGGGCTGCGCGATGCCCTCAATCCGAGAACGTGAGCCGGCCATGAACGTCCTCGAGGTCAGGGGCTATAGCCTCGACTACGCCACGGCGACGGGCTTCGTGCGCGCGCTGGACTCGATCGACCTCGCAATCGCGCGCGGCGAGGTTTTGGGCCTGGTAGGCGAATCGGGATCCGGCAAGACGTCGCTGGCGTGGGCCATCATGCGCCACCTGCCGCCGCGCGCCCGTGAGCAGGGGTCCATCAGCCTGGCCGGCCAATCCCCGATGACCGCGACAGAGGCCGAGATCGCCGCCATCCGCGGCCGGCGCATCGGCATGGTGTTCCAGGATCCCAGCACATCACTCAACCCGACCCTGACGCTGGGCCAGCAACTGGCCGAAGTGCTGCAGCGCCATCGCAAGCTCACCCGCCGGCAAGCCTGGGCCGAGGGCGAGGCGATGATGGCGCGCGTCGGCCTGAAGCAGCCTGCCAACATGATGCGGCGTTACCCGCACGAGGCCTCGGGTGGCGAGAAGCAGCGCGTCGTCATCGCCTCGGCCTTCGCCTGCCAGCCCGAATGCATCCTGTTCGACGAACCGACCACCGCCCTCGACGTCGTCACCGCGCGCCAGATCCTCGACTTGTTCGCCGAGCTGCAGGCCGAGACGTCCGTTGCCTCGCTCTATATCTCGCACGACCTGGCCCTGGTCTCGCGCGTCGCCGATCACGTCGCCGTGCTGCATCGCGGGAAGCTGGTCGAGCAAGGCGAGGTCGACGCGGTGTTCGACGCGCCGCGCGAGGACTACACCCGCCGCCTGCTGGCTGCCGTGCCGCGGCCCGATCATCGTCTGGTCAGCGGCAAACCTGCCGCCGGAATCGAGCCGCTGGTCGAGGTCGAGCGGCTGAGCGTGCATTACGGGCGCACGCCGTTTCTCTCGGCGCTGGTCGGCCGCCGCACCGCGCAGGTCGCCGGCAATCGGGAGGTCAGCCTCTCCGTCCGGCCCGGCGAGATCCTGGGCATCGTGGGCGAATCGGGTTCGGGCAAGTCGACCCTGGCGCGCGCGCTGACCGGCCTCAATCGCTTCGAGGGCGCCGTGCGCTTCGGCGGCCGGCGCATCGCTGGCCGGCGCGACATGGATCGCGCCTACCGGCGCGACGTGCAGATCGTCTTCCAGCATCCCGACTCCTCGCTCAATCCGCGTCAGCGCGTACGCGAGATCCTGTCGCGCCCGCTGACGCTCTATGGCGGCGAGGCGCGCATCGAAGCACTGCTGGAGCAAGTGCGGCTGCCCGCGACCTATGTCGAGCGTTTCCCGCATCAGCTCTCGGGCGGCGAGAAACAGCGCGTCGCCATCGCCCGCGCCTTCGCGAGTTGCCCCAAGCTCGTGATCTGCGACGAGATCACGTCGTCGCTCGACGTGTCGGTGCAGGCTGCGGTTGTCGAGCTCCTGGTCGACCTGCAGCGCCGCAACGGCACGGCCTACCTCTTCATCACCCACGATCTCAACCTGGTGCGCCAGCTCGCCCATCGCATCGCTGTCATGTATCGCGGCGAGCTGGTCGAGCTTCTGGACATCGACGATCTTTCGACCACCGGACCGCGCCACCCCTACACACGGGAGCTCCTGGACGCGGTGCCGCCACCCCGGGAGTACAAGTCATGACTGCGATCGACCGCAACGCCGTGCTCGCCCGTCTCGACGAGAAGGCGTGCCTCGACTTCCTGTCGGCGATGGTGCGCCACAAGAGCTACTCGCAGACCGAGGGCGAGCGGAAGCTGGCCGAGTTCATGGCGACCAGCATGCGTGGGCTGGGACTCGAGGCCGAGCTGACGCCGGTCGAGGGCACGCGCGTCAACGCGATCGGCCGCTGGAAGGGCACCGGCGGCGGAAAGAACCTGCTGTTCAATGGCCATCTCGACACCAATCCGGCGACCGAGGGCTGGACCGTCGATCCGTGGGGCGGCCTAGTCGACGACAAGTTCATCTACGGCATCGGCGTCTCCAACATGAAGTCGGGCGACGCGGCCTACTACTGCGCCGTCAAGACGCTGAAGGACGCCGGTGTGCGATTGAAGGGCGACGTCGTGCTGACCTTCGTCGTCGGCGAGCTGCAGGGTGGCGTCGGCACCCTGGCGGCGATCCGCCAGGGCGTGCGCGCCGACTACTTCATCAACAGCGAGCCGACCGACCTGCAGGCGCTCACCATACATGCCGAGGCCGGCACCTTCATCATCGAGCTCACCGGCAACACCCGTCATCTCTCCAAGCGCGAGCAGGCGGTGGATGCGCTGGTCGCCGCCTGCGACCTGGTCCCCCGGCTGAACGCGCTCACCTTCAGCGGCGCCAGGAGCGACGAGCACCGCTCGATCAACCGCTGCCATGTCGGCGTGGTGCACGCGGCGCTGGGGCGCGACCTCGCCGAGTGGCGGCCGCCGCAGGTTGCCGACTTCGCGCGCCTGAAGGGTTCGGTGCGCTACGCGCCGGGCCAGACCGAGGCGCAAGCCTTCGCCGACCTGCGCGTCGTGCTCGACGACCTCGAGCGCCGCTTTCCCGGCCTCAAGGCCACGGTGACGTCGGAGCGCACCGAAGGCCGACCGGTGATGCCGGCCTTCGAGGTGCCGCGCGACGCCAGGATCGTGAAGAGCCTGAACGCCGCCTACCAGGCGGTGCGCGGCGAGCCGCAGCCGACCGGCGCGCTCGCCCCGCCCTGCTACTACGGCACCGACGCCGGCCACTTCTACCGTGAGCTCGGCATGGAAGGCGTCGTCTGCGGTCCCGGCGGGCGCTACAACACCATGCCCGACGAGCGCGTCGACATCGCCGACTATCTCGACATGATCCGCATCTATATGCGGGTCATCCTCGACATCTGCGAACCGGAGTAGGCCGGAGAAGGACGATGTCCCAACCAGATCCTGCAATTGTCGTGATCGGCGCCGGCGTGGTCGGCCTCTCCACGGCGCTGTACCTTCGACGCTCGGGCCGCGATGTGGCGGTGATCGATCCGCTGCCGCCGCCGGGCGGCGCGTCATTCGGCAATGCCGGCATGATCAGCGCAGACACCTCGGTGCCCATCGCGCTGCCGGGCATGCTGCGCAAGGTGCCGTCATGGCTGACCGATCCGCTGGGGCCGCTCGCCGTGCGCCCCTCCTATTTCCCCACGGCCCTGCCGTGGCTACTGAAATGGATCGCCGCCAGCCGCATGCCGCGCGTGCTCGAGATCTCCGACGCCATGCGGGCGCTGCACAAGGAAGCGTTCAACTGCTGGAAGGAGTTGCTCGGCCCGGAGAACTTCGCCGATCTCGTCCGGCCGGTCGGCCAGGTCCATGTCTGGGAGGCCGATGGCGAATCGGAGAGCGCCGCTCTGGAACGCAAGCTGCGCGAGCGCCAGGGCATTCCGAGCCAGATGCTGGGCGTCGACGACCTGCGGCAGATGTTTCCCGGCATCTCGCCCGCCGTGCGTCGCGGCGTGCTGGTGCCGGGCAACGGTTACACCGTGAGCCCGCAGCGAATTGTCCAGACGCTGCATCGGCTGTTCCTCGAGGCCGGCGGGCGCGTGGTGCCCGAGAACGTGATGAAGATCCTGCCGCGCGAGGACGGCGCCTACGACGTCATGACCAATGTCGGCTTCCATCGCGTCCAGCGGATCGTGATCGCCGCCGGCGCGCGTTCGGTACGCCTGCTGGAGCCGCTCGGCATCCGCGTACCGCTCGAGGCCGAGCGCGGCTACCACGTCATGTTGCCGACGCCGAACCTTTCGCTGACCACCACCATATCGAACAAAACCCGTTCCTTCGGCGTCACGCCGATGGAGCATGGGCTGCGCGTGGCGGGCACGGTCGAGATCGCGGGCCTCGAGGCAGCGCCCGACGAGCGCCGCGCCAAGGCCCTGCTCGCCAACGTCCGCACGATGTTCCCCGAGGTGAACACCGAGGGCCACCGCTTCTGGATGGGCTTCCGCCCCTCGACCCCCGACAGCCTGCCGATGCTGGGTGAGATCACGGGCCGGCCGGGCCTGTTCCTCGCCGTCGGCCACGGCCACTTCGGCATGACCGGCGGGCCACCCAGCGGGCGCCTGATCTCACAGCTGATCAACGGCAAGCCGACGGCCATCGACGCCAAGGCTTATGCGCCGCAACGCTTCGCTTGACGCCTATTGATAGGCTGCCTTGATCGTCCGGGTGAGCTCGTCGCTCAGCTCCTCGGTTGGCTTCTCCGGCTCGCCGGCACCAGGCTTGGTCGCCGGCATGACGGGATCGGGATCGGCCATCGACCTCACACTGGGCACCACGAGCAGCCGTCGGCCAATCTTCACCCGCTCGCCCGCTTTTGGTTTCCTCGCCATCAGCCCGCTCGAACGTCCTGGTCTTCCAGGATCTCCAATATTTCCAGATCGCGGATCGGCACCCAAGTCGTGCCGTCCGGCCAGTAGGGCGGGCACTGCATCATGGCCTGTGCCCCGTCCGATCCCATATCGACCATGCCGACGTGCCGGAAAATATCCCCCAAGCACAGCGGCGCTTTGTCCAACCGCCAATCTAACCTCAAGCGCTTCCCGATTGCGCAAATGGACCGAAGAGGCATTCCCCTCTGACGGCATAGGCGATGCACGAGTCGCTTGGCGAACTATCCCGGCGGTGAACGTGTCAAAGATGCAACGCGCCCGGCCTCATCTCGCTCATTTGATCCAGATCAAATCTGCGACTCCCGCCATTCTTATTGTCACCTCGGCACGTTGATCGGCGAGAGGATTCTGAAATGAAGATGGCTGCGCAAGCGGTGGCGATCGCCCTCCTGACCTGTGTACTTTGGCAGCCGGCACGCGCGGACGAGCCTGCCGCAACGGCGCAGGCCCCAACCGCGTCGACGGCTTCGTCGACGGTGCAGGATTGGAGCCGCTGGCAGATTCGTCTGCGCGCGTTGGGCGTCGTGCCCGATTCCTCGTCGAGCACGGCCTATGTCCAGGGCGTTCCGGCACTCTCCTCCCCGAACTCCGGCCTCTCGGTCGGCAACTCGGTCGTCCCTGAACTGGATATCAGCTACTACTTCACGCGCAACGTTTCGGCGGAACTGATTCTGGCCGTGACTCAACATCACATCACCGCAACGGGTGCCCTTTCCGGGCTCGATGTCGGCAGCGCCTGGCTGCTGCCGCCCACGCTGACGTTCCAATACCACTTCACCGATTTCGGCCGCTTTCAGCCCTATATCGGCATCGGCATCAACTATACGTTCTTCTTCGGCCAGCAGCCGGCGGGCGCCTATACCGCGAGCGGACTGGCGATCACCAACCTGAACATCCACAACGCCCTCGGCGGCGCAGCGCAGGTCGGCTTCGACTACATGATCGACGCGCACTGGGGCATCAACCTCGACGTCAAGAAGCTGATCCTCCGTCCAAACTATGACGCCTGGGTCAATGGAAGCATTCCCGTGACCGGGACAGCCTCCCTCGATCCCTGGCTGTTCGGTGGCGGTATCACCTACAGGTTCTAGTCGGCGCTAAAGCTTCGGCGGGCAGGACGCGAAGCAGGATGGTGCCCAGGGGCGGGATCGAACCACCGACACTGCGATTTTCAGGTGGAGCGCCAAGCCAGATAAATCAAGCAGTTAGCTCGCGATGAGGGGTCTAACTTGCTCAGGACAAGTGGCACTTTGTCTAACTGCCAGTTTAACCTTAAGCGCTCTCGCCGCGTCATCCAGACTGAGCGAACTCCAGCACGCTGCTCAGGGCCGTGCTTGCCATCGAGAATTCGCCGACTCGCCAACTGGGCTGCAGAGAGAATTGCCCTCCGAAGGCAAAGGTCACACGTTCGAATCGTGCAGGGCGTGCCAATTCCGGTTCATGGCGACTGCCATCGGCGAGGCGAATGTTGTGCCTCGCCCAAGCGAATATAAAGATCGAAGGGCAGGCCGGCGGCGCCGAATCGGGCGACTCGGCCACGACATTCGAAGCCCAGCCAGTTGAGCCAATGAGCACGAAACCGATTCTGGGCGTCGCACACCGTTTGCAGCACCGGCCACCGCTGCTGCCACGCATCTATCTGGAGGTGTGACAGCCAAAGCATCTCGACGAGGTCGGAGTGGTCGAGCGTCGACACCAGGGCGGCCCACGGCGTCGCCGCGTTATGCCCTGGCACCGCATCATCACAGGGCATGACCGCGCAAGGCACAATACCGAAGACCGCGCTGGCCGGCCTGGGCGTCACTTCGGCTTCGAGTCGGGCGAAGTCGGCCAGTACTGCCGCCACGAGTGTGTGGCGTTGTGTGTCGCCGACGCCGAGGGTCGCCGCATACAGCCGGATGACGTAGCGCGCTTTCTCCGCAGCCTCCGGCCAACTGACCGCCGGCGCTGCGATAAGATGAGCTTCAAGTTCATCGCGTCGCGCCCGCAGCGCGCGCTCGTTGGCCTCGACCTCGGCCAACAGCCGGCGCGAGCCGGTAGCCTTCTGCGCGGCCAGGCCACGCCGCTCGTCCAGTTCGATGGGATCATCGGTCATGGGCGGTCACCCGGGGCTGCGTCTTTCGGGAGCCAGGGCGCACACCATTACGTCTTGGGGTGCCACGGGCGCCGTCAGAAGCTCGGCGCAGGCGCGGGCGAGGTCGGGTTCGCCGGTCTTGCTGCCCGGCAGGGTGGCGAACCCGCTTCTTTCCAGAACGCGATTGCGCTGCCAGGTGCTCGCCGTGGCGAGTTCGGCCATGCGGGTCGATGCGTCGACCTGGGCTAGGAAGCGCTCGGCGCAGAACGGTGCCAGCGCCACCACTGTCGCGTTATGCGCAGAGACGGCGGCATCCTTACGGGCGGTGTCGCCTGTCACCCACCCGCCCCAGGTGAAGCCGAGGATGGCGTAGACAACGGCGCCGACCACGGCGCCCTGGATCAGTGGCTTGGTGTCTCTTGGCATTCTCATGGTAGATCCTTCCCGGCCGCGCGCGGCCGTCAGGTCGGGTTACGTAGGACCGCGTAACCGATGATCAACAGAACCAGGAAAAGCGGGAACAGGACGGGCGGTACGAGCCAGTCTTTCATGGGGGTGCCTCGCCGTTAGGGCGGGAGCACACGCATCTCTCAGCCATCGCAAGCCAGATTTGAGTGAACGATGGTGTAGCGGTCGCACACCCTGCTGGCAGGCTCGTCCATCAGCCGTTGCAGCCCTTTCCGCCCTCCTTTGTCAGGCCCGTCTGATCAATCTGCTCGAGGATGATGCACAGACTGCCAAATCTAAAGTTGATCAACCCGACAATGAAGCATGATGCTCGCGAAGGGCAGCAAGCTGAACGACATCAGCCCAAAGTGTAGCAAGTCTCCATGCAAGACGTCGCGGACCTCAGACCGGCAAAGAGTTGGTTCACTCTGAGCTTTCGCATCGAGAGGGACGCCATCCAGAGCGACATCGATGCCCTTATGGACGGAAATCACCAATACTCGGCACGGCCGATCCCGAATGTCCTTTCCACTGGCGCCGGTCGTCGGCATCGCCTTGGGGGTCTATCGGGTCGTTCCCTGCGCTGGCGGGTTGGCGGGTGGAGCCGCGCGCGGCGCCGACGCGGGCTCGCGCGACGTACCAAAGGACAGTGGCAGATAGGGCAACACGCCGTCGGCGCCTGACGCCTTTCTGTCGATCAGCACTTTGTTCACGCTGCGCAGCACCTCCTCCATGGTGTCGAGGTAGAGCCGTTCGGTAGTGATGTCCTTGGCGTTGTTGTACTGCTCGCGGACCTGGTCGAAACGCTGGGCGTCGCCGCTCGCCCGCGCAACGATCTCGGCCTTGTAGGCTTCGCCGCGCTGGATGATCGACTCAGCCTCGCCGCGGGCACGCGGCAGCACCTGGTTGCGGTAGGTGTTGGCCTCGTTGATGCTTTTCTCCTTGTCGGCGCGCGCCGCCTGCACGTCGCGGAAGGCGGCGATCACCTCTTGCGGCGGGTCGACCCGCAGCAGCTGGACGTTGGAGATGCGCACGCCCAGCCCGTACTCGTCGAGGATGCGCTGCAGCAGGTCCTTGGCGTCCTGCTCGATGCGGCTGCGACCCTCGGTCTGGGCATACTGCAGGTTGGAGCGGCCGATCACCTCGCGCATGGCGGCCTCGGCGCCGGCGCGGACGTTCTCTTCCGGATTGCGCACGTCGAAGGCGTACTTGAAGACGTCCTTGACCTGCCACAGCACGGCGAACTCGATGTCGACGATGTTCTCGTCGCCCATCAGCATCAGGTTCTCGGTCGAGGTCGGCCGCGGACCGCCGCGAGTCGAAGTCGAGCGGTCGGCGCCGCGCGCGCCGATCACGACACGCCGCTGGTCCTGGACGTTGATCACCACGACATTGCCGATCGGGCTGGGCAGGTTGTAGTGCAGGCCAGGCTCGACGGGCTTGCCGTAGGGCTTGCCGAACACGAGCTGGATCGCTTGCTGGTTAGGCTGCACGCGGAAGAAGCCGGTCGCCAGCCAGATCGCCACGCCCATCAGCACGATCAGCGCGATACCCTTGGAGGAACCGAAGCCGCCGGGGATGAGGTTCTTCAGCCGCTCCTGGCTGGTGCGGACGATATCGTCGATGTCGGGCGGGCGGCGTGGACCGGAGCGGCCACCGCCACCGCCCCGCGGGCCGCCGCCGTCATTTGCCATGGGTCGCCTCCACAAGAGGGCGGACAGCGACGGTCGAGCAAGCGGGCAGAACAGGCCGGCGTTTCAAGGTGCACCTCGCGATCGGGGGCGGGAGCACACGTCTCTCTCAGCCATCACAAGCCGGCAACGCGAGGGCGATGGTGAGCGACCGTACATCGCGCGCCCGGGCGCGTCCATGGATGTGACTACCTGACTTCGTGAGATACCGCGCCCGGGCCGTCGCATTCTTCGCAATGATGCGATTCTCGTGGAGAACGGCTTCGCGGCCGCCGAAATAGATCAAATGGCAGCTCACACGCCTTGGCAAAGAGGTCCCGACGAGAGCTTGTTACAAGCACGAGATCCGACAGCCGCCGCATGCATGCCCGGATCGACGCAAGGTGAGGTCAAGCTGCGGCTCGCCCGGACATGCCCAGTCTCATCGCTCTCGGCGCGCGATCGAGGCACTTTGATCACTCAGGGCGAGAACTCGCCCTGGCGCTGGGCCGCCCGCCCTTTCACTAGTAAGCAGCGGTACGTGGTGTCCTGACCGCCCTTTACTCTGCTCGTTCTCCTGGCGTGCGCAGTCGGGATTGGAAAGAGGCCTGACAATGGTGAGCTCCAGCGACGAAAGCTGGCCTCGCCGACGCGAGAGTTCGCAGCCTCGGCTTCTGGCTTGGAGCCTGCAAAAGCCGCGACTTTCTTTGCGGGCTAGGGACGTCTTTGGACTGCGGCCCATCGGAATCTCCAATGCTTGATGACCACAGGCTAAAGCGCAAAAATCTCCCTGCCTGTTCCAGGTCGAGCTGCCCAATTGTTGGACAGCCCGCCATTCTTTGCATCTCAGCAACTTAGGAGAACGGAGTGTCGGCAAGTGACAAATCGAAGGCGAACCGAACGTCAAAGTCCAGAATCACGAAGCGCGGAAGCGCAAGAGGCAGACGAAAGACTGGGCCATCGTCAAGGAACCAGCCCTTCGATACGGAAGCCTTCCTTACCACTGTGGGCGCAGGCCGCACCATCGCGACGTACAAACCCAAGAGCTACATCTTTAGGCAGGGCATGGCGTGCGACGCCGTCTTCTATATCCAGGAAGGCCAGGTTGAACTCAGCGTGGTCTCCAAGCAGGGCAAGGAAAGGCTCGTCGGCGTACTCAGCGCCGGCGCCTTCCTCGGCGAAGGATGCTTGGCCGGCCATCCCCGATACCTTGCCTCGGCGCGGGCCTCCACCGAGGCCACTGTCGCGCGCGTAGAGACAGCGACGCTTGCCAAGGCCCTGAACGACCAACCAGCACTGTCGCAGCGATTCATGACATTCCTGTTGCTGCGAAACAGCCAGGTGGAAGCGGATCTCGTCGACCAGCTGTTCAATTCAAGCGAGAAGCGCCTCGCGCGTCTTCTGGTCATGCTGGCTCAGGTCGGTCAGGAGGCGGAGCTGCGGACGGTGGCAATGCCGATCAGCCAGGAGGTGATGGCTGCGCGCGTCGGGACGACGCGTTCGCGAATCAACTATTTCATGAACAAATTCCGCAAGCTCGGCCTCATCGAGTACAACGGCGACCTGAAGGTGCATTCCTCACTGCTGAACGTGATCATCCGAGAGTAGGTCGACGCCGGGTGCGTTTCCGCCAGCCACTGGTCAGTGCCTTATTCGCGAGGATTGGCTTCCGCCGCGTGATGTGCCCCTGCACGGCCAAGTCACCCCACGTATCTCGCGCCGCGCTGCCGCAATGTTCAGCCCATTCAACGCATGCGCTGAAGATAAAAGGTCGTCCACCGCTCTTATATTCCGCGACATCGTCCCCACTTGTTGGAGGCGCCGCTCGATCGATTTCGGTCGAGGGCCGCCAACCGACAACAGGAGAAGAAGCATGCCCAACGCCCCCGCGACGAACAATGATGCACGCGCGCAGGACAGCGACCGCAACGACGTATTGAACGCCATCGGCGCCAAGTGGAGCAAGTTCTCCAAGCAGGAACTGTCCGAGCTCAAGACCAACGACGAGCTGGTCACCCAGGTCGTTGCCAAGTACGGCGTCGAGAAGATCGCGGCTCAGCGAGACGTCGATACGCTGATGAATGGTCGCAATCTCACGGCGTGACCTCTACATCGACCGACATGCCAAGATAGGCATCCGTCATCCCCAGGAAGGTGCCGGTCATCGGCATTACCTGGGCGATGACGCGGCCGACGGCGAGCGGAATGAGATTGTAGCCGCCGACCGCCCGGTTTGTCGGATCGAAGGTGATCCAGCCTGCGCCCGGCAGGAAGATCTCGGCCCACGCATGAGTCGAGCCCGCCCCCATCGCCAATCCATCCGGCCCCGATCCTTCCCGCATCGGCGTGCTATCCGGATTGTAAAGATAACCCGATATGATCCGCGCGCCGAAGCCCAGGCAGCGTGCCGCCTCGGCGAACAGCACGGCGAAGTCGCGGCACGAGCCCCAACCGCGATCGATGGTTTGCAATGGCGTTTGCGTGCCCTCCGCCTCACGGCTCTGGTAGCCGATCCCCGCCGCCACGCCCATTGCCATGTCCTTGAGCAGCGCCAACGTATCGGTCCGCTCGCCGCGCACGAAACCTCGAGACCATTCGACGAGTCGACATGATGCATCGAAGGTCTGCGGCGTTGCCAGCGCGCCGAGGTCGGTGCGCTCCTCGCTCGAATAAAAGAACGGGTAGTGAATGGCCGAGGGGGCGATGTCGAACACCGGCCACGGCGAGGCGCCAAGCTCGACCGCGGCCCGGCTTTCGATGGCAAGCCGGTCAGCCAGGCCGGCGAAGGTTGCGGTCGCGACGGCATTGCCGAAGACGTCGTTCGACCACGAGACAGACGCGGCCGGCGTTATCTCGAGGGCGCTCGACAGCAGACGCACATCACGGCTCTCCCGCGGGCGCAGCATCAGCCGGTGCGGCCCCAGCCGCACGGGCTCGCGATAGCGGTAGGTCGTGCGGTGGTGGATGTTTAGCACAATCATCTGAAACTCCCGGGTCACCCCTGGGCTGGAGGCAGTCATGTCGACACGGACCACAGAGACCACAGTTACGTTCCGCCGCGCCTTCACGCTGTTGGCCCTCGAGGGTGTGCAGCCCGCCGGCACTTACAGGCTGGTCACGGAGGAGGAACAAGTCCCCGGCCTGTCCTTCGTCGCGTTCCGCCGCACGGCGACCTTGCTGCACCTGCCAGCCGACCCCGTGCCGGGTGGCACGCGCCAGGTCGTGAGCATCTCGCCCGACGAGCTGGCCGAAGCCCTGGCGTCGGACACCGCGTGAGCGGGATCCTGTTCACGGCGCAGCCGGTCTAGCTAGCTTAGCCGAAATCGCCTCCCTCGGGGTCAAGCATCCGCCTCAACCGGGCGCGAGCGCGCGAAACCCTGCTCTTCACCGTGCCGGTCGTGGCGGCGGCAGCGTGCCGCTCACTATGCTGGCGGGTCCGGATAAGCTGTCGGTCTGGTCAGCCGAACGCGATTGTCCTTGTAAACAGTGCCGGAAGGGCCATGTTAAGCTTGTCACCCGTCGGTATGCAGTCCGCCTCCGACGTGACGTCAGTCCCGGCAAAATCTGTGACGAATCCCGGTAGGAGGGTCCCATGACGACCGCGTACTCCGTAAGGCCGGCCGTGTCGCTGCAGCAACTCGCGCGCGAGAAAGCGTTTCGTCTACGGTCGAACCTCGCCCTCGGCAGAGAGATGCTGATCGCCGTAGCCCTGCTTGCCTTGATCGGGCTGGTGCTGAGCATCGGCTCCTCGGCATTGGAGTTGGTTGCCCTGAAATAGGCTCTTCCCAGTCAGGGGCGTGCAAAGTTGATGATCGCTATCTCGTCCGAAAGCGGACCAATCATGACAATCGATCTCAGGCGCCCCTTGCCCGGACGACATCGCGGCCTCCGAAATCGCGCTCCGGAGCAGCGCTGACGCAGCACCGCCTTGGTGTTCAATGTGAGACAGACTCGCGTGGACCCCTAACCTAAGTTGGCGAAAGTGCCACTTCGAGGGTGATGCGCCCGTGTTTCCCTGGAGGCTGGGACTTCGAATACGCCGTCGCGCCGCCTGCTAGCCTTTTCAATAGTCGGCTTGTTGTTTGCAACAGCCAGAAAGCAGATTCATGGGCGCCGAGCGATCGACCTTCCGGCTGGTGCTGATCAAGCCCACACATTACGACGACCACGGCTACCCGATCACCTGGCTCAGGTCGCACATTCCCTCCAACACCTTGGCCGCGCTCTACGGGTTGGCTGAGGACTGCCGCAAGCGCCGCGTGCTCGGACCAGATGTCGACATCGTTGCCCAGCCGATCGACGAAACCAACTCGCGCATCTGCAGCGATCGCATCGTTGCCGACATCAAACGCTCGAACTGCCGCGCCCTGATCTGCCTCGTTGGTGTCCAGTCCAACCAGTTTCCGCGGGCCGTCGACCTGGCACGCCAATTCATAAAGGCCGGCCTTCCGGTCGCCCTTGGCGGCTTCCATGTCTCCGGCTGCATTTCGATGCTTCCCGTCGTGCCACCGGAAATACAGGCCGCAATGGACATGGGAATCGCGATGTTTGCAGGCGAAGCCGAGGAAGGTCGCCTCGATGAGGTCCTGCGCGACGCCTGGAACGGCACAATGAAGGCGCTCTACAATTACATGGACGACCTGCCGAGCATGGAGGGGGCGCCTCCACCCAGCCTTCCACCGGCGGCGCTCGAGCGCAACGAAGGGCGCATTTCGAGCTTCGACCTGGGCCGCGGCTGCCCGTTCCAGTGCTCGTTCTGCACCATCATCAACGTGCAGGGCCGCAAGAGCCGCTTCCGCACCGCCGACGATCTGGAAGCGATCGTGCGCGAGAACTACAGACAGGGCATCACCACGTTCTTCGTCACCGACGACAACATGGCCCGCAACAAGCACTGGGAAGACTTCTTCGACCGGCTGATCGAACTGCGGGAAAACGAGGGCATCGAACTATCCCTGATCATCCAGGTCGACACGCAGTGCCATCGCATCCCGAACTTCATTCACAAGGCGCGCTGGGCCGGCGTGTTCCGTGTGTTCATCGGGCTGGAGAACATCAACCCGGACAACCTGCTGGCCGCCAAGAAGCGGCAGAACAAGATCACCGAATACCGAAAGATGCTGCAGGCCTGGCACATCAGCGGCGCCTCGACCTGGGCCGGTTACATCCTGGGCTTCCCGGGCGACACGCGCGAATCGATCCTGCGCGACATGGAGATCATCAAGAAGGAGCTGCCACTCGACATCCTCGAGCTGTTCATCCTGACGCCGTTGCCAGGCTCGGAGGATCACCAGACCCAATGGAAGCAAGGCATTTGGATGGACGCCGACCTCAACAAGTACGATGTGCATCATCGCGTCGTCCATCATCCAAGGATGAGCGACAAAGAATTCGACCAGACCTATCGGGACGCGTGGCGCGCCTACTATACGCCCGAACACATCGAGACGGTGGCGCGTCGGCATGGCGCGCTCCCCGGTCGCAACCCCGCCGAGCCGGCCCGGTTCATGACCATGTTCAAGATCATGTTCGAGGCCGAGGGCATCCATCCTCTGGAGGGCGGCATCGTGCGCATGAAGCACCGGCGCGACCGCCGCTACGGCATGCCGATCGAGCCGATCGGCCTGTTCCACTACAGGCTGGCGATCGAGACTTGGAAGAAGCTCGGGATCTACGCCAAGCTCGCCTGGCAGGGCTGGCGCATCGGCCAGAGGGTCAAGCATGATCCCAAGCGCCACGAGTACATGGATCTCGCGTTGTCCCCCGTGGTCGAGGAGGATCTCGACAAGCTGGCGCTATTTGCCGAGACGGCGGGCGGCGAAGCCGCCCTCAGCAAGCGCCGCGGCGAGGATCTCGCACGTGATCGCGTCTTCGCCGCCCAGAACCGGCGCCTCGCCGCTGCTGATTAGCGGCTTTGGTTGCGAGTAGTTGCGCGAATAGGCGAACGCAGCCTGACTGCCGTCTATTCGGCGTTCGCTGCCTGGCCCGTTGCGGGCGGAGGCCCTGGAGGCGGCTCGCGAGGGGGCGGCATCGGCGGAAGTGGCGTCGGCTTGGAACCTGGCGGAGGTTCGCGTGGCGCTTCAGCAGGTGGTCGAGGGATCTGTGCCATGTTCGCCCTTTCGCCTCTGGTCCGAACTAGGCCGAACCGCGGCCAGGTTCGCACGGTTACTGCTTACCTCGAAGCCTCTGCCAAGCCTTCAAGTCATGGGCAAGCACCACGGCAACGCGGGCGGCCGTGTCACGTCACGCCTCACGATGCAACGTCGACATCCGTTACCCAGTTGGCGCGCCCTCCTCCCGCAGTGCCGGTTTTCCAGGCATCGCCAGTGATCGAGATCAGATCGAGTTCGCTTACGCGAAAGCAACACCATTTGCCGCCGAGCGGCAGGCCGCCGGGGCAACCGCCACCGTATTGGAAGGCTGCGACAACCGCCGTGCCCGCCTTGTCTTTGCCGATTGTTCGAGGGCAAAAGACCCGGACATAGCCGTCATACAGTGCGCTTGCGCATTGACGATCCACGATGGCTTGGCGAATGACTTGGTAAGTCACCGTCGGATTCCCTTCCGGTCCTTCGAGCATACTCTCTGCTCCCTCTGCGCTCGCCACAACTTCAATCGAAGGGTGGAGGTCTTCTTCGAAGATAGTGGCGACGTCGTGCATGCGCAGTGCCATCGAACCAACTGCATGCACCTGCAATCCACTTCCCGCCCTGATGGAGTGCTATCTGACGGGCGCAATGGTGACGCTAGAGTATCCCGCCTCCCGTAGTTCCTTTGCCCGCCGCTGCGCCTCTTCCAACGTCGCGAAATCCTCGCCGTGAAACTCGCGAGTATCCGGGTGGAGCGCCGATACGGAATAGGAGGTGGACGTGGGGGGACTGCTGACCATACGCACCTTGATGACAGGCTGGAGCGGCCGAACAAAGGCAACGTCGGGACGCATTAGATCTGGCCTCGACACCCCTGAAGGATTGGCTAGGGGGGACAGGCACGACCGATGCGTGGGCTGATTCTTGTGCCAGGTGCGGGCTGGATCCCGACCAACCGACGGCGGCTACAATCTCATTCCGCTCGCCATCGGTCGCGTCATCACCCAGGTGATGCCGATGATGCCGATGACTGGCACCTTCCTGGGCATGACGGATGCCTATCTGGGCATGTCGGTCGATGTAGAGGTCACGCCGTGAGGTTCCGACCATTCATCAACGCATCGACGTCGCGCTGAGCGGCGATCTTCTCGACGCCGTACTTGTCGACGACCTGGGCGACCAGCTCGTCGTTGGTCTTGAGCTCGGACAGTTCCTGCTTGGAGAACTTGCTCCACTTGACGCCGATGGCTTCGAGGATTTCGGTGCGCTTGTTGAACTGCGGGCGTGCGTCATTGTTCGTCGTGGGCGCGTTGGACATTTTAGTCTCCTGTTGTCGGTTTGGCGCACTCTCGAGCGAGGATCGATCGAACGGCGCCTCCAACAGATGGAGACGATGCGGCGGAATGTAAGGGAGCCTCGAGGCTCTTTATCTTCGGCTCACGCGACGAATACGCTGGACATCGTCATTAATGCGGCGCGCATACGAGCCGTGCTACTCGCGACGCGATCGCCATACCGTCTGGTGACCAACCACGGCCTGACGAGTTGACGGGCACTCCAAACCGGAGCTGGCGCTCGGTCGGCCCGGCTCAAGTAAGAGTCGCACGTGCATGCGTTGCCGGATCAATCCAGTCGATGGTTTCCACGGCGCCCCACACCATGGCGCCGGTCGCGGCAAGCGAGCAGAGCGCAGCGAACAGCGCGAGCAGGAGCGCAAAGCCGTCCTCTTCAAGGTAGGCCAGCGCCAGCAGCATGATCACCAGCGCGGGCACGATATGGCTGAAGGGAACTGGCGAGATCAGGGTCAGGCCGACCAACAGAATTCCGGTGCCGACGAGCCGCCGAGTGGTCGAGAAGAGGGCAGGCCAGCGCGGCCGGATCAGCCGCTCGACCCAGGCGAGCCGAGGCACCACGACGTCGATGACGCGCGCCAGCCGCTCCACCTCGATCTCGCGGCGTGCCATTGCCCGCGGCAGCGCGGCTTTGTCATGACCGAGGATGAGCTGAATCGCCGGCCAGCCGATCAGCAGGCCGACGATGGTCGACGCGCCCGGCAGCAGGGCGATGATGGCCATCACCAGGAGGGTAAGACCGAAGGAGCGCTCGCCGAGCTCGCTGATCAGCCAGCCGACCGAAACCCGCGGGCCTTTGGCTCGATCCAGCATGCGCGACAGGTGAACCGAAGTGGGAACAAGCAAAGGCAATGGGTCCGAGGCCAATTGCGAAGCTCCATCCATCAGTGCGCTTGGCAGTCTGTAGCACTGCAGCCTGAAAGTATGATGATGTTGGGGCAAGGGAGAGCCACGACCGGCATGGCATAGACGACCGCTCGTCCGGCCCCGGTGTGCTGGATTGAACAGGCTTGCCCTCGGCCGTATTGCTTGGACGCTCCTGCACCAAGAGAGTATGACTGCCTGCACCATCGCCCCCCAAGCTCCGGCTTGCGATGGCTGAGAGATGCGTGCGCTCCCGCCCCAGCGGAGATGCACCATGAGAGACTGGCTCGTACCGCCCGTCCTGTTTCCGATTTTCCTGGTCCTGCTGATTGCCGGCTACGCGATCCTGCGCACGCCGACGTGACTGCCGCCGCGCGCGGCCGAGAGGATTTGCCATGAACATCCCCAAAGACACCAAACCGATGATCTGGGGCGCCGTGATCGGTGCCGCCTTCTGCGCCATCCTGGGCTTCACCTGGGGCGGCTGGGTTACCGGTGCGACGGCCCGCAAGGACGCCGGCGTTGCCGCACACAATGCCACCGTGGTGGAGCTGGCGCCGTTCTGCGCCGAACGCTTCCGCGCCCAGGGCGACGCCACGGCCAAGATGGCGGAACTCGCCAAGGCCAGCACCTGGGAGCGCACCACCGTCGTCGAGAAGAGCGGCTTTGCCGTTATGCCGGGCACCAAATCCAACGATTCCGATATCGCCCGCGCCTGTGTCGAACTCCTGATGGCGCCGGCAACGCCCAAGACCTGAGGGCTCGCGACCGGGCAATGACCTGCGCCCGGCAGGCATTGCCCAGGACCGACCGCCTTCCTCCGGCAGTGGAGAAGGTCATCAAGCCCATGGTCCTCTCTCCCCGTGCCTGACCGTCGCCATGCTGCTGGTCGCGGCGATGAGGCGCTGGTCGGGTGGGCAGTCGTGCGCCTCGCCGCCGCTCAGGAGGAGGGCAAGAAGAATGGCCCTTAGCATTTGCCAGAGTGCGGATCGTCGTATTGCGTCCCCTCGCGAGCGGCCAATCGCCTGTTTCTGCCCCCTTCTGCCCAAAGCCGAGCGGTGTGCACCATGCGCCGGCGGACAATCCTCCAGCGATAACCGCTCTCACTTTAATGGCTTTCGATCCTGCTCGGCGTCGGCATTCCTAGTTCGCCAACGACCGGACGACCTCGACCAACTTGTTCGGATCATACGGCTTGCTGAGGAAAAGCCCTCGCGCCGGCATGTCGTCGTTGTGGACTCGCATCTGGCCAGACGTAAGCACCAGTTCGATGGGCGGCCAACGGTTGCGGATGGCATGGGCAAGCCGCAGTCCGTCCATGCTTCCGGGCATGTTGATGTCGGTAAAGACGATTCGGATGTCCTTCCTGCTCTCAAGGAGTGCGATGGCATCATCCGCACTGCCGGCTTCGAGCACACCGAAGCCTGCTTCCTCCAGAAGGGATACTGCATTCATACGCACCAGGAACTCATCTTCTACAACCAGCACCAGCGGCAGGGTCATAAAGCACCAGGAATCGGCCCCATACTGCATGAGTCCGTAGACCAAACGTTGGGTTCGAAGCATCTGTTGCTCGCTCCGGGACGAAAAATGTGTTCAGAACTGCACAGAACACTCAGCTTCCGGAACGACGAAGCGCGTGCGGAATCGCCGATCTCCGCGGCTGCGGTGTTTTCCGCCGATCGGCTGGCCGGCGCTCACTGCGTGAGGCCACCTCTGTAGCCCAAGAATTCCACGCGGTAGCTTTTGTTCCCAAGGATGGGCTGGGCGAACATCTCATGCCCATCGACCGGGACCTCGTCTGTCGCGTCTGGTCCATTGAATTGGACCGCATTGTCGCCTGTTCTCGCTGTGTAGATCAGCACAGCCGAGTCTGCCGGCTCGATGTCAAACACGCGAATTGTGCAGCACAGCGCCGTTGACGGGAACGCAATCGAGCAGCTGGCGGCGAGCGACATGGAATTCGTGATGGTGAATGGCATTCTTGCCTCCCTTGCCTCAGATCGCCGCTGGACTTGAGCCAGTCGGTTGGTAGCTTGTCGTAGGAGGACCGGCCTTGACTGTCAGCTTGAATCCTAAAGCGCGCCAGGCCGATTTCGACCGCCGCCGTGCCGAATTGCATCGCCGCTCGAAGGCACTCAAGGCACCCAGCCGCGGCGCGACCGAGGCGGAGGAGCGGTTCTTCGTCGCCGAGCTGAACCGGCTCGAGGTCGCATCGGACGAGCTCGAACAGGAGGAAGAAACCCTAAGGCTGGAGATGGCCCGCGGCGGCCAGCCTCTGACCTAGGCGGGCGCCTGTCGGGCGGGTTGGAAGCCATTTCCAGCCGGCGACGCCGCGTGCTGGGAACTAATCGAGCAGCCCACGGACCACGAACTTGGCGACGGCGAGATCCTCCTTGCTGTAGGTGCTGCTGCCGTTCATCTGGGCCTTCACAAGTTCGACAAAGTGTTCGTCACTCGGTGTCGGACCCGCGACCCGGTTGGCGACGACGGGGTATGAAGCTATGAGCCGATCCCTAACGAAGACATCCACAATCTTCTTCATTCGTACCTCACCGCGGCCCAGCCACATCTCGTTCAACAGCCGCCTGAATTCCGCCAGCCTCTCGGCGGACGGGCATTAGGCATCCGCCGCAGCTCCTAGACCCGCACTCCGAGCGAGCGCAAATAGACGCAAGCCTCGAGGAACGACAACCAGGCGCGGGCCGGCCGGAGCGTCGGCGCCTTGGGTGGCCGGGCACGCGCCGGCGCTGCCGCACCGTCGCGAGGATGCGCGCCGTCGTGGCGACGGTGATGCCGGCGTCGATTTCATCAGCCCTCATGGGTCGAACCCGGGAGGTAAAGCCAAGGGACAAGAGCCGGGGCGGCAGCGTCGCCCAGGGTCTCAAATCAGGTGCACGACAATCGCGGCCGCAAACAGCGGTCTTTCAGTGAGGCTAAGAATCCTGCGTCCATCGCGCGCTCCTCGCCATTTGTGAGCGGGAGTGCGGGACATTCTTGGACCAGATGCCGCTGCCTCTCAGCCGCCGACGCTGGGGATAGAAGCCGACGATGCAGAGACAATAACCGCCTGGCATCGCTGGTTGCCAAGGTTATGTCGTCTACGATGATGCCCGGCCGCTCCCACACCCCAGCCAGAAACAACCTCGGGCGCCGTGAAGAAGTTGTGGCCGTCTGGAAAAGCGGATCGAGTCCAGGCAAGGATCGGATGCCATCAAGATGAGTGGAACGATGGACGACCAGCATTTTCATGAAGTGCGGCCGGACGGGTTTGGCGATCGATGGGCGATTATTGGTCATCGCCGGTTTCCTATACGACCGGTCGGATGCAGCGGTCAGAGAGTCAGCCCGTTTGCGGGCGGCTATGCTCGAGATGCGTCAGTCGCAGATCCTGCGGGATACGCCCCTCATCGGGCCTGCCCGTTGCCCTCTCTGCGGAGTGCCCTTAGCTGTCCCTCGGTAGCTTCCTGCGCTCCGCATCGCCGGCCGGCGCCCGTCAGCGGCGGCGCAGACGGCGACCACCGCTCCGCAGGGCATCGCCGGCGGCTAGCCTACGGCGGAACTCGTCGCGCCGCTGGTGGATGGAGGCGGCTAGCCGCTCCATCGGAATGCCGAGCCGTGCCAGCAGCGCCTCGGAAAGCTGCAAAGAGGCCTCGATGGTCTCCGGCACGGCCTCGGTGACGCCGACCTCGTAGAGGCGCTGCGCCTCGGCGGCGTCGCGCGCCCGCGCCATGATGGGAAGAGCGGGCTGCAGGGCACGCGCCGCAGCGACCACCTCCTCGGTGGCCTCGAGCGAATCCATGGTGACGACGATGGCGAGCGCGCTGTCGAGGCCGAAGCGCTGCAGCAGCTCGGGCCGCGAGGCGTCGCCGAAGAAGACATCGTGGCCCTCCCAGCGCGCCGCCTCGATTAGCTTCGCCACGCGCTCGACGGCGGTCCAGGGAATGCCGTGCCGGGTCAGCATGTCGGCGACCAGCCGGCCGACGCGGCCGTAGCCGACGACCAACACGCGGGGCCGCGCGGCGTAGTCGGCATCGGGCAGGACATGGCGCGGGTCGCGCGGCCGTGCCCGGCCGATGCGGGCGCTGGCGGCGGCAAGCAGGGGAATGCAGAACATGGACAGCGTCGAGGACACCAACACCGTCTGCACCAGCGGGCCGTCGAGCAGGCCTTCGCGCACGGCGGCGTGCAGCAGCACGAAGGCGAACTCGCCGCCGGCCGCCAGGAGCAGCGCGGCCTCGCCGGCGGCCCGAGCGCCCAAGCCGAACAGCCGGCTGAGGCCGAAGACGATGGCGCCGTTGATGGTGAGGAGACCCACCATCACGCCGACGATCAGGCCGGGCCGCGCCGCTAGAAGCGACAGGTCGAGCCCCAGGCCGACCGAGACGAAGAACAGCCCGAGCAGCAGGCCCTTGAACGGCTCGACCGTCTTCTCGACCTGCTTGCGGTACTCGGTCTCGGCCAGCAACAGGCCTGCGACGAAGGCGCCGAGTGCCATCGACAGCCCGCTCAGCGCCGCGACCAGCCCGGAGCCCAGCACGACCAGCAACGAGGCCGCCACGAACAGTTCCTCGCTGTCGGCCCTGGCGACCGACCGCATCATCGGGCGCAGAATCAGGCGACCGAGTATGACCAATGCGATCAGTCCCAGCGCGGCCGGCGCGAAGGCGAGCAGCAGGCCGGGCGAGAAGGCCTCGCCGCGATGGCCACCCATGACGGCAATAGTGACGAGGATGGGCGCCACGGCCAGATCCTGCAGCAGCAACACCGAGAATGCCGCGCGGCCGGGCCGCGAGAACTGGCGCTTCTGCTCGGCCAGCAGGGGCAGCACGATGGCGGTCGATGAGAGCGCGAGCGCCGCGCCCAGCAGGACGGCGCCGACCGGCTCCTGGCCGAGCAGCATCGCGGCGCCGGCGATGGCCGCGGTGCAGGTCACGACCTGTAGTCCGCCCAGGCCGAAGACGAGGCGGCGCATCGTCCAGAGGCGTTCCCAGGAGAGCTCGAGGCCGATGGCGAACAGCAGGAAGACGACGCCGAATTCGGCAAGCTGGGCCATGGCGGCGGAGTTGCCGATGGTGACATAGCGCAGCCACGGCAGCGCGCCCTGCAGGGCGCCCAGCCCGAACGGACCGAGGACCACGCCGGCGCCGAGGAATCCCAGAATGGGGCTCAGCTTCCAGCGATGGAGGATCGGCACCGCGACGCCGGCGGTGGCCAGGAAGAGGACGATGTCGGTGTAGTCGCCGGCCGTGCCGTCAGCCGTCATGGGGCAGATTGCCCGTCATATAGCTGCGGATCGACATGGGCGTCCCTGTTCCCGATTTGATGGCGCCTGGCCGCCAGCCGACGAGACATCCCACTCTGAACATGGTGACGACGGACACCGATTGCTCGTCCTTTCGGTGCCAGGTGCCCGGACTTGGACCGCGAGCACGGCCTTCGATTTATGGACGATCTACGCGGCCGCGTGACCAAGCGCATGCAGCATACGACGGACAGCTACAAGCCTATCTGGAGGCCGTGAAGTTCGGCGCGGATGTCGACCATGCCATGCTACATCAGCAAATCACGCGCCGAGCGTTCCATCCGTCGATCCGCATGCACGCGCGCCACCACGCTGACGCACGCGCACTCAAGTAGTTTGAGAATCACGGCCACATGGTCCGCGCGCAGCCCCTACAAAAGACCACGGCGGCTGCCTAGCCGGCTTCAGAGCCGCCCTTGCTGTACTTCTCGAGGATACGGTCGATCTCGACCGAGGCTGGCGGAGCCGACGTCAAAAGACTTTTCCAACATGTCGTAATGCCGCCGCCCCAACGGGGTAAGGCGCCATACGTGCCGACTTCGCTCGACCAGTTTGAGCTGTTCAAGGCGGCGAACGTGCGCCTCGGGTAGTCGACTGTCGTCCCCGAGCGCGATCCGGCGAAGAACTACCTCTTCGTGCGGGCTAAGCGGTGCGTGTAGGCCACGAATCGTGGAAGCCATCGTTGTCGCACTAGAAGCACGGGATAGACCGGGCGCGGCGCGATGTTCAATTCAACAGGTCCGGCCCGGCTGTCGGCCACGAACTACATCTAGTGGGACAAATTCAAAGCGGGACAATGGCATTGCTGCACGCCGCGCGCCGGCACGAGATAAATCGGACATGGCCGCGGAAAGAGCCTAGGGTCCGCCACCGCGGATGTCCCGCGTGCTGGCGCCCTGGCGCGGCCAGCCGAAAGTGGAGTCCGATGGCGCAGAAGCACCGGCGCAGCAATCGCGAAGCCAAGAAGCCCAAGCAGAAGAAGCTCAAGGCTGCCGTCTCCGCCTCGCCGCTCGCGGCGTCGCCCGGCAATCCTGCCGCCCGCGCCTTCGCCGGCCGGCGCAAGTAGCGCCGATGGCCAGACAGCGTTCCGACCTGCTCGCCCGTCGCGTCGTTCGCGACATGATGATCTATACGCGCGGCCTCAAGATGCGCTGGGTGCCGCTCGAGACCATGGCGCGGCGCCTGGTGCTGAAGGACGGGTCTGCGACATCGGCCGCCCTGGCGCTGGCCGAGACCAACGGCTGGCTGGCGGTGAAGGACGGAGAGAGACTCTACCTCACCGACGCCGGACGCCAGATGGCGAGGCACTAGGGACGGGAGGCAGCATGTCCGACCGCTCCACGGAGACCACGGTCACCTTCCGCCACCCGTTCCGATTGACCGCGCTCGACCAGCCGCAGCCCGCCGGCACCTACATGGTCGTGACCGACGAGGAGGAGATCCCCGGCCTGTCCTACGCCGCATTCCGGCGCACGGCCACGCTGTTTCATGTTCCGGCAGTGGGAGCCTCGCGCACGCATGCCGAGGTCGTCTGCATCGATCCGCTGGAACTCACGGCCGCGCTGATCGCCGATCGCCGCGCCTGAACGAAAGGCCTTTGACCGTCGCGGCAACCCGCCGCGGCAATGCGCACAGGAGGTCGCCATGACGCCTCACACCGAACTGCCGCGCCCCGAATTGCCTCGCCCCGAATTGTCGATCGGCCACCCGGAGTTCGATGCCTTCCTGTCGGCACCGGTCGGCGAAGACACCGACGGCGTCGGGCTCAGCGTGATGTCGGCGCTGGCCAGGATCGGCCTCGATCCCTGGAGCGAAGCCGCCCGCCTGTCGGACCTGCCGCGCGACGCGGCGGTCGAGGCGCTGGCCCTGTCGCTGGGGCAGCTGCCGCCCGGGAGCTGGACGCTGGCCGGTGACCTGCGCAGCCTGGCCGACGTCGCCCGCCGCCTGGCCGACTGCCTGCCGCGCAGCCACCGTCCGGTCGATGCGCCCGGCCAGCCGTCCAACGCGGCGGAGCCGCGGCCGGCGATGGTGGCGGCGGCGAGGAAGGCCGGGGGGCCGCTTGCGTGGGCCCTCTATGCGGCGATCGCCGTCGGTTTCTACCTGCTGTTTTCCCAGCTGCAGCCCGACCACCAGTTCGAGCCGGCCTCGCGCGCGCCGACGGCGCAACAGTGACGACAGGCCGGACGATGCCAACCCTGCGAACCAACGGAGACTGACCATGGCTGCCAAAGACGTACGTTTCGGCGGCGACGCCCGCGCCCGCATGATCCGCGGTGTCGACATCCTGGCCGATTCGGTGAAGGTCACGCTGGGGCCCAAGGGCCGCAACGTCGTGCTCGACAAGTCCTACGGCGCGCCGCGCATCACCAAGGACGGCGTCACCGTCGCCAAGGAGATCGAGCTTTCCGACAGGTTCGAGAACATGGGCGCCCAGCTGGTGCGCGAGGTGGCGACCCGCACGTCGGACAGCGCCGGGGACGGCACCACGACGGCCACGGTGCTGGCCCAGGCGATCGTGCGCGAGGGCGCGAAATCGGTCGCGGCCGGCATGAACCCGATGGACCTCAAGCGCGGCATCGACCTCGCCGCCGAGCTGGTGATGGACGAGCTCAAGGAGCGCTCGAAGAAGGTGTCGACCGGCGCGGAGATCGCCCAGGTCGGCACGGTGTCGGCCAATGGCGACAAGTCGATCGGCGACATGATCGCCAAGGCGATGGACAAGGTCGGCAAGGACGGCGTGATCACCGTCGAGGAGGCCAAGAGCATGGAGACCGAGCTCGAGGTCGTCGAGGGCATGCAGTTCGACCGCGGCTATCTCTCGCCGTACTTCGTCACCAATGCCGAGAAGATGATCTGCGAGCTCGAGCAGCCCTATATCCTGGTTCACGAGAAGAAGGTCGGCAGCCTGCAGACGCTGCTGCCGCTGCTCGAGCTGGTCGCCCAGTCGGGCCGGCCGCTGCTGATCATTGCCGAGGAGGTCGAAGGCGAGGCGCTGGCCACCCTGGTGGTCAACAAGCTGCGCGGCGGGCTCAAGGTCGCGGCGGTCAAGGCGCCGGGCTTCGGCGACCGGCGAAAGGCCATGCTGGAGGACATTGCGATCCTGACCGCGGGCCGCGAGATCAGCGAGGATCTCGGCATCAAGCTCGAGAACGTCACGCTCGACATGCTGGGCACCGCCAAGCGCGTCGTCATTGACAAGGACAACACCACCATCATCGACGGCGCCGGCAAGAAGAAGGACATCGAGGGCCGGGTGACTCAGATTAAGGCGCAGGTCGAGGAGACGACGTCCGACTACGACCGCGAGAAGCTGCAGGAGCGGCTGGCCAAGCTCGCGGGCGGCGTGGCCATCATCCAGGTCGGCGGCGCCACCGAGATCGAGGTCAAGGAGAAGAAGGACCGCGTCGAGGACGCCATGCACGCGACCCGGGCGGCGGTCGAGGAAGGCGTCGTGGCGGGCGGCGGCGCGGCCCTGCTCTATGCCAGCCGCGTGCTCGAGGGCAAGCGCGGCGCCAATCACGACCAGCAGGTCGGCATTGAGATCGTGCGCCGCGCCCTGCAGGCGCCGGTCCGCCAGATCGCCGAGAATGCCGGCTTCGACGGCGCCGTGGTGGCCGGCCGCCTGCTCGAGCAGAAGGACGTCAACCTGGGCTTCGACGCGCAGAAGGGCGACTACACCAACATGATCAAGGC
>Ga0164290_1000311_pt1 | contig 175341 bp, 142 predicted proteins | sample Micstemetagenome_FD_108782 | JGI IMG/M metagenome (GOLD analysis project Ga0164290, IMG submission 108782) | Contaminated culture microbial community from soil near Moab, Utah, USA - Microcoleus steenstrupii SON62 (Illumina Assembly) | ecosystem: Environmental > Terrestrial > Soil > Soil crust...
ACGGTGGTTTCGAGTGCCTCAACCACCGAGTTGCCTGAGGTTCTCGAAGGCACGAGGTGATGGACGGTGGTTTCGAGTGCCTCAACCACCGAGTTGCCTGAGGTTCTCGAAGGCACGAGGTGAGGAACGGTAGTTTCGAGAGCCTCAACCACCGAGTTGCCTGAGGTTCTCGAAGGCAAAATATTATTAACTATACTTTTCATTTGAATATATCTCTGTACGCTTTTGATAGTTCTGGTAATTTTTCAACTTGTGAAGCTATGAGTGCTTCTTTCTTTTTTCTGCTCCATCCTTGAACTTGTTTTTCTCTATAAAAAGCTTCATCAATTCGTTGAAACTCTTGAAGATATACTAATTTGACGGGTAATCGAGTCTTTGTATGGTTTGCACCTTCACCAGCACAATGTTGTGCTAATCGTAATTCAATGTTGTTGGTACTTCCAGTATAATAACTACCGTCAGAACATTCCAGTATATACAACCATCCGATCATATCAAATCTGCAATTGACTGTAAAATGTGTTCACTTTCTATATCTAAGTTTTTCATTTCAGTTAGAATGACTTGCGGAGATCGTAAAGGAGCTTCTTCTTTTTTGTTGGGATTTTTGACGCTGAGGTCGTAACTTCCTCCGGCTTCGAGAACCTCAGCCAACGATAAATTCCACGAGTTTTCGGTTTCTGGTCCTATGGACGCTGAGGCACGTGAGGCGTGCAGTTCTACAAATTCTGCCAAATCTTATTCATTGAGCGGATTGGTTTTCCCTAAGTTTCGCTCAAGATTCAATTGATAAAACCAAGTATTTTTTGTTGGTTTACCTTTTTCAAAAAACAAGACCACTGTTTTAACTCCTGCCCCAGTGAACGTTCCACCCGGCAAATCCAAAACGGTATAAAGATTACACGTTTCCAAAAGCATTTTTCGAATAGCTACGGTTGCATTGTCGGTATTACTCAAGAACGTATTTTTGATAACAACTCCTGCTTTCCCACCTGCTTTGAGAATTTTGATAAAATGTTGCAAAAACAGCGAAGCCGTTTCACCAGTTTTAATTGGGAAATTTTGTTGAACTTCTGCTCGTTCTTTCCCACCAAAAGGTGGATTTGCAAGTACTATGTCGTATCGATCTTTTTCTTGAATATCGGCAAGATTTTCGGCTAAGGTATTGGTATGAATGATATTGGGAGCTTCCACACCGTGAAAAATCATATTCATAATTCCAATGATATATGCTAATGATTTTTTCTCCTTACCGTAAAAGGTTTTCTTCTGTAAGGTGATGGTATCGTCAGTTGTGGAGATTTTCTCTTTCAGGTAAGCAAATGCTTCACACAAAAACCCAGCAGAACCACAGGCACCGTCGTATATTTTTTGCCCAATTGCTGGGTCTATTACTTTCACAATAGTGGTAATTAATGGACGTGGGGTGTAATACTCGCCACCATTTCGTCCGGCATTGCCCATATTTTTGATTTTTGCTTCATATAAATGGCTCATTTCATGCTTTTCGGCATACGTCCGGAACCGTAATGTATCAATAAGATTAATCACTTCGCGGAGATTATACCCTGATTGAATACGATTTTTCAATTCGCTGAAAATCTCACCAATTTTGTATTCTATCGAATCCGCACTTTCCGAACTAGCTTTGAAGCCTTTCAAATAGGGGAACAATTGGTTATTCACAAAGTCAGCGAGGTCATCGCCAGTGAGAGCAATGTGATGATGTAATTTGCCCTCGATGTCTTTGGGTGCAGCCCATTGATTCCATTGGAATTGATTAGAAATAATTGGAGTATAAGGCTTTTGTTTGAGTTCTGCTTCAATAGCTCTCGAGCGTTCCAAATCATCTAAATACTTCAAAAACAAAATCCAGGAAGTTTGCTCTACATAGTCAAGTTCGCTTCCACACCCGGCATCTTTGTGGAGAATATCATCAATATTTTTAAAAGTTTGTTCAAACATAGGAGTTATTAGATTTTTGGAATATGGTAATGTACAAAGATTTGTGGTAATGTCAAAAAGATAAAAGACTTTACTACAAAAATACCAATGGATTTGCCGCTGAACGACAAATTAACATAAAAAGTCAACGACAAATAGAAAAATCGTTGACTTTATGCTGAATTATCGAGATCTTTGAGTAATTGAGGTTGTGTAAAAGTAGATTGAGAGATTAGTTTTTGATAAACTTTTTTGTTTTATTGGTGGTTTTATTTTTTATATGAATAAAGTAAGAGCCAGTTGCGTAATTAGTAATATCTATTGATATACGTTGTAATGTGGGAGAATTTACTTCTGCAATTTGTTGGGCTACTACCCCACCTATACTATCAAAAACTGTTATATATGTTAGCCCTAAATTTGCTGAAAACTCTATATTGAGCAAATTGCTTTCAGGGTTGGGATAGAGTTGTAGTTGAATATCGCTATTAGAATTTTGTTGATGTATGGATGTAGAAGTAATACAACCAGATTTGAATAATGGAAGTATTTGAATTTCAGGATGCAAAACACTTTGTACGCTACTTAGATTTACTCCAAGCCAATCCTTTAGAATTGTAGCATAAATATCTCTAAAATCAAATTGCATTTGCACACCATCTTCAATGCCAACTTGAGTATCAATTTCTGGATGATCTCCTAAAATTTTATTTTCAACACAAGAACCAAATAGGAATAACGGAGCTGCAGTTCCGTGGTCAGTTCCTAAAGCAGAATTTGAGCGAATTCTTCTTCCAAATTCAGAATACGTCATACCTACCACTCTGTTACTAACTTGTAATAAGTTGAGATCATCTTGAAAAGCACAAACAGCATCCGAAAGTGTTTTCAGAAGTTCAGTATGAATACCAGTTGTTGTTTCATTTTCAACTACTTGGTTATCATGGGTATCAAATCCACCAATTTGAACAATGTAAATTTTGGTTTTTAGTCCACCCGAAATGAGTCTTGCAACATTTTTAAGCTTTTGTGCAAGTTCTGTTTCGAGGCTCTCCCATTTAGTTGATAGATTATTCCCTGAATTTGCAGCGTCTTTTATTACTGTAGCAAAAGCATTTGTTTGAGCAACAGTGTCATTGACAAAGGAAAGTACATCACCATAGCAGTTTTGGGGAGTTTCACTCTCTGCACTTACATAGGCATTTCCAGGGTTAAAAGGATCTAATAAGGATAAGCTATAGTTTGTATTGACTCCTTGACAAGTAGCTGAAACAATTTTCCCAAATGTTAGAGCAAATGGGTGTGGATTTGTTGAATTTGGATATCCATTCGGATAGTCGGAGTAGTTTAAATCATAATATCTGCCAATCCAACCTTTGTTGTCAAATTCTTCAGCACTTGTTGCAGTATTCCAAATATCAGTTGACCTAAAATGAGATCGGTTCTGATTTGGATATCCAACATTTTGAATAATACCCAAGTTTTCAGTTTCCCAAACTTCTTTCATACCAGTCAAAGCTGGATGAAAACCATATTCTTTGTGAAAATTAATAATGGTATTTTCAGGAACAATAATATTGTTTCGAACCGTTTGCAAATTTGCATATTGATTTGCGTGAAAAATAGTCGACAAACCATCATTGCCACCATTTAACTGTATGAGAACTAATATTTTGTCATTTTCATTTTCAACAGATCCATAGCCAGAAGCACTCAAAGCAGAAATTGGAAATCCTGATATCAATAAAGGAAGTGGTACTAAACTGGAAATTTTTAGAAAGTCTCTACGAGTATAATTGGATTTTTTCATAATTACATTATTTGAAACTCAGACATTCTCAACATAATTGACAAAAGATTTTTTAACTTACTTTCGATTGACAGCTTGACTGATTCATTTGTTGGATCTTCAAGGTAGGTTGAATATTCAACAGTCCATTCAAAATCAGGTAATCCAGGAATCAGAATCTCTTTTAAACTTGAAAGTTGGGTTGCAGTAATAGGGTAATTGAACATCATCAAAGCGATTGCATGTATCAATACATTTGGATCTTGGGCAATCGGTATATTTTTCACCAAATCTAAAATTGGTATAAGAGAAGTTACTACATATCGAGTTTCCAAATAACTAAAATCACCCCCTTCTACCATAAGTCGACAGTAGTCTTGGCGTTTTGGAAGAAGCAAATTGTTAATCCACAATTTGTAATATTGTGGTGCTTGATAATACGCTTTCCACCCTGCAACATCTGGATGATGGAATAAGGATTGTTCTATGTCGGAAGCCAATACATATAAATTATAGGCAAAATCATATTCCTTTTCTACATTCCCTTGAGGGGGATGTATTCCCAATCCTCTTGAAGCTGACATTATTAAATCAACGGGACTTTTCACCATACATGCTGTAGTGGAAAAAAAATGTTCTGACATCAAAAGTACTTTTAATGCAGGTGCAATTTCATAACCATTATCTCGAACTATTTTTGCTAATGGTTCAATGATATTCTCTTCAATGTCAAGGTCTATATCGTAATTAACAAACCAACGATAGAGTTTTCTCACTATAAATCGTGAACATTCATCTTGTTTGAAAATCTCATCAATTAAATCTTTATACTCTTGGTTCCCATTTTCCGATATGACGGCATTATTGAATCTATGGGACAATTGCTTGTCACCTTTAGAATGGAGGTTGGAAGAATATTGAGCTGTTAACGTATTAGCATTGCTGATAGGAGGAACTTGCCATCCCGTTAAGGCTTTTGCCATAGTTACTACATCTTCTTCCGTATAATTTGTATAGTCACCCAATGCGACAAGTTTTCCTTTACCAATAGTAAATAACTCTAAGAGTTCACGAGAATAATTTTCATTCGGTGCATTGTTGGTATTTTGAGCTCCACTTAAATACAAAAGCATATTGGTGTCGATAGTAATTTCTTTTGTAAGTTCTCTGAAGTTTCCTAATGCATTTCGTCGTAGGAGAGAATAATATTTATATTCTCTATGCCCAATTGTCGAACTTGAAACAACAAAATGATTATGCCAAAACAAGGCTAATTTTTCTGTGATGGATATCTCTGAATAAAACATTTGCAAAATATTCCAAGAATAGAGTGACTTACTTCTCGAACGAAGAATCCTATTTCGGAGCATAGGTGGATTGATATTCGGAAAAGGAGGAGCATTTACCCATGTTTCGCCATATTTTGCACCGGGATCATTCAATTGATTGTTTCCAGTACCATCTGGAATGGATTTTAGAGGAGGTTCTGGTATTGGTAAAACAGTGAATAGTTTATCTATTGTACCAGCAAGTCCTAAAGCTACTGCTGAAGAAATCATCCCCTGAGAAGGACCAAAAGTTGTTCTCGTTAATAAATGTTTCGCTTCTTTGAAAGACCAAGTTCCTAAATATGTATCTAAATATGGCATTTTGTAGTTTGAAGATATGTCATATACTTGAATCTGTATTTAAGTACAAAACCAATGTTGATTTGTAACGAATCTATAGATTTTCACTAATAACACCTCAATGTTACATTAGATACAAAATGGATGTTTTGAATTATTAATTTTAATATTGAAGTATCTCTAAGTTAAAAAAAGATTTAAACAAATTTATGTAACACCAATAAGAAATAGTGGAGAATGTGTAACTATATTTTATGGTTTTTCTAAAAGTAGATTCTTTAGGTTATTACCTAATTTCTGTGATTTTCTAAGACATACCAATTTTTTTTTGTAAATTACTCAAAGTTACGAGTATTTTACAGTATATAATATAAAAACAATTGGAGAGTGTATGGCGGATTCTACGCTATTTGTAAAAAAATCTATTACTGGGTTACAAGAGGAAGTTGGAGGGGATTCTCACGGGTTGAAACGTACCTTAGGTCCAAAAAGTTTGATTGCTTTGGGTATTGGAGCAATTATTGGGGCTGGTTTGTTTTCCATAACTGGAGGTGCTGCTGCTAATAACGCAGGACCTGCGGTTACTATTTCGTTTATCATTGCAGCAGTTGCCTGTGCTTTCGCAGGGTTATGTTATGCCGAATTTGCTTCTATGATTCCTGTTGCTGGTAGTGCTTATACGTATTCGTATGCAACTATGGGTGAATTTGTCGCATGGATAATTGGGTGGGATTTGGTATTAGAATATGCTGTAGGTGCGGCGACTGTTGCCATTAGTTGGTCTCGTTATTTAGTAAAGTTTTTGGGATATTACGATATTCATCTTCCCGCCTCTTTGACACTTTCGCCTTGGACATCAGCCAGTTTGCCAGATGGGACGCTTGTATATGGTATGGTAAATCTTCCTGCTGTGTTTATTGTTGTATTAATGTCATTACTGCTTATCAAAGGCACAAAAGAATCTGCAATGGTCAATGGTATAATCGTCGCATTGAAAGTGGCAGTTGTGTTGATATTTATTGGGCTGGGATGGAGCTTTATTAATGATGCTAATTATACACCTTATATTCCTACAAATACTGGTGAGTTCGGTGCATTTGGATGGAGTGGTATCATCCGAGCGGCAGGGGTAATTTTCTTTGCATATATTGGATTTGATGCTGTTTCGACTGCTGCTCAAGAGGCACGGAATCCAAAACGTGATATGCCTATTGGGATATTAGTCTCTTTAGCTATATGTACAGTGCTCTATATTTTGTTTGCTCACGTTATGACGGGTGTTACAAATTACACCAGTTTTCAAGGAGCTGATGGAATCGCTCCTGTCGCTGTAGCCATCGACAATATGGGTTCTGTTGGTCCAAATGGGGTTGTAACTCCAGCATTTCCTTGGCTCAATAAAGCGATTATTGTTGCAATTCTCGCTGGATATGCTTCTGTAATTATGGTGATGTTAATGGGGCAAACACGAGTCTTCTTCTCAATGTCAAAAGATGGATTGTTACCAAAAATTTTCTCGGATGTTCATCCAAAGTTTCAAACTCCATGGAAATCTAATGTACTCTTTATGGTGTTTGTGAGTTTATTTGCTGCATTTGTACCTGCAAACATTGTCGGCGAAATGACAAGTATTGGAACGCTCTTAGCATTTGTCATTGTGTGTATTGGGGTGATAGTCCTACGAAAAACACAACCTGATTTGCCTCGAGCTTTTAAAACACCTTTGGTACCCCTTGTTCCAATTTTGGGAATTCTTTGCTGCTTGGCAATGATGATTTCGCTTCCTGGAGATACATGGTTGCGACTGATAATTTGGCTTGCAATCGGCTTTGTCATCTATTTTGCTTATAGTGCAAAAAACAGCAAGTTACGAAATAAACAAGCATAAGGAAGTTTTTACATAAAAAAAGGCAATCAGAAATGATTGCCTTTTTTTATTTTATGAAATCATTTCCCTTTTCCAACCAAAATGTATTCATTGTTCCTTTGCCTTTGATGATTATTTCGCCTCGAGGGATGAGTGAAAATTCTGGATTTGATTCGATGGATTTTGCAAATTCTTCGCTAATGTGAATTCGACCGGCTTCTGAATTTGATTCCATTCGTGAGGCAACGTTCACTGCATCTCCCCACAAATCGTAGGTGTATTTGTTTTTGCCGATGATTCCTGCAACTACTTCTCCAGTATGAATACCAATACGAATTTCAAGATTATTCATATCCTTTATCCAATCAGTATCACCTAAATCAGAAGGAATATTGACGGATAAGTCTTTCATTGTTTCGAGCAATTGCAATGCTACTTGAGCTGTAGAATGTTGATGATTTTTGAGTGGACTGGTTACATTCGCAACAGCCAAATACCCATCACCAATGGTTTTGATTTTTTCTAAACCAAATTTTTCAACTACATCATCTGCTTTTTGGAAAATTGCATCAAGTAAGAAGACAAGCTGTTTTGGAGGTGCGATGGAGGCAAGAGAAGTAAAACCCACCAAATCCATAAAGAGGACTGATGCAGAATCGAAGTGATCAGCAATAAATGTTTCTTGTTGAAGAATTCTGTCTGCAATCTTTACAGGGAGAATGTTATGAAGTATTTTCTCTTGTTCTTGAAATCGAGCCAATTTCAACTGACGTGCTTTTTCATCTTCTTCAATTTTACGACGTTGGTCAAAGACTTGAGCTTTGTTTTTGGCATCTTCGGATTGAAATTCTTTTTCTATTTCGATAGATTTTTTGTAAAAAATTAAAGCTTCTTCAAGTTGTCTTTCATTCAGTCGGAGCGCGTGTAATGTTTCATATATTTCTTTAATAGCTGCTTTGTAACTTGTTTCCTCTGCAAGTTGTAACGATTTTCGAAGATACTCCTCTGCTTTAATTGTATCATATAATGTTGATTCTTTTGTAGCATAGATACTTCCAATATTAAAAAGGTTAGATGCAGTAAGAGCTTTCTGTCCAATTTCTTCACAGATTAAAATGGACTTTTTATGAAACTCTAACGCTATTGGAAAGTCTAAAAGCATTCCGTAAACAATCCCAATATTCCCCAGATTTATTGCAATACCAGCTTTGTTTCCAATTTCTTCATTGATACGTACTGCTTTTGAGTAACACTCCAAGGCTTTTGGGTAGTCCGAAAGATTTTGGTAAACAATCCCAATATTCCCATGGTTTTTTGCAATACCAACTTTATTTCCAATTTCTTCATGGATATGTAATGCTTTTGAATAATACTCTAAGGCTTTTGGGTAGTCCGAAAGATTTTGGTAAACAATCCCAATATTACCAAAGTTAATTGCAATACCACCATTGTTTCCAATTTCTTCTTGGATTTGTAATGCCTTTGAGTAATACTCTAATGCTTTGGGGTAGTCCGAAAGATTTCTGTAAACATTCCCAAAATTCCCAAGAATTGTTGCAATACCAACTTTATTTGCAATTTCTTCATTGATTTGTAATGCCTTTGAGTAAAACTCTAATGCTTTTGGGTAGTCCGAAAGATTTTTGTAAACAATACCAAGTGCATTATAGACCTTTGCAAGAGATACTGTATCTTCTTTGATTTCTTGTTGTTCCAAGAGTTCGCATGCAAATGCCTTTGCTTCAGTATTTTTCGAGGAATTGACCCAATCATTTAATTTTTCTATCGCTTGTTTAATTTCTTCGAGAGTCATTGTGGTTTAGGAAAATAGGAAAGGGATATTGCCATACGAATATACGAAAATAACGACATTCAGCCACTATCTGAAGATAGTGGCAATTGATATAAGGAAATTAAAACCCCTCTCCCCGTACCCTCTCCCCAAAGGGGCGAGGGAGTTATCGTGTTTTTGTAGAGACGCACGGCTGTGCGTCTCAACGTTTTTTGATAGAAAGGTCAGGGTTCCCCTCTTGAGGGGTGCCGTCTTCGGCGGGGTGGAATCTTCTCGACAGACAGATTGGTCTATCACTATATTCGCTGTTACTTATTGCTACAAGGGGAGAAATTGAGACAAAAAAAGGCAAACATTACTGATTGCCTTCTAATTTTTTCTATCTATATCAATTTCTTATCTAAAGATTTCTTTGATTTTTCCCCATGTGCTGCGAACTCCTGAGACATTGTGGTAGACATTCACTTGCTCGGAATAGGTGATGGAGTTGTTCGTACCGATGATTTTGAGGCGATAGGAGTAGTTGTTTGCTAAAAATTTTGATTGATCTTGATTGTTTCCTTGTTTCATTACCGCTTCCTCGTCAACTACTCTATAAGAAACAGTTGCTCCTTGAGCTTGTTGGGTAAGAATATATCGGTAGGGTTGACCGTTCAAGGAACGTTCAACATCAAATTGTTTGACTGATTTTTCAGCGTTTGAACGCCATTCGATAACAACAGAACTACCGTCAGAGCGAGCTTTGAAATAATCAAAACTAACTTCGGCAGCAAATAAAGCTATCGTCGCGAAAAAGGCACAAATGATAAAAAAGTGTTTCATAATCAGCAAATATACAATATATTTCTACAAATTCCAAGACGAGTGGGTATGTAATCTATTGATAATTTTCCCGATTCTGTTGTTTTTCAGTAAAAAATGTCAGTACTTTCCTTGTTACAGACTCCACAGAAATGGAAGTCATACACTCTGACGTCCCAAATCTGCACGGTTTGCTTCCGTTGTGTGAACAGGGTCTGCAGGCAAGATTGTTGTTTTCAAGTACGACACTTTGCTCTGCCAATGGTGCAAACCCAAATGCTGGAATAGTAGGTCCAAAAATTGCAATCGTAGGCGTATTAACCACACTCGCAAAGTGTATTGGAGCGGAGTCGTTGGAGAGGATTACTCGAGCTTGTAGTATCAGTTTTACCGATTCAGGAATTGAAAGAATGCCAACTGCATTAATGATATTTGGTATGGAAAACAGAGGTTCGCAATAGGTTCTATCATTTTCAGCACCAATGATTACAATAGGAATATTCACTGAAATAAGTTCTCTACACAATTGCTCGTATGATGCTACTTTCCACCGTTTTTCACTCCAAACTGAGTTCGGAGCAATGACCAGAAATTCTTTGTGGAGTAAATTATGATTTACCATAAAGTTCAGGACATTATCATTAGTTTGTTGTAAAGGAAGTGCAGAATATTCAGGAATACTCACTGATGAGAATGTTTGTAATATGGATAGTTGTTTATCCCTTTCAGAACAATTGTGAGGTCTTGGAACATCTTCTGAATAGAACCACGATAATGCAGATTGTGAAAAAGTAACGCGATAGTTTGCAGTAGTCAACAATGCCAAAAGAGAAGATCTGAATGAAGCGTGAAGATTGATGATGCAATCAAAATTATTTCTAGAAAGTTGTTGAGCGAATGTCAAAATACTTCGCAAACCTTTTTGAGAATGGCGTTTATCGTAAGTATAGACTTCATCAATATCCGATGAAGTAGCCATCAACGACGCACAAACTGGAGTACAAACAATGGAAATAGTACAATGAGGATGTTGTTTTTTGATTGCATTCGCAACGAATAACGTCAGTGTAGTATCGCCTATAAAGGCAGTCTGAATTAATAAAAAGTTTGAGAATTCGGTCAAAGCTGGTTTCATCAAATCATCGACGAATAGTGATTGATATTCTTACAGTTACTACAAAATCAAGTAATATTTTATAAAATCTTAGAAAATAGGAGAAAATTCTGTATTTTTGGAGATGAAACAACCACAATCCCTCCGAATACTTATTGCTTTTATGGGTGCTATTATGGTGCTGAGTATATCATCATGCAATACATCTATCTATGAAGCATTAACCTTGAATCCATATCAATTCTATTTGAATGAAGATCAAGATACATTGTCTGCCATAAGTTTGTATAATATGGGAAGTTTAGATCAATTTTTCCGAACTGGAAATAATGCATTCGAAGTGAAAGATGAAGGAAAGGTTGCCTTAGGATTTTACAAAGATACTCAACATGAATTTGATATATCAGTTCGACCAATTGTCATGGATAATAAACCAGCTGAATTGTCATTTCATTCTCGAATGGTTTCAGAAAACTACAAAAAAGGGTATGGTATAGAATGTAGATTCACAGAACAAGGATGTGTCGTAAGTGAAGGTGGAACCATCTTTTATGCTAATCCAGATGCAAAATTGGAATCCGGAAAACAATATCGATTTCGAATAATAAACGACGGTGCATTTGTTTATGCGTATTTGGATTGCGATTTGTTATTTCAGAAAAAAACGAAGCTTCCATTAACGGAGCAATTTGTTATCGAACACCGTAAAGGAACTTCAGCGACCTATGAAGGTGTTTTCTACAAAAGAGTTGATACGGATATTGATCCACTTATTCGTGCAAAAGAATCATTCGATTATGAAGAACTTTTGAACGATGTTAAAGGAATTTTTGGTAATTAAACAATGAAAAAAAATATACTTATTTCCGGTGCAGGTTTAGTTGGTTCCTTAGCAGCAGTTTTGTTAGCGAAACGTGGACATAACGTTACTATAGTAGAACGTCGTTACGATATGCGAATATCGACAGGCTATGGTGGACGCTCGATAAATTTAGCACTTTCTGAGCGAGGGTGGAATGCACTCCGTATTGCCGGTGTTGACAAAACCATTGAAGCAATCGCAATTCCAATGTACGGAAGAAGAATCCATAATCATGATGGCTCCTCATCGTATCAACCCTATGGAAAAGAGGAACAAGCAATTTATTCTGTTTCTCGAAAAGAAATCAATATTGCTTTGATGAATGAAGCAGAGAAACTGCCAAATGTACAATTCTTGTTTTCACATAGAACCATTAGTTTAGATCAACATTCGATGACCTGTGAACAAAATAATGGTGAACATATCGTTCTGAAAGCAGATATGATTTTGGGTGCAGATGGTGCGTTTTCAGCAATTCGAGAAGTAATGCAGAAAACTGATAGATTTGAATACTCTCAAAGTTACATTTCGCAAGGTTACAAAGAGTTGACAATTCCGGCTGGTAACAATGGGGACTTCCAAATAGAAAAAAATGCATTACATATTTGGCCTCGACGTGAATTTATGATGATTGCCTTGCCTAATATCGATGGTAGTTTTACTTGCACGTTGTTTTTAGATTATGAAGGAAATCCTTCGTTACAATCACTGAATACAGAAGAAACAATAACATCTTTTTTTCAGAAGGAATTTGCCTCGGCAATGCCACTGATGCCAACCTTAGTACAAGATTATATGAATAATCCAACATCTTCATTGGTAACAGTTCGTTGTTATCCATGGGTATGGAATCATACTACGGCACTTATTGGCGATGCTGCACACGCAATAGTGCCTTTCTTTGGACAGGGAATGAATGCAGGATTTGAGGATTGTGTTACGTTAATGGATTGTTTGGAAACAGCAAATGAGGATTTTTCATCTGCATTAGAAGACTATCAACAACGACGTAAGCCAAATGCTGATGCAATTGCTGATATGGCATTGACGAATTTTGTGGAAATGAGAGACAAGGTTGCTGATCCTAAATTTTTGGAACGAAAAAAGATTGAATCATTGGTGCATAAGCGATACCCAGAAAAATTTGTACCACAATATTCAATGGTAAGTTTCTCTTCAAAAATACCTTATTCAATTGCACTTGAACGTGGAAAATTGCAAGATACCTATCTGGATGCAATACAAAAAATACCGAATGTAGGTCAACAGCTTGATAGCAGTGAATTTTGGAAAGAAGTCAATTCCATTCTTGAGTCATTACAGCCTTTTGAATATAAAATCTAAAAAAAAAGCTACCTAAATGGTAGCTTTTTTTGTGACTTTTTTCTTCGAGGTGACTATTGTTTCGGTAACAAAAACATGAGCTAATGCCTCTGTGATAGTTCTGACGGGAATAATCGTCAAATTCTCTCGGATAAAAGGATTAAGTTCTTGTACATCTTTTGAATTTTCTTGAGGAATCAAGACTGTTTTAATTCCAACTCGAATAGCCGCTAACAACTTCTCATTCAATCCACCAATTGCCAAAACAGAACCTCGAAGGGTTACCTCACCTGTCATAGCAATATCTCCACGAATTGCTTTGCCAGTAGCCGCCGAAATCAAAGCAACAGTCATTGTGATACCAGCAGATGGTCCATCTTTTGGAACCGCTCCCTCTGGAACATGAATGTGTATTTCTGTATCAGTTGAAAAATTCTCTGGTACTGACAATTGTTTCGAATTTGTTCGCACGTACGAAAGTGCTGCAGTAGCAGATTCTTTCATAACATCACCAAGTTTCCCGGTTAATGTTAGTTTTGAAGCACCTGGCATCATCGTTACTTCTATCGGAAGAATATCACCACCAACAGAAGTCCAAGCTAATCCGGTTGCAACGCCAATTTTTGGTTCTAATTCATTCGATTTATAATGGTAACGTGGCGATTTTAAATATTTTTGAATTGAATCTTCAGAAAGAGAAATCGTTTTATTATTCAAAAATTCTTTAAATTCTACTGAATCACGTAAAGTAACTTTTGAAGCGTCAATTTCTGAAGATTCTGATTTTTTAGAACGCTTTTTTGGTGTAGTTTGGAATTTAGCAGAAGCTTCAAAAACAATATCCTTTGCTACTTTTCGGAGTACTGTCGATATTTCTCGTTCTAAGTTACGCACACCTGCTTCACGTGTATAGTGGCGAATAATAGAAAATACAGCAGCTTTAGTAAATGAAATAGAGCTTTGATCTAAGCCTAATTCCTTTTTCACTTTAGGAATAATATGTTGCGATGCAATTTGCTCTTTTTCTACATCCAAATAACTTGAAAGTTCGATAACTTCCATTCGATCAAGAAGTGGTGCTGGTATATCATATTTGACATTTGCAGTACAGATGAATATCACATCAGAAAGGTCAAAGTCCACTTCCAAATAGTGATCATTGAACGTTTTGTTTTGTTCAGGGTCTAAGACTTCCAAAAGTGCTGCAGCAGGATCACCACGAAAATCAGAAGCTAATTTATCGACTTCATCTAAAAGAATTACCGGATTTTTAGTACCTGCACGTTTCATCGCTTGAATGATACGACCTGGCATTGCACCAATATAGGTTTTTCTATGTCCGCGAATTTCTGCTTCATCACGAACTCCACCAAGAGAAATACGCACAAATTCACGACCTAATGCACGAGCAATAGAAGCACCAAGTGATGTTTTACCAACACCTGGAGGTCCAGAGAGACATATTATCTGTCGACGCAATTGAGGAACTATATTCAGTACTGCGATATATTCAAGAATACGTTCTTTTGGCTTTTCTAATCCAAAGTGATCTTCATCAAGAATTGTTTTCACATGTTGAACATTCAATACATCGTCAGTACGTTTTGACCAAGGTAGGGCAACAACCAAATCCAAATACGAACGCATAACGCCATATTCAGGAGACATTTGAGAAGTTCGTTTTAATTTTTCAAATTCTTCCCAGACCTTTGCAAGAGTTTCTTCAGGAATACCAGCTTCTTCAATTGCATGTTTGAGCATAACTAATTCTGGCATTGATTCATCATCATCACCTAATTCTTTTTGCAGTACTCGGATTTGCTCTTGAATGATGAATTTTTTCTGAGTTTTCTGCAAAGACTCATGAATTTTCGTATCAATTTCATCTTCAATTTTCTCAACGTCAATTTCGTTTTGAAGTAATTGAATCAATTGTAGATATTGCTCTTTTAACGTTGTTGATTCAAGAATTTTTTGTTTTTCAACAACTTTTTGTTGAACGTTAGCAGCAGCATAGTACAATTTTCTTTGTGGGTCGACCATATTGAAATATGTTGTCGAGACATCAGATGAAAGATGTTTGTTTAGCCCAACATATTCTTGAAATAATTCATCGGCGTGTCGAACTAATGCTAAAAATTCTTTATCGTTTTCTGGGGTTTCTACTTCGATAGTATCAATTTTTGCTTCCAAAAATTCTGTATTTTTCGAACGAGTTTTGATAGTTCCATGATACTCACCTTCTACTAAAACTTTAATGAGATTATTTGGCAATTTCATTACTTGTAGAATTCGGGCGATAGTGCCATTCGTGTATACATCATCGAAGGTAGGTTCATCAATTGATGCATCTTTTTGAGCAGTAACGAATATAAATTTCTGCTTTGACAAAGCAGCGGTTGTCGCTTTTACCGATGATGCTCTCCCAATTAATATGGGATAAATCATATTTGGGTACAGTACAACATCTCGCAAAGGAAGAACTGCAAGTTTTTTAGGAACTGGTTTTTTTAATTCTGGGTGTTCTCTTTGAAGTAATTCGAGGATAGAACGGTCATCTATTTTAGCCATTTTCGGTGTTTTTATTCTATAGACAGTACAAGTGTCAAGTAAGAACGCTTTTTGGGCTAAAAAATTGTTCTTTTCTTATATTTAGCGTAATATGAGATAAATTGAAAAAAACTTTCGGTTTCTTAGAAAATTTTGGTATTTTTGTATTCGTTATGTATGAACTTTTAACCATAGGATATTGTTAAGGGAGAAAGAATAGCAATGTTAGAACATTATATACCAATATTTTTGATGATCATCGTCGGCTTAGGATTTGGCATTGTCAATCTTAAAGCTGCTGAATGGTTAGGACCTAAAAACTCAAATAGTGAGAAAGCTTCTACCTACGAAAGTGGTATGCGTCCGATTCGTTCTGCGCACGAACGTTTTTCGGTAAAATTCTACTTAGTAGCAATGCTTTTTATTCTCTTTGATATAGAAATTGTCTTTATGTATCCGTGGGCAGTACGTTATCAAACCTTAGGTATTCCTGGAATGGTTGCAATGGCATTATTTATGATTATTCTCTTTGCTGGATTTATTTATGTCGTGCGTAAAGGAGCATTACAATGGGATTAAATGATATAACAAAAGATGGTTTTATTACCACAACAATTGATTTCGCTATCAAATGGGCACAAAAAAACTCTTTGTTTCCGATGCCTTTGGGGATTTCATGTTGTGGGATTGAGATGATGGCATTTGCATCCTCTCGTTTTGATGTTGCTCGATTTGGTTCGGAGGCGATGCGTTTTTCACCTCGTCAGTGTGATTTGCTTATCGTTGCCGGAACCGTTACTTATAAAATGGCATCAGTTGTTCGTAAAATCTACGATCAAATGCCAGACCCTAAATGGGTGATTTCCATGGGAGTTTGTGCTTCTACTGGTGGAATGTTCCGTTCATATTCAGTTGTTCAAGGTATTGACCAATTTTTACCTGTCGATGTGTATGTTTCTGGTTGTCCTCCACGTCCTGAAGCGTTATTAAAAGCGTTAATGACCGTTCAAGCAAAGGTTGGAGGCTACAAACCAACACTTATCGATATAGAAGGACACAAAAAAGCAAATGCTCGAGTCCCTGAACATGAATATATCACCATCGACTAATAGATGAAAATATATTTGAAAAGCCTCATATTGGGGCTTTTTTGTTTTTGAGGTGAAATTGTATATAGACTCTTGACCACGTAGTGGTCACAAATTTAAATAGAAAATATTAACCAAGAAACATCTCCCTCTCCCCTTGAGCGAAAGAGGCGACAAGGGTGAGGGGGTACATTCTGTGTTCAGGGGCAACCGTAAAGGTTGCCCCTACCTTTTGAAGATTCCACCCCGCCACTACGTGGCACTCCTCTAGAGGGGAACCAATGTAAATTCGTATTGTGCAGAGACGCCCATATAGGGCGTCTCTACGAAAACGTAGAATTTGTCAAAAACGAAAAGACGCCCAATTTGGGCGTCTAAAAGAATGAAGTATTGTTTCCTATTTTCCTACCACTGGGTGATGCCACCAGCGAGGTTGGTAGCAACGTAGCCATGCTCTTGTAGGAATTGAACTGCTGTTGCAGAGCGTCCACCTGAACGGCAATAGACGATGATTTCTTGGTCTTTGTAGGGAGTTAGTTCGTCGATGCGAGTGCGAAGTTCACCAAGTGGAATGAAGATATTCCCTTCGATATTTCTTTCAGAGTGTTCTTCTGGTTGGCGAACATCTAAAAGAATGGGAGTAACACCGGAGGCAATACGTTCTTTTAATTCGGCACTTGTAATAGTTGGGATTGACATTGTAGTATTGAATAGATAATTAAATGATTTCTAATTTTGCAAATTTAAGCATTAATTTTTTTGAACCAACTGATCGGAAGGTAACTTCGACTTGAGCAGAATCTCCTCCACCTGAAATTCGCAGTATTTTCCCTTCACCAAAGGAACGATGTCGTACCATCATACCAACGGTATACATTGAATGTTCTTCTAATTGTGAATAATTTTCTTCAGGGATATCACTTTGAAAATAGGAAGTCGACGTCATGGTCGTCGGTTTTTTCACCTGCGAATTGACGGTACGAGAATTGGTCAGGGAATGACGTTGCTCAAATAATTCTTCTGGAATTTCTGCTAAAAACGGTGATGGTGCTGAAAACGTAGAATATCCGTATCGCATTCGTTGTTTTGCATAACTAATGTAGAGTTTTTTCTTTGCTCTGGTGATACCGACATAGAATAATCGACGTTCTTCCTCTTTATCTTTTTTTGTAGAGGTTTCTCGAGTTAGTGGGAATAGACCGTCCTCTAATCCAGCCAAGAATACTGTATCAAATTCTAATCCTTTTGCTGAATGAAGTGTCATTACAGAAATTCTATCTGCATTCAAGTCTAAGGTGTCAATGTCTGAAATTAATGCCATTTGATGCAAGTATTCCTGTATCGTTGGCTTTGAAGCATCATCTTGATTGATATTCTCTTCATTTTCTAAGTAGACGCGTAAATTTTCAACGAAGGTTTCGATATTTCGTAATCTATCCTGCATTTCTTCATCGTCTGAATTAGAATACAGTTTTAAATAATTCGATTGTTCAATATAAGAAATTGCTACATCGGCATGGGGTTCGTGCTCTAACCTAAATTTATTATCTTCAACTAATGTGGCGAGTTGCAACATTGCATCTGCAGCTTTTTTCGTTATTCCATCAATTTCATGGACTTGTGCGAAAGCTTCTATCAAATCAATGTGATTCATCTTAGCATATACTTCTACCTTCATGAGTGAAGTTTTACCAATTCCTGTTGTCAAATCACACACTCTATTTAAACTTTCTTGGTCTGAAGGATTGATAAGCAATTTCAAATAAGCAAGAATATCCTTAATTTCTTTTCGCTTGTAAAAGGACATACCACCGATAATGGTATATTTCAAATTATTTTTTCTAAGGGTATCCTCGATAATTTGCGATTGAGCGTTCGTTCGATATAATATGGCAATGTCTTTTAACTGAAGATCACCACGAGTAGAGGTATCAATTAATATCCGTTGGCAAATACGTTCAGCTTCGACTCTATCAATTTGAGTTTCCATCAAAGTAATTGCTGAACCTTCTGGATTATCCGTAAAGAGTTCTTTCTTTAACTGATGGGTATTATGCGAAATAACAGCATTTGCAGCGTTGAGAATTGTTTTTGTAGAACGGTAGTTTTGTTCCAAACGAACTGCTAAAGCATCGGGATAATCTTTTTGAAATTCCAAGATATTACGAATATCAGCACCACGCCATGCGTAGATTGACTGTGCATCATCACCAACAACACAAATGTTTTTATGAGTTTCCGCCATAAGTTTTGTTGAGATGTATTGGCTACGATTAGTATCTTGATATTCATCGATGAGTATGTATTGAAACCGCTGTTGCATAAACTCCAAAGTTTGTGGAGAAAGCTGTAAAAAACGAATCATATTGAGAAGAATATCATCAAAATCCATTGCGTTATAGGCACGTAGTCGTTGTTCATACTCTTTGTAAACACTCATAAAGACCTTCATTTGACGAGAAGTATCTTCAGCAAAATCCTGCCAAGATTTCATTTCATTTTTTGCTTTTGAAATTCCGTGTAAAAATGATTTTGGCGAAGATGTTTTTGGGTCAATTTGAAAGTCGACTAAAATTTTTCGAAGTAAAGAATTTGAATCTTCGGTATCATATATTGAGAACGATGAAGTGTATCCCAATGAAGTTGCAACTTGACGTAACAATCGAGCAAAGATGGAGTGAAAAGTTCCAGCCCAAACTCTTGATGACTTATCCTCACCGACGATAGCAGAAATACGCTCTTTCATTTCCGTAGCAGCCTTGTTGGTAAAGGTAAGAGCGAGTATAGAACGTGGAGGCACACCTTGATAAATGAGATGTGCAACGCGATAAGCTAACACGCGAGTTTTCCCACTACCGGCACCAGCAATAATAAGTACAGGACCTTCTGTAGTTTCAACTGCAGTTTTTTGAGCAGGATTCAGTAACTCTAAATACTTAGAATCATTATTTGTGTCAGCTTCGTTAAACAACATCATGAAGTACTCGAGGTTGTATCATTAGATGAAGAAGTTGAAGAACTTTTGTTCTGTACATAGTCTGTTAGATAAAAGCCACTTCCATTAAATACAAGACCAGAACCGCTGGAAATTTTACGTTGAACATTACCATGTCCTTTTTGTTCTTGAGTACAAATTGCTTCTGGACATAGAGAAATTGGGTCAGATTTAATTGATTGGAAATGCTCAAAAGTGATTCCACACGTTGTACAAACGTAATCGTAAGTAGGCATAAATTGACTCTATGTTTCTATTGAATTATTCAAAAATGTAGGTAATCCAATACGAAATTATAGTAGAATTATTTTTACCAATTTTCCTAAATTTGTTACAACTTTTCGATGTAGTAAAAGAGACAATTGAAATATCATTTCATTAATCATTTAAAGATTAATTCTAAAAATTTTTAGTTGAATTATAAATTTGTATCTTTGTTTTTATGACAAACCATTTATTGAATCAGTATGCCTTCATCTTTTCTGAAATTTGCAACTAATCACACTCTTTTGACCAAAACCTTACCACGTTCAGGTTCAAGTTTTTTGGCTCTTTGTGAACTTGTTAAAAATTCCATAGAATCAGATGCTATGAATGTTTACATCGATATTGACATTGATGATGACGAACATTTAAGTATGAATGCTCGATTACGTACTATCAGTATATTAGATGATGGAGTTGGAGTGCAATTTTCAAATTTGGAACAATCACTTTTCAGAATTGCAACACAAATTCGTGGGAAAAATGGTGTCGGAAGATTTTCGTGCTTTCAAATTGGAACTGTAATTCAAGTAGAAACTTCTTCCTATGATGAAGCTTCTACTGAGTTTCTTACTTCTCGTTTTACAATGACATACGAGCAATTAGTAGAAGCTGATGTATTAGAAAATTTCTCAACTGAAGTTGTCGTTGAAAAAAGTGTGGAAGAACGAAGTTATTTCCAAATCACTATTTCAAAACCATGGAAATATGAAGAATTAACAAAAGCCGATAAACGAAAAATTACAGAAGATTTTTTACCGAATCTTTTAGGCGTTTCATTACTTCAATTTTTTCCAGAAACTATTTTAGAAAAAAAAGTTCTCTTTCATATAAATGACACCCCTTTAACGCCTGACGGTTTTACAGATGAAACCGAAGAGTCTTTTTCACACTTATATATAGATGCAAAAGGAATAGAACAACCAGTTCGATTTGTTGTGAAAACCGTTGAAAATGATAAAATTAATAATTATATACAGTTAAAGAATTCAAAAAACAATCAAGACAAAACAGTTCACTCGTATGCGTATGACTATGGATTTAATGATGGTCTTGCTAGAGTGATGACTGTCGAGTCACCATTTATTGACGAAGAAATATTAGACTCTTCTATTCTTAAGTCCAGAGAGAAAAATTCTTATATCGAACATTTCTCACATTTTGTCGATATGCAAGTTCGTGACTATCTTACAGAGAAAGAAAACGATTATGATGGATTTGTTTCAAAACTTCGTGGGCAGAATTTTTATCCATACAGGATTGTCGTTGATGAGCAATTGATTGAAAAGTTAACCTTCGACAGATTAATGTTCTATGCACATACTCATAATGATGTCTTGTCGTTACCAGCGAAACATATCCGAGCTATTTTTACAATGTTTCAGTCTGCTATCTATACAAATACATTAATGGATATTCTGCATGAATATGTTGATATAGATGATCCTTCCGTACAAGAATTTCTACAACTACTTGTTGAGAAGTCAATTCTCCATAGAATTCAAAAGATTGCTACGTTACTTCAACAACAACGACAACTCCATAGTTTTGCAATATTACTTCGAGGAGAAAAAAAACCGACAGAAACGTCAGTTGTCGAGTATACTCAAAGCTTGATATGGCTTTTTTCAGAACAACAACACTCTTTTGTAGATGAAATTCGATTTGAAGAAATTGAAACACATAAAAAAATAGGTACTTTGATACTTACTACTCTTCAGAATGCTATTTCACAACAGCAGTCTGTTCATTTATATCATTCTGACACAGTACTAACTGCAAAAGAACTTGAACAATACAAAGAAAGTACTTCATCAAGTCAAATATTGCACATAGCAGGAGGAATCTCCTACGAAGTAGAAAGAAATGGAATAAAAGATAGTTTCTATTTACAACCATTTGAGTCAATGTCAAATATTCGATGCTTAACCTGGGATGATTTGATATCAAAAGGTTATTCCTTACTTAATGAATATAAAGAATATTATCTAGAGCATAACGAACATCTCCATCAATCCTTACAGTCTTTTATTCCAAAGGTTGGAACTGTACATTTGAAAATGAAAAAAACAAAACAATTATAAACTTATCATCTAGGTGAAATTATGCCATTAACATTTAAAGAAGACATTGCTTTACAAGCTGCTTTCATGGAAATAAAACGCGAAAGAAGACTTGCTCTTCAGAATATGTTTGACGGGACGCAACTAATCCCTAAAAGTAGGGTTGAGGATGCAAAAACTCTTTTACAAGAGGCAAAAGCGATAAAAAAATCTATTGGAGCAATTCCTGGTGTTTCAGTTCCTAAATTAGGAGTTCCATCGCTCAATATCAATTTGTTTAAAGATATTGATTTACGGTCTTTAGTGAATTTTAGAATTCCAACACTCAGTTTGCCGGATTTAAATTTAACATGGATTCCTGATATTAAATTGGGACTAATAATGAATTTTAATTTGCCGTCAATCCGATTAAATTTAAAAGGGATTCTAAAGTATAAAGATTTACTTCCAGATATATCATTACGTGCTTTAGTATATTCAATAGTAATAAAGTTCCCAGAAATATCAATTCCTTCTTTATTGTTTGATTTGAGTAAAATTCTCAATATTGATTTTGATATTCTTTTTCCAAATTTAAAGGTTAAATTTCCAGATTTTTTTACCTTTGATTTCAATATCGAAATTCCTCATTTGTCGTTACCGGACATAAATTTTCCTGATTTGCCGCCAATTGATTTACCGTCAATTGATCTTAGTCAACTTGATTTGAGTGCATTTAGAATTCCAAATCTTTTATCTATTCCCGGTATTGATAAAATCTTTCGATTAATTTTTGAATTGTTTGATAGTTTTGATATCATGGATATCATTGAAGAATTGGGGTTAGATTTTTTAGAAGATTTTATCAGTGGAGCGATACCTTTTGTGTCTCAAGTTAAAAAGGGAGCTAAAGTCGTACAATTATGGGGTACCGTTGCATCAGATTGGCATAAAGCAAGAAAAACAGTTAAACAAAGAACATTCCTTGTTCCAGGAAATGCACAAGATGCATGCGATGCCGTTAAAGTTCTACTCATTCGATCTCGAAACGAGCATGCAATTTTAGCATCTATTGAAACAACACAACTGGGTGTTTCTACTGCAGGTTTATTTGCTGACTTCGGTGGTGTAACTGGACCAGCAATTTCAGCCGCTGCTGCAATAGCAAAGACATGTCAAAAAATTGTCATTATGGGTGCTCGATATAAGGAAATGAAAAAAGTAAACCAATTATTAGCAAGCTCTCCTGCTGAAAAATTATCCTCGAATCTTTTTGAAATCTCTCCTTTGTTAGGTTGTTATTATCTTGCAAATAGTACGACATCCACTATTCTAAATTTTTTAAGTTCAAATATCATTGAAGATAGATGGATGTCAGAATACGAAATGAATAAAAAGAGGTATTTGGATCCATTGATAAAAGAATGTCAACGATTTATTAGTGAATCTCGATATGTCTTATTCCCATTGAAACAAAATATTGGCATGTTTGTGAAAAAAGGGACATTTGATATGTTGAAGGAATCAGCAGCACTTTATGTTAAGAAAAAACTGGGGTTCTCTCCTCAAAGTGCGAAGGTTGCTACCCACAAATATATAGGCAAATAAGACCATTGTTGTAACGTCGATACTCCTATAGTCTACAAGCCATTTTTCAGGAGAATTCGATGAAAACATTCCAATTGGCAACACTGTTCGTTATAACAGTTCTTTTTGCATCTTGTGCTAGTACAGATGGAGTAAAAACTAATGCTTGGGGTTACAATAATAATCCCAACCGTCAACAAAGCCAAGAAGTTGAAGAATCAGAAATTCAAAATACTCAACGTATCAACAATGATATGTGGCAAAACCCAATGGTGGTAAGTGGGTTTGATGATTTTTATTATTCTTCAATGATGTTCAATGCTCCACCACGATTTGTTCCTGTGATGGTACCATGGTGGGAATCAAGTCGGTATTGGCATTATAATTCCGGACGTCATTTTATGTTTCAATGTGACCCAATGCTCGTGTATTGGGATTGGTATTCGCCATATTTTGTAACCAATCCTTTTTGGGGGGGTGCATTTGTCCCAACTCGCTATGCTTGGGGAGGTTTTACAACGTATAACCCTCCTGTTACGAGAACTATTGTTGAACCAACTCGAACACAACAAGTTAGGGATTTCGGACCAAATAGAGGTACTACTTCCAATCCGAATACAACTCGACAAGCTCCACCAACAAATGATGGATGGAATAATCGTTCGCAAAACTATAGTCCTTCACGCACAACGACTTCATCGCCTACTCGTACGAATGAACGGACAAATACAGATGGGTGGAATACACGTACTTCGACACCGACAATCACTCCAACATCTCCAACGAGAACGAATCCTACTACATCCCCGACGAGAACTCAAACGACATCTCCGACGAGAACTCAAACAACATCTCCGACGAGAACTTTTACTCGTGAAAGCTCGAAACCTGCACCTTCAAGGAGTACAACTAGTTCTCCATCAAGAGCAACATCATCTCCATCGAGATCCACACCTTCTCCAAAATCAACACCTTCAACAAGTACAAAAAGGACAGGAAGATAATATGAAACAATTTCTTTTATTCGCAATAGTGTTTGTTTTTTCATTTACATTCTCAAAAGCGCAATATGTTGAAGATGCACTTCGTTATGTGAATTCCAATACATTTCCCAATCAACGAGCTGCTGGTTTAGGAATTTCTTATATTGGTATTTCCGATGATTTTGCTTCGTTGTTTATTAACCCAGCTGGATTGTCTTTGGTAGCAAATGATGAATTCTCTATGGGTCTAAATCTATCTCGAAATACTGCTTCAACAAATTTTAATAGCAATTCTTTAACAGAATCCTCTTCGTACTTTCAACCAACTCATCTTGGATTTGTAGCACCAATTGCTGGAACGAAATCCTCTGTTGCTATAGGATATATGCTAGAAAATACATTTAATTCCTTGTATCAATATTCGAACAACACTGATTCTGCTCGAATTGCAACCACTCCATCTATTGTTCCGCAATTAGTAGTAGGTAATCCCGAATTTGCGAATGCACTTGCTTTAGCATTTTTTGATTCTACTAATCAACGATATGGAACTCCATTGTTACGAGGAATGGTTCAACAGGGGGACATTCGTGAACGTGGTGCAATTCACTCTATTTCTGGCGGAGGTGGATGGTCTATTGCCCAAAATGTGTCGTTAGGAGTATCTATTGTTGGAAAATTTGGCTCTTATTCATTTGCAAATTCTTTTTTAGAGCGTGATATATATAATATACATACGAAGTTTGACCCTAATGTTGGCGCAACTACAACAGATATACGACAAATTGCTGTACAACAGAATATTGATCAATCAATATTAGGTATCGGAGCAGTATTGGGGTTACAATCGCGTTATGGTGAGAATGTACGATTCAACCTTACTGTAAAAACACCAACGTACTATACTGTTGAAGAAGATTGGTCACAAGAATTTACATCAGAATTTGATAACGATGATAAATTCAAGAGAAATTCATTAGGTAAAAATTCTTATAATATAACAACTCCATTTGTATTTGGTGCAGGAATTTCAGTTCATGTAGTGGGAATCACTTTTACAGCAGGTGGTGAATATGTAGATGTAACGCAATTAGAATTTGGAGATGCTGCAACTGATGGTTTAGATCAGTTTTTAGGAAGTAAATCATCATTTTCTCGATACATTGAAGCAAAAAATTTAGAAATTCGTAGACAATTGGTCAATCAAACTACTTGGGGGTTTGGAGCTGAATATGTAGTACCTGCTTCTCCTTTTGTTGTTCGTGCATCAATGCAATCGACAAGTTCTCCTTATACATTAGATGTTCCTGGTGCGGCAATGTCTGTATTTGCACTTGGTGGTGCTTTAGAAATTGCTCCAAATGTTCGTTTAGAAGGAGCCGTTCGTTTCTTGTCCTTCTCAGAACGAAGATCGTTTTTTGACACTTTTTCCTATACTCTTAACAACTCTCCAAAACAAATAACACTTGGCTTGTCATATAGAAATTAGAAATTATAGTGTAAATATTTGGTAGATTCAAAAAATACCCTTATATTTGTAGTCTTATTTTAATATACTCTATTAGCGAAAACAACAATGGCTCATCATAAGTCAGCACTAAAAAGAATTCGTCAAACGAAAAAATTACGTAGCTACAATCGTTTTTACAAAAAATTGATTCGTGAAGCAGTGAAAGCTGTTCGCACGTCTGTTGAATTGACTGATGCTCAAGGTAAGTTAACCAAAGCAATGAGCATTTTAGATAGAGCTGCTGCGAAAAGAATTATGCATAAAAATACTTCTTCGAACCGCAAATCTTCTCTATCACGCTATGTGAATAGACTTAAAGGTCCAAAAGCAGCGTAATTTCAGAAAAATTTCGTTGCACTTGTAGCTCAACTGGATAGAGCACTTGACTACGGATCAAGAGGTTTGGGGTTCGAATCCCTACAAGTGCACTTTAAAATTTAAAAGCCATTCATTAGAATGGCTTTTTTTATATCACTTCCAATTGAAATCATGTTATATTTACGCTTTGGTTTTGTTGTTGCGATTCTTTCCCTAATGTTATCTTGCTCAGAGTCAACAAATCAACCAAATTCTAACAATTCTGACACTAAAAACAAGTATCCATTTGGTATACCTCCTTCTGGTGATAACAATTATGGCCTTCGAATAGTAGAACTTATTCCAAATCCATCAGGTTTTGATGATTATAGAGAACGGTTTACTATCAAAAATTTTTTTAAAGAAACAGTTTCGCTAAAGAATTACACAGTGGTTGATTTACCAGATTCTGAATGGGAGTTACAAAGTGAATCTGGAATTGACTCACTTAAAGGTGGAGATTCACTTCTCTTTATCAGTAAATACCCTGCAAGATTTGCAAATAACGCTGCTACAATTGAGTTGCGTTCACCTTCTGGTCTAATTATTCAAGTGTTTACATATACTAATGCAATTGATGGAGATGTATTTAGACCGCAGTAAGTAATGCAATAACCTTTTTGTTGAATTCTATATTGAATTTTATAAACCTTTTATCATCATTTTCATTGATTCGAATTCTTCATATCCATATTTCTTATATAATTGATAAGCAGGAGTTTCACTTCCAGTAAACAAGATTTGGGTATGAATTCCATTGGTGGATAATTCTGCATCTAATCGTTCGAATAACAATTTGCCTATTCCTTTATTCTGAAATGAATATTTCACGAACATATCTTTTAGAAAAAAGTAGTCGCCAGTAAAATAGGGTTCTACATTCCCTACACAACCGCCAATAACTTCAGAATCTATCACAACCTTAAATCCATAAAATTTTGGTGATTTGAAATAACAATGTAGTTTTTCAAATGCAATTTCTTGTGTCCATTGGTCATTCCAAGGTTCATTGTTATATGCATCTACTAAAGCCTTTGCACATTCACGCAAATCACCTTCATTTTCTATTGTAACAATTACAATTTTTTCATTCATCTTCAATGGATTCTCATAGTTTTTATAATTTTTTATAAATCAACGGTTTACTAATAATTGTGTTGTTTGAATAGGAAAGAAAAAAAATTTTTTTGAAAGTACTGAATATGTCCTTATATCGGACTATTTGAGTCCGATTTTTGGGAGATATTTTTGCTTTTTTTTGTTGGATTTGACTTTTAAATTTACTACTTTTGAGTGAAATAAATGATAAACAATCATTCAATTTGTTGTATTTTTTAGAAAGGTTCAATAATGGATAGCGTTGAAATATTGGCAAGAATTCAATTTGCCGTTACCATTAGTTTTCATTACATCTACCCACCACTTAGTATTGGTTTGGGTGTATTGATAGTAATAATGGAGGGAATGTTTTTAAAAACGAAAAATCCACTCTATGAGCAAATGACAAAATTCTGGATTCGGATTTTTGCTCTTACTTTTGCAATTGGAGTTGCAACCGGAATTGTAATGGAGTTTGAGTTTGGCACCAATTGGGCTACATACTCACGGTATGTTGGGGATATATTTGGTTCAGCTCTTGCGGCAGAAGGGATTTTTGCTTTCTTTTTAGAATCGGGATTTTTAGGGTTACTCCTTTTCGGTTGGAATAGAATTAGTCCGGCGATGCACTTTTTTTCAGCAATTATGGTGTCACTCGGTTCAATGTTTAGTGCAGTTTGGATAGTTGTTGCTGGTTCATGGATGCAAACTCCAGCTGGTTACCATATTGTGGGCACTGGAATGACTGCTCGTGCAGAAATTACTGACTTTTGGGCAATGGTGTTCAATCCATCATCTATGGAACGATTGGCTCATGTGTTGGGTGGAGCATGGATTGCAGGAGCATTCTTAGTATTAAGCGTAAGTGCATTTTACATAATCAAAAAGAAAAATACAGAGTTTGCTCAATCTTCTTTTAAAATTGCATTAGGATTAGCAGCATTTGGATGTGTATTTCAATTTGTCACCGGACACATTTCTGCTGAAGGGGTCGCAAAAAATCAACCAGCAAAAATGGCTGCCTATGAAGGTCATTTTGACTCTAATAAACCTGCTGATCAATATTTGATTGGTTGGGTGAATGAAAAAACTGGTGTTACTTCAGGTATTTCTATTCCAGGGTTTGCTTCATTTCTGGTTCATGGTGATGCGTCAAAACCGCTCACTGGGTTGAATAGTTTTCCACCACAAGATAGACCAATGGTCAATCCTGTGTTTCAAATGTATCATTGGATGATTGCAATAGGTATATTTTTAACCTTGATGGTCATAGTTGCAGTCGTTCAAATGTGGAGAAAAAAACTTTTTGAAACTCGTTGGTTGATGATGCTGTTTGTACCGTCGGTGATATTGCCACAACTTGCTAATCAATTTGGTTGGTTTGCTGCAGAAATGGGACGTCAACCTTGGATTGTCTATGGATTGCTCCGTACTTCTGATGCATTATCGAAAGTTGTTACAGCTAATCAAATTTGGTTTTCATTGATACTCTTTACAGCAATTTATATGCTTCTATTTTTGTTGTTTGTGTATTTGATGCATAAAAAGATAACAACAGGACCTATAAGTGAGGATACTTCTACGTATTCAGAAAATAAAATGGTTTTACCCACAATTTCGAAAACTGAACCATCAGTGAAAGGAGTGAATTAATATGGATTTACATATTCTTTGGTTTATCTTGGTAGCGGTATTGCTTGCTGGATATGCTGTACTTGATGGATTTGATTTGGGTGTGGGAATACTTCATTTGTTTACAAAAGAAGATCTTGACAGAAGAATTATGCTCAATTCTATTGGTCCAGTTTGGGATGGGAATGAAGTTTGGTTAGTAACTGGCGGTGGTGCTTTATTTGCAGCGTTCCCCGATGTGTATGCAACGGTATTTAGTGGGTTTTATACTGCATTTTATTTGCTTTTGGCAATGTTGATTTTTAGAGCGGTTTCCATTGAGTTTCGCTCTAAAGAACCAATGAAATGGTGGCGTCAAGCATGGGATGTGGCATTTTCAATTTCATCATTACTGATTGCTTTACTTATGGGAGTTGCTTTGGGAAATATTATAATAGGAGTTCCAATTGCTGCTGATAAAGAGTTTGCTGGGTCATTTTTGGAAATGTTAAATCCATTCTCACTACTACTTGGTATTTGTACCGTTGCACTTTTTGCAATGCATGGATCAATCTATGCAGTAATGAAAACTGAAGGTGAATTACACGAACGTATTAAAAAGTGGGTCAAAAAGACTATTATCTTTTTTATCCTTTGTTATGGTGGTGTAACGATGACAACACTCATTTTCATACCACATATGATAGCACCATTTAAAGCATATCCAATGTTATTTGCAATTCCTGTCATTACCTTACTTGCTATTGCAAATATTCCTCGTGCTATATCGAAACAACAATACTTTTTAGCCTTTATTTCCTCATCTGGTGCTATTGTAATGTTTTTGGCGTTGACTGCAATTGGTTTGTTTCCTAATTTGGTCTTAGCTTCCAATAATGCTGCACATAGTTTGACTATATATAATGCTTCTGCATCTCAAAAAACATTAGAATATATGACAATTATTGCTGTTTTTGGAGTACCTGTTGTTTTAGCCTATACATTTGGAATCTATTGGGTTTTCAAAGGTAAAGTCAAATTAGATTCGATGAGTTATTAGACGATTTTGGTCAAAAAAAGAAAGTCTTGTTGCGAAACAAGACTTTTTTTTTGTCAACTATTTGTTTTGAAAGAAATATTTCGTAACTTTACCTTAAATAAATCTTAATTTTCAAATCTATTCTACTTTATGCGTCAATTTTTCGTACTAATTTTCTGTTCTCTCTTCTTAACATTTTCATGTTCACCAACTAACAATTCTAACGATCCAAATGATGTAGTCATTGGCACTATGACCGCAAAAGTAAATGGGAAAGCTTGGTCAGTTCCTAGTGCAATTTTGGTGTCTCCCCTAACTGCAGTTCGTTATGAAGGAAGAACTTCCATTACAGGGTATGCTATAAATAATACTTCCATAATGCTATTGATAGATAGTGCTAAAGTGGGCACTTTCTTATTACCACAAATTCCAACAGCTGTTACATCAGGACAGTTTATCATACCAACGGATACTGTATATTCTTCGACAATTGCTGGATTATGGGGCTCACCTGGAACGATTACCATTTCCGAAATTACATCTATCAATATTAAAGGGACTTTTTCCTTTAAAGCTTTTTTAACCAGTAATCCACTTTCTCGTGATTCTGTGATGATAACAGAAGGTGTTTTTAACGCTCGTTTTATTAATTAATATATAGGTTTAGTATGAAGGGATTTGTTAGTGTACTTGTTCTTGTCGGTATTATTACATTTTCTTCTTGCTCCAAAAAGGACAAAGCTGAAGAACCAGTGAAAGAAGCTCCTAAAGAAGAAATGGTGAAGTTTACAGCAGATACCAACGGAACTTCTGACTCAAAATCACCAACTGTTACAATGGAATCGAATACAGCCACTATGATGTATTACAAGCATCCGAGTGAAACTTCTACAAGCTGGTTGATCTATTTGGGAATAGATGGGAATAATTATATCTCAATGTCAATTGGTTCTTTGGACAAAAAAACTATTCAATTGCAAGATGGCAATGCTTCTAATGAATCCGCAATTGTCAAATTGAATAATGTAGCATACACGACGTATGGAAAAGGTGCTAGTACAGGAAAATCACCTGGAACAATTACTATTGAAAGTGCGACAGATTCTGTTGTAACTGGTTCGTTTGACTTTACTGCAAATGCACATTCACCTGAGTGGGCTGTTTTAGCATCGTACAAATTAAAAGGTTCATTTGTTGTAAAACGTGAAAATTGGGATGTTATCGCCAAGTAAAATCCCAATATGTACACTATAGAAATTATAGTAATTACATAGATGGAGTCGGTAATGAGAAGTTTGTTGACTGTGATGGTGCTTGCAGGAATGGTGCTTGCAAGTTGTGGAAAAAAGGATTCTGCAGGGCAAACTGCAGATACCAATAAGGATATGGATAAACCCAAATCAAAGCTGTTGGTCGTCTTTGATGGGGTTACTTCCATAGATAATGACCCCAAATCAGTGTTTGCAACTAAAACTGATTCGGTCATAATCATAGAGGGCTCAAATAAATCGTACGAACGATTTTTATTGGAACTCGGATCGACCGAAATTGGTGAACATACTGTTACCAATGTTTCGAATGCGACCTCTCGGTGGAGTGGTTTGCTACAAATGAATGGTATATTGTTTACAACGTATACTGATAGTGCTGGTGGTGGAAATGCAAAAGGTGCTGACAATCGTGGCACCATCACCATTTCAAAATCTACACCAACCTATATCGAAGGTCGCTACTCGATAATGGTTGTAAAACAATCAGAAGGAAAACGTTCCTTACCTCGCCCACTCGAAGGGTCGTTCCTTGCATACTATAAATAGTTTTTTTGTCTGAATCAGGATTTACAGGATTAAATAGATTAGCAGGATTTCTTTTGTATCCTGTCAATCCTCAAATTTTGCAAATCCTGATTCAGACATTTTCTTATCCTGAAAATTAGGATATTTGAAATTTTATTCGCAATTTGGGAAACAAGTGTTCAAAGAGTTTACAATTGAACAAAAATCGAATAATTATTATACTTCATCTAAGGAGTTTCTCTATGAAAAAGTATATTTTACTGTTAGGGATATTGTTATTTTCATTTTCAAAATCTTCATCTCAAGGTCTTTCAATTGTTTGGGAAAAGAAAATTGAGAGTGATACAACAGGTATTCAATGGATGCAAGTGCCAAACTTTGCCGTAGATAAAGATGATGATTTGTTACTATTTGTTGAAAATTCTAAAATGTTGCCAGCATTTATTTGGGTTAATTCAAATGGAGAGATAATCAATTTTCAAAACTTATTCTTTACAACACCTAAATCATTTGATTACCAAACATTAGCGTTTACCTATAAAAGTGCTACAAATATTTCATTTTCAAAGACAGGTACTTTTGCATTTGTTACATTATTTTCTGATCCAATTAATAACCCACTTTTACAAGAATTGTATGTATTTGAGGTTCCAAAGATAGGCGTTATTGGAAGTTACTTTCAAGAAGGAACTGAAGACGATTTTATTTCTAATCCAACGTTGTCATTATCAACTGGTAAAGCATATACATTATTGTTTTTTCCTAGAGGTAGTATTCAAAATAAGCACCATTCAGGAAGAACACTCTGGAGATTTAGATTTCCAGTAGATTCTATACTTTTAGAACATGCTGCATTGCATCCTTTGAAAGACAATAAAGAAAATTCTATTGTATTACTTTCTGGAAAAGATAATTTTTCGTATTACAGTTTGTCAAAGGATACAATCTATAGCTTTCAAATTAGAAAATTTGGAGTTGTGGATTCTCGAGATTCTTTGTACTTGAAAGATGTATTTACTTTTACTCAATATGATTTTGGTTTGACGAATCATTATTTGATTCCAAAAAACATTTTTGTGAAAAATGATAATTATATTGTTGTTGGGAATCTACAAATGGTAAATGACACAACACCGTATTTTGATAATGGAAAACAATTTATTGCTACTATTACTAAACAAGGTGAAGTAGTTTCCTTTAAGCAATTGGAATCACCATTTTTTGTGAATGAAGCTTGTCTTTCCAAAGATAGTACTAAGATTGCTATGTTAGGGTTTGAATATGTTAAGTCGAATCTAAAAAACCGCAAATTAGGTGTAGTTGAGTACGATTTGGAAACAGAAAATGTTCGGAAAGTAATTTATGCTGATTCAAAAGGTGTTTTGTTTACAAGTAGTATTCGAGCTTACAGTAATGGCGATTATGCAGTTACAACATCTGCAAATGGTGATTCAGTCATCAAAAATGGATTAACTCCTTTTTTCTATGTGCATAGAATTACAAATTCAACTACTTCAGTTGATGAAACTAAACCTGAATATAAAACAACGGTACGTTTGGAACCTAATCCGACAAGCGAATATGCGACTGTTCGATTTCTGGCTACAGACGAAATGTCACAAGTAAACTTAGTGGACTCAAAAGGTGCTTTGGTTCGCAACATCTACGCAAAAGATGTAGGTGGGTCTTTCGAATCCTCTGTCACCTTCAGAGTATCGGATTTGGCGAATGGAATGTACTATGTGGTAGTACGTAAAAGTACCAAAACACTCGAAACCGTTCCGCTTTTGATACAGAGGTAATTATTCTGAATCAGGATTTACAGGATTAATAGATTAGCAGGATTTCTTTTGTATCCTGTCAATCCTCTAATCTCGCAAATCCTGATTCAGATATTTTCTGACATGAATAGTAACGTACAATGGAATTAGATGAAATAACATATAAAATTAATGGTTGTGCAATGAGAGTTCATAACAAGTTAGGAAATGGATTCCAAGAAGTTATATATCAAAGATGTTTAGCAATTGAGTTACAAAAAGTACGGTTAAATTTTGCGAGAGAATTGGATCAAATTATCTATTATGATGGAATTGAAGTAGGAACTCGAAGAGCTGATTTTGTTGTGGAAGATAAAATCATAGTCGAATTAAAAGCTATTATTTCATTGGAGGCAGTTCATCTTGCACAAGCAAAAAACTATGTTTTAGCCTATGATTTTCCAATTGGACTATTGATTAATTTTGGTTCAGTTAGTTTAGAATTTAAAAAAATCTTTAATCCCAAATATAGTAGTACTGTGTAAGTATCTATTCTTAATCAGTATTTTCTTTTGTCTGAATCAGGATTTACAGGATTAATAGATTAGCAGGATTTCTTTCTTATCCTGTCAATCCTAAAATCTTGCAAATCCTGATTCAGATATTTCTTTCTTATCCTGTCAATCCTCTAATCTCGCAAATCCTGATTCAGATATTCTTTCATAAAAACTATTTTGAAATGGTATCGTCTACAAAACAATGGATATTACTTCAAAAAAGTTGTTTCGACAGCAGTGGTTGGAGAGTAGTGGATTTACACTATTCGTTGCAGTATCAATCATTGTTATTATTCTCAATCCTGCCTTTCATTGGATAATAGGATTTGTTCCTAATATTCCGGAAGATAATCTCTTTCCACGATTATTATCGAGTGCTATATCTATAGTACTATTGCTCATTTTGTGGCTTCGACCTTCTTTACGAAAGTATACTGATTTATTTATGATATTTACTGCCATGGTTGCGATGACATCCATCACCTATATCGTTGCAGAAGCTCAAAATCATTATCTCTTCGTAACAATTGATTTGATAGCTATTTTTGGAGCATCGTTAGCTTTTTTACGAGCAGTTCATGCTAAAATAGCGATGTTTCTCAATTTTGTGCTTCATATTGGATTTACAGTTCTACTTAATAACCAGCCATTGACAACTGAATTGTTTATGCCACTTTTGACAATTGCCTCAGCAAGTTTGATTGGTGCTGTGTTTTCTGTTATAGTGAATAACAACAGAGAATCGTTACTGCAATTACAAGAGCAATTGCTCGAAAAAGCAGGAGAATTAACAGAAGCGAATGAATCATTGCAAGATTCATTAGAAGAAGTGAAGTTACTCAATTCCACTCTCACTGAACGTAATGATGAACTTCAGATGCTCAATATGGAAAAGAATGAGTTTTTGGGAATCGTTGCACATGATTTGAAAAGCCCACTTTCTGGTATCAAAGGGTTGTCAGAGCTGTTAACTACACCTCAAGAAATGGATACAGAAACAATCACAAACATGGCATCAACAATCTACACAACCAGTGATAGAATGTTTTCCATTATTACGAATCTATTAGATATCAATGCGATAGAAACAGGTGCCATTCGATTTGAAAAGCAATGGATGAATCCAATGGAATGTATCGAAAGGGTTTGTGCAGAACAAGAAACTTATGCAAGTTCAAAAACAATGAAACTCACCGTTACCTCAGACGGAAAAGAAACTCCTATATATTCAGACCCGAATGCGTTGAATGAGATAATCGACAATCTTGTTTCAAATGCTGTGAAATACTCCTATCCGAATTCTGAAATTACTATAGCATTATCTTATAAAGAAACGAATTGTTCTATCGCAGTTACTGATCAAGGACAAGGAATTTCAGAAGAAGATCAAAAGCAATTGTACAAAAAATTCGCGAAACTTTCTGCTCGCCCAACAGGGTCTGAACATTCAACAGGTTTAGGACTATCCATTGTGAAAAAAATGATAGAACTTTTGGGTGGAACAATATCATGCACCTCAACTGTCGGAGTAGGCTCGACATTCACAATACAATTACCTACTTCTACTAATTTAGAATAGAATCTACTGACCACAAAAAAGACGTTCATACGTAGACTTTTTCAAAGATACAAAAAAAAAGCCTATCATTTGATAGGCTTTTTTTATTTTACATTGCATTAGGCATTTTGTAATTTCTTGTCAATTTCAGAAGCAGGTAAATCAACAGGTACTTTACGAACTTTTTCTAAATACCAAACGACTGTAGCAGACGCAATATAAATAGAAGAGTACGTACCAATAAGAATACCAACTAACATCGTAAATGCAAACCCTTGCAGTACTTCACCTCCAAGAAGAGTCATAATTGTTAACACAATTACAACCGTTAATACGGTGTTTATCGTACGTGAAAGAGTTTCATTAATTGATAAGTTAATCAATGGAACTAACTTCATACCTTTGTGCAATTCTTTATTCTCACGAATACGGTCAAATACAATCACCGTATCGTTAATAGAATACCCTAATACGGTCAGAATTGCAGCGAGCGATGCTTGATTGATTTCCAAATTGATAATACCAAGTTTTTGCACAATAACAATAGCAATAATCGCAAAGACAACATCATGAACAAGTGCTACGATTGCTCCAACTCCATAAACAAACTCAAAACGGAAAGCAATGTAGAGCATGATTGAAATCACTGCTAATACTACCGCAATTGCCGCTTGAATACGAAGTTCGTCACCTACTTTAGGACCAATTCTGTCAAGTTTCAAGATAGTTACCGTAGAAGTAGGATATGCTTTTTTCAAAGCTTCTGTTACTTTAGAGGAAACAGCTTTGTCTCCACCATCATTTAAACGAATCAAAAATTCGTCACTAGTTCCATACGACTTAATTTCTGAACCAACAAACCCTGCTTTATCGATAGTAGAACGCACAGACTCAATAGATTGAACAGGAGAAAAGCGAATTGCCATTTCTGTTCCACCAATAAAGTCAATACCAAATTTAGGACCAATAACAATAATTGCTATGATACCAAAAACGAAAATAAATGCAGAAGCAAAAAAGAAGGCTTTTCGTTTAGAAAGAAAATCTATTTTTGTACCATGAAAAAATTCCATTTACGTAATCTCCTTTCAATTAGATGTAATGTGTTTAACTTGACCAAAACTAAATCTTGTTGAAGTAGAATCTCCAATAGTAAGATTGATCAAAGCACGGGAAACTGTTAATGCTGTAAAGAGAGTGGTAACGATACCAATCATCAAGGTTACGGCAAACCCTTGGATTGGACCAGAACCAAAGAAGTAAAGAATCATACCAGTCATAAAGGTAGTAATATTCGAGTCCAAAATCGCAGAAAGAGCTTTAGAAAACCCTTCGTCGATTGCAGCTCTCATAGACCGACCTCTGTATAGCTCCTCACGAATACGCTCAAATACAAGGATATTCGCATCTACTGCCATACCAATGGTAAGAATAATACCAGCGATACCTGGTAGAGAGAGCGTACCTTGGAACGCAGAAAGTGCAGAGATAATTAGTAATACGTTGATTGCAACAGCCAAATCTGCAATAGCACCAGAATGAGCATAGTATACAATCATAAACAAAATAACTAATGTAATAGCTATGATAAAGGAAGTTACTCCAGAACGAATTGAATCTTCACCTAATGAAGGCCCTACAACACGTTCTTCGATAATCTGAACAGGAGCTTTTAAAGAACCTGCTTTTAAAACGATTTCTAAAAGTCTTGCTTCATTGATATCAGCCATACCAGTAATTTGGGAAGAACCACCAGTAATTTTGTTTTGAACAGTTGGAGCAGAATAAACACGTTCATCAAGAACGATACCAATACGTTTTTTGATGTTTGCACCAGTAATTCTAGCCCAACGTTCACGTCCATCATCGTTCATTTCCATCATTACGATAGGTTGGTTTGATGTTGGATCGAACGTTGCACGAGCATCAGAAACTGCTTCACCGGTAAGTTCTGCTTCACGTTTAACACCGAAAAGTTCAAAGATTTTTACACCTTCACGTTTTTCGATACGAGCATCTGATTTCGCACCAATAGCAACGGACAAATCAGCTGGCATTAAACGCTTCACATCTGAACGAGCAAGAATACGTTCAATCTTGTCAATTGATTCTTCTGGAATTTGGAAGAAATATTCACCTTCTGGGAATTGATCTTTCACATATCCAATAGGAACATATTGCTCTTTATTGATAAAGTATGATAAGAATAAAGTCGTGAACGGATGATCTTTTTGATATCGTTTCCCTTTTTCTTCATCACTCAAACCTGCATAAGGATCAGATGTATCTGATGCTACAGAGGCTGTTTTTGCTGAAGTATCAGATTTTTTTGTAGAATCTGTTTTGGTAGAATCTTTCGATGCAATGGCAGAAAAATCAGTTTTAGCTGGTTTTTCTTTAGAAACAGCGGTAGAATCAGCTTTCGCTACACCAGAGGTATCCTTTTTCATCGCATCAGTAATCTGAGCAGATAAATCTTTCTTTTCAATAGTATCACGCTTTGAAAGATAGGCATCTATTCTATAAAATGCTTTTACTAATTCTTGAGTATTACGGATTAGTTTGAATTCTAAACGTGCAGTCGTTTGAAGAAGTTGACGCATTTCCGATTCGTCCGTAACACCCGGTAATTCCAAAACAATACGACGAGTTCCTTGTTTATTCAAGGTAGGTTCGGTAACACCGTATTTGTCAATACGTTGGCGAATAACTTCCTGAGCTTGGTTAATAGCTTCTTCAGAATTTGCCTTTAACTTCTCAATAATTTTTTCTTCGGTCAAATCTTTGACATCACCGACAGTAAAATACGAAATTAACGTTTTTCCTTTTGGACGAGCATATTTAGTAAAGTTTGCTAAAAAGATTTCTAAAACTTCCGTATCAGAAACTTTCGCTTGGGCTTTGGTTGAGTCAATGACTTGCATGAAGACATCATCAACTGCATCACGCATTGCAGATTCTTCAATAAGTTTTGCAATGTCAAGCTCTAATGTGACATACATACCGCCCCGTAAATCAAGACCTAATTTGATTCTATTGTTTTTTGCACTACGATAAGCCTCGCCGTATTCTTTGTTGAATACTGCCATAACAGAATCATAAGCAAATAATGCTTGGATAGAATCTTTCGCAGAACGTTTTGCTTGTTCAGCAGCTGCAATATATTCTTTTTCAATACCTTCTAATTGCGATGCACGGAATGTTGGCCAAAGCACAATTCCTGCCACAATTATAGGTACTAAAATAAGAAGTATTGCCGATACATTCTTTTTCAATGGTAATCCTCCGATAAAGTATCAGTGTATATATATATATTTTAATTTTCGCAAAAGAACTGCAATATAATAATAGTTCTGTACGTAACAATGGAAATGAAAGGATTTGGGGTGTTTCTACGAATATTTTTTCGATGACATTACCCATATTCCGAATAATGTAGCAATTACTACAACTGCCTTTCATTTTTCGAGTTTTTTTGTAAATTTACTTCCCTATGATTAAAATTCAACCAATTCCTGCAGCAATACTCAAACAAATTCCTCAATTGCTGAAAAAGAAGTACCGTGATGAAGAACGATTGTTTTTAATTGAAGGAGTAAAATGTATTGAAGAAACGTTAAAACATTCTTCTCATATTGAATATGTAGTCATTGAAGAAAATTCCTTTGCACACGTTGAAGATATTATTGACATTTGCAAAGAAAAAAAAATTCAATTGTATTATAGTTCAAAATCTTCATTTGCAAGCTTTACCGATACAGTTACTCCTCAGCCCATTGTCGCAGTTGCAAAAAAACCACAACAAATGCCAGATTTTTCTGGTGATTTGTTGGTGCTTGATGGTATTCAAGACCCAGGAAATATTGGAACGATTTTACGTACAGCGCAATGGTTTGGCATTAAAACTATCATATTGTCTTCTCAATGTGCAGATGTTTGGTCACCAAAAGTGGTAAGAGCAGCCACAGGTTCACTCTATGCAATTTCATTTGAAAGAACAACAAATGTCAAAGAAACCTTGCTCCCTTTACGAGATTCACACATAATTTATGCAACGTCTTTACAAGGTTCAACACAACTATCAGATTGTACTTTTGATAAACCCACTATTTTAATTTTAGGCTCTGAAGCACAAGGAGTTTCTTTAGATTTGTGTGAATTTGCCCATAAAACAGTTTTTATTCCATCTGTGGGAGATAATAAAAATACTGAGTCTTTGAATGTAGCAATTGCAACAGCACTTTGCTGTTATCAACTGTCATTATCTCGGAAATGAAATTGTCATCATCGACGATTCTAAAATATAAGCTCCACTTTCTTTTGGGTAAAGTGAGTTTCTAATTTTAGTGGTTACCTTTATACCATTACTTTCTAAAAGTCGTTGAAATAATTGAACATCGTTTTTATATTCGACAGAATATTCAATCAGTAGATCTTTTGCAATCGAAGCATCAAGGATACTTCGAGTATACAGTGTATAGACCGCTTCTTTAGCTTCCTGATCACCCAAATACACATAAAAATTGTTCCAAACATTATTACTTTTACCTGTTTTAGTAATCGTTGTATTGATAAATGGAATAGTAAAAGTTTTCTCTAAGACTTCTGATTGTTCATTAATAAGATATACAGTGCAATTAAGAATGTTGTCTTCATTCGTGAGTAGTTTGACAACAGTATCCAAATTGAAACGTAACAATTGCTCATCGGGTAAACACTTCCCTGAAAAAGAAAGTAGATTGATAGAAGTAGTAGCAACGTTTACTTCCCATTGAACGGCATTAAATTCTTTACTATCCCAAAAAAAAGTAAGTTGTGGCGTTAACAACTTTTGTGTCGAGTTAGAAATCTTTAATGGTTTACAACGCTCATTCTGATTTGTTGTAAGAGCAATAATATTAGTAGGTATAGCAGAATTTTGACTTATAAGTGGTGTAACGTTTTTCAAAATTTCACGTAATTGCGTAATCAATTTGGGTGTTATACTAACTGTTGTAGGTATATGAGCAGAAATTAATTGGTTTTCTTGGTCTTGTTGAAACGCAATAAGTCCAACAGTTTTATTCCATTCATCGTAGATTGCGAATTCACTACTTGTTGATTTTGGTGGCGAAACTAACCATGGTAGAGGAATAATTGTTGGTATAGGTAAAAGTTCTTCCGTTGAAGCACGAAGAACTTCAATACCTTGAGGGAAAAAAGTGATTGTTTCTTTAGAAGTCGTACCTTGCTCTACTATTTTTGCTGAGTATATATCATATCCACTGGAAGAACCTTTTCTATCCGAAGCAAAGTAAAGTATTTTCTCATTACTAACGAAAGGATCTGAATCATTTCCAGAAGAATTAAGTTCTATCAATGGAATTGGGTCGTTCCATTGAGTTCCATCTTTTGAAACGATAAACAAATCATATCCACCTTTTCCTCCCAAACCATTGGAAGCAAAAATCAAAGTGTCATCTGAAAGTGCAAAAGGAGTAATTTCATATAATTCTGAATTGATTTTCGAACTAAGAACAACTGGAGATTGCCATTTTCCATTATGTTTGAATGAAACAAATAGGTCTGTAGTTAGAGACTTTTCGTCACTTTTCCCAGAAAAATAAAGAACATTTCCACTTGGTGACACAGATGGCTGTGAGCAATAGGTAAACTCAGGAAACAATGGAAGCGATTCTTCGTTGTTAAAAGAACTTTGAAACAATTGCATTGTTATATAATCTTCTGTTTGAAGAGGACGAGCTATAATGGATGAAGATGTGTAAATATCCAAAAATAAATCTTGAGAAATGATAGTTTCTTTGGAATTTTCTAAAGGGAAAGTTCTTGATTTTTTCCGAACAACAGATTCTGAATGTTCAATCCAATGTAATTCGTTATTGATAATTCTAGGAGCAAAATCGTCACTGAGAGAATTAATATAGCTAATATTTGTAACCTCACCAACCGTAATTGCTTGTGAATAAAGAGTTACGTGGAATAGAATTGAGAAGAAAATTAAAGAAAAAAGTACTCTCATGAAAGAAAATCTCTACTAAATCGAAAAACAAAAATACACTTTTTTACATTAAACTGAGAATATGCCAACAGAAAAAAGAATGGAACGAATGATGGAAGTGCTATCGAAACGTCAAAATGACATTGTTGTAGTACTAGAAAATGTCCATGATCCGCATAATGTTTCTGCGGTATTAAGAACTTGTGATGCAATTGGAATCCTCGATATATATCTTGTTTATCATTCCGGACAGAAATTTCCACAATTGAATAACAAAAGTTCCGGGAGAGTGCGAAAATGGATGATAGTTCACAAATTTACATCAATTCTAGAATGTTTTAAAGAACTTAAGGAACAAGGTTTTACTATAGTTTCAACCAATGTAAGTTCGAATTCGAAAAGCCTTTATGATATTGATTTTTCGCAAAAAATAGCCTTAGTCTTTGGAAACGAGCATGTAGGGATATCAACAGAGGTCAAAGAATCTTCAGATAGTGTCATTTTTATTCCACAGGTTGGATTTGCAGAAAGCCTCAATATATCAGTTGCGTGCTCAATTTGTTTATACGAGGCGTTTCGGCAGAAAAATATTTTAGGTCATTATTCCTCCCCAAAATTAGACACTAAAGAACAGAATCTCATTCTAAACTTGTGGAATTCTTAAAAAATATTTTATCTGAAATAAGAAATTGTTTTTTTTTAAGGAAAATTTTACATAACTTTATAGAAATCTGTTTTAAACTATTACTTATTGAGATGTAATATGCAACGAAATTACTTATCTTTTTGTGCCAAATTAGTAGCCTTTACTCTACTAATGATTGTCACAACCCTCAATGTTTTTTCACAGGGTAAAAAACTTCCTTTAGAAAAAATGTACAATGGAGACGCTCAAGGGCGTGAATTCTGGGTTATGATTACCCCCAATGACGGACCTGCCTCTGGTGTGGAAAATGTCGCTGTTTTTGTTACTTCGGCATTTAATACTCAGGTGACAATGGAAGTTCCTGGACTTGGAAAAAAAATAACTAAAAACATTAAAGCATTTGAAGTTGTTGAGTTTTCATCTGAATCTGGTGATATAGATGGTTCGTATGAATTATGGCAACCTACTGAGGTACCAGTTGAAAATAAAGCAATAAAGTTTACCGCTCCTCAGCCAATTTCAATCTATGTACTGAATAACAAAACTTTTACATCCGATGGATATTTGGCTCTTCCAACAAGTACTTGGGGAAGAAACTACATAAACATTTCGTATTGGGATTGGCAAGCTACAAATAACCAATTCCCTTGGGCAGGTGGTTTTGCTTTTGTTGCAAAAGATGATGGTACTGTCGTAGATGTTGCATTAAAAGGACCTAGCTCTGGATTAGGTTGTACTACTATTGGAGGAAAAAGATTAGGTCAAACATTTCGAGTAACACTTAATGCTGGTGAATGCTATACGATAAGAGGTTTCTGTCAAGCATCTGGCGTTTTTGATATGAGTGGTTCTTCTATTAAATCTAATAAACCAATTGGATTTGTGAGTTATCACGTTCGTACAGTTATGCCTCAAGCTTCTGGTAGCTCTCAGGATCATTTGGTCGAAATGTTACCTCCAGTGCAAGCATGGGGCAAGAAGTATGCAACCGTTGAATTTCAACGAAATGGACGTGGTGACTTTTTCCGAGTTATGGCTTCAGAACCTAATACTACTTGGAATGTTAAATGGTATGATAAAACAACAAAACAACCTATTGGAAATTATGATGGGTTTATCGCTAATACAGGAGAGTTTTGGGATTATATTGAAGGAGCAGTTGGCTCTTCTTCGATTAGAGGTACATCCGTTTGGACTGCTGACAAACCTTTCTTTGTTATGCAATATTCTTATTCTTCTAATTGGGATGGTGCTTCTGTTTTTGACCCTGATATGGTGAATGTAGTTGCAGAAGAACAATATACTAAGGGTACTGTATTCCAAACACCGAGTGGCTACAACATAAATTACTTCAATATATTGGTTTCTGTGAAAGAACAAGATCCCATCAAACGAATTAAACTTTTAGAATCTGTGAAAGTTGACGGACAATTTATTCACAATACTAACCCTTCCTTTAAATCTGCAAATATTCCAGGTACTGATATATATTGGGCTACTATTCTAATGGCAGCTGGAAGTCATGTTGTTGAATCTGAAGTTCCATTTGGTGGTTATGTCTATGGATTCTCAACTTTTGACGGTTACGCTTGGCCTGCTGCTACTGCAGTTCGTAAAATTGACCAATTAGATACCTTACCACCAGTTCTTTTCAAACAAGAAGAATGCGGTGATTATAAAATAAGAGCTACCGAAAAAAGAAATGGTAATCCAAATGATTCTGCTCGTCAGGTAGATCAAGGTGTGAAAGAAATTTTCATGTTAGAAAATAACAATTATCAACTTTTTGATCCACCGATTGATATTAACGAACTTATTGATAGTTATGATTACGAATTAAGAGTAATTGATAAAACTCAAGATGCTTTCTGTAAATATCTTATTCGTGATAGAGCTGATAACTTTACTTTAGATTCTGTTGCGTATGAAGCACAAGTATTAACATTCAATCCAACTCCTCTTGCATTTGCAGAATTGAGAATTGGAAGAAGTCGTGATATTGATGTTACTATTACAAACCCAGGAGACTCTGCAATTTTGATTAAAGAAATTCGATTGTTTTCTGGAGCAGTAGGTTTTTCTATTTTTGCAGGTCAAATTCCTCCTGAACTCACTCTTGCACCTCAAGCAACTCACACCTTTACGGTTCGCTATACACCATTTAAGGAAAGTTTACTACCAACGGAGTTAGATAAAGATACCGTTGAAATTGAAACTTCTTGTGCACTTTTCAAAGTCCCTGTAACTGGTCGTGGTGTTGTTCCAAAAATTATTATCGAAGATTGGAATGCTGGAGATGTGGTAGTAGGTACATCTGTATGTAAGATATCTCAATCTCCATTTAGAGGATTACGAATTCAAAACCCTGGAACTGATACATTGACAATTTTCCGATTCTCAAATATCAATCCTCCATTTACTCTCAGTGATCCAACAATCCCTGCATTACCGATTAAAGTTGCACCAAAATCGCAAGTTGACGTTAACGCTGTATGTTATAATCCAACACAAGTTGGTCCAAGCACATTAGATGTAGTAGTTGAGCATGATGGCGTTGAAGGCTCTGATTCAATTTCGTTATGGCAAGGAAATGGTATTACTCCTGGTCCAACAATTACTTCGTATGACTGGGATGAACGTCGTGTATTAACTGTTCAAACTGGTGATATATTTGTTAGAAATGCAGGAACTTCTGAGATAATACTTTCTAAGGGTGAAATACTTCCTGCAAATCCTAATTTTGTAATCATTGCATCTGAACCTCCTACAGTTTTATTAGGAAATCCATTTACTTTGTTACCAAACAATGCAAATGAAGTTAAATTTACAGTACAATATACACCTCAAAATGAGGCAACACATACTAATCCTATTGTAGCAACATTTAGTGATAACAGCACAATTCAAGGTTCTCTTCGTGGTGTGGGTATATTGCCAAAAATTACTGCTTTAGGTTATGATTTTGGTAGCCATCTTGTTGGTTCTTCTCCTTCCCATCCTAGTGCCGTTACAATTACTAATCCATCGACAACTGCAGATTTATTTATTGAAAGTATTACTATAATGCCTACAAGTCCACAGTTTAGTGAATTTGTTTTTGATTCTGAGGCTAGATTTAATCTAACTGTTCCTAAAGGTGCAACAATAGTACTTCCAATGACCTTTAGACCAACAGCAGTTGGACTAAGAACAGTTACTGTTGATATTGTTAGTGATGGAACAACAGGACCAAATGTAAATCCAAGAATCACTACTTCCGTTGATGTTATTGGAAGAGGGTTTACAAATGCTTCTCCTTCACTTATTGTGAATGATATAAACTATGGAGTTGTTTCAACTTGTGATCAACCTGTTAGCACATTTAGAATTACAAATACTGGTAATTTGGATATTACAGTGAATGATCTTCAATTGAACAGTACAAATCCAAATGTATTTACTGTTCTTACGCCAACACCAATAAACATTGCCGCAAATCAATTTGCTGATGTACAGGTTCGTTTTGCGCCACCTGTACCAGGAAATTATTCCGCAATTGTTCGTGTGATTACTGATTTTGATGCTACGCAATTCTCTACCTTATTAGGTATTGGAGCTGAATATACATCGCAATATGCATTACAGAATGATATATCCATCAATCCAGGAAATGCGACAAATATGACTATCAGTGGAACTTCTGCACAATGGACAGAATCAGGAATTACTTCCTTTACAGCTGAAGTTGAATACGACATTCGTTGGATGAAATATAACAACAAAATTCAACCAGGTACTAGTTTACCAGCAGGATGGACATTAACTGGAAATGAAGTTCGTGTTGATGCAAATACTATGAAGGCTGTATTCACTGCAAGTGGTACAACACCTATTTCTCAAAATGGTGTACTTTTGGTACCCGAATTCTTTATTCTGATTGCTGATACGATACAGTTCTCTCCAAAATTGAATGTCGCAATTAACAATCGTGTATGTGCGATACCAAATTCTACTCCAGGTAAAGTGAACTTAATCGGATGTTTTATGGATGGACGCTTGGTGAATGTTGGTTCTGGTGTTCCATTTGCATTGACTTCAGTTTCACCAAATCCAATAGAAGGTGCAGAAGGTACCGTTGAATTTGGAATTGGATTTGATGCATATACTGAAGTACAAATCTTGGATATGAGTGGAAAAGTAGTTAAAAATGTGTTAACAGATATCCAAAAACCGGGTGTCCACACAGCACGTTTCACAACTTCAGATTTACCATCAGGAACGTATTACTGTAAGATGAGTGCAGGACCTTATACTGAAACAAGGTCGTTCATCATCAAAAAGTAAGCGAACTTTGAATTTGAAAAAAAGAGCTACCAAATGGTAGCTCTTTTTTTTTGAAACTATAATTGTTTGTGATATGTTTCATTACTATGAATGAATCACTAATATCAAATGATATCGATAGAATTATCGAGATGGCATGGGAAGATAGAACTCCCTTTGATGCAATTGAAAAGCAATTTGGGCTGAAAGAACAAGAAGTAAAATCATTGATGAAATCCACATTGAAACCTTCTTCCTATGTGCTTTGGAGAGAACGGGTTAATAGCCGTAAAACAAAACACTCCCAATTAGTGGGAGTGCCATATTTACGATTTAAATCAAAAAATCAGAAGTAAGTATCTTACGAAATTGCTTTTCGAAGCATAAAAATTATTGGAGAAAGTGCTTTAAAGTTAGTAACAACTTCTTTTACAAATTGCTTTGAATCTTTTGGTATGTTGGAGATGTTGTGACTTGCGGTATAACTTTTTAATTTGATAAGTTCAGGGTATGGTACATCATCATAATATCCTTTTGGTAATGTTTTGAGAGTTTCCTCCTTATCGAATCCGCCATAGACCTTTTTGAATTCTTTGTTTTCCAATAGTTCTTTAATTGATTCAGGAGTACCTGCAATGTATTCACGAACTTGGTCTAATACTGGCTTTTCTGGCATCCAAACTCCACCAGCAGCAAATAGCGTTTTGTTATAATCAAGATGAAAATAGTAACTCGGTTTCGGAGACTTTTTCCCATCAGGATTGATAACAATCGAAAAATTTGTTTTATACGGCGATTTGTCTTTTGAAAATCGTATATCACGATTGATGCGGAACATACAGTTTTTTGGCAATACTTCTGCAACCTCTGGGTCGAATTCTTTCATTTCAGCAAGTATGACTTCAATAGACTGAAACCATTCATCGCGTAATGCATCGTAACGCTTCCTGTTTGAATCAAAAAACTCTTTGTTGTTCTGTAATTGCAATTCTTGTAAAAAATCAAATAGGGGTGATATATTCATAGATCTACAATGTAAGTAAAAAGATTATTGACAAGATTAATTATGGTTTATTTTTATCTTAAACTACTTATTTTGAAATTCTCTAAAAGAACGAATTCTTTAGTGTATATACTGTTCAATATGTAACCAGAACTTTTCAGGAACATCTATCCAAGGATAATGTCCACATTTTTCAAAAAGTATCAATTGTGAGTTAGGAAATGAAGCAGCAATCTTTTTAGCCGTTTGTTCTGAAATGACATCGTGAAGACCTTGTAAAATTAAAACAGGTTGGTGAAAATTGGTAAATGAGCTTGATAGATCAAATTTCTGTTTATTTAAATCATCCATTATAAGTGAGTGAATGGAGTAATCGACTTGTAGTAAACGTTTTGCTATAGACGCTGATTTGTCTTTGTTGTATACATAGGCTTTAGCAAGAATTTCAGAATAGGAAAGTAACGTTTTTGCAGAAGTATCACCATTGTCAATTGCAGTAATCAACTGTTGTAAAGAATCAATCTGAGATGGTGTCAATTGCTTTTGTAATTGCGTTTCAAATTCTTGTAAAAAGTCTAAGTTTAATCCAGCTGATGAAGAAAAGATGATGGAATGAATTTTTGTTGGGTATTGTTTTGCATAAGCGGCTGCAACCATTCCTCCAAAGGATTGACCAAACAATGTCCATTGTTCAATGCTTAGATGTTTTCGAATCGTTTCCATATCTTCTACTATGGAAGAGAGTGAAATTGTTTTTGCATTTATTTCAGTAATCGTGGATTTTCCCGTTCCGGTTTGGTCAAATATGATTGCTTGAAATCCTCTTTCGGCAAATTGAGAGGCAATCGATTCAAATCCAGCACAATCTAAACCAGGACCCCCATTGATGATAAGAATGGGGGTGCCTTTGCCAAAGCTTTTATAATGAATTTTTCCATTTTCACGTTGAATAATAATACTCTCTTGTGCGATGACTACCTGAGATGTTAATGTCACTGTAAGTAGTATGAAAATAAGTTTAAAGAGCATTACACCAAGTAATAATATTCTGAATCATTTTATGATTGAACTTTGTAGCCGCAAAGCTCTCGTATTCTGGTTTATTCATCATAGCTACAAATTCTTCCATTGATCCTACTTCTTGCATAGAGTGATTTGTTTTTGGGACGAATTGGTAGGTTGCATTGCCGGGATGTTCTTTGTTGACAATTTCAACTAAGGCTTTATGATCAATATCAGAAAGGGCAGGTAAATCAGATTCACCATACATAGATAACACTGGACATTTCATTTTTTTCCATTCATTTCGTAAATTCCAATTTGTTAATTCTCGGTGATATTGCAATGTTCTTCCAGCAGTAAACAAACCAGTTTTTGGTTCATAACCTAAATAATCAAGTTCATCTTTATACTGTTCATCTTGAATATACGCTTGCAAACGGTCTGGATGCTCGAACAATTCATTCACAAATGGTCGATAAGTCTTCATTTGAGTTTGAACTATGGTCTTGTCAATACCTTGTAATATACTTTGTTCTACGTGAGCCTTCAACAAATATTCTTTCCAAGGAATAATGCCTGTACCAAAAACAATGACACCTTTTGATGTAAACTGATTTGCAAGGATAGGAGCAATAATTCCACCTAATGAATGACCAAAGACAATGACATTGTTAGCTTGAACTCCTTTATATGAAAGGAGCTTTTTATATCCTTCTTGGAATACAGATAACTCTTCATCAAACCCCATTTGAGAACAATGTTTTGAATTTTTACTATCTCCCATACCAGCTTTTTCGGTAATAAACACTTGATAACCAGCATCTAATAACTGCTCAGGAAGTAAGTAATATGGATTGTTTTTAGGAAGATTATCCATCGAAAAACATCCAATTCCCTGCACAAAATAGATAGTTCCTTTTATGGGCTTATTAGTAGGTGTTTTTAAAAAGCAACGAATATATCCATCTTTAAATGGGAATTCATCATATAATACTGTCGCATTTTTGTATTCAGTACGTGGTTTCTCTTTGAAGATTCCTTTGAGAGTTTTTGCTTCTTTATTTCTAATAATATCAAAAGTCACTTCTTTTCCAGCTTCTAATTGTGAAAGTACTTTTACCAAATTTTCATAAGTAGATACTGGAGTACTATTCACTGACATCAGAAAATCATTAGCCATCAATCCAACAGAAGAAGCAGTTGAATTTGGGACAATATCTTTCACTAAGATTCCATTTGATTTCTCCAATTGAAGAGCTTCTAATTCCTTTTTTGGTGTATCGGTATAAAAATACACTCCTAACATACCTTTTCGTTGAAGTTTTTGTGCTGTAGCATTCATAACCATTAAAATATTAACTGCAATTGTCAGAAAAATCAATGTTGTTTTCATAGTATACTGAAAGAATAGTTTTTGTAAGTTGTTTTATACAAACTTATCAATTAGAAAATGAAATCATTTGACAGAAACTGCTTACTTTCAAACAAAAAAGTCCACCGAAGTGGACTTTAAGGAAAGATTTTGAATGAATTTCAATACTCAATATCAAATGAATAGTAATGATGTGAACTATCTAAAGATAAATCAAAGGCTGTATATAAACTATTTGCTTCAAAATTATTCTTCGTTGTTTCTAGCATAAAACCACATGATTTCGTTTCATTTGCGAACTCTTTAGCTTTCAAAAGTAAAAGCGAAGCAATCCCACATCTCCTATATTTATGCAAAACAAACAAATCATTTAACAACCATTTTCTTTTTAATTTGGTTGATGAAAATATTGGGTACAACTGAACAAATCCAACAATACATTCATCAATTTTTGCAATAAAAATTTGAGATTCTTCATTCAGAAGTCTTGATTCTAAAAAATTAAATGTAGATTGTACATCTGATTCCATAGTATAAAATATTCTATATTCATTGAATATAATAGCTAACTCTTTCAAATGAGATGTTTCAATGTTTGCAATACGAATGTTCATAGGTAAGTATCCTTACAAATTTTGTAAAAATTGAGTTTCATAACTACGAATAACCTCAAGTAAATTTTGATCATTTTTATAATATTCTTTGAGAAGAATATAAACTTCTTTCGCTTTTTCTAACTTTAACATATTGATTAATTGTAAATTCTGAAAAATATCGTTTATGTCATTATCTTGTAAAGATTCTTTGAGTCGATTAAATAAAATTGGATATCCTTTTTCTGTTTGATTTAATGAAACTAAAGTATTGACAGCAGCAAAAGGATAGTCCCAGGTCGCCATTGCTAGATACCATCGTGCTGATTTATTATCATTTAAACATGATAGAACATACTCTAAAGCATTGATATCATTTAAGAACTGCATACCATTTAAAGCACTAATTCTGTTTTGATTTTTCCAAGATTTTTTATTCTCTAAAGTTAGTAATTTTTGTAATGCATGATGATGTTTAGTTTTTCCAATTGCTATAGCAGCAGCATTAACTACTCTATCACTTTCATCATCCAATGAAGAAACAAAAAGATCAAATAAAGAACTATCCTCTTTATTTCCTAATATGTTGATTGCAGCCATTTTCATCCAGGATTTTTCAGTCTGGATAAGTTCTTTAAGTAGCAATTCAAGTGAATGTTCTTTTTTTACATCAAGAATTTGTGTTAAGGAGTTTAGAACAAACCATCTATATCTCCAATATTGATTGGATAAAACTTCGTTTTTTAAAATAGTTACAATTTCTTCTTTTAGAACTATGGAAGTATTGCTGTCATTTGCAATGAATACCAACTTTGATAACGTTTCTTTTTTCGCAGATATATCTGCTGAATATAACATTAGATTAAGAAGCTCTTCAGTAGATTGATTCATCACAACATCACATAAAAATGTCTTTTTAACGTTGAAATTTAAATATTTAGGTTTATTTTGAAGACGAAAAGAATACAGGTTCTTTTCTTGAGGTAGCAACTGAAGAACCTTTAATTCATCTTCAATTTCTACTAGAATCGTTCCTTGAAAATAATCAATATTCTTAACGTTTGAAGAAGAAACTGTATCTATAATTTGATGTATACCGACAGAATATAACATTTTCGATTCATCAAATTCAGTTGAAACTTCTAAATTTGGAATTGAAGTACCATAAAACCATTGCTGAAAAAACCAATCAAAAGATTTTCCAGAAACTTTTTCTACTATATTTTGGAAATCTTTTGTATTTACTTGTTTATAGGCATAAGTATGTACAAATGACTGAAGAACCTTTTTAAATACTTCGTCTCCTAATTCATTTTGAAGCATTCTTAATACAATTGAGCCTTTGTATTTATTGGAATTTGTAGCAGATGGAAAATTTGTAATATCTATAGAATGTGGAACTATTGGAAAAGGTTTTGCTGATTTCAAATCTTCATCTACAGCTCCTTTTTCAAAAGGATAATAATATAAGAGATATTCTTCACTTCCAAAACAATGAGAAGTGTAACTTCCAGAAAAGTATTGAGCAAAAGAATAACTAATCCAAATATCTTCCAATGAGGAAGGGATAAGTAAATTTCCAAACCATTGATTTGCAAGTGCTTGGACTGCAACACCATCCCATAAGTATTTGAAATCATTATGAACACTAAAATCATCAATATAATTATCTGAAATAATTGAAGCTGAATGTTGTCCAATAAGACCAGGAAAAGGATAGTCTTGAACAACAACCTGACGATATGTTTTAAATGGATAAGGAAAATTTAGTACTTTTTCAATATAGTTCATCATATCTGGAAGCAATTCAACTGTGGAGTGAATGGCATCATATTCATCATGATACCCATAAGTCAATATTGGTGTTGAATCACAAAATTGTTTGACAATTGAATATTCTCCAATTACTATAAACACTAGATAATTAGGGAAAGATTTATCTGACTTGAAATGAAAGGTATGGGTTTTTTCGTTGTTATCGTTCATACTTATGAGTTCACCAATTGAAACTACCGTTAGAGATTTTTCAACAGTTACCATCAATTCTGTTGTATGTATGTCACTAATTTCTTCATTGCATGGGAACCAATATTTATTACCATTTGGCTCTCCTTGACTCCAAAGTTGTTTTCTTTTTAGTGGAGTTGTTGATGAAGGTTGAAAAAATCGTAAACCCTTTCCAAAGCTACCACTTATGGAATTTGGGTCAGATTCGTTTTCATAGTTTGTGTTGTATGAAATGATTAAGGTGATTTCTTTTGATTTTGAATAAGTGCGATTGAAGAAAATAGTTAAATTTTTTGCAGAATCTTTACCATCATAGTTATATTCAAGTACTTGATTATTTAAACTAATTTCATGAATTGTCAAATACCCAGCATCTAATTGAATAAAGTCTGAATCTTCTAAAAGTTCAAAAGTAATTGTGTTTTTACCGATAGCTTTTTTTTGTTCCCAATCAATTGCTAATTCTAGTTTAATATGCTTTGTATCAATGTTGATTGCCATAGTTTTTTGGAATAAAAGTAAGAGTAATAGTACTGTGTGGATATATTTCATTTTATTTATTTGATAAAATTCTCAACAACTGTTTTTCGCTCTTTAAACCAACTTTTTGTGCTATCTCAGTTTTAGATAGGTTAGGGTTTTTCAATAACTTTTTAGCTAAAGTTATTCGAATTGTTGTAATGAATTGATTCACTGTAATTCCAATTTCTTTTTTAAAAATTCTCGTAAAATTTCTTTCACTTGTATTTGCATGTTCTGCAAGAATACTTAATTTTAAAGGGGATTGAATGTTTTCTATTATGAAATCTTGAACTTTATGAACTCCTGTATGAATGTGATTTCTAAATTTCATAAAATCACTGATTTGCTCTGAATTTCCATTTCTTCTTGCATACACTACCAATTCACGGGCTACTAAGTGACTAAAGTAACTCCCCATAAGTTTTTCTATAATATGAAGCATTAAATCGATACCTGTTGCTATTCCAGCACTTGTAAAAATAGTATCTTCCTCAGTAAACAACACGTTCTCTAGAACTTTTATGTATGGATGTTTTATCTGAAGTTCTTTAGTTTTTTTAAAATGTGTAGTACAGAACTTTCCAGTTAGAAGACCTGTTTCGGCTAAAACAAATGCTCCCATACAAATACTACATAAATTTACACCTTTTGAATGTTGTAGTCTAATCCAATCAAACAATTCATTATTCTTCAAAAACTCATTTGAAGATAAATATTGATAGTCAGAACCTGGGATCAAAAGATAATCACCATAATCAAGATTTACAGAACTGTAATGTTGTAAATTGCTAATGACCAATCCATTTGTAGTTTTTACTTCATTCAGTATACTACAATAGGTTATAGTAAAATCAGCTTCAAAGTCTATGGCTTCATGTATTGCTTGATCAGGACCTGCAAGATCTAAAATATGAACTTGCGGTAGAATTAGAATTACAAATTTTGTTCTCATAAATTTTCGTTTTTACAAAATTACTGTATTTTAAACATTTAATTGGGACTAATAAAGGACATATTCAGCCATTATGAATTCAGATGTATCTTGATTTAAGGTAGGAACTTACGTTTATACTGATTATGAATATATTTTCTTTCATTTTTTCAAACAAAAAAAGTCCACCGAAGTGGACTTATGTCAATCATAATTATATAAAAGCTATCGTTTCACATGTTCGAGCATAATCTCGCTAATGTCTTTGATTTGAACGGAATCAATTTTTTCTGCTGCTTTGACACCGTCTGTTACCATGGTCATACAGAAAGGACAATTTGCTGCAATGACAGTTGGTTCATTGTGCAATAATTCTTCTGTACGTTCAATGTTTACTCGTTTTCCTACAGTTTCTTCCATAAACATTCTTGCACCACCTGCTCCGCAGCAAAGTCCTTTGTCTTTTGAACGTGGAACTTCTAAAACTGTAAGTCCAGGTACATCTGATAGCAATGCACGTGGAGAGAAATATTCATCATTGTATCTACCTAAGTAACAAGAATCGTGATACGATAATGTATCTGAAGATACAGTTGTTTTATCTATGAGTAATTTACCTGTATGAATGAGATCGTAAATAAATTGGGTGTGATGTTGAACTTCAAAATTTCCACCAAATTGAGGATATTCGTTTTTCAAGGTATTGAAGCAATGAGGACATGTTGTAACGATTTTTTGAACATTATATCCATTCATTGTTTCAATATTCATTGTAACAAAAGAATTTGCTAAAAATTCATTCCCACTTCGACGTGCTGGGTCAGCTGAACAATGTTCTTCTGTACCCAATATTGCAAAATTTACTCCTGCAATCTGCATGAGTTCAGCAAATGCTTTTGTTGTTTTTTTTGCACGTTCGTCGTAACTTCCAGCACAACCAACCCAAAAGAGTACATCAAATTCTGGATTTTCAGCAGCAGTTTGAACCGGATTTTCCATTTCTTGAATCCAATTTGCTCGGTCGCTTTGAGGGAATGCCCAAGGTGTTGAATTGTTTTCAATATTAGAATATGCAGGTTGAAGCTCTTGTGGAAATTCTGCTTCCATCATGACCAAATTTCTTCGCATTTCTACAATTGCTGGAACGTGCTCTATATTGACAGGACATTCTTGCATACAAGCTCCACAGGTTGTACAATCCCATAAGGCTTGTGGGTCAATATAATCGCCAATGAGTTTTTTGTCAAAAATTGCTTGTTCCTCTTCTGTTAGTTCTTTACCTTGTTGTTGTTTGATGAGTAAAGGAGCTTTGTCCATTGTACGGTCATGTATTGCAACAATGATTCCACGAGGGTCTAAAACTTTACCAGTTTGATTAGCAGGACACACACTAGTACATCGTCCACAATGAGTGCAGGTGTAGCCATCTAAAAGCGTTTTCCAGGTAAAGTCTTCTATGTCTTTTGCACCGTATTGTTCGATTGATTCATCTTCAAAATTTATAGAACCTAATGAGTTTGTGGGTTTCAAAGGACCCAAAAACACATTAGGAACAGATGTTAACACATGAAGGTGCTTTGAAAACGGTAAATAGTTCATAAATGCCAAAACCAACACAACGTGAATCCACCAAGTAATTTCGAACAGCATTGGAGCTATTTCAGGGGAAACAAAAGGTGACAATGCCATAGAAATTGGTCTAAATGCCCAACTGTAATCACCATTTATTTGACCGGTGATATTTGCAATTCCTGTTACGTTTGGCATCTGAATACGGGCAATATTTTGTAACAATAATGAGGAAACAATCGTAAAAATTGTCATCAAAATCATTGCGGCTTCCACTTTTTCACCATCAACTTGTAAACGTTTGATTTTAGAAATATATCGTCTCCAAATAGCGATAAACGTTGCAGTAATAATTAAGGCACAAAAAATATCTGTAAGTATGGTTGTGATGCTATAAATTGGACCCAAAAAGTTCAAAGACCACGAGTGGTGCAACCCTTCTAAAATTGCTTCGACAACTGAAGCAAGTAAAATCATAAATCCCCAAAAAATACCAGCATGCAGTGGTCCAGCGACTTTGTCACGTAAGATTTTGCTTTGTCCAATAGCTACGACAAAGGTGGTGCCAATTCGTTGAAAAATATTGTTCAGTCGATTTGTTGGTTTCCCCAGTTTTAAATACGAAAGTAATCGTAGGACACTAAAGGACATTACACCAAATGCAATGAACAAAATGGGTAGAAAAAACAGTGTTTTTGTTGTCATACCGTACTCGTTTGAGTGAAAAATTCAGTAACTAATTACAACAAAAATACGGAAAAAACTGAGAAAAACCTTCCAAAAAATTAGAAGCTCCGAAAACAATAAAACATGCATTCGCAACGTTACAACTTTTTTCTTCATTATCACCTAGTACATTTAATGAAAAAGTTTCCTGAGATACAATATACGCGTCCTGATTTGGTTCGTTTTGAAGAACATCACACCAAACAATTGAACGATTTAATAAATGCATCAACATTAGAAGAAGCTATTGCTATTGTTGTAGATATTAACAATAATCGAAGAGTCTTAGACACCCAGTTTGAATTGGTTGCGATTCGTCATTCAATAGATACATCTGATAAATTCTATGATGATGAACAAAACTATTCTGACTCTGTTTCTCCACATTTGCAATCACTTCGATTCAAATTTTACGAAACATTAGTACAAAGTAAGTTCAAAGATGGCTTGAGCGATTATTTCGGTAAACAAGTGTTTGATCTTGCAAATTGCCGTATTAACTCCTTCAACAATTCTATTCTTGAAGAGTTAGGAAAAGAAAATTCCCTTAGCACTCAATATCAGAAATTGTTATCAAAAGCAAAATTAGAATTTCGTGGAGAAACTCTCAATTTGAGTGGACTTACTCCGTTCGAGCAATCGCTTGACAGACAAACGCGTATTGATGCAGGTAAAGTAAAATGGGGATATTATTCAGACAATCAAGAAGAATTTGACTCAATTTATGATGAATTAGTCAAAACTCGTAACACCATTGCGAAAAAGTTAGGGTTTGATTCTTTTGTTGAAGTTGGGTACGCACGTATGCAACGAACTGAATATACACACAAAGAAGTAGAATCTTTCCGCAATAATATCGTAAAGCACGTTGTACCCGTTGCTCAAAAACTCATTGCAAAACAAGCAAAACGCCTTGGTTTGGATTCGTTGGTATATACTGATGAGTTGTTACATTTTAACAACGGAAATCCAACTCCGAAAGGTACACCTGACCAAATCGTCGACGCAGCTACCGTGATGTACAAAGAAATGTCGGCAGAAACTCACGAATTCTTTTCATTTATGAAAGAATATGAGATGATGGATTTGGTGAATAAACCAGCAAAAGCACCTGGTGGATACTGTACTATGTTATCTGATGAAGGAGCTCCATTTATTTTTTCTAATTTCAATGGAACTTCTCATGATGTGGACGTACTAACACACGAAATTGGTCATGCATTTCAAGCATATTCTTCTCGTAATCATAAAGTACCAGAGTATTATTTCCCAACCTCAGAAGCTTGTGAAATTCACTCAATGAGTATGGAGTTTTTTGCATGGAATTGGATTGAATCATTTTTCAAAGAAGATGCAGAGAAATATTTCTATGATCATCTTTCAAATGCACTTCGTTTTATTCCTTATGGCTCTGCAGTTGATGAATTCCAACATCATGTCTATAACAATCCATCGATGACACCGGCAGAACGTCATAGTACGTGGAAAGCTATGGAAGCAAAGTATCTACCACACCGCAAATATTCTGATAATGAGTATCTTGAAATGGGTGGATTTTGGCAACGTCAAGCTCATATCTATCAATCTCCATTTTATTATATTGATTATGTACTTGCACAATTATGTGCATTGCAGTTCTGGATCAAATCGCAAAATCCAGCTACAAAAGATGGAGCTTGGAGTGATTATGTTCGTTTATGCCAAGCAGGTGGTTCATTGCCATTTTTAGAATTAGTGAAACTTGCAGGATTAAATTCTCCATTTGAAGAATCAACCATTATCTCTGTTGTACAAGAAGCAGAACGTTGGTTAGAAACTATTGATGATTCAAAACTATAATGACAACAAAAAAAGAAGAAGTTGAGGCGATTTTACAAGCCTCAACTCTTCAAACATTTCGAGCATCTGGTAAAGGCGGACAGCATGTCAACAAGGTTGAAACTGCAGTTCGCCTTTTTCATCATCCATCAGGCATAGTCGTTACTGCTCAACAAGAACGCAGTCAATATCTCAATAAAATTTTAGCCGCAAAAAAGGTTCTCGCCATCATTAAAGAACGTGACAAAAAACGCAAAATTCGCATAGCCACCTCCAAATCATACAGCGTTAAACGACAAGAAACTGAACAAAAAAAGCTCCATTCTCTCCGCAAAAGCAATCGCTCGAAACCACGTTTCACAGAAGAATAGAAGTAATTTCTTTTCCTAAATTCAAATCAAAAGCAAAAAAAGAGACAGAACAGACGTCAGATGTCTATTCGTTTTTGTATATTTGCTGAAGTAGGCAAGGAAATTAGAATTAATGTTGATGTTTCAATGCAAAATGTAAACAGTTCCAGTTGGGATAAATAGTATATTTGAATAATTACAAAATGAGTTATAAAATACAAGATTTTAAAATACCTAAAGAGTCAGAAGATTACAAATATGCATCAGAATATGCAATCAAATCTATAGAAAGTATTATTAAACAAGCAATAGAGAATAATGAAAACAAAATAATTATTAATACTAATTTGAAATTAGGCTTACCAATGGAGAATATTAATAAAATTGCTGGACCATTTGTTGAAGCATGGGCATGTGAAACTTTTGCAAACATTGTACATGATTCAAAAAATAAATGGAATTTAATTAACGTTGAAGCTTTAGATCGATTAAATCGGGCTGATGTTTTGCTTCAATTTAAAAGGAATCAAAAAATTAATCCAATTGTTACAGCTGAGGTGGATGTTAAAGCAACTTCTGAGGATTTTGAAGGTTCCGGAAAATCACCCAATATTACTTCTTTTGCAAGAGTAAGAAGTTCATATGTAGAAGATCCGGATTTTCTTTTTGTTATTCTTTCTTTAAAACATAAAGTATATTCACAAAGAAATCATAATTCTGGTCTTATGGATGGAATAATGGAAGTAGTTAACTTTAATGCATATGATATTAAGTATTTATCTGAGTCGGATATTAGTTATAATCCTGCTTTAGGAACTGGTCAAATACAAATAAGAGATATTCATTACGTTACAACTACAAAAAGAAACACTTGGGAGTTTTGTCAACTACTTGATAAAAAATATCTTGCATCTTCAAAACGTTCTTTTGAAAATTGGTTAGAATTAGCAATCAAAAATCGGTGGATAAAATGATAGAAATTATACAAGGTGATGCTCTTAAATTATTGAAATTAATTGATACAGAATCAGTTGATTTAATTATCGCAGACCCGCCCTACAACTTAAAAAAAGATTATGGTAATATGTCAGATAATCAATCATTTGAGGAGTATTTAGTTTTCACTAGAAATTGGATTAAAGAAGCCAAAAGAGTTTTAAAACCAACAGGCACCATCTATGTCTTTATGGGTTTTCGATTTATTTCTTATTTATACGAGATTCTAGAGAGAGAAAATAACTTAAATTTTAATAATTGGATATGTTGGTTTTATACACAAGGAATTGGCAAAAAGAAAGGTTTTTCACCAAGGCATGACGACATTTTGATGTTTACAAAAACTAATAATTTTGTTTTTAATTTAGATTTAGTTAGAATCCCCCAGAAATATTACCGTTCAATAAACAATATGAGAGGTGCAAACCCAGGTGATGTTTGGGAATTTTCTCATGTGCATTATTGTCAAGATAATAGACAAAATCATCCAACGCAGAAACCTGAGGGTTTGATAGAAAGAATGGTTTTAGCCTCATCAAATATAGGTGATATTGTATTAGATCCTTTTGCTGGTAGTGGTACAACTTTAAGAGTATGTCAACAACTAAATAGAAATTGTATTGGGTTTGAACTTAATCCAGAATACATAGAATTGATAAAAAATCGATTGAGCTTACCATTTAAAGGATTTGATAGTATAGACCCCAGAATGGAAAGAGTTCCAAGTGACTTAAATGACGAGAATATAAGAATTAATTATCTTAATAGCCATATAGATTGGTTTTTAAGTAATCATAATGTTTCTAAATTAGAATTTTTTAAAGAAGTTGAACGAAAATATGGAACAAAATCAACTTTAAATCAGAAATCTATTTTTGAAGATTAAAGCCCCAACTTGGGGCTTTTTTTTATGGATTAGAGTGGTTTGGTCGGAAAAGTATATTGGTCCTTTTTTTAACAGTATCACCCCTCTCCCCTTACCCTTTCTCTCAAGGGTAGAGGGAGATTTTGGGTGAAATTTTTTGTATGAGACGCCCATGTAGGGCGTCTCTACGTGTGAAGTGAATGATTCTTGACCACGGAGTGGTCATATATTTATAGAATTTGTATGAATTCAACTCATACCCCTCTCCCCATACCCTCTCCCCAAAGGGGCAAGGGAGTTGTTGTTGTTTGTAAACAAAAAAATTTAGGTAGTAAGTCTACATTGAAAAAAATAGATTATTCCCTCGCCACTTGGGGAGAGGGTTAGGGAGAGGGGGCTTTCATCATAGGGCTTACACCATATGCTGATATAATACGCCCTTTCAGGGCGTGACCGTTTTCAATTGGAGACGCCCATATAGGGCGTCTCTACGTTTATATTTACTGGTGTGTTATTGTAGAAAATAAGAAAATATGCTTCTATATCGTATTTTTTGTCTATTTTGCAGTTTTCATAACTACTTTAAAAATCGTGATGCGGTTTTTACTTTCCTATATTTGTTTCTCGATAGTTGCTTTGTCAAGCGTATTTTCACAAGGAGTAACGCTTTTTGGCATTGATCCAACGAATTTTCCCATCATTTCCGCTAAGGTATTTGTCTTTGATAGTTTAGGAACTATTATTACTCCGACGGTTAATGATTTTCGCATTGAAGAAAACCAAAATCCCAGAACTGTAAGGGTACTTCAATGTACAAATATGGATACTGCAAAAAAACTATCCATTGTTGTAACAGCAGATGTTTCTGGTTCTATGAGTTGGGGTGCATCTGGTGTTTCAAATATGACGTTATTGAAAGAAGGTACAAAAAAAATTACTAATTTGTTACCTTTTGATTCAGAAATTGCCTTAACAGCTTTTGACAATAGTCAGTATCTCCTTCAAGATTTCACAAAGAAAAAAGAAGTATTGTTATCTAAAATTCCTTTGCTAAAACCTCAAGGAGGAACCAATTATGATCAAGCATTGTGGGTGCCATTAGCAGGAGCAATCCCAGTTGCAAAAAATGGTAAAAATAAACGCATTGTATTATTTATTACGGATGGTCAAGGTGGTGGAGATGCTCAAAAAATTGTCAGAGATGCCCAACAAGATAGTGTCACTATTTACTGCATTACTCTCAGTATGTCTGCTCCAGCTTCTTTGTATTACATTGCAAATCAGACGAATGGTAAGGTGTTTCAAAATATCTCTACCATAGAACAGATGACAGCTGTTATTCAACAGATATTTCTTGAAGCTATTGAAGTAACACCTTGTCAAATAGAATGGGATGGTTTTATTACCTGTTTGAATGGTAACAGAGACGTTTCGGCAACCTATAAACCGAGTAATTCTTCTGATTCTGGACAATACATAGCTCCACGTGATCTTGCAGTCAAAGAATTACAAGTATATCCAAAACAAGTAACATTTTTCAATAAACCACTGAATCAACAATACGATACAACCATCAAGGTTATAGCAAAGAATGGGAATGTTTCTGTTTCAAATATCGTAACTGTCAATGCTGATTATACCGTTTCACCTAGAAACTTCTCGCTAACTTCTGGAGATTCTGTGTTTTTAACATTGTCGTATTTTCCTAAGGACTCAGGATTTACCTTTACCGAACTTCGGTTCCAAACGGCTGAATGTGGTGAACAGTTGTTTTATGCTTCAGGAGGATTTAGAGGTAAACGTCCTAAATTTCGTACATTAAAGGTTGATTTCCCTAATGGAAGAGATCAATTGTTAGCAGGGACGGATTCAATTATTCGATGGTCAGGAATCACATCATTAGACACAGTTAGTCTTGAATACAGTTTTGATAAAGGAAAAACGTGGAATTTGATAACTCGACAAGGAGCTGGACTTGCCTTCTTTTGGAAAAACATACCCTTACCTACATCAGCTCTTTGTTTGATGCGAGTAAAACAACTATCATCGGCACCATTAGATTCGATTAGATCATATCAACTTCATCGAGAATCAGTGATTGATGGTGTTGCTTCTCCAAAAGAGGATAAATTCATTACGGTGTCGCAAGATAATTTTGTCTATATGTGGGATGTATTCACAGGCGATACTGTAAAAAGACTACGCTATGGGAATGCAGGTGTTCCAAATATCGTTCTTTACAATAACAAAGCAACACAATTTGCAACTGCACATTCAAATAGATCGATTTTTATGTGGAGTACTTTGATAAATGATACACTGTTTTCATTACGTGGGCATACAAGTGGTATAAATCACCTTTCATTTTCTCAAGATGATTCTTTATTGCTTTCATCTTCTAATGATAGATCCGTTCGAGTGTGGTATTCTCGAACTGGAGCATTACTTGCTACCTTAGGTTATCACACAGACATTGTGCATTCAGCAGCAGTTTCAGATGACAGGACAAAAATCGCAACTGCCTCACGAGATGGATTTCTCCGTATTTGGGATGCAAAGACCTACGACACAATAGCGATTTTCAAAGCAGATGGTTGGGGTATGGAGCAATGCGGGTTCTTTAGGAATAACCGGTGGGTGTATGGTTCCAGTGATGAGAAAACCGTTGTCTTTGATATAGTATCAAAAACATTTTTGTATGTAGTAGGTGGTATGGAAGCAACGCTGAATCGTTCGGGAACGAAAATGTTTACTATTAGTAATGATAGAATTGTTCGTTGTTGGAGTAGTACTAATGGCAATCTTTTAGTTGCTTACATTGGACACACTGGAAATGTAATAGGTTATCAACTTTCTCCTGATGAAACGAAGATTCTGACTTATGCAGATGACCGAACTGCTCGTATTTTCGATGTAGAATCCGGTGAACAATTAGCGGTAGTTCGGCACGAGACCTTCAATACACCGTTTATTACAAAAGCGTTTTTTACTCATTTGGGTGATTATTTTATTACAACAAGTATAGATAGATCCGCCCGATTATGGTCGGCAGATGTCTTGCCACTTCAACAAGATACATCTGATAATGTTTGGAGTATTGTACGACCAACATTGAGTGCAAGAAATATCGAATTTCCTGCACAAGTTGTTGGAACCTCACGTGACTCAATGTTTATGAGTTATACTCTCAATGCAAGTCAATATGATGCATCAATCGATACCGTTTGGGTGGAATCGTCGCTTCCTAACGAATTTGAGATAGTCAGTTCGGCTGGTAAACAAATGGTTTTGGCAAATAACTCATTGCCGATAGAAGTTCGATTTACACCCAAACAGCAAGGTCTAAGAGAGGGTCTCATTACTATCAGAACTCCCTCCGATACGTTGGAATATACTGTCAAAGGAATTGGATTAGAATCTTCATTAGAACTTATCTCAAATTACGTAGATTTTGGTGAAGTGAATTTGTATCAACAGAAAGATTCAATTCGAATTGCTTTGGCAGTTAATCGAGGTTCTGCCTCAGTTGATGTGTTAGGAACGTCAATCATTGAGCCGAATACTGTAGATTTCCTTCCATTACAGCAAATGTCTACATTGACATTACAACCTGGCGATACTTTGTATTCTGATATGGCTTTTCGTCCAAATGCAATCGGAAGAACTTCAGGAAGAGTTGCAATTGCCTATGATAAGATTGGTTCTCCATTATTTGCTCCACTTTTTGGAACAGGGATAAATAAAGGTGCCGAAATGCAAGTTACTATTGCAAATTTTGCACCGATAACTTGTGAAACAGAACAAAGAGCTACTCTCACTGTTACGAATAATGGCATTAGTTCGCTATCAATAATTTCTGTAAGTCCAATCGGAGTCAATGCTTCTGATTTTGAAATAGTTACGTTCCCACAGACCGTTGAACCAAATGAATCTGGTAGCATCGAAGTTTTGTTTAAACCCCAATCATTTGGCACCAAACAAGCAGATATCGTTATTCGTAGTAATTCCATTACAGACACAGTACTTTCGATTCCAATCCAAGCACGGAAGGATGTAATTGATATAAAGACTCCTTCGGCAATTGATATTGGAACTGTATGTTTTGGAACAGTAGTACCTTTTGAGATTGAAGTAACGAATATAGGTTCTTTAGCTGCAACACTTTCTTATACACCTACAATTGATAACCGAACCGAGACAACTTCTAATGTAGATCTCGGAAGCCTAATAAACCTTCAATGTACCTATAATGTAACAGATCCTGTAGGAAGTTTTACAAAAGAAATATACATAACAAATTCATTCTGTGGTGAAATAGATACAGTTCTTATTACTGGTACAATTATACATCCACAATTAGAAATACAACCCCTCCAGATATTTGCAATTGTAGGAACACAAAAAAAAGGGTATATTCGAATAGAAAATACTTCAACTACCGATATTTCCATACCTCAATTTTCTCTTTCTTCACCATTTACTCTTGATTCGAGTTTCACTGAGTTAGTTGTTGTAGCGAATCAGTCAGTTTTTGTTCCAGTCATTTACAATGCAATTACATCAACTACTTCAACAGAAGCTATCGTTCTTGTTGGGAATCTTTGTAGAGTTAGCGATACTCTTCGAGTAGAAGGAATTCCTACTCAAGCTGCAATCGTTCTACAAATTGGTTCAGCCAAAGGATATCCAGGAGATAAAGTTACTATTCCTGTTTCAATAGTCTCTGAAACGAATACAGAAGTGCTTGGTGTTCAACCGGAAATTGAGTTTACGATACAATATAATGGTTCTCTGTTGTTTCCTGAAAAAAATGGTGGTTTGGTATCAAAAGGTGGTACACGAGAGGAAACATTGCGATATGCACTTGACGAACAGAAAAAACCAATTATTGATCAAATGAATTTTGAAGTAATGTTAGGTAATGATACCATTACTTCGATATCTGTGTTAACTTCAGTTGCAACAAATGCACCAATTGATGTTACTGTTTTGCCAGGAACTTTTACTCTTTTAGGGATATGTGATGCTGGTGGAAATAGATTAGTTTTTGGCAATGATACGACTATAAATGTTGCAATAACCTATCGTCAACAAGAAGTAGTTGTAACAGTTTCAATGATTGAACATGGTCAACATGAGCTCAACATGTTTTCAAGCATTGGAGTTAAAGTTATAGAGCCACTACAGTTCAATAACATTGGAGTACAAATAAAAAGTATAATAGTGCCACTTCAAGCATTTACGAAAGGATTATACTTTCTGCAGCTTAAAACTCCAAGCCAACAAAAGATTACACCGTTTCTCAATCGTTAAGCTAATGAAAAAAGTATCGAAAACCACATTTGTGTGTTATTAGAAGAAATGGACAGATGAAAAATCAAACAAGCCAATATAGTGACCAAGAACTTTGTATACTGTTAAGTGATCAAGGTTCTTCTGCAGATGCAGCTTTTGCTGAGATATATTCTCGGTATTCGTCGCGTTTGCATGCATATTGTGTCAAAATATTGAACGATTATGATGAAGCATCTGACATTTTTCAAGAAACCTTCATTCGTTTTGTACAAGCCGTACGTAGCAAAAATGAAATGTCAAATGTCCCAGCTTTTTTGCTTCGAATAGCTCGAAATTTGTGCTTGAATGCTAAACGTGACAAAAAACAAACTACAGAACCAATGGATTATATGTTGGTTTCTGAAGACAGAAATTACGATAAAAAACAGTTGTTAGATTTGATAGATGATGCTCTTTCGAAACTAACCGAAGAATACAAAGAAGCATTTGTTTTACGAGAGTACGATGGGTTTTCCTATCAAGAAATTGCTGATATAACCGGATTAAGTCTTTCGAATGTAAAAATTCGTGTTGTCCGTGCTAAAAACCAAATTAGAGAAATATTACAACCATACATAAAGGAGCTTTCCTAACAGAAAGAATACCTATGAATAATGATTTAGAACTATCCTTTGAAGATAAAATACAATTGTACCTTGACGGAGAGCTTTCCAAAGAAGCAGAAGTAGGTATGTTTTCTGCTGTTGCAACTTCTGATTCTTTGAGAGATCTCTTTCGTGATATGTTATCGATTCGAGAAGAAATACGTAACGACCACAAAGCCTTTGTTCCTGCTCCAATGTTAACAGAACGTGTTGTTACAGCAGTTGGAGTTGGGTTACCAGCTGGTTTGATGTCTACTCCCACCATTGGTGTTGGTACTGCTCCTATTGTTACAGGTGCAATTTCACAAACGTGGATTACAATTATGGGATTTGTTTCAGCTTTGTTGATGGCAATTGTCAGTGGTTATTATTACAATGAAACGACAAAATATGAGGCACAAATTGCGAAAAAACCAGATGTAGGTTCATCGAATATTAGTACTTCTGTAATTCAACCTACGATAGTAAATGCACCGTCATTTTTGCAAATTCTTCAACAAATTGTAGAAAATTCTACAAAATTTGAAAGCAAACCAACTGAGCGTGTTGTTTATAAATATATAACTTCTGGAGCTTCAACTTCAACACAACTCGCAACAATTCAACAGGAATTACAAGCTGCTGAAAATGCACAAAATAGTTTAAAAAATATTTTAGAGCAAAAAACCAAAGATTTACAATCACTTCAATTTCAGTTTGATAGAAATACTGTTGCTTTAGAGTCCGAAAAACAACGTACCGAAGCTTTAGCAAAAGAAATTCAAGCATTGAAAGAAAATATTGCGAATGTAATGGCAATTCGTTCGGAATTAGAAAAAGAAAAAGCTACTTTACAACAAAAACCTGTGATAGAGACAAAAACTCCTGTTGAACAAACTAAGGAAGAGCCGATTGCAAAAAATACAACTGAACAATCTAAAAAACAGCGATTTTCTTTGACCATAGGTGTACGCGGACTTACTTCTCAATCCTATCCGAATCCACAATTAATTGCTGCAAGTGAAACTGATTTTCTCAATAATATCGCCATTTCTTCTATGATAAACCTATCTGACAACGTTGCTGTTGGTGTTGAAGGTGGTCGTGAGAATTTTGGTTTAGTATTTTCTGAAGTGACTGGTCAAAATACAACAATACAATATGAAAAAAATCCTGCTCTATTGTGGGGTGGATTAGCAATTCAAGGAAGATTGAATCCAATCGAATCTCTTTGGGGTATGCGACCGTATTTGCGAGGTGTTGTAGGTGGAGCTCCCATTGGAATGCTCGGCAAGGTTATGGGTGGGTTTGAGCTGCCGGTGACACCTACTTTCTCAATGACATTAGCAACTGAAGGAACGTTTTTACAGTATTCTTTACAACAGAATGCTTTTTCGACACGGAAATTTGGCGTTACGTATGGCGTTCAAATGACAATTAAATAAGACTATGAAAACACTCTCTTTATATCGACAACTCTTACTTTTATCATTCTTTGGAATTTTGATTCTTGGGCTTCACTCATGTGTTGCTCCTACGGACATAAATGGACCCGGAGATAGAACAAAAATTGATTCTCCTTTCGTTCCAGCCCCACTTTTTCGACCTACGGAAGTTAGATTAGTTTTGATAAACGAAAAAACTCTTAGGCCAAATGAAAATGCAGAACGACCGTTATGGGACAATGAATTGGATCATAAAATTTTGATAGATACAAACAAAGCAATAATAATAGATAGTCTTGGTTTATCGGATAAAAGAAGAACACTTCCAAGAATATATATCGAATTTACTGCAGTAATGAAACAAAATGGTGCGATAGGAGCTTTTGATAACAAAGGATATTTGTTACGTAAAATATCTTTAGCTTTACCAGACACTATTGATTTGGAGAACGATGAAGAAGTAGTATATTTAAAGACTAGATTACCTGCTCAGAAAAATTATTTCGAATATTCGTACAAAGAGCAACAGTTTGTAAAGGCTTTTGTATCAGAAGATACAGGTAGATTAGTTATTAAAGCTGTAAAGATAGAACAAAGAAATAGAATATTGATTGAGTTTAGCTATGACGTTTTTCCTGCAGTGAATGGATTGACAATTCCTCCTGAAAGACAACATGGAAGTGGAAGACTGATAGTGAATTATTAAACGAAAACTTATAGAATAAGACTTTGTGAACCACCTGGGTATTTTTTGACCCATTCTTCACTACCTTCGTAGCGGATGAGGAAATCTTTTGCTATTTGTGATATAACCAATCGAAACTCAAGGTCTTTTTTGAAATGTTCAGGTATTTGTTGTTCACCAACTAAAAGTCCAACGATGCTACCTGTTAAGAATCCACACGTATCACTATCTCCACCATGATTAACTGAAAGCAATACAGCTTTCTCAAATGATTCTTTGTACACATACGCACAGTATAAACTAAGTGACAATACTTCTTCTGCCACCCAACCAGAACCGAGACTTTCGACAACTTTCAATGAAGGTTCTACATTGCTGTTAATGACATTAGTACAATTTGTTAACGCATGAGTGATTTCGTGATAATTACGATGCGTTTGTAAATGTTCTATTGCTATTCTCATAGCATCTTCAAACGGAGTACCATCACGTAACAAAGTCAAAAATGCTGCATAAAACCCAACAGAAAGATAACCAGAGTAATGTCCTCCAGTCGAAGCAGCAGCTTCCATAGCAACAAGAAATGCTGTTTTGTAGTCTTCAAAAAACAACCCAACTGGCATCAATCGAACCATCCCCATAGGAGATTTACTATTGTTTGTAGGTTTTGTTGGAGTTCCTATTATTCCAAAACGCAGAGCATTAATGATCGTTTCATTGGGATTTCTTTGGACAAACAAATCTTTTACTCGGGTAAGCCAAGAAGCACCATAGACCTGATTAGCAAATTTATAATCTGATTGCTCTGACATCAAATTCTGTGAACGTAACCATCGCATTGCACCCAAATACGTAGCATCGATATAATTGATATTCGATCGCTCAACACCCTTAGTTTGAGAAAGCGACTGCAAAAGACTTTCTGCTGTAAAAAGTGCCATTTGTGTGTCATCTGAAATAGCACCCAAAAGCTCTTGGTTTCTCATAAACTGCGTAATGCCACCCTTACCAAAACGACGTTCGATTTGTATCATCGACATTGTTTCTAAGGGAGAGCCTAATGCATCACCAATGGCAGCTCCTAAAAAAGCACCTTTAAAATTATCCTCTTTTCTAAGACTCATATTGAACCCTTAAAAACTTTCTTTTTCCAACTTTGAGTAAGCGTTCATTCGAAATGTTAATTAGCATTGATGGGTATGTAACTTTCTCACCATCAACAGAAACTCCACCTTGTTGGATTAATCTTCGTGCATCACTTTTCGATTCAGCTAACGAAGTAAGGACTAATAAATCGACAATAGGAAGTTCTTTATTTGATTCTGAACTATGAACAACAAACAAATCTATTTGGTCAGGAATATCTTTTTTAACAAAAATACGCTCAAATTCAGCAAAAGCTTCTTCACCAGCTTCAGTAGAATGATACCGTGCAACAATTTGTTTTGCTAATTCAACCTTAGCATTTCTCGGATGAAGTTCACCATTCTTGAGTTGTTGCTCGATTGTTTTTACTTCAGATTGAGGAGAAAATAAAGCTAATGAATAGTATCTTCCTATTAATGCGTCTGGAATAGACATTGTTTTGCCAAACATTTCACGAGGAGTATCAGACAATCCAATGTAATTGTCCAAAGATTTACTCATTTTTTCAACTCCGTCAGTCCCTTCTAAAATTGGCAAAGTCAATATACATTGTGGCTCCAATCCGTACGCTCTTTGAACTTCACGACCGACAAGTAAATTGAACTTCTGGTCAGTTCCTCCAATTTCTACGTCTGAATTTATATGCACTGAATCCATAGCTTGTGCTAAAGGATACAAAAATTCGTGAAGTGAAATTGGCTCACCAGTTTTGTAGCGTTTACTAAAATCATCACGTTCTAACATTTGTGCAACAGTATATTTTGAAGACAAACGAATAACATCTTCAAAATGCAAATTGGAAAGCCAATCGGAGTTGTATAAGATGTTGACGGTGTTTGGATCTAAAATTTTGGAAGCTTGTTCAAAGTACGAACGACCATTTTCTTTGGATTCTTCCAATGATAAAACTGGTCGAGTTTTCGATTTACCAGTAGGGTCACCTATGATACCTGTAAAATCACCTATTATCAATGTTGCTGTATGTCCCAAATCTTGAAATTGACGAAGTTTCGAAAGTACAACTGCATGACCCAAATGCAAATCTGGGCGAGAAGGGTCACACCCAAGTTTGATAATTAAGGGTTGTTTTTTGTTGTAAGAACGTTGTAACTTTTGTTCTAATTCTTCCAGTGGAAGGACATCAACGGTATGTTCTTGAATAAGGTCTAATTGCTCTTTAACTGGAGGAAAATTCATTCTATTTTGATGGTAAGGTTGCTAAGATAGTGGTTCCGCCAACAACTACATCGCCAACGGAACAAATAAAGGTTGTATCTAAAGGTAAAAGTATGTCCATACGAGAGCCAAATTTCATCATGCCAATTTTATCCCCTATGGTTATATTATCTCCTTCTTTCACTTCACAGACAATTCTACGAGCTAAAGCTCCAGTAATTTGTTTGAAAGCGACTATACCGAAGCCAGTATCAACTCCAACTAAGGTTCGTTCATTCAATTGAGAACTTTTAGGATGCCAAGCAACTAAATATTGCCCATCGAAATATTGTGAATAGACAACCTTCCCACCAACAGGAGTGCGATTGACATGAACATCAATGGGAGAAAGAAAAATAGTCAAACGTTTCACTTGAGCTTTCAAAAAGTCTGGTTCAAACTCTTCGATGATTTCTATTATTTTTCCATCTGCTGGAGACAAAACAGTTCTTTTATCATTTTTAGCCTCAACTGGAATTTCTCTTTTTGGATCACGAAAGAACCATAAAGTAAAAAACGTCAATAATAGACCAATTGGCACTAGTATAAAGCCTAAAAACTGCAAATCAGTTGTGTAAAAATAAATTCCCAATCCCATGATAGTCAGACCAGCAAAAATCATAGGAAAAAAATTGGAGTAGCCGTAAGAAGTTATCATTCTTTAGGGGGATAGAATTAACGTTAGGATTACAAAAATACGAAAAATATAGCAGTATTTTCTATTGGTTTTTACGTAACCTGTATGGAAGTTCTCGTTTGAAAAAAAGGAAACCATTTTTCGAGTACTGCAATTTCATTCCAGGAACAGAAAACAAATCAGTATTCGTTATTTTTGAAACAAAATACACAGGTCTATCAATTTCTCCATACAATAGCCATTGATCAAAATTCAAGGAAGTTTTTTTGAAATTTTCAGATGTCGATTGCCAACGTTTTTTTTGAGTATAGAATAAATCTGCATAACTTTTGTATCCATAAACTTCTACATAACAATTAGAATCTTTCACTGATTGAAAAAACTCAATCGCAGCTCGTTGAGAATAAGCTTCAATTTTGGGAGCCAATAACGGAAGAAATAATACGATAGACGTCGTGGTACCTATAAGCAAAATGGAAATAGCTTGAAACGTTTTTTGTCTTTTGAGAGAAGTATAGGTTGCAACTATTGTTAGTAAAAAGAGAAGAGAAATGACAAATTCAATTCCTGTCCATTCTACTGATGCATTCAAATTTTCTCGAGCAAATCTGTCTCGAATATATTGTTGCAACCATTGTGCATTCATTCCAATCCAAGGCAACAATGCAAATAGAGTTGTTAATAACAATCCAACTGTAAATAGTAACCATGTGTAATGTGTTTTCCAATCGATTTTTTTGTCAATTAACTTTGTTAAAGTAAGAGCTGCAAAAAATGTTATCGGAAAATATGCCATCGATGAATAATGAACAATCTTTGTTTTGACAATAGAAAAGAGTATTAATACCACAAAAAACAAGACCAACATTAGTCGGTGGAATAGTATCTGATTATCTGTAAGTTTTTCATCTTCTTTGATTCGTAAGGAAGAAAAAAAGAAGATACTTGCAGGAAAACATCCAATCAACAAAACAACAGCATGATAGAAGAAAGGTCCACTATGTCCTGCATCTCCTGTTGTGAGTAATCGAACTTGATATTGAATGAACTGCTCCATAAACCAAGGACCATTTACTAAAATTTCTGTTCCATACCATAACGAACACATTGCAATAGTGGCTACTGTCGCTATGGAACCTTCAAGAAAAAAATCGATAATAGATGATTCTTTTTTGATAATACGCCATAAAGAAACAATCGTAAAAGGTAGAATGAACAGCAAATATCCCACAGGACCTTTGGTTAAAACTGCAAGTCCACAGATTGCTCCCATCAATGCAATCAATTGATAAGGTTTTTTAGTAGAGCCTTTTATTGCACGTTGGTAATACGCATATACAACAAAGGTTGCAAAAATGCATAAATTAAAAAGTGGGTCTATGATTCCAGATTTGAAGTAAAAATGGGGTAATAATGAAGCGATATAGACCGAAGACCAAAAGATGGCAACCTTTCTATCAAAAAATGTAATTCCTGTCCAAAAAAGTAATGCAATTGTTACAATGCCGATAAGTGCGTTAGGAAATCTTGCCGAAAATTCATTCACCCCAAACACATTCATCGAAATCGCTTGTAGCCATATAAACAAAGGAGGCTTTTCCCAAAAAGGTGCATGATCAATTTGTACTCGCAAATAATCACCACTCACTAGCATCTCACGAGCTGCTTCTGCAAAATTGATTTCATCCCAATCAAATAAATGCACATTCCCCAAAAAAGGAATAAAAAGAATTGCTGAAAGCAAGACAAAATATAAGAAGATGGTTGGAGTAGTTATTCTCACAATAAAAACATTGATAAATTGATTTTTCTAGTTTGAAAAAACAAAAATACTATTATCTTTGAACATAATAGTTAAGAATTTTCTGAAAGTGAAGTAAATGAATTGGTGGAAGAGCTTTAAAATGGAAAAGCAATTCTCTGACGAAGAAAAAATAGCTTTTTTAAACTATCTTCGATTAGATAAGGAGCTGCCAATTGAACTTCATTTGAATAATGCTGTAGAATTTCCAGCAATTCAATTTGATACGAAAAATATCTTAACAAAAGCATTTCTTCCATCTGAGGAATGGCTTCAATGGTCAAATTATTATTTGATGCAAACATCAAATAGGTTTGAAATCAACATTTCGAATCATCACCATATTGATAGTCAATTCTATAACTATGGTGAAAAATTTGCTCAAATTGTTGAAAAAAGTGAAATTCATAACACAGTTTGTATTGCAGATTTTCCTACAGAACAACTCCTTGCTTTTGCCGTAGGGGCAAAGAACGTTTTCGAACCAATTCTTGGGTTTGATTCATTGCCTCATGCATTAGGTATCACCTCATCAACAACTATTTTGGAAATGCTGTATCAATGGAAAGAAGAATTTAAAACAGAACATACTCAAAAATTACCACTTCTTTTGTTAGACGCAAATAGATTAGTCCACTACACCGATAATCCTACTCAATTTGACAATAGATCCACAGCAAAACTCCCGACAATAGAATCACTAAAACAAAGAAATATTCTCACAATCATTTATGTTACAAATAACGATAATGATATCGATGATGTACATGAGGATTTTTGTTTTTATGTCAATGCAGGGATTTCTCTCTTATGGTTTAATACTCAAAACAACAAAGGTATTATAGAAAAAGAGTATATAAAACGATCGACAATGTTTAGCAAACGAATAAGTTTTATCAATAAAGTTTGAAGACTGAAAATAATTTCGTATTTTTCTTTTTTCTTGAACAATCTACATCAAAACTATGAGCCACAATTTAACTGTAGGTACACCTGTAAAGATCAAGTCTGGGTTCCATGACAAAGAAACTGAAATTGATATGTCCGGATGGACAGGACGTGTTAGTGAAATTGAAGGAAATCAAATTTTAGTTGAATTTGATAATGAAACCATAGATTCTTTTCCTGATGAATATGTAATGCATCAAATGGATGCAGAACGAGATCAGAATTATTATTGGGTCTATTATCAAGCCTTAGAACGTTTGAGCAGTTCTTCTGCTTCTGGTTCTGAAAATGCTTCTTCTTTTGGAGAAGCAAAACCGGTTTCTCGTCGTAAAGCTTTAGGGAAAGTATTAGCATGGTCTGGTGGAACTATATTAGCGGGTTATTTACTGTATCAATGTGTCTCCGATGATGATGATGTGACCGTAACGGAAGAAGATTCTGTTGCTTTACAGAAAAAAGAAGGTTGGGATACAGGTGCGGACGATTTAAAAGTTGCATTCAATGCTCCTACAGAAATTGACTATATGGGAATGCCTTCAGCACAATGGAATAAGTATAAAAATCCAGATATGCTCAAGAAAGTTTATATGCCAACTAATGAACGTTTCAAAAAGTATAGTTCTGCTTCATTGTACGAATCCTTAGGTCAAAAAACCTTACAAACACAAATGAAGGCATCTGCTAATCAAATTACGAAAACTACGTTCAACAAAGGCTTAGGAGTACGACAAATTCTTTTAGATGCTCAGAACCCTGAAGTAAATTTAGTAGTCATTGATTTGAAAGGTTGGGAGTCTGTGGCTGTTGGAGCTGCATTGGCAGATGTGGCAGATTTAATTCCAACGTTCAATAACTGGCCTCATCCTTTAGGAGAAGTACCTGCTCATGAAACTTTAGCAACTTCTCTCTATTATGCTTCGTATGTAGAAAAAGAAAAAGCCAAAAACACTGCAAAAAAACGTGCGACAGTAATGATGCTTGATAGAAATAGATTCGAATCTGAAAAAGATGGGAAATTAAAGCCAATCAAAGAGGGTAATTTTGATAATCGTTATAATGTAGATTTGCCTACTGTTGATGAATTGAAATCTGCTGGTATTACCAATGTAGTGTATATTACACCTTCGGAATTAGAAATTGAAAAAGACGATATTAACGAAGAATTTGCAACCTACCGTGAAAAAGGTATTCAAGTAGCATTATTGCCAATTTCTCGTTTCGAAGAAACAAAAGAACAAGTTGCTGCAACAAACCAGAATCCTAATAGAACTGGTCAATATGCAACGAATTACTATTATGGGGGTTCCCCAATGGGCTCCATGTTCTTTTTCTATCATTACCCAATGTATCGTTCATATTATAGAACATCCATTCCTTCTGGTGCTTATAATCGATATGCATCTGCACCAAATTATTCTCCTGCACGAAGGACAACCTCTTTTGCATCACGTTCAGTTGGTGGGAAAGGTGGATTCGGAAAAACTCGTCCTACTGGTTTTGGAAAAGTAACGGTCAATCGCTCGATGGCGACTGGAAAAACAGTTGGATTTGGTTCTTCATTCCGTTCGGCGTATCGTTCTGGAGGCGGCACTCGTTCAGGATCTTTCGGACGCTCACGTGGTGGTGGATTCTTCTCGTAAGTAACTGAAAATATGAAGTTTAAAGGAATGTTTAAAGCACTGTTTGGTGCTGATGAAGACGAATCTGGATTTGTAGGGTTACAATTAGTAATTCTCAATTCGGTTGAAGATAATATCCGTGAACGTATCCATTCGGCAATAGCAGAAATTCCTTCAGAACAATCTGCAGGACAAAAATGGAAGTTCTACAAAGAAACATCTGAAGTGCTTTTGGAATTGCTCCCATTTGCAGAATATGGTTATTGGGATGTTATTGACAATCCTCAAACAGCAGAACAAGAGTTCAATCAATGGGTTGATGATATAGATTCTTCTTCCATAGACCAAGAAACAGGTGGTGCAACTGAGGATTGGAACGATACCGACCGCATCGACACTGACAAATATTACATTGTCGTTTCAATACTGTTTTTGCTTCAACAAAAAAAGTCGTTCAAATTATTGAATGAATTTGCCGAATCTGTGGAAGAATCCGCAATAAATGACCGTACAACCTACTCCTCATTGATACAACGTATCAAACAAATTGATTTCACAACCTGTATCTCAGATGCCATATTCGTAATGCCTGGAAACGACACCGACGGCTTCTCTTGGGCAGATATGCGTACCGAAGGTTGGGAATACATCAAACCAATATTTTAGAAGAGAAGAATTTTCTTTGAATGGAAAAACCCACATTGTACAATGTGGGTTTTTGTTTTTTTGCTCCCACTCCCCTTGAGCCGAAGAGGTGAATGGAGTGAGGGGTAATTCTGCATCAAATCTCCCTTTTCCCTCCTGGGAAAGGGAGGGGTAATTTCTAATTCACTTTCTTCTCTATTATCCGGATATCCGAACACATCTGCTGGATTCGATTGCGGATATCCCAATACCACGTCCAATCTTTGTGGGTTTCGTCATTGTAATACACTGTGTTTCCGGCTACGGTAGAGCCAAAGGCATTTTGTTTCACATAAACCACCTTTGCTGAACTAATCAACTTTTTCATTATCTTTGCAACATCATTCCCTGCAGAACTTTTGGGAATAGAATCAACCAATTGGAATGTCCAAATTCGCTGTTCTTGCATTCCTAACCAAAAATTAAATTCTGGCATTGTCTCAGCTTGTAAATACCCATTTTTTGCATCATTTTGTTTGACCAAAAAATTTGAACTCAAAAGTACCGTTGTCAAACTTTGGAACAGCTCTTCATTTCCCTTATCACACGTCGTGTGCAATTGGTACACTGTCGTACCACAAGAACATACCACCAACACCACCAACACCATCAAAAACCACTTCATCATTTGTATACCTTTTGTATAGTTAAAAAAATGTACACAAAGATATCCGCCACATTGCCCTTATACGTCACTTCACACGATTTTTCTCATTTCCGAAAAAAAAAGCGACCGTGTGGATCGCTTAGGGGGTTGGAAAGGTATTTTATTTCCCCCCTCTCCCTGACCCTCTCCCCAATGGGGCGAGGGAAAATCTAATTTTACAAGTTTTCACATTTAAAATCTCTCAAACCAGCTCCCTCGCCCCTCTGGGGAGAGGGACACTGAGGCTCTCGAAGTGGGGAGAGGGGTAATTCTGCATTAAACTATAGTCCTATTCTCTTTCCCAACCTATCCACCCATCACCCCACAAAAAAGCCCCATATTGGGGCTAAGATAGAGGATTATTGTTATTTATATTCATTTAAGTCTTTTAAAATCTTTTCTGCTTCACCAAAAGCTTTAAATGTAGGCCAATCTAAAAGGGTTTTAGTAAATACAATTTCATAATTTTCACCTTCACATCTTATAGAATCAATAGAAATCTTGTTTTCTAACAATTTTTGTACATAGAATGAGCCAATTTCTTTACTATCTAAAAACAATTTGAAAGTTATTTGATGCTCTATTTTTGTTGAATCGTTTTGTTCTTTGTCGATTCTTGTTTCAATGTATAAATTACTTTTAAATCCATACTTTGTCTTTCATAATAATAAAAATTGTTTCAACACTAAATTGCCTTTAATTTAATCGACAGTACATATATAATCCAAAAAAAAACACAAGTTTTACTATTCGGCTTGAAGTCTATATTCAAATTGTTCTTGTCCAATGGTTATTGTATTTTTTAATCTTTCAAATTGCTGTTCGCCACCATCCATAGTAGGTAACATATCGATGTATTGTTCAATTGCAGCATTAATGTCATTTAAACTTTGTTTTGATTTTATCCAATTTTGAGGACTGAAAATTGCATTGTTTGGTAAACTTCTATTTGAAGCCACCCTTAGTGCAGTATTCAAGCATCTTCCTGAAGTTTTTACTATTTGATCAATCATTCCGTTCGACTTAGCATTTTCCCAAGTATAATTTGGAGATGGAACACTATTAGACTTATTATTTCCAATTGCAAATATCATAGAAACGGCGTACAAATGATGATATGGAGCATAAGCTTTCATAGTCAAAAGCGTTTCATTCAAACCTAAAGGATTAGCTTCTGTCCAATTTTTCCTAATTTCATTCATCCAATTGTTTAGTGCTTGTATATTTTCCGGTTTATAATCTCTTTTAAAAATTATATCGAAGTATTTGTCAAATATTTTAGTTTCACCATATGAGATATTTGGTCTTTGTGAATGCCATGCAATCAAATATTTTCCTAAATCTGAAAGATCTATTACAAAATTTTTATCCTTTTCTGGAGTAGCAGTTTCACCACGTTTTGTTATAAAATATCCTTGAGAATATTTTTGTTCAAAAAGCCTCTTTAAGTTTAAAACACGTTTATCGTTACTTCGTAAGTCTCTAGGTTTTACCGCACTTTGTGAGTTAGTATTTATACTAATTAAATCAGCTCTATCTCTTTGAGGTATTTCATAAAATCGAAACAACACATATGTATTACTCAACTTACTTACAGTTTCACTACAACTTTGAATTGTGTTTAATGATTGACATCCATTAACAACACTTAATCCAATTAATTTAAGTTTATTATTCTCGAGTTCAAGTCTATTACAAATCGCAGTAATACCATTATGAAAAAAGAAGAAGTCTTTATGCTTATCACCTAATATAGTAGATCGTATTCTTTTATTAACTGCATTATTATTTCCTAAACTTTGACGTACATTTTTTTGGAACAATGAACCATCTTTAATACCTTGGATTAAAACAGCCTCTTTTAATGGAACAGCAGCAACAACTACCTTTGTATCTGCTATTTCAACAGACATAAATTGACTTTCAGACAAATTTAAAGTGTAATTTATCTGAGGATTATCGGTTTCTAATGCAAGTTCATATCGTCTACCTAGCTCTTCTTCATCAACCAAAGTAATAATCGCATCAAAGTCTTCATTTTCAGATATTTCAGCTAATTGTTTTTGAAATGTTTCTAAATCATTTTTTGCAGAATTAGTTAATACCGAAGTAGTAACTAGTTCAAAGCAAACTTCATACTCATCTTCAAAAGCCCTTGCAACTTCAGATAATTTTCTTTGGAGTTTTGGGTTTGCAACTGCTTGTAATTGTACTAAATCTCTTAACTGTATCCAAGAAGATAATACTTCTCTTAATGGTTCAGCATCAATACTTCCGCCAGAAATAAACTTACCTTGTATTATATAAATTGTTTGTTTTTCTTCATCAATAACTATTGCATCAATTTGTTTGTCATCTGCACCGTCAGTAATTGCATCTTTTGTTTGATTTCTGTCTTGTTTTAATATATTAAACAAATACCATGCAATAAACCTTTGCCCATCATTAGCATAGTTTTGTATATAGTAATCTGCTTTAATCTCTTCCTTAATTTTTTCGTAGATATTCATCCTGATTCTATTGATATGTTATAAATAAAAAATTTCCACACTTCCATCTTCCCTTACTCCTTTTCTTCCTACCTATTTCCTTTGGAGCGGTTGTGGGTTTTGCAGAGCATTTGGCAATTTGAGATGTCAGTTGCTCCGCCTTTGCTCCATGAAGCAACGTGGTCTGCGTCCATTTCGTCCAGTTTCCAGATTTTTGTTCTGTTAGCTTCGTGACCTAATGCACAAAGTGGGCAATTGGATGTACCATTCTGTTCTGCTTCGATTTTTTGTTGTGCATAGACGGATTTTTTGGTGGCTTCATCAAATATTCTCACGTCTAATAATTCTGTTTTGACACATCCACCAAGTATGTATTCAAATACACCTTTACGGTTTTTGACATAAGGATCTGCATAGAGTTCATGTACCTTTTTTGAAACTTCATCAGGGCTGTAAGGAGTATTTTTGTACTGTTCGTATAATGTACCCCATTCAAGTCCTTTCATTTCTTTTTCTACATCTTTGAATACAGTTGAAACCCAATCAATGACAGAATTAAAGTATGCTTTTAGTTCATTTATCGATGTGTCATAACGATGAAGGCTCATATACGAATCAATAGAACCCTTGCTTACCCAATCTAAGGCACATTCTAAATATTCTTGACGATTAATACTACCAGAAATATATGCACTCCATTTATGGATATTTGCATTTTGTGAATTACTAAATTCTGCCTTTGCTAAGGTTACAAATGGTCCCGAATAGACAGCATTTAACAACTCTTGACTATTGAGTGGTACTCCAACGATATTGATAGTTTTGAACCACTCTTTGATTTCTTTTTCGTCGCCCTCACATTCATAAATCAGTAGTTTTGTATTCAAAATCAGTTCTTGTTGGTCTTTTGAAATGCCACTAAAATATTGCTCCATTCCATTATTGTCTTTGACAGCAAATCTATTGGTAACATATCTGCCTATACTGGTTATGCGTTGTTGTCCATCTAAGACTTCAAATGTATCAGGTTCAACAGTATTAAAGTAGATAATACCTAAAGGATATCTTTTCAAAATAGATTCAATGACTGCTACATCACGTTTACCATCGGCGTAAATGTAATTCCGTTGGTATTCTGGTTGAATAGTAAGTTTTCCTGATAAACCAAAAAGCCCTTTACCTTCAAATTCATTATACACAAAACCATCACATATATCTTTGATGGTTATATCTGTTCGTAAGGTTGTTTTCATTATTTTTTGTGTTTGATGAATATTCTTTTGAATGTCTCTATTTTATTGATGTATGAGCCTTTACCATATACCTTATTTGGGTCTTGGTCTATACCTCGATTTGAACCAAGTAATTCAAATTGATCTGGATTATATTTATCTAAAAAAGTTATTGGAACACCCATAATTCCATCGTAATCACTTGGAATGGAATCTGTATATGAAACTTCGATTGCATCATAATTATCATATTTAGGATATTCATTCATACCTTTCAACTTTTTGTTGTATTTCAGATTGTCTTCCATTGTCATTAACTGTAATGGCTGATGACGTCTGCCATGATCTAAGTTAGTAAACCAACAAATATTTCCTAAGCTCCTCCATTTTTGTCCACTTTCGTCCTGCCAAAATCTTACTTCTTTTACCTCATAATAACTTGGTACTTGGAAAGACATATCACCATTATTACATCCAAGCCACATCAAGTTTTCTTTTATTAGTGGAAATACCTCTTTATAAGTAATTGCATTCATGTTTCCAATAACTAAAAACTGTTTATTTCCTTTTATAATCCATTGTAAAAATTCTCTAAACAATGAAAATGGAGGATTTGTAATGATAATATCAGCTTCATCTCTTAACTTCTTTATTTCTTCACTTCTAAAATCCCCATCACCTTGTAGATACTCCCAATCAAAATCATTAATATCAATTTTCCCATCTCCGGTATTGTCTTTTGTCAGTGTAAAAATTTTGCCATTTTTTACTGTTTTGACTTCATCGAATTTAGGATTTGTAGTTTCAAAGAGTGAAGGTTGATAATCAGTTTTGTAATTTTTACTATCTGGAGCAAAGCTTGTACTTATCAGTTTTTTTATGCCAAATCGTTCAAAATTTTGAGCAAAAAACTTAGTAAAGTTGCTCCACTCTGGGTCATCACAAGGAAGTAAAATTGTTTTACCTGTAAAGACATTTGCATTGAAATCAAGGTAAGCAAGAACTTCTTTTTCTATATCACTATATTGAGTGTAAAACTCATCATTTTTAGCAATTTTTGCTTTCGATAGGTCTTTATTTGCCATGAACTGTATGTTGTTTTTTTAAAATACTTCTTTTCTTTTTTAATTAAGCAAATATACAAAAACGAATAGACATTCAATGTCTATTCAACGTATTTTTATTATCAACACTTTTTTGAGCGATTGCTTTGGAGTAAGTATGGTCATAATTTGAAGGTATATGAATACAACAATATACAAAGATACAACAGAATTTGTCAGTGGTTGGCAAAAGAAGGAATTTTCTACGGTTTTTTTTCCACCGATTGAAATCGGGGGCTACAATATGGTTCATCCCTACGGGATTACATACTGTAGGGGCAACCTTTACGGTTGCCCAATGTATTCAGAAAACCCCTCAGTCCTTCGGACAGCTCCCCTTGAAGGGGAGCAGTGATGTTTTTACTCCCCCCCATCACTTATAGCCAAATCTCACTTTCACATAATGGTAGATTGCATTTACAATTTTGTAAAACCTACCGAAAGTACATTATGCTTACGACTATCCGCTCACTGGTGGACAAATTTTTTGGCGATAATGAGGAACAACATTCCTTAGTTTCTAATTCTGAAGAAATGAAAACTATTGAGGTTGAATTAGAAAAAATTCAGTCTTCTAAGTTTGAAAAAACTACATCAGATGTAATTGATCAACACGTAACTGACTTTATCCAAAAAGGATATATTCCTGCGTTGAATACTGATGTTACCAATGCTGTGAAAACACTCTTGGAATATCATCCAAATGCCCTAATGGTAGTTTTGGAGTCTTTACATCCTACAACAAAACTTGCTTCACCTCAAGAGTCAACTGCACTTCCCTCTCACCTTTCACTACGTTCTGCTGCCGAACATTCATTTTTATCATCACTCTAAGGATTCACCACAATGAAATTATCACAATTATCAGCTCAAACTGCATCAAGCACTCCAGAATTACGTTCGTTAGCACTCTCAGCCTTCGAATCGGAAGCACCACTCTTTCGATATGCCGAATGGTATAAAATGACTGGAAATGCGGATACATTTACAACAAATGCAACTGCACTTGGCGGTCAAACAAGAACAGTGAATAATGATTATACTCCTGTTACTTCAACTGTCAATGAAACCACAATTTCTCTTAAAATACTCGGAGATGTCATTCGCACCGATCAAGCATTTGAACGACGCGGATTTACGACAACTTCAGAACGTGCCAGACAATTGGAGAGTTTTTCTCGTTCGTTGGGACGCTTTTGTACCGATCAATTTTTCAATGGTAATGGAAGTGGTTCTACCTTGGTGGGAATAAAAGAATTGATTCCAAATGGTCAGATTATTTCTATGGGTACAAATGGCGATACTGTACCATTAGGAAATTCCGATGCGAACAAACAAAAACAGCAAACTTTTTTGGAAAAGCTCGATGAACTGATTGGCTCTGTTTATGGAAATGCATCGGTTATAGTTATGAATTACAAAATGATTGCTCGATTACGTGCTATTGCTCGTGAGTATATTAGCGTTCAAACTGTTAATGATGCATTCGGCACACAACAGGTTTTCGACTCTTATATGGGAATTCCTATCGTATCCAGCGGTGTTGCAAAAGATGGAGTAACGCAAGTAATCACCAATGCAGAGACCGTAGGAACGAACGCTGATTGTACCAGTATCTATGCCATTCGTTTCGGTGAGAAAGAAAATCTCAGTATTGCCACAAACAATGGTTTACAAGTCTATGACAGAGGTATTGTTGGAGTTCATTACGTAACAACCGTTGAGTTAGACGCTGCGGTAGCATTAGTTCATTCACAATCTATTGCTCAATTGAAAGGTATACGACTATGATAAAAAGCATTGATATGGAAAACAAATTACAACAACAATCACCACTTTTTGACAATTCCGTTCCCTTGTGGATGAAAATAATGCTGGGTCTCATCGTGGGAGGTTCCACGTTGTGGGGTGGTTCGAGTTTGGGAGAGGTAAGCCAAAAGATAACGGTAATTGAAACGGAAATGCGTAGGGTTTCTTTTGCTTTGGAACAGCAAACTCTTTGGAAAGACAGAATTGAACGAGACGTACAAGAAATGAACCAAGAACTTCAGAATCACCATTCGGAAAGAAAACGATGAGAACAATCACCAAAATTATCGTTCATCACACAGCAACCAGACCAAATGTAGAACGCGAAACTATCGACAAAGCACATCGATTACGAGGGTTTACTGAAATTGGATACCATTGGTTGTTGCATTGTCCTGATGGGGTGTGGGTAGTAACTGAAGGTCGTAAAGAATCTATTATAGGAGCTCACGCTCGTGGACATAATTTACGTTCAATTGGAATTGCTGTTGCTGGGAATTACCAAGAAGCAGAATTACCAAATGAGGCAAGAACACTGTTGATTGAGCAATTAGCCCGAATTTGCAAACGACACAAACTTCCTGCCGACCGTGCGAGTATCCGTTATCACCGCGAGTTGAGTGGTGCGTCGACCTTATGCCCAGGAAAAAATATCATTCGTCAATTTGAACAAATTGTGAAGGGAGTGAACTCTTTACTCTAAAATTCGAAGGAGCTATTTCATTGAAATAGCTCCTTTCTGTTGTATTGATGTATCTATACAGTAAAACAATCTTTGATGGTATTCGTATGTTGAACAAAATACAATCAATGAAAAAAAATATACAGCAAAGTTTAGAACAATTAGGCTATCGAAAGACCTTAACACGTACGACAATTCTTCGTGCGTTAGAAAGTTTTAATCGCCCTGTGAGCGTGGAAGATTTAGTAGAACAATGTCAAGATTTGAACTTGACAACCATTTACCGTAATCTTCATGTGATGGAAGAACATGGTCTCATTCGTTCGATGCAATTCACTTCAAAAGCTAAACATTATGTCATTGCAGAGCAAGATGACACGAAGCACTTTCACTATATTCGTTGTTTAGCTTGTCAAAAAGTAGATCAAATAGACTTTTGTGTTTTAGAAAAAATCAAAATTTCTACCAATTTTACGATTATAAATCATTCAATGGAATTTACTGGATATTGTCCGGATTGTGTACCTGAAACCATAGAACCTACCTCAACTCACACTCACTAACAGCAAAAAATAGATGAATTTACAGCAAGTTGAACGATTTCTTGGTGATGATTTTTTGCGTGATATTCGCACCTCTATTCATCGAAGGGTTGACCTCACGATGAAAAAAGTGATGATTACATTTTCTGTATTTTCACTTATTCTGACAGTATTAACAGGTCAATATGTTATAGGATTAGTTGGGACGACCCTGTTTTTAGGTTCGTATTTGTATTGTGTAAAACTTTTTGGCACTTCTTCGCTCACACGATATGCTACGGGAGTGTTGTTACAGTTATTTTCGCTTTTGTATTTGTTCATCATTCAAGGTCGCGAAGAGCTGTATTTCTTTTCGTTTTTGTCACTTTCAATTTTGATTTTTTATCAAGAATATAAGGTGATTTTACTGAGTGCTTCTACCTTTGTGTTTTGTATTTCAATAAGCATTTTTTTGACGAACAACAAAACTTCTTGGTTGACATCATCGGTGAATTCTTCAACTACAACCTATATTCTTTTTCTACTTGCCTTCATAGCTGAGAGCTTTATCTGTATGTACATTGCCTCGAAACTATGGTATCAAACCGTTGTTTCGAAGATACATCCTTCCTATTTCAAACCAGAATCTTCTCTTTGAAGCAAGGAAATCAACGCTGTTGTTGATGGGTCGTGAGTGCCACGATGTGAAGTTTTGTTCTGCAATTCTGGTAAAACATTCGATGCTAATTGTTTCCCCAGTTCCACTCCCCATTGATCAAAGGAATTGATATCCCATAGAATACCCTGAACAAACACTTTGTGTTCATAGAGTGCTAAAAGTGTTCCGACAGTTTTAGGGGAAATTTTAGGGTACACAATCATAGTTGAAGGTCTATTCCCTTCGAAAATCTTATGAGGAACTAACAATTCTCTATCAGGATTGTTTTTTAATTCTTCACGAACAATGGCTTCATTTTTTCCTATGAGTAATGCCTCTGCTTGAGCAATACAATTTGCTTGTAGAATAGTATGTTGGTCGTTATAAGGAGATAGACCTTCTTTGGCAACTAAAAAATCTACTGGAATTGTTCGCGTTCCTTGATGTATCAATTGGTAAAATGCGTGTTGTCCATTCGTTCCCGGTTCACCCCAAACAATAGGTCCAGTTTTATAGGCAATTGTCTCACCAGAGCGAGTAACGCTTTTTCCATTTGACTCCATATCGAGTTGTTGCAGATAGGCTGGGAATCGAGCTAAGTATTGATCATAGGGCAAAACAGCATACGAATCATAGCCCAAAAACGTACAATACCACATTCCAATCAGCCCCATTATAACTGGTATATTTTCGAAGAAAGGTGCAGTTTCAAAATGAGTATCAACTTCATTCGCCCCGTCAAGAAATTGCAAAAATCCTTCATATCCTATAGAGATTGCGATTGAAATACCAATACTTGACCACACGCTATACCGACCACCAACCCAATCCCAAAACCCGACAATATTATCTTCGGAAATGCCAAATTCTTTTGCTTTGTCAATTGCAGTTGAAACCGCCAAAAAGTGTTTTGCAATATGTTCTTCTGTCGTATAGGTAAGTATCCATCGTTTCGCAGCAAGTGCATTGGTGATAGTCTCTTGTGTTGTAAAAGTTTTTGAGGCAATTATAAACAACGTGGTTTCTGCGTTACACTGTTTTAATGTCTCCCAAAGGTGCGTTCCATCAACATTGGAAACAAAATGCATTGTTAGTTTTGGGTGAGAGTACGCCGATAATGCTTGGGTTACCATAGCTGGTCCCAAATCAGAACCACCAATACCAATATTGACAATATCAGTGATAAGTTTTCCAGAAAATCCAACCCATTCGCCAGAACGAATTTTTTCCGAAAGTACACGAATTTTTTCTAATTCCTCATGAATGAGGGGAACAACATTATTACCTTCTACATCAATGGTTGTTTTTTTTGAACGTAAAGCAGTATGCAAAACAGCTCTTTTTTCGGTGTTGTTGATTGCCTCACCGTTGAACATTCGTTTGATTTCTTCAGCAAGATTTCGTTCCTTGGCAAATTGAAGTAATGCTGAAAAGACATCATCATTAATAAGGTTCTTTGAAAAATCGAAGTAACAATCGCATGATCGGAATGTATATTTTCTAAGTCTTAGACTATCCTTTTCGAAATAAGAAAGGATACTATCAGATTTTTTTTCGGAAGCTAATTGCTCTAATCGTTTCCAAGATGATAAAGAGGTTATCATAGCGTTTTACATTGAAGGAGTTAAATACGAGTGTGCTGAACGAACAGTATTGGAAAGTAACATTGCGATTGTCATAGGACCAACTCCTTTTGGAACAGGAGTAATTGCACTACAAAGAGGAAGAACTGACTCAAAATCAACATCACCACATAATGCATAACCGCTTTTTTTCTCAGGAGCATCAATTCGATTGATTCCAACATCAAAAATGGCAACACCTTCTTTGATATACTCCGCAGTAACAAGTTTAGGAACTCCAACAGCAGCAATGAGAATATCAGCTTGTCGAGTGTATTGACGAATGTCTTTCGCACCAGTGTGACAAATGGTAACAATTGCGTTAGAATATGCTCGTTTGTGGTAGAGCAAATTTGCCATTGGCTTACCGACGATATTAGATCGCCCTAAAACAACAACATGCTTACCAGATGGGTCTATGTGGTAGCGTTTCATCAATTCCACAATTCCTAAAGGAGTACAAGGTACAAAACCGGGTAAACCAAGCACTAAATTCCCAACGTTTGAAGGGTGAAATCCATCAACATCTTTTGCTGGACTGATTTGTTCTAAAATGACTGTCGAATCAATATGCGAAGGAAGTGGTAATTGTACTAAAATTCCATGAATGGTAGGATCCTCATTCCATTGATGAATTTGAAGTAAAATTTGCTCTTGGGAAGTCTCTGGTGGTAAACGAAGAATAACCGAATTGATTCCAATTTCCTGACATGCTTTTGCTTTGTTGGTCACATAGATTTCAGATGCAGGATTATTTCCTACTAAGAGCAATGCCAACCCAGGTGCTTTACCAGTATTTGAATAAATAGTCTTTGTTTCAATCAATAATTCTTCACGAATCGTTTTTGCAGTAGATAAACCGTCAATGAGAGTATAGTGCATAGAAAGAGTAATTGTATGTTCGATAGAGATTACGAAGCGTTAGAAAAAGCAAGTTGTCCACAAGCAGCATCAATATCAACACCACTCGAAGAACGAATCATTACCGTTACATCGTTTTGCACCAATTGTTGTTGAAAGTGCTTAAATGCCACTTCGCTTGTTGGTTGTAATGTTGCTGCAAAACCTGTAGGTAAGGTAAAATCAATCGGATGAAAAGGAATAATATTTACTTTCGTTGGGAAACGACGAGTTAATTTTGTAAGTCGTTTTATATCTTCTTGCGAATCGTTTAACCCTTGAAATAAAATGTATTCAAATGTTACTGGAATACGAGTTTTTTGATAATAGTACTCCAATGCGTCCATCACCGCTTGAATATTCCACTTTTTTGAAATGGGCATTAATTTTTCACGAAGTCCATTAGTGGTTGCATGAAGGGACAGTGCTAATTTTATTTGTCGTTGTTCATCTGCCATTTTTAGAATTCCTGGAACAACACCTGCTGTTGAGACAGTTATACGTTTAGGAGAAAGTAATTCCAAGGTTGGGTCAGTTAATAATTCTACAGATTTCATTACAGTGTCATAGTTCAACATTGGTTCTCCCATACCCATAAAGACGATATTTGTTATAGGGCTCTCAGAATAGGATTGAGCATAGAAAAATTGATCTAAAATTTCTGCAAGTGAAAGAGACCGTTGTAATTTTAGCGAAGCTGTGGCACAAAATTTACATCCCAGTTGACACCCAACCTGTGAAGAAATACATAATGTTTTTCGTTTTGGAAGTCCTTCTTCATTTCTCATCTCAGAAGGAATTAAGACACTTTCAACCGATCCTCCAGCTGATAATGCAAACAAAAATTTTATAGTGCCATCAGAAGAAACAGTTTTTTTTTCTAACTGCATCGAAGTTGGAGAAAAAAGAGAGTTTAGCTGATCTCTTAGTGATTTTGGAATAGAAGATAACGATTCAAAATGTAAAGGAGATTTCTGATAAAACTCTTTGAAAAACTGTTTTTGGCGATACGGTTCAGTTCCCATAGTTGCAAAATGGGAAGATAACTCAACTTGGGAAAGATTTTTAATGCACGGAAGTGAAGGCGTCGAAATCATTTCTTCTGTAGTTTTGATGTTGTTTTTTCGATGAGCTCTCGAATCATTGTGGCTTCAGGACGATCTTCTTCTAAGATAGAAAGAGCCTTTTCATAGAGATATAATGCTTCATTATAGCGTTTCAAATACGACAAGGTTGTTCCTTTATTCACCATAGCAATGACGAAATTGGAGTCGATAGTAAGAGATTTATTGAAATCAGAAATTGCTTTATCAAATTGACGCAAATCGTGATAGGCAAGACCACGATGATTATACGCATCAAAATGACCTGGACTTAGTTCTATGGTTTTTGTAAAATCTCTGATGGCTTTTTGGTATTCTTTCAATATAGCATACGTAGATCCACGATTGAAATACAAAGCTGGTTTTGTAGGAGCTTTTGAAATAGCTTTAGAGAAAAAATCAACTGCAAGCTTGAAATCGCCGCCACGAAAAGCTTCATTTCCTTTTGTAAACAATTCTCTTGCCTCTTGTTCTTCATTAGGATGTGCATTGACTAATGAAATTGAACAAAAAGATAGAATAAAAACTACAATGGGTAGAATTTTGTATAGCATTATGTTGTTTTTAGGAATGGATTTTTTCTTTTTGACTATGACGTATAAACCATTTCCTTTGTGCAATGAATTGTAAATTTCTCCTATGATAAACTCATTTTTTCGGAAGCTATCTTCACCAAAAGTAACTATTCGATGGTCTAAAGATATTCCAGTCTATAAACTTAATGCAGTACTTTCTGAGAAAACAGAGTATTTGTATTGTTTTATACAAAAACGATCATTTCTGTTCTTTTCAACATACAAATTGCTTTATGTTGGAATGGCATATAAACAATCTATTGAACAACGATTGAAAACGCATCACAAATTACCGACTGTAGTAAAGAAAAAGAAATTTGGTTCTTCAATTATGCTTAGGTTTGGAACAGTTTCTTCGAATACAAAAATCACAGAAAGTTTGGTAAAGGCAATCGAAGGTATTTTGATATTTGTTCACAAACCTCCATATAACTTGACAGAACGCTCGACTTACAGAAATAAAGAAGTTGTTATAACAAATCGAGGGAAATATCGTCCGATGAGAAAAAAAATCTCATTACGATAAAACTCTATGAAATTAGGAATTATATTTTGTGTGCTTGTTTCAATAACAATAAGTGCATGTGGCGAAAAGAAAGAATTTGGTACTAAAGAAACCATTGTCAAGGAATCAGCAATATCTGTCTCACAAGCATTACAACCAGTGAATTATGACCGTCCAATTAAATTGAATGGAATTGTAACAAAGGTTTGCCAAACAGAAGGATGTTGGATGGCAATCAAAGACCAAAACAATGCTAAAATTCGTGTTACATTCAAAGATGGCACCTTTGCAGTTCCGCTGAATTCTGCCGGAAAAAAGGTGCAAATGGAAGGAATGGTCGTTGCGGAAGTTGTTGATGGTGAAACTGCTGTAATGTGGATGTCACATGTCGATTCGACAATTTCAGACACAAAAACAGATCAGCGAGTTCCAGTTTTTATAGCCACAACAGTAAAATTTGACTAAAAGAAAAACGGTGAATCTTTTTTATTAAGATTCACCGTTTTCAATATGATTTAAATAATTGACTATTTAAAGTACCAGTTAACACCAACGCGTGGGTTGATTACACCAAAAAGAGTTGTTCCCCCAGTTCCTAATCCAAGAGATAAGAACGATACATCACCAGTTAAGGCAACAGCTGCATTTGGAAAATACTCACCACCAAAACGAGCAGCTAATCTGTTAGAGGAGGAAACACCATTATCAGATATACTAAATTGCCCCATAATGTATGGTTTGAAGTTGTTACCCCCAAATCGAAATTTCGCATAAGGAGCAAGTTCAAAAGCGTTTGAGCCTCCCCCAGTAATTAAACCAAATTGAGTTCCAATTTCAAAGTCATTATTAATTGAATAATGACCTTGAATCCCACTGTACTCACCAACGTTAAACCCAAATCCAAATGCTCCACCAACTTGTGCATTTGAAGTTACAGCTCCAATGATTAGCATTGTAGCTACAGCGAAAAGAAGTTTCAATGACTTCATAAACCACACCTCTATTAATATTAAAACATTAAGGAAAACATTCAATTTGTCAAATAGTCGTTGTTTTTCAGTACTTTTGTAGTGCAATATACACAATTTTCTCTCAGTTGGCATTATAAAAGGTACATAGAAACAACTTTTATGGTACAAATAAAACAATTTTCTGAACAAGAATCAAATACTTGGAATAAATTTTTATCTCATGCTGAAAATAGTACGTTGTTTCATCATCGAGATTTTCTTGGATACCACCCCATAGACCGATTTAAAGACCACTCATTATTCTTTAATAATGAGAATGAAATTATTTCAGTATTTCCTGCAATTGAACGAATTCAAGATGGAAAAAAGATATTACATTCTCATCAAGGAGCCTCTTATGGTTCATTTGCAACCACTCATTGGTTGACAATCAGGGAAAGTTTCGATATGGTTACAACGCTCATTTCTTATGCCAAAGATAATGGTTTTTCGCAAATTGTTATCACAGTTCCACCAGTGATTTACCTAAATACGCCATCAAATTACATAGATTTTTCGTTAGTAAAAAACGGATTTACCTATTTGAAACGCGAATTAACATCAGTTGTTCCTTTAGAGGCAAAGGGTGAAAAACTTTTACAGTCATATCGAGCAGAAGCTCGAACGGCTACACGGAAAGCTTTGAAATCACAAATTGTAGTTCGTGAAACTACCGATTATGCACAATATTATGAATTACTTTCGAAAAATTTATCATCTCGACATAATGTAAAACCTACGCATACTTTAGAAGAATTAACTCTACTTCATTCACGTTTTCCTGACAAAATTCGCCTTTTTGGAGCATTTTTGGGTGATACAATGATTGGTGGTGTTTGCAATTTTTCTGTAAATGACAATGTCGTTCTTGCTTTTTATATTTCGCATTCAATGGACTATCAGGAGTATCGTCCGGTGAATGTGCTGTTTTATGAAATAATGCAACAGTACAAAACTGAAGGTTTTTCCTATCTCGACTTTGGTACATTCACCTTGAATATGGAACCGAATTGGGGATTAGGTCGCTTCAAAGAAAACTTTGGCGCTAGAGGAGTTTTTCGTGATACATTTATATTAAACATAGACTAATATGAACTATATTCCACGAATAGAATTAGATAAATTTCATTACAATCTTCCAAATGAGAAAATTGCACAGTTTCCTTTAGAAGAAAGAGATCACTCAAAACTATTGGTCTATTCTGCAAGCAATGATTCAATAGATCATAAGATTTTCTCGGATCTTCCTACTGTCTTACCTGAAAACACAGTTCTCATTCGCAACACGACAAAAGTAGTTCCGGCAAGATTATTTCTGCAAAAAGAAACTGGTGGAGTTGTAGAAATATTCATTACCAATCCACATCTTGTAATGAATGAACAAAGTGGGTGTAATGTAGAATGTATGTTGCGAGGCAAAAATTTACATCCAGGAGTAACAGTCCATGGTGTTTACATCGATGGTGATAAACAAATAAATTTGAAAGCAACAATTCTCGAGAAAACATCGAATCTCCAAACTATCCAATTGATATGGACTCCATCTGAAATGATATTGTCAGAATTGATTTGGGCAATTGGTACTATGCCTTTACCACCATATATGAAACGAGAGGCAGTTGAAAACGATGAAGATAGATATCAAACTGTATACGCAAAAGAAGAAGGATCTGTTGCAGCTCCAACGGCGGGATTGCATTTTACTCCAAAAGTGATTGAACAAATCGAACAAAAGAATATTCCAATTGTTGATGTAATGCTCCATGTAGGGTTAGGTACATTCAAACCAGTAGAAGCAAAAACAATCGACCAACATCAAATGCACTCAGAATCGTTGGAAATATCTAAAGAAAGTATCGTCCATTTGTTAGATTGTATATTACAAAAGAAACAAATTATTTGTATTGGAACTACATCTGTACGAACTATTGAATCGTTATATTGGTTTGGTGTTCGATTGCTTACTAATGATGGGAACTGTCAGGAACAGAAAACTTTTTCTATCACACAGTGGGATCCGTATTATTTAACAAATGAGTACAAAGAACTTCCATCAACAATAGAATCATTACAAGCTTCCATTCGATGGATGGAAAAAAAATCACTCCAATCGATTATTGGAGTGACAACATTAATTATTATTCCTGGATATGAATGGAAATTTGTAAATGGAATGATAACAAACTACCATCAACCTGGGTCTACATTGTTGTTGCTGATAGCATCATTTTTAGAAAAAGGCTGGGAAACTGTCTACAAAACTGCCCTTGAAGAGAACTATCGATTTTTAAGTTATGGCGACTCTTCTTTGTTACTTCGATAAAAGACAAAAGATTTTCGTATATTTCCATATTCTTACTACAAATTTGTGAGCAAAAACGAATGAATAATTTAATAGAAGTCAAAAATCTTGTAACGGAATTTACTTCCGAACAATACACCACCCGAGCAGTTAATAATGTTTCCTTTACGTTAGAAAAAGGAAAAACATTAGGTATTGTTGGCGAGTCTGGCTCAGGAAAATCTGTTACTTCACTCTCTATTATGCGTTTGATTCAATCACCTCCTGGTAAGATTACTCAAGGTGAGATTCTATTCCACGAACCCGATGGAACAGTTGTTGATTTGTTGAAAATTTCTGATGCAGAAATGCGTAAGTATCGTGGAAACAAAATTTCAATGATATTTCAAGAACCTATGACGTCCTTGAACCCTGTGTTCCGTTGTGGTGATCAAATTATGGAAGCGATTATTCTCCATCAAAAAGTCTCTAAAACAGAAGCTCGTGCAAAAACATTACAACTTCTCAAAGATGTTCAATTACCACGTCCCGAATCCATTATTGATTCTTATCCACATCAACTTTCTGGTGGACAAAAACAACGTGTAATGATTGCTATGGCGATGAGTTGCAATCCATCGTTGCTCATTGCAGATGAACCGACCACTGCTTTGGACGTGACCGTACAAGCTACCATTCTCGAATTAATGAGAGAATTACAAGTCAAACACAATATGTCGATGATGTTTATTACTCATGATTTGGGTGTCATTGCAGAGATTGCTGATAACGTTGCGGTGATGTACAAAGGAAATATCGTCGAATACGGTACAGCTCAACAAATTTTTGAAAATCCTTCCCATCCGTATACCAAAGGTCTTTTGGCTTGTCGTCCAAAATTGGAAGTAAAAATGAGAGTCTTACCGACAGTTTCTGATTTTATGGAAGAAAAAGAAGACGGTTCCATAATTGAAAAAGAACAGAAAGACATTAAAGAAACGATAGAATCTGTTACCATACCTATCTCTGAAATACATGCTCGTAATGAACTTCTTCTATCAAAAGAACCTCTCGTTAAAGTTGAAAATTTACAAGTGTATTTCCCAATTCGTAAGGGATTGTTTTCAAAAGTACAAGGATATGTGAAGGCAGTTGATGGAATTTCTTTTGAAGTCAAAGCAGGTGAAACCTTGGGACTTGTTGGTGAATCTGGTTGTGGGAAAACGACGACTGGTCGAGCAATTTTACGATTAGTTGAACCAACTGGTGGTGAAGTACTCTACAATGGAAAATCATTAGTTACTTTGCCAAAATCTGAATTAAAAACATTGCGAAAAGATATTCAGATAATTTTTCAAGACCCTTATTCATCACTCAATCCACGACTATCAGTTGGAAGTGCTTTGATGGAGGTACTCAAAGTTCATAATGTTTTATCTACTGAAAAAGAACGGAAAGAATATATTCACTATTTGTTAGACAAAGTTAATTTGTTGCCTCGTCATTATAATAACTACCCTCACGAATTTTCTGGTGGACAGCGTCAAAGAGTTTGTATAGCACGAGCATTGGCATTGAAACCAAAATTTGTTATTTGTGATGAATCAGTATCGGCATTAGATGTTTCCGTTCAGGCACAAGTATTGAATTTGTTGGTAAACCTTCGTGAAGAATTTGACCTAACCTACATATTTATTTCTCACGATTTAAGCGTTGTCAAATTCATTTCTGACAGAATTGCCGTTATGAATGCAGGGAAAATAGTAGAAACTGGGTATGCACAAGACATTTATGAGCATCCGCAAGAAGAATATACAAAACGGTTAATCGATGCAATACCAAAGGGTATAGAAAGAAATAGAAGGTCTCTGTAAGATTCTTTCTTTCGATAAATTTTCTTTTACTAACCGTACAGAATGAATTCGATTTACGAAACCTGCTCCGAATTGAGACCTATGATTGGGACTAAAATCCATGTTGTTGACTCTGGGTTTCTCACAGGTCAGGAGAATATGAAGCTCGATCAACAACAACTTCATAAAGCTGCAAAAGATGAACATATCAATCCGCAAATACGATTTTATGGCTGGAAACCATGGGCTGTATCTATTGGGGCTAATCAAAACATTGAGTCTATTAATGTAGATGAATGTGCAAAACGAAACATTGCTGTTGTAAGGCGTCCAACTGGTGGACGTGCAGTTTTGCATGCAAACGAAATTACGTATTGTTTGGTTACCCGAATTCGTCCTACATTTACAATCCATAATTACTATTTTGCTATACATCAATGTATTTTGCGAGCATTAGATAGTATTATCGGTAATTCTGCAATAACCTATCAAAAATCACAACCACATTTTCGTGAGTTGTATCAAAATACTAAGTCTGGTTCCGTTGCTTGTTTTGCTGCATCAGCACGATATGAGCTCCTAGCAAATGGCAAAAAAATTGTAGGTTCAGCTCAACGGGTTTACGAAAATACCCTTTTGCAACATGGTTCTATTTTGTTAGGTGATGGTCATGAGAAAATTGTGGATTTGGTATCAACTACATCGTTTGAAGAAAAAAATCAATTACAAAAAATCTTATCTACTCATGCCATTACTTTATCTGAATTGAGCAAGGTACCAATAAATTATCAAGATTGTATTCAACCACTTTTCCAATCATTTACCTCATAATGAAAATAGTATGAAAAATAGCATTATTCTCATTTTCGTTTTGTTGTGTTCTTGTACTTCTGCATTTGCACAATTATTCCCAAATGCAACCCAACAATTCCATACATGCACACATTATTGTGCTCCAAATTCTGAACCGCGTGAGCGTGTTTTTGACATTGAGCAAATGTATGTTTCAGTAGGGTTTGAACCGCAGAAAGGAATTGTCAATGGTTCTGTTATTCATGATGCGAAAGTATTACGCAAAACTGTGGATTCTGCTTTTTTCGATGCTCCTGGAATTGCTATCAACGTAGCTCAATTGAATGGTAGAAAAATTCCTTTTTCTATTTCACCTGAAGGTGTTACGGTGTATTTCAAACCAGCTCTACGTTGGGATGAAAAAGTGAAAATCTTTTTCAATTATACTACTACTCCAAGAAAAGGTATTTATTTCATAGGTTGGAATGACCCTACAAATCGAGCTCAAAAACAAATCTGGACACAAGGTCAAGGCATTGATAATCGCTATTGGATTCCAATGTACGATGATATGAATGACAAAATGATAACAAGAACTGATATAACATTCGATAAAAGTTATCAAGTTCTTTCAAATGGAACATTACTCGACGTTGGTGAAAATTCCGATAATTCGAAAACGTGGTCCTATACTATGACTAAACCCCATGCAAATTATCTTTTGATGATTGGAATTGGGAAGTATGACATAGAAAAACGTACGACAAAAACCGGCGTTCCAGTGAATTTGTACTATTATGCAGGCCAAAAGGATAAAATCATTCCGACCTATATTTATAGTACTGAATGTATAGAGTTTTTAGAAGAACAAACGGGTATCCCTTATCCATGGGAATCATACTCACAAATTCCAGTAGCAGACTTTATCTATGGTGCAATGGAAAATACAACTGCAACAATCTTTGGTGATTTTTTCCAAACTGATGCTCGAGGATTTTTAGACCGCAATTACATTGGAGTGAATGTTCACGAATTGACACACCAATGGTTTGGTGACTTTATTACAGGACGCTCTGCAAAATCAACGTGGTTGCAAGAGAGCTTTGCGACGTATTATCCAAAAATGTTTACTCGTAAATATTTCGGCGAAGATCATTATCAGTGGCAAAGACGAGGTGAACAAAATGGTGCTATTTCAGCCTCTGAAAAAGATTTATTGCCTATTGTTCATCCAAATGCAGGATCGGCTCGATTTTATCCTAAAGGATCTGCTGTTATCGATATGTTGAATACCACCTTTGGAGAAGATGAATACAAACGTGTTATCAACCACTATTTGAAAAAACATCAATATAAAAATGTAGAAACAAATGATTTGTATTTGGCATATCAAGATACCTTAGGTTTAACGCCAGATTGGTTTTTTGACCAATGGCTCTATCGAGGTGGAGAGCCTCACTATGAAGTTTCTTTCGAACAAAGCGTTAAAGAGCAAATGCCTGTTACGTCAATTTCTGTGAAACAAATTCACTTCAGAAATGAAACCGTTGGGCTTTTCAAAATGCCTATTGTATTTGAAGTTCACTATACCGATAAAACCAAAGATTCTGTGCGTGAATGGGTTTCCAATGAATTTACAACTATTAGTATTCCTAACAAATCGAACAAAAAAATTTCGTTTGTGTTATTCGACCCATCAAGTGCAATCATCAAAAAAGTAACGTTCAAAAAACCGTATGAAATGTTGAAAAATCAAGCATTGAATGCACCGAATTTGATAGATCGTTATGATGCAATTGAAGCTCTTAAAAGTGCAGATTCGGCAAATATCAAAGAAACAATTCCATTTCTATGTTCTGTATATTTCAAAGAAACATTCCATGCAACTAAGAATGCAACGTTGCAACAAGTCGTATCTCAATATAATATTGACACCTACCCAGATGTGAAAAAAGTCATTTCAGATGCATTGGGAAGTAAGGATGTTGAAGTAAGAAAAGGTGTTTTGGGTACATTCAAATTTGTACCTTCATTTGCACGTCCAGCTATTGAAAAACTCTTGGTAGATTCTTCGTATGCGATTATTGAATCCACCTTACAATTGCTGTATGAAAACTCAACCAAAGAACAAATGAATGGTTATTTGAAAACTGTTCAAGGAGTAATGGGTTCTCACAATAGAGTAGATATCAAACGTGGTGAAATAGACTTTTATTTGAACAAAACAACACCAACTGCATTGATAGATTATACATCGAATGGTTTTGAATTCATCACTCGTCAAAATGCAATGAATGCCTTAAAACGTATGAACTATTGCGATAAAGACGTTGTTTCAAATATCATGAATGCGATGTTTTCAACAAATGGTAGATTAGCTTCTGTTGCATCTGCGACGTTAAAACATTTCTCAGAACAGCCATTATTCAAACAAGAAATTAGAGCTGTGTACGAATCTATGAAATTAGAGGACTGGCAAAAACAAATGATTAAACCACTCTTATAAAACAGGAAAATATGAAATATTGGTTAGTAAAATCAGAACCCGATGTCTACTCTTGGGATAAATTAGTTGCAGATGGTGAAACATTTTGGGATGGTGTTCGCAATTATGCTGCACGTAACAACTTACGCGATATGAAGGTAGGGGACAAATTGTTGTATTATCATTCTGGTGATGAAAAACAAATCGTCGGTTTAGCAGAAGTTATTAAAGAATCGTATCAAGACCCTACAACTGATGAAGATGCTTGGGTATGTGTTGATGTGAAGCCTGTTAAGAAGTATTCAAAACCATTAACGCTCAAAACCATCAAACAAACAGAATCGCTAAAAGATATTGCCCTTATCAAATTGATGCGACTTTCTGTTGTTCCTATCTTGCCAGAAGAATTCGCCATTATCGAATCAATGGTAGAGTAAATGTCAGAGCAGAGGGAAATTCAAACAGTTGATACCAACCGACGTGGTGTTCTTGCTACACTCTCAGGAATTGGTGCGTTGCTCTTTGCTGGATTTGGGTATATTGCGTTTGAGTATATTCGTTCGTCAAAGTTGCCTCGAGCATCGAATGTAATTATAGCAAAAACAAAAGATCTGCTTGCTGGAAAAAAAAATACGACGATTCAATTCAATGGAAGAAAAGTATTTGTACAACAACGTTCAGAAACTGAATTTGTGGCTCATTCAATGATTTGCACCCATGGTTCTTGTACTGTAGAATGGCAAGAACGTTCGTCCATTTTTGTATGTCCTTGCCATAATGGTGCTTTCAATAGTGACGGTACTGTTTTGCGAAAACCTCCTGAACGTCCGTTAGTAGCATTAAAAACAACTTATAATGGTGCAAAAGATCAATTAACCATCATCGAAACTGAATTGTAATATGAAACGAAAAGTCATTGTCATTTTTACCGGTGGTACAATTTCTTCCAAACGTGATGAAGCATTTGGCGGAATAGTACCGATGATGGAAGCAAGTGAGATTTTGCAATCTGTACCAGATATTGATACCATTGCAGATATAGAAACTATTCAATTTGGTAAATATCCAGGCCCACATATCACCATTGAATTGATGTATGAACTACGTGGTTTAATACAAGAATTAGTCGAGCGTCGTGATGTCCACGGAATTGTAGTTACCCACGGTACTGACACATTGGAAGAAACTGCATACTTTATGGATTGTTCCGTTGTGACCCATAAACCAATTGTTTTTGTTGGTTCGATGAGAAATTCTTCTGACCCTGATTGGGATGGACCAAGAAATCTTCGCGATGCTATTCAAGTTTCGGCTACTCGTGAAACACAAGGACTTGGTGTGTTGGTAGTTTTGGCAGGGAATATCAATGCTGCGTCTGAAGTTTCCAAAACTGACACAAGTGAACTCAATACATTTTCTTCACTCAATTTCGGACTTATCGGTAGAATCAACAATGGTGAAATTTTACTCTATCGTTCTCCTATTCGTCGAGAATCATTTGAAATGACTCGGCTTCCAGAATTTGTCCCCCTCTTTAAAATTTATTCTGGAATGTCAGAAGATATTCTTTTATATTCCCTTGATAAAGGAGCAGAGGGATTGGTCATAGAAGCATTCGGCGTTGGGAATGTTTCCCCCCGAGTGTTGATTGGTATAAAAGAAGCAATTGCTCGGAATGTACCGGTGGTCTTAGTCTCGCGTTGTCCAGTTGGTCGGATTGAACATATCTATGCTTATGAAGGTGCTGGAAAACAACTTTATGACGAAGGCGTCATATTTGCTGACTTTTTGAATGGACAAAAAGCTCGTATTAAACTCATTGTTGCACTTGGTGCAAATAAAAACTATACTGAACTCAAACGCTCCTTTGAATGGGCGTCTATTAAAAACACTTTACGATAAAACGCTATGATTCTCGATTCAATTTCTTCGGTAAAGCAATATGCATCGCTTTCAGATAATTTTGCAAAAGCATTCGAATATTTACAAACTACTAATTTGGTTGCCTTAGAAGTAGGAAAGCATGAAGTAGTTGGTGATGATGTCTATGTCATCATTGCTGAAGATGTACACAACCCTGAACACACTCCTACTTTGGAAGCACATCAAGTGTATGCGGATATCCAAATTTCTTTGGAAGGTTCGTTTGCTTTGGGCTATACTCCTGCATCTGAATGTACGACCATCAAAAAAGAATATGATGCAGAAAACGATTATTTGCTGTATGCAGATGCAGAAAAAGAAATTTTCGAATTAACTCCCGGAAACTTTTCTATCCTATTCCCGCAAGATGCTCACGCACCGCACTCACCTAAAACATCGGTGAAAAAAGCCGTGTTTAAAGTAAAGCTGTAATATTCAATTTAATTGACATTTGTCAATTGTACTTTCAAAAAATTTACCTATTTTTGTTTTGATACATTCAATAACAATCATAGGTATTTTTTTATGAAATCAATTGTAACCGAAATCAAATGGGCTCTAACTTTTGTTGTAATGACCCTCTTATGGATGCTAATGGAAAAACTTGGAGGTTTTCATTCTGAAAGAATCTCCTACCATGCTATCGTTACGAACTTCATCGCCATTCCGGCAATATTGGTCTATGTCCTTGCTTTACGCGAAAAAAAGCAAAAAGATTTTACAGGAACAATGAGCTTTAAACAAGGACTCATTAGTGGGCTCATTATTACTGCAATTGTAACGGTACTTTCTCCTGTAACGCAGTACATTACTTCCGTTTACATCACACCGGAGTTTTTCCCAAATGTTATTGCATTAACAGTCAAGGAGGGGAAAATGACCTTTCAAGAAGCAACCGACTATTTCAATTTAAGTTCATACATCATCCAAGGACTCATTGGAGCTCCCATCATGGGAACCATCACCACCCTCATCGTCGCCTTCTTCGTCAAATCAAAACCACAACCTGTAGAATAATATAATTAAGAATGTTGTAGAGACGCCCTATATGGGCGTCTCAAAATAGAATATGTAATTACTCTCTGATAAACATACTAAATAAATCTTTTCTCTGAGACGCCCATATAGGGCGTCTCTACGTTTTACTGCAACCAACCCCCTCTCCCCAACGAGGGAGAGGGCTGGGGAGAGGGGGATTCTTCATCACATTGAGCAGACACTTAGGTCTGCCCCTACATTTGTTTGATATTCACTTTCACCCTTCAAAATAGGAAACAAATCATCATTAAACATATATTTTCTAATTTGTCGTATTATGTCATAAATATTCAATATATTTGTAGCCTGTAAAATTTAATTGAAAGGAAATCGCGAATTTTTTTCCTCTAAAACCCCGCCTATCCCATCCCCAAATTACGAAGAATGTGATGCAAGATCGCTTCTATCTGTAAAGAATTTTAAAATCAAAAAACACATTAATTAAAAAACTTTATGGAGATTCCTGTGAATATTGCTATTATTGGGTCGCGAAATTTTGACGACTATGAATTTGTGGAAAATATCGTTTCCGCTGTGATTGCTGATTTGGCTGAACAAATAAATTCTGATGAGATTACGATTGTTTCTGGTGGTGCAAAAGGTACGGATTTGTTGGCGGAACGGTTCGCTAAACAACATTCGTTTCCGATGCTGATTTTTCGTCCGGATTATAAAAGCTTTGGCAAAGCTGCTCCGATTCGTCGAAATCGGGAGATTTTAGAACATTCTGATATGGTGATTGCGTTTTGGGACGGTGCTTCGAAAGGCACTCGCTATATGATTGAACAAGCCGAAAAATTGAATATCACTTCGAAGGTGGTAATGATTAGAATTTAATGAGAATAATTATAGAATTCTACCATCACTCATGGTGATGGTTCTATCGGTAACCTTTGGAAGGTCAATGTCATGGGTTACGATGATAATTGTTTGCTGTTGTTCCTTTGCTAATGTTTTGAATAGTTGAATTACAATAGCAGAATTTTCAGAATCAAGATTTCCGGTTGGTTCATCACCAATGATAATAGCAGGGTTGTTAATCAATGCTCTTGCAATTGCCACTCGTTGTTGTTGACCACCGGAAAGATTGTTTGCACGTTTATGAGCAATGTCTGCTAAACCTAACAAATCAAGTTTTTCCATCGCTTCTTTTTTGATGATATCGTAGTGTTTTTCGTTCAATTTTAATGCCGGTACCATCACATTTTCTAACGCAGAAAACTCCGCAAGTAAATAGTGAAATTGAAAAACAAAACCTATATTTTTATTTCGCAAATGTGCAAGATATGCTGAGGATTTGCCGACCAATGATTCATTAAACATTTGCAAATCACCCGTAAAATCGGTGTCCATTGTCGAAAGAATATAGAGCAAGGTTGATTTTCCACAACCTGATTTTCCAACGATAGAAACAAATTCTCCTTCATCAATAGACAATGAAACATCTTTGAGTGCGTGAAATTCCGTTGGTATTTTAAATATTTTGTTAATAGATGTTGTGGTTATTATATGCATAGTTATTATCCTCGTATAATTTCCACAGGATCAATTTTTGAAGCTCTTTTTGAAGGGAAATATCCAGCGATTGCAGTGGTAATAATCCCAAACATAAATCCAGAAACATAATAAATGGTTTTGAATTGAATAGGTAAATGATCGATAGTAATAACAACGTCAACGTGATAAGGGATTTTCGAGACCGCGTAGCAAATCAAAAAACCACTGATAAGTCCTAAAATAGAGCCTAAAAGTCCAATAATTAATGCCTCAATAAGGAAAATCAAACGAATATCATTACCTTGCAAACCTATTGCACGTAGTATGGCAATATCTTTCATTCGCTCGAAAATCATCATTGTTTGAATGTTATATATTCCAAATCCACTAACAGTCAATAAGGTAACTACAACCAAAACCGTTATCATATTTCGTAATTTGTTTGTAGATTCAATTTCCGCTAATGTTGATTTCCAATCTTCGATTTGTGTTTCGTCAAAAACTGCTCGCCATTCTTCAGCTTTTATAGGTGCTTCATCTGGATTGACAAATTTTAAATAAATGTCGGTAATAAAAGAGGCATTTTTTTGCATTAACTTTTGTACTGTCTGAACAGATGCAAATCCTTGTGAATTATCAATGGCGGTCATACCCCATTTGAAAATGGCACCAACTTGTACATAGGTTACAACACCATTCGGCAAGGTTACTAATACTCTGTCTCCTACACTAACTTGCATTTTTTTTGCCAATGAAACTCCCATAGCAATGGTGTTTTCAGAATTGAGCAAGGATTCGAATGATCCATCAACTAACTTTGTATTGATTTGAAAAAGTAATTGCTCTGCATTAATATCTATTCCTGTTAGCATACCATTGAGATTGGATTGACCCATTGTATAGTAAATAGGAGTACTTACTCTGGGAGATACTGCGATGACATTAGGAACTTTTTTTAAATAATTGATAACATCAGGAGCTTTTTTAATGGTACGGTCTGCAGATTTGGGTTTTTGATGATGTACAAATACTTGTTGTGTTGAGTTTTTGTAAAAACGTTCTGTTATCGACAAAGAGTCTTGTTGCACATCAGTATAAAATCGAACATGTGGTGATGCTGCAAGCATTATGTCAGAAAAATACTCATTCAAGCCAACTATAAAACTGACCATAAAGATATACATCAATATACCTAACATAACTCCAGCAGTAGAAGTAATTGTTTGTTTTTTTCTTGAAAGAAGATGCGTCTTTACTATGGAAAAGAGTAATCTTGAAGGCATCATAGAGGCTTTAGATATATAGGAGTATTTTCCGAAATGTTTTTGTCGGTAATTTCTACATACTCCAAATTTTTTAAGCCTATTTGAATTTTCTTTGGCGTTGGTTTACTTCCATTATCAGAAAGGTAAATCGATGTTCCGTAAAGATACTCTCGAGGAATAACTAAGGCATTTGGTTTTTCAGCGACGACGATATTTGCTTCAATATTTGATTTGATGGTTGTCATTTTCAATGTTGGGCAATTTGCCTCTACTTCAAAAGTTTGTGTTTTCTCATTGATACTCAAACCAATTTTAGCAACGGTACCCTCAAAAATAGAATCACCAAGTGCATCAACAGTAAACAAAACCTTTTGTCCAAGTTTTATTAATCCAATGTCAGAGGGATCTACTTGTAATTTCAGCAGAAATTGCGTCTCATTGCCCAAAATTGCCAATGGTGTTGATGGTACAATTGTTGATCCAACTTTGGGAGGAATTGACCATACAAACCCGGATTGAAGTGCAGTAATTTTATAGTTATTTGCTGAGGTTTTCGCTAAATTATACTGAGCTTTTGAGACGTTTTTATCTCGAAGTAAGGCTGTTTTTGTAGCATCAAATTTATACATTGTAGCCTGATATGATGCTTTTGAACTTTCATAAGCCAATCGAGAAGTTTCAATTTCTTGAGCTGATATTGCACGTTCTTTCAACAGTTGCAATTTCTTGGTATACAAAGAGGAATCATATTCGAATCGTTTTTTGGAAACTGCAACCTCTTCTAAGACCGCTTGCAATTGTGGGGATTTGTCTGCAAACGCTTTATTGGTATACTCTTGATTTGCTAATGCAGATTGAACTTGAAATTCTGCTCCAGTCGTTTGAAGTGCGAATAATGTCGTACCTGCTGGTACATTTTCTCCTTCCTTTACATTGATTGAACTAATGATTCCAGAAACAGAAGAATACACTGTCACCATATTCATTGGTTCTACAATTCCGGAGGCAAACACCGTTTCGATAATAGTTTTTCGTTTCGGTGTTATATATTCATCTTTAGTAGAACAATTTGTAAAAACAAACAGAAGTAAGAGAAAGGATATGTATCGCATCATTGTTGTAACTTTCTTGGAAACATTGATACAAAAATAGTGAATTTTCACGTTACTTAACCAACAATAACGATATCTTTTTGAAGAATTTTCAGCTATTCTGATAAGTAAATAGCACTTTTATTTTTTGAAGTGATTATGTACAAGCCTTTTGAAAGTTGTTTTGATTGCAACTCTTCGATAGAATGTAACGAAAACAACAATGTGCCAGTTAATGTATAGACCATACACTCATTGTTTGTTGAAAAAAAAGACTCCAATTCATTCAATCGTGTATAAAGATAAGACGTTCTCAATTCTTCAGCGGAAGTAGTCAAATTTGGAGTAACACATGGACATAGATTCCCTTGTTGGTAACGGTCTCGAGTAGGATTGTAACTTGTAGCAATATTATATGGGTGACCAATACTTTGCCAAATAGGTGAAAAAGTTGAAAAATACCATGGAGCACTTTGAGAAAAGAGAGATTGGGCTTGTATGCCAGATGTTGTTGAAGGAGAAAGTACTCCTTTGGCTCTATTACCCCAGAGAAAATGATTCGACCCATTGAGCATGTACTGTCCATAAATCAAGCCTGAATTGGTTATATCATTGGCAACTATATTCTGTTGCAAAGATGGAGTTGTTGATGAAGTAATAATAAAACCATACAATTCTGCACGATTACGGAAATACATATTATCTTCACCAGCAGGTCCCCAATAATGGTCTATAATGATGTTCTGAACAATGTTTCCTTCAAACAAATTTGCAAAAGGATAGTGTCCGTGAACAGAAATATCGCCGGAAAAGTCAGCAATTGGTTCACTTCTTTTCGGCTCTATTGAATAATTATAAGCGAAAACATTACCATTAGCTCCTTGTTTTACCATCATTGCATGTCGAAGTGTTTTGAAGACGTTGTTTTCAATGAGGCACAAGTTGGGATGTTCTGCCAAACAAACGCCATAGCCGCGAGTTCCAGAACCATCATATTTGAAGGACTCCTCAAAATTACTTGATGAAACTGTAATATTTGAAGATTTGGAAATGAAGATATGTGCACCTGCTGATTTTTGGCTTTTTACAGAACGTACCCAACAATTCACTGCATAATTGAACGCGAAGTTATGACCAGCATCAGTAACAGAATCTTCATCGCGTCGAATGGAAAAGCACTCCAAACCAACAAATGTTCTTGGAGTGAAAAGACCAATTTGTGGTTCAAGCGAATCAACGGTAGTAAATCGAAGTGGGTGTTGTACTTGTACAGAGTTTTCTGTTGCGGTTTGTATGGGAGAAATATGTCCAACTGCATACGATGCCCATGATGCGGGGTTGACATCCCACGAACCATTCTTCATTCTGATTTCTGTCCATTGACCAATTGTGGGAGTTGTAGCAATTTTTGCGTTGACTATATTGGTAGCTTTGGAAATAGTATTTTCGATAGAAACAAATTGTGAAGGAGCTGAACCACTGATAGAAAATACTGATCCTCCATTGGAACCAAATTTACAACTGAAAATACTTTTTTCAGCTGAAATACCTTTTAGAATAACACTGTCTCCTAAGGAAATTCCTTTTGACAACATGAATGTTCCTTCTGGGATTTCTACGATAGTAAAAGTACCATTTGTTGAATTGATTGCATTTTGAATTGCATTTGCATCATCAAGGGTATCATTGGGAACTGCCCCAAAATCAAGAATGGAAATGACTCGAGCATTTGTTCTATTGGCAGGAATATTCGCACCTGCTTTTTCCCAATCGTATAATCTATCCGAAGGAATTTGTTGCGAGAAAACAGTATGTGAAAGTACAAAAAGAAGTAGAATTACCAATTTCATCATTTCCCGCTCTCCAACCAAAAAGTTTGCATCATTCCTTTGCCTTTGATAGAGATTGTTCCTCGTGGGATGAGTGAGAATTCAGGGTTTGATTCGATAGATTTTGCGAATTGTTCGCTTATATGGATGCGACCTGCTTCTGAGTTGGATTCCATACGTGAGGCAACGTTGACAGCATCTCCCCACAGATCGTAGGTGTATTTGTTTTTGCCGATGATACCTGCAACTACTTCACCTGTGTGTATACCAATGCGAATTTCAAGGTCGTTCATTTCCGAGATCCAAGCAGTATCACCCAATTCAGCTGGAATATTCACGGTAAAATCCTTTAATGTTTCCATAAGATGTATTGCTGACATAGCTGTTGCAACTTGGTGGTCTTTCAGAGGTCTGGTTACATTCGCTACAGCCAAATATCCATCACCAATAGTCTTTATTTTCTCTAACCCAAAGTGTTCTACAATTTCATCTGCCTTTGTGAAAATACTATCAAGAAGGTATACGAGTTGTTTCGGTGGCGCGTTTGAAGAAAATGAGGTAAATCCAACCAAATCCATAAAGAGTACAGAAACAGATTCAAAATGATCTGCAATAGGATTTTCTCCCTTTACCAAACGTTCGGTTACAGAATCCGGAAGTATATTTCTGAGAATACTTTCTCGTTCTAATAATCGCCCACGTTCTTCTGCTAATAGTTTCTCTCTTTCGGCATCTTTACGTTCAATATCAAATCGTTCAGCTTGTTTTTTTGCTTCGATGGTTTGGATTTCCTCTTTGAGAGAAATAGATTTTTTGTGATAATGTAATGCATCTTCAAAATTACGTTCATTTATTCGAAGGTAATGTAATTCTTTATATGCTTCTTCAAGAATATTTTTCGAACTTATTTCTTCTGCTAATTGTACAGTTCGTTGTAGAAATTCTTCAGCTTTTATGTTATCATAAAATTGTGATTCATTTGAAGCATAAATTGACCCAATATTTACTAAATTGATTGCTATACCTTCTTTCCTTCCAATTTCTTCATTGATAAGCAAAGACTTTTGATAAAATTCTAATGCTTTAGAGTAGTCTGAAAGATTTTTGTAAACAATCCCAATATTTCCCAGATTAATTGCAATACCTCGTTTATTTTCTATATCTTCATAATAGAGTAAAGCCTTTTGAAAATATTCTAAGGATTTGGGATAGTCCATTAGATCCGAATATATATTCCCTATATTCCCAAGATTTCGAGCAATTCCTTCTTTGTTTCCAATGTGATTATAAATTATCAAAGCTCTTTCATAATATTCCAAAGCTTTTTGATTGTCCAAAAGTTGTAAATATACAAGCCCAATATTCCCAAGGTTTATAGCTAAACCATCGTTGTTTCCAATTTCTTCATAGATAAACATTGCCTTTTGATAGTATTCAATTGCTTTTGTATAATCCGAAAGATTCCAATACATCATACCAATATTTCCTAAGCTAAGGGCAATATCATGTTTGTTTTCAATTTCTTCAAAGATTTGTAATGCTTTGCTGTAAAACTCCAAAGCTTTTGGATAGTCGGAAAGTTCATTAAAAACATTGCCTATATTTCCAAGGTTTCGTGCAATTCCATCTTTGTCTCCAATTTCTTCATTAATGAATAAAGCCTTTTGATAGTATTCTAATGCTTTTGCGTTATCTGAAAGATTCTTATATGCAATTCCTAATTTAATATAGACTTTTGCCAAAATTGCAGGATCTTCTTGGATTTCTTTTTGAGAAATGAGTTGATAAGCGAATGCTTTTGCTTCTGTATATTGAGAAGTTTTCCTTAATGTGTCTAATGTTTCTATTGCTTGATGAATTTCTTCGGGTGACATTTACGTTGATTGGAGATTTTGGATTGGAAATTACGTTACGAATATAGGAAAATATAGATAAATTTGAATTATAGTAGTGACGTTGCAAGCAAGGTATTTACTGTAGGAAAATCAATTTACTTCCCTTTCTCCAGCCAAAAAGTATTCATACTTCCTTTGCCCTTGATGTCGACTGTTCCTCGAGGGATGATTTCGAATTCTGGGTAGTTTTCAATTGATTTTGCAAATTTTTCACTAATATGTACTTTCCATGGTTCAGAATTTGATTCCATTCTCGAAGCCACATTCACCGCATCGCCCCATAGGTCGTAGGTGAATTTGTTTTTGCCGATGATTCCTGCAACAACTTCCCCAGTATGCAATCCTATACGAATTTCTAAGTCTTTCATTCCTTCAGACCAACTCGAATCTCCTAATTCTGTTGGTATAAACAATGTAAATTCTTTTAACTGTTTTACAAGTTCTAATGCTGCAAGAGAGGTAGCACGTTGATGATGCTCTAATGATTTGGTTACATTCGCTACAGCCAAATACCCATCACCAATAGTTTTAATCTTCTCCAAACCAAAGGTCTCTATTATTTCATCTGCCTTAGTGAAAATTGTATCCAACATAAAAACAATATGCTTCGGTGGGGCTAAAGATGACAAGGCTGTAAATCCAACAATATCCAAAAACAACACAGAAACTGAATCAAAATGATCGGCTATAAATGGTTCTTGTTTAAGAATTCTGTCTGCTATAGATATTGGTAAAATTGAATGAAGGAGTTTTTCCTGTTCTTGGAAACGAGCGAGTTTCAACTGACGAGTCTTTTCGTCCTCTTCAATTTTTCTTTGTTGGTCGAAAAGTTCAGCCTTCTTTTTTGTTTCGTCTGATTGAATCTCTTCTTTTAACTGGATATGTTGTTTGAAATTAATATATGCATCTTTGTAATTTTCTTGATATTCATAAACAATAGCAAATGCTTCCAAACAATCTTTTTGTATGGTTTTGCTTCCTATATCAATTGCAATTTCATAGCTGTTTTTAAGCATTTGTAACGCTGTAGTATAGTCATTCAATTCTAAATATAATCTTCCAATGTTCCCCAAATTGATGGCTATTCCAGCATTGTCTCCCAATTCCTTTTGAATGGTTAATGCTCTATCATAAAATTCCAAAGCTTTTGTTGCATTTTGTTGTTTTTTATACACAACACCCATATTTGCGACATTACTTGCAATTCCTTCTTGACTTCCAATTTCCTCATTGATTTGTAATGCTTGTTCATAACAATGTAATGCTTGTTCATAGTCCGAAAGTAAATTATAGGCATTTCCAGAGTTACCCAAATTCATAGCTATTCCTCGTAAATTACCAATTTCTTGGTTGAGAGCAATTGCTTCTTGATAATATTCTAAAGCTTTTTTGTAATCTCCAAGTTCTAAATATACATTCCCCAATAGTCCAACGTTTGTTGCGATCCCCTGCTTGTTAGTTAGTTGCTCATTTATTGCTAACGTTCTTTTGTAATATTCCAATGCTTTACGATAATCAGAAATACTATGATAGACTATCCCAATATTCCCAAGATTATTTGCTATTCCAATTTGACTTTGTAATTCTTGATTCAGAATTAATGCTTGTTCTTGGTATTCAATCGCCTTTGGAAAATCGGAAAGACAACTGTAAGCATAGCCAATATTACCCAAGTTAATTGCTATACCCTGTTTGTTTCCTAATTCTTCATTTAGCTTTATCGAAAGTTCATAATAGTTTATTGCTTCAACGAATTGAGATTGATTTCTACAAATCCTTCCTAATATAGTATAAATCTGAGACAGAGAATATTTGTCAAAATGTACTTCATCTAACAGTAACAAATCCATAGAAAGCGATTTTGCTTCTTCAAATTGTGAAGTTCGAAGCATTGTTTCTAATTTTTCAATAGACGTTTGTATTTCTTCAGCGGTCATTATAGTAGATTAGAGATGAAGGAAAGGTTTTTTGCCTCACGAATATACGAAAAATACGGGCAAATATGGATATTGTAGAAGAATGCCCCCTTACCACAGCCCTCTCCCTTGTAGGAGAGAGGGTGATTTGTTTTTTGTAGAGACGCAATGTATTGCGTCTCTAAGTAAGAAGCCATAACACTATTTCCAACATAAGGTAAACACCATATTCTGAGATAAAACGCCCTTCCAAGGCTTGACCGTTCTAATTTTGAGACGCCCATATAGGGCGTCTCTACATTTTAGGTTTTGTTTTTCGTTATTGTAGAGACGCAAAATTTTGCGTTTCTGAAGAAGCTACCCAAACATTTCCAACATAGGGTTTACACCCTATGCTATAAAAGGTCGTCCCTTCAGGACGAAGACCTTCTCGACTGAGACGTAGAATGCAACGTTTAAACGAAATACATAAAACAAAAAAAAACAGTATACCAAAAGTATACTGTTTTTTACACATGAATTTTACGAGAGCTATTATTGTCTTGTTGAAGGTTCGCAACCTTTACCAGTTTCTTTCCATTGATTCCAGATACGAAGTTGTTCGTCAGTTAAGATACTTTCCACTTTTCGGTGCAATTGTTGAACACATGCTTGGATTGCTTCTTCAAATCTGATACGTAAAGCTCGCATTTGAGCTTGTTCATATTCACGAGCTTCTTTGATCATTGCTGCCAAACGCTCACGATTAACATCTGGAGAATTTTTGTAGGCTTCGATTTCGCGACGTTTTTGGTTCATCGTTTCTTTTAGCTCTTGTAAAGCTTGACGATATGATTCACGAATCGGTTGTTCGCATTCACGTTGCTCTTTCATAAATTGAGCAATTTGTCTGCGTTGTTCTTCCGTTAATCGCATACAACGGAAAGGAGGTGGTGTTTTTTTGCCCGGTCGAACCGAATCTGGGCGTTGAGCACCAAGTGCAACAACATCTGTCATTAATCCATCAACGTTTTCCATAGCTCCAGTTACTGGATTGAGAATTGTGTTTGCCAACACAATGGATTCTAAAGTTTCGGGTGTTTCAACAGTCGTTGTAGAGACTGCTTTCTCACAACTTGTCATTGTGAATGCTGTTACTGCAATCAAGCATAGCATTCCGAGAGTTTTCATTTTGAGAGAGTTCATTTTAGTACTCCGTTAGTTATATAGTTAAAAATTTTATTCTGAAGTAGATATCTGTTGCTTCTTTCAAACAATAACACAGCAGATTTTAAAAAGATACATACACTAAACGAAATGATAAAAAAAAGAATGTAGAACTCAGTAAATATACGTAATTACTACTCTGTATGGAAACAAAATGATATTTTAGTAGTATTATGTGTAGAATTTAAACCATACAACAGTAGTCATATGAACTTTTTTCGTATTTATTTCTTCCTCTTATTGATTTTAATAAGTTGTAATTCTATCAGCCTCTTTGGTCAATCTACAAAAGATACAACAGCATTAATAATCAAAACTCATGGAACATCCAATTCTGATGTTGGTTATTCTGTAGATTGTGATATTTCTGGAAATATGTATGCTTCAAGCCGATTTCAAGGAAATATTTTCTTTGGTTCTATTTCATTATCAGCTTCTGTTCAAACTGCTGCTTTGGTGAAGTATTCGACCAACGGTACTGTTCTTTGGGCTAAAAGTATAGGATCTACTGTTAAATCTACAATAACAAAAGTAAAAGTAGCTTCTGATGGGACTATTTGGTGTGGTGGTTCTTTTGTAACAAATGCAATATTTGGATCCGGAATTGAACTTGTCTCTACAGGCAGTAATGCACAATCGTTCATTGCACAATTTAATGCTAATGGAACTTGTCTTCAAGCCAAAAAAATTGAGAACATGAATGGTACAGTAGAAATTAATTCTCTTGCAATTAACGCAAGTAATTCAGTAATTGTAGGTGGAAAACATGAGGCGAGTTCTAGCCTAGATACAACAGAATTTGGAAATGGAATAAAACTACAAACAAGATTAAATAAAACCCATGGTTTTGTGGCACAATTTAGTAGTACAATCATTTGTCAATGGGCGAAACAATTAGAAAGTGATGATTTTAGTGAAGTAAAAGATCTCATTTTTGATATTAGCGGAGATATAGTTGCTGTTGGTGAATTTTACGATACTGTGTACGCATCTCCAACTATTTTGGTAGGACAACCAGATTCTAATGGTACCGATGAAAGTAGTTTTATCGTAAAGTATTCATCAACAGGAGTGCCAGCATGGATAATAAAACCACAAAATACAGGAAATGAACGTTTAGTCTCACTAACAGTTGATCAATCAAATAATTATTATGTTATTGGAACCTCCACTGGAAGTACTGTCGGAGTAGCTCCTTTGACCCCAATAAATGCAAATCATTCAGTAAATGAAGAAATTTTAGTTTTCTCATTAAATTCGTCTGGTAACGGAATTTGGATAAAATCTTATGGATCAACTGGCGATGAAAAAGCAGTTGCAATTACATTTGCTAATGATGGGAATTTATTAATAGCCGGAAAATTAGAAAATACTGCTACTTTTGGTGCTTCACATTCAGTGACTTCTAACGGTGGTTCAGATGGATATATAGCCAAATTAGTTCCATCAACTGGAAATGCTTTATGGGTTAAAGGTTTTGGAGGAGCTGGAGGTGAATTTGTAACGGCTATTGCCAAAAATTCATTATTGGGCTTTTCTGCAATTGGATATTCAACAGCAAGCTTCAGTTTGCAAGGTGTTACTTATCCTCATGCAGGAGGACAAGATATCTTTACTATGGTATTTGGTGAGTTGCAAAAGCCAACAATTACAAAACCAATTGGTACTATATCTACTATTACGGACACTCTTAAATGGACTTCTGTTTTAGGTGCAGATTCTTCACAATTTCTCATCAGAGAAAATGATTCTACTAATGGACAAATAATTTTCAATACAACGGTAGTGAAAACAGATTCATTGCTACTATTACCATCACTACGATACGGTAGAAAATATTTTATTCGTTCTCAATCAAAAATTGTTTCAGGATTACCATCAGGATTTTCTTCTTGGAGTAGTTTTACCGTAGATTCATTGCCGGTTATAGAGCCAGTTTCTCCTTTGGATCAAACTTTCTCAGTTCAATTACAAACGGAACTTCGTTGGAAACTTCCGAAAACCACTGTTGATTCAGTTTTTATTCAGGTGAAAAGAGACAATGTAACCTCTGCTACTTGGCAGACATTTGCAAAAACCAGAATAGATACTATTGCAACATTACCATTACTCAATCAAAATAGAGTCTATTTTTGGAGAGGTAAATCGAAAGCGTCCAATGGTGATACAAGTTCTTGGTCTCAATGGTTTACCTTTTCAACGGAAAATCTATTAGATCCAAAAATTATCTCACCACTTGATGAAGCAGTAAATAGACCTCTTGACGATACATTGAAATGGAATACGCCATCGAGCTTGATTGACACTGTGTTTATACAAATCCGAGAAGGAAGCGAGAATGGTACTGTACTTGTTGATCAGTTTTTACCAGCAAATGCAACCTTATTTCGTACGAATAGTATTGCTTCAAAAATAAATACACGCTATGTATGGCGACTTCGATTTGGCTCTAAACAATTAGGTTCTGGTCAATGGTCATCATGGAATTCCTACAATACAATTTTACCAGGTGGTGCCTATAATACTCAATGTGCTATTATCACTGGATCCATCAATGATGACGCAGGAGATCCAATTCAAAATGGTATTGTTGTAGCATGGAGAACTGATGAATCTCTCGGTGATTCGACCATCTTTATCTTCTCTGATAGCATTACGAATGGTTCTTATAAAATCAAGGTACCTGAAGGTAACTATTTGATTTTTACTTCTGGTGAGGAGTTTTTTACAAAATGGTATCCAAATAGCACTACTCGTACTAATGCTGTTGTACAAGCAGTTCTCTGTCAAGATTCTATAGTACGAAATATCAGTGTAACACAAAATCCTTTAGCCTCTCAGGACTTGACTATTCGTGGTACTGTTCGAAGCAAAAGTACGAATCTTCCTATAATTGCAACTATACAATTGCTACCTGTTAATAATGAGTTTCAATTAATGGGTGAGCCATATACGACAACAAGCGATGCATCAGGTAGATATCAATTTACTGTACCAGCCCTTAACAAATATTTGGGTACTGCAATTGCAACAGACCACTCTTTAAGAGTATTTGATACGGCCACTGCATTTATTGAAGGCAGATTTATCCGTTCAGGTATGACCGATCCCACAAATGTGAACTATTTACTTGATGAAATTCCGGTGCCACTTCAAAATAACGGAATTCAAGGTCGATTGACTGATTCTTCGAATAATGGAGTTCAAGGAAACGTTATAATATATCGATTTGCAGACTTAAATGGTGATACGACAGTTGCAGCGAGGTTTTTCTATTCGGCTTCATCTGATTCATCAGGTAACTTCCTTATCAGAGGAATTGAAAAAGGTAGATATAAATTAATGAATATACCGAATAATACATTCTTAGTTCCTGGATTCTATACCTTCCCTTCTCCATATTGTATCCCTGATTGGAATAACTCAACTACAATTCAAGTGGATGATGAGGTTGTAACATTACAAAAAAATGTCATTTCGCGAAAGGTACTTGGTGATAAGGGAGCTGCAACATGGACTATTTCAGTTCTTCAAAAAACAATCCCTTTATATCATAAAGGTAAATTAGTAGAACAACCGCAATCTACCATCACCGAGCCAGGGGTAATAATTACATTGTTTGATAAAGATGGCAAAGTAAGTGATTATGCATTTACGGATGTCAATGGAAATGCGTCTTCATCATCTTTGACAGTTGGAACATTTGAATACGAAGCTTCAAAAGTAGGCTTTATTCCTAAAAAAGGAAAGATAGTTGTCACTGCAACGGGAATTGAAGGTGGATCACCAATAATAGAATTAGAACGAATAAAGAAAGATCCTGTGAGTTCTGTTTATTTGGAAGATGTTGATGGAGTAAGTGTTTATCCTAATCCAACAAAACGTTCAATTACTATTGCAAATATGCCAAATATTACATCATTGAAATCTATTCAAATACAAGATATTCGAGGGAAAGAATATGTTGTACCATTTGATGTATTTTATTCAGAAGGTCGAATTGTTATAACAGTTGATGTTGTGCCTGCTGGTTGGTATACTGTTACACTCTCAACTGATAAAGAAGTTTATACGCATCAATTTATTAAAGAATAAATTTTTTAAAAAACGAAAAAAAGGGCTTTCAATCGAAAGCCCTTTTTTGTTACTCTTTGAGAAAATTTGTTCGAATACCTCTCCCATAATGAGTTCCTTCATTTAAATTCTTTTGAAGATTGTACTCAATTTCCTTGAGATGTTGTTTCATTTCTCGTTCTTTTTTGACTACTTCCTCAAATGAAATACGATAAATTTCTATAGGATACCGTTTCCCATTCAATATCACTGTTTCATGTGCTTCTACTGACTCATGCATAGTAGAACACGAAGTACAAATTGTTGTTCTGACTGTTTTTGTAGGATATTTTTTTGTTTTAACTACACGGAATGTTTCACAACCACATCGTTCGCATATCATAATTTCTCCAGAAAAAAGTGGGTTTTGGATTGAGTTTTATTTAATGACATTATTTATAAATATATATTTTACTTTTAGTAATAAATTATAAATATTTTTTTTGTTTTTTAAATTTTAATAAAAATGTTTTTACTGAAAAAATATTTGTATATTTGTTAAGTGTTATATGGTACAATAGAATTCTTAGGGGAAAGTACAATGATTGAAAAAGAAATCAAAGGCTCAGAAGAAGCCTTAGAATTATACAACAGAATATTGTTGTTAACAAGATTAGTATATGGAAATTTTACAAGGATGTCAAGAACCATTGGCAGATCGCAAGCATCGTTTGAACGATATCGATTTGTTTTGCCTTCTGATTTAGTGATGTACAATATTCAACGAACGACTGGATTTTCATCTCGTTATATATTGACTGGTGAGGGGTATCCATTATCGAACAATAGAGCGGGATATTTTGCACGTCAATTAGCAGTTGATAATAATACAGTACAAGAATTAGAGGCTTTATCAACCGAAGGACCTCCTTTTGATTTGGAAAATCCAGACTTTAGTAACGAAGAATCATTTCAGTACAAAGCCTCTTATAAGAATAACCCTAATGAATATATGGATGATAGGAAAGTGAGAATCCGATTTGGTCAAGCGACCCAACAAGATTATGTTTCTAATACACCCAATCGTCGCAAAAGTTCAGCAAAATTTCCCCAAAGTTTTAATTGGGTTCAAGATCAACTTTCAAATACCAGGGTTGATGAAGGTGCTATGAACGAATTGTTTTCTATTCCTTTGTATGATGTGAACGCTAGAGCAAATATTGGTTCTCTCACTTCCTTTGATGATTTACCTGTTTCAACTGTTAAATTAGCGGTAGGGCTACGGCTAAACCCAGTATTTACAGTTGGAATGAAAGTACGAGGCGATTCAATGAGCGAAGCAGGTATTGTTGATGGATCAATCGTTCTGATTGATAAGAGTAAAACCCCCTTACCAGGTAGTGGAATTGCATGTTTGCTCAATGGCGTACTTTTAATTAAAATCTATGAACAAGATGAACAAAAAAATGTTATTCTCCATTCAAAACTTTCAGGGATAAACCCGATTAACATTAAGGAAACTGATTCTTTTGAAATCATTGGTGTTGTTCGTGCAGTTCTTTCCCATTGGGGTTGATTTTAGACATTCATTTATTTCTTTCTTTGAACATTTGTTCACTGATTACTAAACAAAATTTTGATGCAACATACTTTTACGGTTACCTTTGAGCAATCTCACGTTACAAAAGCACTGCTCAATACATTTTTACGGCAATATACGTTATTAGAAGCAAGGATTGTATCAACGAATTCTATTGAATTTTCTCAGGAAAAACTTTCAGATTTTGAAAAAGAATCATTGTTATTAGACATAAGATTTTATGACCAAAATCCTACCTTGCCTTTAGAGAATTTATGCTCTCATTTGCACAATTACAATCCTAAAAATGAATCCCAAGATCAGATGTTAGAATATGCACGCAGACTTGTCGCATTGGAAGATGAAAGTATGGGAGCAGGGTTGTATATGTATGGTGCTGCAGGAATTGGCAAAAGCCATATAGCCGTTGGGATAAGCAAACACTTTATGCGTAAAGGTTTACGCCCCAATTTTCAATTTGCCGACAGATATTCTTTTTCTACAAATTTGAATTTAGAACCCGGTCAAGTATGGATAATAGACGATATGAATAGTGGGTTTTCCATCGCATCTCAACTTTTCAAAAAAGTCGTTCTCAACGCACACGAACGTGGTGGACGCGTTTTTGTTACCAGCAACAAGGAATACAACGAACTCATGAAAGAAATGTTCGTAGGAGACTCAAAAGCAAATCTCATTCGCTACGAGGACCGTACAAAAGGAATGTTCAAAATCCTCGAAGTCAACGGCGACTCCTTCCGACAAGAAAACGCATGGTATAAGTAGTTTTCCTCACTTCTTCTTTCCTTTTTTTACTTTTTCTTTGGTGAAAAGAGTGGCGGTGTATTGCTCGTAGAGGTCGAAAAGATATTCCATTCGATTTGCTTCGCTGGTAAAGGGTTGTGGTCGATATGCCAAATCCACTGCCTTGTCCAATTCGTTGTGTGCTTGTACCAATGCTGGAGGCATTGACAATGGGTCGTACAAATCCGCTAAGGAAGAATTTGGAAATTGTAACCGAACATCCAACACCTTTTGAGCTGCTTTTTCTATTGCCTGTATTTGTTTATCTGTTGGGTTTTGGGGCCACGGATAATTGTTATATACAATATCCTTTGAATATCTGAAATCACTTTTCAATCTTCCACAAACATATTTGACCCACGACATGTGCATTTTTGAAGTTAGAACACCGAAGTGAAAGAGTGTACCATTAGGAATTATATGACAACTATTATTTGCAATTTCATCTTTACCAAAAAAACCAATTGGAATATATACTCTATTTTCAGAAGATGTACTTGGAACAACTATAAAGGTGTTGGGATTATTTTTATCTCTAAATAGAGAAGGAAATTGTGCAAACTTTTGTGTAGAAGGTGCTACGCTATCTAAACGAAATTTCTTAACAGATTCAATTCTTTTCAAAACTTTAGGCATTTTTTTTAATTCATTTGGTTCAGCGTCGACAAGCCACAAGCACCATCTTTTTTGACTATTCAGGAATTCAAAAGCAGAAATCAAAGGTTTGATAAACTTTTCAGATTTTGGTTCTTGTTGTACAAAATCAAATTTTTCTTCATCGGAGAATAATAAATGTCCACCGTCTAATGGCATATTACCAAAACTCATTTTGGGTACTTCACAAATTGGGTTTGATTTTCTGGTAATTATTACATTCTTTGCATCTACCAAGTAAGGATTGATATTTTTTGCTTGGATTATTTCGGGATCACCCTTGATATCTTCATAATCAAAGATGTACTTTTTGGGAACTTCTTGTGTTCCAAAGCCAATTATTACACAATAGACTGCAGCATTACCTTTGGCTTCATTTCCCCATTTGAAGGTTCTATGTGCGAAGTGAATTTTTATAGAAAATCGTTGCAGTAGATATTGCCACAAAATAGCGACTTGTTCGCCTTGAACAATGGAATTTGTCGATACAAAAGCAACCTTTATATCGGTGTTTTGAATGTAGCGTGCAGCTTTGCAATACCAAGCAGTAACATAATCCAAAACTCCTGCACCTTGAATATTGTCAAAAACCCTTACTACCGACTGCCGTTGATTTTCTGTCATTAGCTTTGAACCTATAAACGGAGGATTGCCGAGTATATAATCGAATTTAATGGTGTTGGGTGTTGATGGAATGGTACCATGCTGAATTGAATACGAATCAGCCTGAATATTGACACTTTTGTATTCCAATTCCGGCTCTTTGGCTATGAATATATTGGCATGTTTTGCTTGAATATTGATTTCATTCGATGGATTGAGCAAGGTTTGCCATTCAATTGCAAGTGCATCTCCATGAACTATGGTTGCAGACTTTGACAAAGGCAAACGAACAAAATACTGTCCAAATTCTTGACTAACAAGCATATTCATTTGATGGTCGATTAACCACATCGCCACTTCTGCAATTCTGGCTGGAAACTCTTCGTATTCGATGCCATACATCATATCCACATCCAATTTGATGAGGTCTTTGATATTCAATACACCTTGACCAGTTTTGTCTATCCTTTTAAGTATTTCTAACTCAAGTAGTCGCAACTCTCGGTATGTGATGATAAGAAAGTTTCCACATCCACAGGCTGGATCTAAGAATTTGAGATTACTAATTTTCTCGTGAAAATCTATGAGTTTACTTTTATTGTTTTTGATACTGTCCAATTCATCCCATAATTCATCTAAAAACAATGGTCTGATTACTTTCAAAATATTCATTTCACTGGTATAATGTGCCCCCAAATTTCTTCTTTCTTTGGGATTCATCACACTTTGAAACATTGAACCAAAAATAGCAGGAGAGATTTTACTCCAATCCAAAAAGCAACATTCCAAGAGTGCATTTCTCATTTTGGAATCAAAACTCGCGATTGGCAAGGTTTCTTCGAACAGTTTCCCATTGACATACGGGAATTTGTCAAGTTGAATATCTACGTTTTTAAATCGTTTGTCGTTCGGTGTATTGAGAACCTGAAAGAGTTCTTGCAATTTGGAGGCAAGATCACTTCCATCAATATTCGTTCGCTGTTCGATGTACTGTTGAAATTGTAATTTGTTGAAAATGGTAGTGTCTTCAGCAAAAAGACAAAAAAGGATACGAACCAAATAGACCTCAAGTGGATGACCATCATACCCAATTTCTTTGAGCCGGTCATGGAGCTTTCCCATCAATTCCGCTGCTTTTATATTCGCAGGGTCTTGTTCATCAATGAAAGGGTTTCTTTCTTCTAAAATAAAGTTAAAATTTTGAACATTCTGAACTAAATCTGAAAGTTTAAATTCTAATTTGTTGCCATCTTCTAAACTATAAAGTACAAATTTCTCAAAATCGCATATTAAAATTACTTTTGGTAAATCATGAGATTCTAAAGACTGTGTGTATTTTAGGGCTTGTTCGTACGCTTTTTCTAAGTTCTTGCCCTTACTTTTCATTTCTATAAGAAGCTTTCCCTTCCATAAAAAATCTATATAGCCATCTTTATCATCACGTTTTCTTACTTTATATTCAAAAGCATAGTAAACTCGTTTCGTAATACCAAAAACGTTCAGAAAACTAATGATAAAAGGTTTTGCATCTGCATCTTCATTTGAGGCATTTGCCCATTCTTTGGAGAATGCTACAGCCCGTGTTTTTATCTCATTCCAATTTAACGCCATGGTTCTACACTATATGTTTTTCAACTATTTATTTACAAATGTAATAAAATTTGAATTAACACAAGATAGAAAATTTATCTAATTATTCGTTGCACTACATTCCATGCTCCAAGTGCAACTGCTGGGGTTCCTTGTCCGGGGAATGTGGTATCGCCAATGACGTAAAAATTGTCGAAAGGAGTTTTGTTGGGGGTCATAAATGGAAGGGGTTTTTCGATGGTGTGAGGGATGCCACCAACATAGCCATTGTAGCGTTTGGTGTAAAATTCGAATGTACGTGGAGTTCCTGCCAAAACGTACTGTTTTGTCGCACCGTTGAAACCATCAAATCGACTGTCAAATTCTTGTAGTAAATGTTTTGTAACGGCTTCTTTTCGACGTTCGTATTCATCTTCGCTGAGTGCAAACCAGTCTTCAGCTCTCGTGTGAGTGGAAATAGTAACAGTATACCAACCAATTGGTGATTTTTCGCGGTCTTCTCTGAGTGAGAATGAAACGAACAAAGAATCCGAGGAACAATATGGGATTGGAGATTGAGAGTGTAATTGATAATACGCTGTTTCCAAATCCATCGTATCTTCAATAGCAAAATTGATGGTGAATGCACCCCATCCATTTGGATGTTGTCGCGATTTTTTCTCAAAATACTGTTGTATTTTACCAGTAGTTATTGCAGGAAGATTCCAAATTGGAATTGAAGAAATAATACCATTTATGTGAAATTCTTTACCTTTAGCAGTAGTAATTTTATACTGATTGGAAGTCAATTGCTCAATAGAAGTAACTCGCTGTTTAAACAAAATCGTACCTTTGTTTTTACGAAAACTTTGCTCCAACTGTTCTACTGGTTTGTTCATGCCTCCCATTGCATAATACGTTTCGGAAGGATATACCAAACCAATGGACGAAGGAAGTAATGGAGCCAAATCACTTTTATTTTGAGTGCTAATGAGCAACTGCTCGTCAACAAATCGAACAAATTGTCTATCGTTGTGTAGTCCGTATTTTTCCAACAGCACATATAAAGGGCGAATCAGACCAGAGGAAGAACGCAAAACCGATGGTTTGATTAAAGGCAAAAGGGTCAAGGCATCTCGAAGTGAGGTTGGTGGAAAATATACCAAATGTTCTAGCATATTCCATAGTTCAGCTTCCATAGTGAAGAGAGTATCCCAAAATTTCTTCTGACCTTTAGATTGAAATTGTGATTCTGCTTCTTCTATCCATCGTTGTTGATTGGCATAACGAGTAATCTTTTTATCATCGAGGAAAATCACCATCCCAGGTTCCAATTTTTTTACATTTGGAGTAATCCCAAGTGTGGAAAAAATCTTGCCTAAAGGTTGATGAGGAAGCAAACCACTGAGCGTAGTTGCACCAACATCAAAGGTAAACTCCTTCCTGTCGAAATACGATGCACAACCTCCTACATACGTGTGAGATTCTAATACAATAACAGAGTAGCCAAAGTGAGAAAGCAGCGCAGCTGCAGATAGTCCTGCATAACCAGCACCAATGATGCAATAGTCAAAATCCATTATAGTTCTGTTAAATTTCTTAGCTACCAACAATGAAGTTGCTGCGAAAAGTTCAAAATATTAGAGGAATTTAGAAAGATATTTTTGAATAGAGCTTATCAGAGCGTGTGATTCTTCTGTAATTTGAAAATTCTGATGATTAGAAGTAACATACGAAGAATTCAAAAGATGATGTAAGTGGAGCAAAGGTTCTTCCACCATAATGATAACATCTTGTATTATTGCAGATTTTTTTGCTTGAAATGAATAGTCAACTTCCACTAATTCTTGTAAAGAATTTGAATGTTCGATTGTTTCTTGAATCATCGAAAGAGGGTCAGAAGCATATTGTTGTGTGATTTTTGATTGAGCTTCTAAAAAGTTCGTATGTTCAATACTATGATTATTATGCATTTCCAACCACGCTGTGCAATAGTCCTTATATGATTTGAATTGAACTTCTTCAGAGGCAAATTTTTGAGAATATTCAAACAAAACATAATAGTAATACGGTGTTTTTTCAATTAACTTTTCTTCTAATAATTCCTGAATTTGCTGATAATACTGCAAGGATTGTTGTTTATCATTCACATTTGTATACACAGACAAGATCATCAAACACATTGCTAATTTATGATCACTAAACCGTAATGATTCTGCAAAAACTAACGCTTCTTGTGTCTTTTTTAAGGCATTTGGAAAATCTTCCAAGACTATAAAGGTTTGAGCCTCAATCATCAACAAATTGACCGTCATCTCTATACTGGGATAGGATTGAAGTTGTAGCCGCATAAACTCAACAATAGTAGGGATTTTGTCGAAATTTTTCGTTTCAAAATATACTTTTGCCAAAATATACCTAATTTCTAGTGCAGTACGAATATCTTGCGGATTGATGAATTTATTGGAAATTTTTAACTGTTCTATTGCATTCGAATACTCTTTATTTCGTAGATAAATAGTAGCTAATTTGTAATGTATTTTTGAAAACAAAGTTGTGTTTACAATGTCTTTTTCAAATTGGAGAGCTTGTATCAGCAGCCTAAATGCGTTTGCACTATCTCGTTTATATGAGTAGAAATTGGACATTGTTTCCATTGTCAGAGCAGTATGATAGGGGAAATCTTCACTAATTGCATCAACACTTGCATTCGTTAAGGTATGTTCAGCTTCCTCTATTTTATTCTGACTATATTGAATTGTACCTAATAAACATAACGCTTCAATGAGCAGTTTTGAGTACGGCTCCAAAAGGGAGATTGCTCGTAGGACATAATTTTCAGCTTCTTTCAATGTAGCTGTTTGGTAGAGGTTTAGTGCAAAGACATAGTAATAATACCCTTGAAATTGATCAGCGATACCAACGATTTCGGTTGGCAATTTATAGGATAATAACTCGTCAGAATAGGCGAATTGACATAGGTGTATCATCAATTCTGCTTCATACCATCGAAGTATTGACCAATAAGGAAGATTAGTTTCTTCTGTAAATTCTATCAACAAATCTTGAATCAGATTTTCCGCAGATGAGTAATTTGCCACTGCAAATTGCATCCGAATATCGTCAAGTTTTTGAAGAATTTGCTCATCCATAGTCAAATTTTCTACTTATTATATAGGTAATTATTACCAAATCTTAAACTAAAAGACAATGCTTTCAGTAAATATATGAAAAAAATAGCAATTGTTGGCTCAAGAAACTTCGACAATTACGAATTTTTCAAGGATTTCATCAATGAATATTTAGATGAGAATCCTGATGTTGCTGTTCATTTCGTTTCTGGTGGTGCAATTGGAACGGATTCTATGGCTGAAAAATACGCTCTAGAAGAACGAATTCCCATTGAGATTTTTTATCCTGATTGGGTAACCTATGGTAGACGAGCAGGTAGAATTAGAAATCAAGATATTGTTGATTCCGCAGATGAATTAATTGCATTTTGGGATGGAATTAGTCCAGGTACTAAAACAAGTATTGCCTTTGCAAAAAAGAAAGGTATACCGTACAGAGTGGTCAAAATTGATGGTCTATTAATTTACTAATTCTCCGAAATTTCCAATTCTCAATTTCATTACATTGCATAATTCTGTATATTCGCATTCCATAAGAAGAAAACCGATATAGTTGCAATGAAACAATTTTTCCATAACCTACTTAGTAATTCTCCCAAAACTGTTGGTGCATGTCTTATAGTCATAGCACTGATTGCATATTCCTACGTTGCATTTATTAATTTCCCAACGGAATTTGATGATGCATATATGTTTTTGCGATATGCGAAACAAATCATTGCAGGTCATGGTCATTCGTGGAATATTGGTGAAGGGCAGGTCTATGGTTCTACTTCATTAACACACTTATTAGTTGTTACTTTTCTACGTTGGGTGCTTTTCTTTGCTTCAGACACTGTCGTTTTATTTATCTCTTCAGCCCTACCGTCATTAGCGACAGTTTTTGTATTTGGATACACCGCTTCTCGAATAGTCAAACATCCTTTATTTTCACATCAAATTATCCTTTGTATAGGAATTTCAGCAGCACTGTTTGGTTGTAGCGAACATTTCTACTACCATTTCAATACTGGAATGGATACGATGTTGTGTTTTTTGATGCACTCAATTCTTATTTCGTATGTATTACTTCATTGGGAAGAGGAATGGACATGGAAACGCAGTAGTATCATCGCACTACTGACCTATGCAGTTTTTTTGACACGCCCTGAGCATATTCTTCCTGCTGGAGTGTTTGTATTGTTGACGATTCTACTTTTTCAAAAAGAAAGAAAATTTCTTATTTTTGGCAAATATATACTATCAATACTTCTGTTGTTGCTTGTTGACTCTGCTATCAAATATCTTCTTTTTTCTGATATATTACCCTTAGCATTTTATTCGAAGCGTTCTGGATTTTATATTGATTATAACGAAGAGTATTGGCCTCAAAAACATTTTATTCATTTCTTCTTTCTATCAGTTGGTTTTGGACTTTCTACTCTTTTGGTCTATTTCAAAAAAACTGATTTCAAAAAATCGATTGTGTTCTTGGTACCTGTAGGTCTTTTGATAGTCTATTTGCTCACGGTCGTTCAAATTATGGGGTATCGTTCTCGGTATTATCATCCAGCTGGAGCTTATATTCTGTTTTTTGCCTTGACAGTACTTCCAGCGTCATTCAAACTTTCAAAAATTCGACTAATTGTTTTTATTCTCTCTACATTAGCACTTTCTGCTAATAGCATTTACGTAAAAATCAATCGTGATATTATACAGAATTTCAAACACAAAATAGAGAAAACTCCACGATATTTCCCAAAATTAGACTTGGAATATTGTACTGTACCTGATAGCTCACTCAATCGCAATCACAGATGGTGGCTTCACACAATGACAGATATGGATTCGCTTCTTCGAGAAATTCCTGAACATATCGTCATTTCAGCATCAGAATATGGGATCATTGGGGCAGATTATCCTCGTTTGACTATCGTTGACCCATTAGGTTTACATAATCCCGAAATAGCGAAAAATGGATTCTCTTACGAAGCACTCGTTCGCAAAAAACCGTCACTTATTTGGTTGTCACATTCGGATTACCGAACTATTTTCCGTCGAACACTTTCCAACCCAAATTTTTGGAAAGAATATGATTACTACCCTACTGTTTTTGAATTTGGAATGGCAATTCGCAAAGATGAACACTCAGAATTGGTAACAAGGATAGTGGATAAATATCACAGACGATTTTACAACAATCGTCCAATTTCAACTCTTAAAGCAACACCTCATCCTGAAGTCATGGCAGGGAAACTAATAGCCAAGTAATTTTTACCTACATACTTACCTTTGTTTTATTTGAACAAAGGTTCTTTATGTGGATTACTACAACAATGCTTCGGAACAAAATTCCGACCTATCTTCTACCATTTTTGGATGAAGATACCTCTCGCTTTCAAGAACTCATTCTACAGGCGACTATTCACATTCGCTCGAAAACAGGTATTGCATATCCAAACTCAGAATCAACTTCACCATTTTGGTATATTGATACTGTCGCACAATTGGTGCATATTTTTACTTTGATTCAATCAGGTGCAATTTCATCAGAAGAACAAACAACTCTCATTATGAAACGATGGGATCTCATTGATGAAAGACTTTTGCAATTCCGAATAAATGCTGCTTCTTCTGGAAAAACTTCCAAAGCTGGAGTATTCCCTTCACCATCGTCTGAAGGTAATCTATGAATATTCAAGAAGTTTCGAATGAAATAGCAACAACTCTAAGAAATAATCACATTGATTTGGGAATGTCGCAAGATGCAATCTTCGTACTTGGTGAAAGGATAAGATCTGTAGCTATTCCTGAACATATTTCAATTGGAATAACTCCCAAAGAAAACATCTCTATGGAACATTTCCAGTCCAAGTTTTGGAAAGGTTCTGTTGAAATTACTGTTTATTCACAGACGATTTTCCGTTGTTTTGAAATTGTACAAATGGTAGCAATGGTTTTACAAAGACAAAGCACAATTGCACTTTCTCAAATAAAAATTCACAAAATTCAATCAACCGCACAATCAACGACTTTGCAATTGATTGCTCAAACAATAGTAGAATTAACCTAAATCCAATGAATAAAAAACAGCAACTTCTCAATTTACTTGCAGAGCAGTTGCTTTTACACAATGAGTTACCAGAAGTAAGAGTAATATGTTCGAAACTATCAATAACAATTGATGAATATGTAGAAATTCTTTTGCAATGTTCTTCTGAAGAGCTGAAATCTGTTTTTACTATCCTAACTCCTCGAGTAGTAATGAATATATTCCAACAAACTTCGGAAAGTATTCCTGCTCAAAAGCTTTGGACAGAATTGTTTTTGAAATCAACAGGCGCGTCAAATATGACTGAACAAAATTCAATTACAGTTCAATTTCTCGACGAGCCAAAGAAAGTTCAAAATTCTTCTACTTCTGCATTGGAAGAAGTTTTGAAGTTGCAACAGTCACCATAATTTTTCCTTCTACTGAAATTCAATTCAAATGACATTTCGATTTAGAATTAACCCTGTATATAAATCCTTGTTTTTCTCACAATCTCGCTATGTGCTTTGTTATGGTGGAGCAGGTTCGGGTAAATCATATTTTACAGCTCAAAAAATCATTTATCGAATGTTAGTAGAACAAAACCATACAATCTTGGTTGTACGAAAAACAAAACGCTCAATGAAAGACTCAGTATTTGCGGTCTTACGTGAAGTCATTCGTTCGATAGGAGCAAGTGAATTGTTTCAGTTTCAGTCTACAACACTATCACTTCAATGTTTGTTAAATGGAAATACACTTATTTCATCTGGGTGCGATGATGTAGAAAAACTAAAGTCCATTGCTGGAATAACATCTATTTGGATTGAAGAAGCAACAGAAATTAGTGAATCAGATTTTGACCAAATAGATTTACGAATGCGATCTATGAAAGGACTATTCGAACAAATTATACTGACTTTTAATCCAGTTGACGAGGGACATTGGATAAAAAAGCGATTTTTTTCAAAGAAATCTTCCGTTCATTTTGATAGTCTCAAAACCACGTTCCGAGATAATGCAAACTATCTTCCACAACAATATATTGACACCTTGCAATCCATGGCTAATGTCAATAAACGCTATTATGATATTTATGCCAATGGTGAATGGGGAGTTGCAAATTCTGAATATCTCTTTCAATGGAATTGTTATCAGGAAATAGATTCTATGCCAGAAGATGTTATTTCTGTATTATATTGCGACCCAAATCTTGCATTAAAATCCAAAGGTGATAAAACAGCAATGACGGTTATTGGGTTTTCGTTAAGTACACAACTGTATTATATTCTTGCAACATCCCTTCAATCGTACTCTGATCCAGCACAATTAGTAGATACAATAGTGGAAATTCGAGCAAAATGTCCTTCAATAAAAGCCATTGGTTTCGATGGAAATGTCACACAAGAGTCAACGTGGTTTCATTTATTGCGGTCAGTATCTCGTCAAAAAAGGGTAGTTTTGCCAACAATAGACTTTTGTAAATACTCCACTGACACACTAGCAAAAAATGCTCAATTAGCTTGGGCAAGAAAACAGATATTTTTTCCTCAAGGATTTTCTTCACAACCAGAACATCAGGAATATTTAGAACAATTGCGAACATTTCGCACGAAAAAAGATGGAAAACCCGATGATGCACCAGATTCATTTATTTGTGGTTTTGAGTTCTTGCATTCGCGTAGATTTGTACGTTCGAAGAATTAAGAATTCTTCGAAACAATGAAAGAAAACTGATGTTTGAACGTGTGGTAAATAGGTGAAATTCTTTCTTAACAAAACAATTTTTTCATTGGAAATAGTCGTCTTAGGTGGTGCAGAAGAAATAGGAGCAAATTCGACCTTTGTTTCCTTTGGAGATTGTTCGGTTATTATTGATGCTGGTTCACATCCTCGAAATCGTGATAGAACTTTCGCTCCTGATTTTACAGCAATAGAAGATGAAATCATTTCTGCTTTTATTCTTACTCACGCTCACACAGACCATATTGGTGCCTTACCTATTCTTGCACAACAATTCCCAACTGCGAAAATATATTCGACTGAACCGACAAGAGATGTAACTGAGATAATGCTTCGTAATTCTTCCAAACTGCTGAATTATGGGAATACACCATTACTCATTGAGTCATTTTTAGATCAGTACAAAAAACAAGCCTTAGATATCTTATTTCAATTGATGCATATTCGAAATGTTGGCGAATCATTCCCAATTCATTCTGCGATTGGAAATTCCGAAGTGACCGCTAAATTCTATGATGCTGGACATATAATGGGAGCCACTGGGGTCTTATTGCACTCAAATGAGCAAAGTGTTTTTCATACAGGAGATTTTCTTAGTGAGAATCAATATGTAATGGGTGCAGCATCATTTCCAAACCATCATGTTGATGTATTAATCACTGAATGTACAAATGGAAGTGAAGCTACTCCAACCTCACGAAAACAGCAAGAAGTTGATTTGGCAAATTTTATCAATTCCGTAACCAATGAAAATGGTTCAGTCCTGATACCGACTTTTTCGTTAGGGAAAATGCAAGAAATGCTTCGATTGATTTCGATTCTGATGCAACGGAATGCAATACCGACGATTCCAATAGTAACAGGAGGAATGGGGCGAAAAATCTGTCAATTGTACGATAGATATTGCTACACAGGTGCAAGAGTAAACGCTGGATTTGAAATGGCTGATATTGCCCAGGATCGTCTTCCCAACAAAGAATTACTCAAAGGCCGATATTTTAAAACTCCATCAATTGTGCTGTGTACTTCTGGTATGCTCCATTCAGGAACACCCTCCTATAAATTAGCCTTAGAATGGATGAAACGACCGAATTTTGGTATTGCCATAGTTGGATTTCAAGATCCAACATGTGAGGGGTATGCGTTAGAACAATCAACGTTGGGCGAAGAATTTACTTTCGGTACTGTGAAAGTAAAACGCAGTTGTAAATTAGAAAAATTTCGGTTTTCTGCACATGCAACCAAAGAACAAATTGTCAATCTGGTTCACAAACAACAACCGAAGAATGTATTATTAGTTCATGGAGAATATGAATCGTGCAGTGAAGTTGCACTTTCACTGGTACAAACAGGATATTCTGGAAATGTATTAATACCAACCAATGGAATTCGATATAATTTATAAACTATTTTCGAAGTTTTTCAATTCGTTCGATAATATCTTTGAGTGGCATATACCCTTGAGCAAGAACGTGAGGTTTTTGGTCTCGAATGTACAGCAAGGTTGGAAAACCTGTAACACCAACTCGAGAAGAAATATCAAAATCATCTAAAGTTGCATCAACAGTTTCTTGGGTTTGTACCGTTGCCATAAATGCCTCTTTTGATATACCAATTGACTCAACATAGGGTAAATATGCTTCAAAGGAATTTGGGTTGATACCATCAAAATAAATTGCTTTTTTGAGAGTAGAAGCAAATTCAAATGCCTTTTGTGGTTGCAACTTTTTCACTGCCATCAATGCTTGTGATGGTGGAATGGACGAAAAAATCGTTTTACCATCTTCGAGAATATTCACTAAAAACTTCTCACCAAACTTCACACCTGTTCTGTCTTCAACAGTTTTATAGGCTGTTTTAATAAATGCAGCCATATTGCTTATTGGACCAATTCTATCACCTGTAATCATACCGCCGGAAATAACATCAAAAGCAATTTCAGATTTATATTTGGAATGTAATTCTGTAATTACATTAGAAAAACCATAGCACCAACCGCACAATGGATCAAAAAAGTATAATAGAGTGTCAGAAGTCATAGTTGTTCGGGGAGGTAATTTGACAATATTGTTCTTCTTTTTCTGTGCAATCGATGGCACAGCAATACAAATCAGCAACAAAAAAGCAAGAACAATTTTCATAATTTTAGGGAGTAAATTTATTTGTTAACTGTAACGAGTATGTAAGGAATTTAGTTCCTGAGGGGTTTTCAATTCCCCTCCAATGGAGGGGTGCCTGAAAGGCGAGGTGGCTCATCTTCTTACGACAGGACAGGTCGCGACCTGTCCTTGCAAATACACGATAGCTCCCTCGCCCCTCTGAGGGAGAGGGGACATTCAGCATTCTTGGGCAACCGTAAAGGTTGCCCCTACATTTTCTTTAAACTCCCCTCCTTTGGAGGGGTGCCTGAAAGGCGGGGTGGCTACTTCTTACTACAGGACAGGTCGCGACCTGTCCCTACAAATACACAATATCTCCCTCGCCCCTTGAGGGAGAGGATCGGGGTGAGGGGTAATTCTGCATCAATGGGCGAAAAATGTTTCACCCCTACAAATCACAATTCCCCTCCTAATTTAGGAGGGGTGCCACGAAGTGGCGGGGTGGTATTACCTTACACAACCCCTCAGTCCTTCGGACAGCTCCCCTTGAAGGGGAGCAGCCAATACTTCAATTTTCCCTCCTAATTTTGTAGAGGAACCTAACTTCTTACTTACCCTTCTCTAACCAAAACGTATTCATATTTCCTTTGCCTTTAATGGTGATTTCGCCACGTGGTATGAGTGAAAATTCTTGATATGATTCGATTGATTTTGCAAATTCTTCGCTAATGTGGATGCGTCCGGGTTCTGAGTTTGATTCCATACGTGAGGCAATGTTCACTGCATCGCCCCATAGGTCGTAGGTGTATTTGTTTTTGCCGATGATTCCTGCGACTACTTCCCCAGTGTGTATTCCAATACGAATTTCGATGTCTTTCATATCTTTAATCCAGTCGGTATCTCCTAAATCAGATGGTATATTGACGACAAAGTCACGCATTGTTTCGAGAAGTTGAAGTGCTGCTTGTGCGGTTACTTTTTGGTGGTTTTCGAGTGGAGAAGTTACATTTGCAACTGCAAGATATCCATCGCCAATGGTTTTAATCTTTTCTAAACCAAAGTTTTCAACCACTTCATCTGCTTTTTGGAAGATGGCGTCAAGTAAAAAGACAAGTTGTTTCGGTGGAGCAATAGAGGCGAGTTTCGTAAACCCAACTATATCCATAAATAATACCGATACTGATTGGAAGTGGTCTGCAATAAATGTTTCTTGATTGAGAATTCTATCTGCAATCTTAACTGGGAGAATATTATGAAGTATTTTTTCTTGTTCTTGAAAACGAGCCAGTTTCAATTGACGTGCTTTTTCATCTTCTTCTAGTTTACGACGTTGGTCAAATTTTTGTGCTGTGTTTATTGCTTCTTCAGATTGAATTTCTTTTTCAATTTCAACGGATTTTTTATAGAATTCTAATGCTTCTTCAAATTGTTCTTCATTGAGTCTAAGTGTATGTAAAGTTTCATAAGCACTTTTTATTAGATTTTTTGCACCAATTTCTTGCGCAAGTAGTAACAATTTTCGAAGATATTCTTCTGCTTTTTTTGCATCATAGTATGTTGATTCTTTTGTTGCATAAACAATCCCAATATTCCCAAGGTTAGTTGCAACACCATCTTTGTTTCCAGTTTCTTCATTGATGTGTAATGCTTTTGAATAATACTCTAATGCTTTTGTGTAGTCTGATAGACTAAAGTAAACACTCCCAATATTCCCAAGATTAATTGCAATACCCCTTTTGTTGCCAATATCTTCATTGATGTGTAATGCTTTTGAGATATACTCTAATGCTTTGGGGTAGTCCCCAAGATTTTCGTAAACATTCCCAATATTCCCAAGGTTAATTGCAATACCATTTTTGTTTCCAATCTCTTCAAGGATATGTAATGATTTTGAGTAATACTCTATTGCTTTGTGGTAGTCAGAAAGTTTACGGTAAACCACACCAATTTTCCCAAGATTACTTGCAATACCACCATTGTTTCCAAATTCTTCATCAATGTGTAATGCTTTTGAATAATACTCTAATGCTTTTGGGTAGTCTGAAAGAATTCTGTAAACAAGCCCAATACTCGAAAGGTTTCCTGCAACACCTTCTTTGTTACCAATTTCTTCATAGATAAGTATTGCGTTTGAGCAATACTCTAATGCTTTGGGGTAGTCCGAAAGATGAAGGTAAACATTCCCAAGATTCCCAAGGTTAGCTGCAATACCAACTTTGTTTCCAATCTCTTCAAAGATATGTAATGCTTTTGAGTAATACTCTAATGCTTTTAGGTAGTCCGAAAGATTCCAGTAAACAATACCAAGTAGATTATTGACCTTTGCAAGAGATTCGGCATCGTCTTGGATTGCTTGTTGTTCCAAGAGTTCGTAAGCAAATACCTTTGCTTCTTGATTTTGAGAAGTTCTCCAAAGATTATCTAATTTTTCTATTGCTAATTTGATTTCTTCGGGAGTCATAGTGGTCTTAAAGATTGGAAAGGGATATTGCCATACGAATATACGAAAATAACGACATTCAGCCACTATCTAAAGATAGTGGCAAAAAATATAAGGAAGTTAAAACCTCTCTCCCCATACCCTCTCCCCAAAGGGGAGAGGGAGTTGTTTCAGTAGGTGTTTTCTTCTATGAGACGCCCATATAGGGCGTCTCTACGGTTATTGATGGAATGGTTAGGTTCCACTTAAGTAGGGATCCAGCATTTTTGCAATCAATAGATGACTTATGTTGTCGAAATTGACCAAAAAAAAACCTACTGAAATCAGTAGGCTTTTCATTTTGAAGCTATGATGAAAACTTATTGTTGTTCCCACCATGTAAGGTCGATAGAATCTTCACCTCCGTCAACACCAAGTACTGTTCCATTGATCCAGGCAGCTTCTTTTTGAGAAAGAAGTACTAACACATTGGCAACATCTTCAGGAGTTGTCAGTTTATGGAATGGATTGCGGTTGTACGCATTTGCAATCAATTTGTCGTTCCCTGGAATTTTGCGAAGTGCAGGTGTGTCAGTAACTCCAGCACGAATAGTATTACAGGTGACGTTGAATGGTGCTAGTTCAAGTGCCAATTGTCGCGTGTAGGACTCCAAAGCCGCTTTGGCTGCAGAAACAGCACCATAGGTTGGTATTGCACGATTAGAGCCAGAACTTGTCAGTGATGCCACTCGCCCACCTTGAGAGAACAATCCTGCAGAAATGAGATCTTGCGTCCAATAGATAAGCGAATTAGCCATCACATCCATTGTCATTTCAATACTTTTTTGGGTAATAGAATCAGTTGGTTTTTCACCAATGAATGGTTTCAATGTTCCAAACGCTAATGAATGTAACATAAACCAAACAGCTCCACCAGTTTGATTACAACGATTTTTGATTGCTTCTACAACTGTTGCACGGTTTGTCGCGTCAGCAGCATTCACATTGAAAAATTCAGCTGTGACACCTTTTGCAGTGATTTCTGTTTTTAATTCTTCGACCGCTGCCAAACCTGCCGCTCTATCTAAATGAACACCAATGATGTGATATCCTTTTTCCGCTAATGCCAAACAAGTAGCTTTTCCAAAGCCACTTGAAGCTCCTAAAATGACCGCATATAATGGTGTACTCATTCTCAATCTTTCTATGTCTAAAGGTATAATTTTGAAATATATATACAAAAATACAAAGATTCTATCAAAATAGAAAGTTTATAGAAATTCACGCCCCAAACCACACATATTTGTATTTGAGTAAATTCATTGCGTTCATGGGGTTGTCCTTTACGTATGGTTGCAATAAACGATAGTGCATCTCATAGAAAAGTATTATCGAAGGAACATCATTTGTAGCTAATTGTTCTGCTTGTCGATATAATGCGTATTGCTTCGCTGGGTCATGTGTTTGTACTGCTTGTTGTAACAATGAATTCACTGTTGGGTTATTGTAGCGAGTGTTATTTGGATATGATGGTAAGGTTGTATCCGATGGTACGGTCGAACCATCCCATAACATAATATAATTCTCTGGATCTGGGTAATCACCATACCACCGTGAACCCCAAAAGGGTAATTTACCCAAGTCTGTATATTGCAAAAATTCTGAAAACTGAATAATTTGCAAACGTACTTTTATATTTAGTGTTTCCGTGAGCATTTGCTGAATTGCTTCTGCAACTTGCACTAACTTTGGTTCTTGATAAATGAAGAGTGTAATTTCTGGAAAATTCTGTCCATTGGGATATCCAGCTTTTGCCATATTTTCTAAGGCTAAAGTCGGATTGTAATTCATTCCTTTGATAGAATCAATTGGATAGGCAGGTATAACTGGTGGGGTGATTCCATGGTTTCCGGGTTTATAAGGAGAATTTCGCAATACATACCGAACTATTTTTTCTTTGTCAATTGCATAGGCAAAAGCTCGACGTACATAGACATTATTGTAAGGATATTTTTGGGTATTAAAATGAAACATCCACGTTAAAAGTGCTGGTTCTGCTTGTAAGGTAACAGAACGATACGCTTTTGTTGTTTTAGTTTTTGATGGGTCTACAACATTATCGAAAAATTCGGTTGGAATAGTATACGACTCTTCAAAAGAACCTTTCATAAATTCAGAAAATTGAATTTTATCATCTTTGATAAAGGAAAATTCTATTTCATTAAGAAAAGGTAATCGATTATTGTGGTTGTCATATTCCCAGTAATTTGGATTGCGTTTGAGAAGAATGTGCATATCGTCCTTCCATTCAGAAAAAACAAATGGTCCAGAACCAACCGGATTACGGAAATACATATCTTTGTAATACTCAACTGCTTCTTTTGGTAAGACCATTGCAAACGAATTACCGAGTAACATCAACAATGGTGAATAGGGCTGAATAAGTGTGATAGTGAACGTAGAGTCGTTGAGAGCCTTCAGTCCAGTTAATTCCTTAATAGGTGTTCCACCATTTGTTCGAGAAGTATAATATTCTGTGGCACCGACAACCTTATCTTTGAACGCCCAAAAGTGTGCTGTTTTTGTTGTAGGGTCGCAAGAACGAGAAAGAGAATACACAACATCAGAGGCGATTACTTTTCGACCTTTTCCATTTGGAAAACACTTATTATCGTGAAAAAATGCGTCCGTACGAAGATGAAAGGTATACAGTAAGCCATCAGGACTTATTTCCCATGATTTGGCAAGTTCTGGTTTGACAACCATATTCGAGTCAAAGGTCAAAAGATGGTCATAAATCTGCGAAGAGATATCGGATGCTAATTTGCTGGTTATCAAAACTGGATCTAAAGCATTGGGATTACCTCGCACCATATTAACTCTATAGATTCCACCGAAATTTTTTCCACCTTTTGCAGGTTTCAAATTTGCAACAATTTGTTGTTCAGAACTACCATTGTTACAAGAACTTATAGTGGAAATTAGACAAATAATTGCAAATAAATATGTATATTTGGGAAACATTTTAATTTCTTTTTGTAGATGTAAAAAGCAATTTTTCATACGAAACGAACAAAAAATACAAATTTTTCTTCAGTAAGCAGTAAAAAATATGATTCCATTCAAAACATTTGTCGTAACTCCAGTCTTACCTCAGCGTATTGCAAGTTTGAAAGAATTGGCATTTAACTATTGGTGGACATGGCAATCAGATGCAAAAGACCTCTTTAAACAAATAGATAAAAAAATATGGGAAGAAGTAAATCATAACCCAGTTGCATTGATTAATCGTTTGTCGCAACAACAACTCATTGAACTTTCAGAACGTGAATCGTTTGTTAGTTATTTGGATTACGTATATCAACGTTTTTCAACCTATATGAATGATACCACTTGGCACAAAACTGAACATAGTGAACAATCAGATACGATTGCCTATTTTTCCTTAGAATTTGGTATCAACGAAAGTTTCCCAATTTATTCTGGTGGTTTGGGAATTTTGGCTGGTGATCATATGAAAAGTGCAAGTGATCTAGGGTTGCCATTAGTAGGAGTTGGTTTACTGTATCAACAAGGGTATTTCCATCAGTATCTTTCACAAAGCGGGTACCAAAAAGAGCGTTATTCATTTAATGACTTCAATTCAATGCCTTTGGTACTTATGAGAAACGAGCAAGGAACACCAATCACCATTTCCGTACAATTACCAACTGGGGATGCGTTTGCACAAATATGGCGTGCTCAAATTGGACGAGTTCCTTTATATTTATTGGATACCAATATTGAACAAAATTTGCACAACACTGATTTACGCGATATCACTGACCAATTATATGGTGGTGACCGAGATAGACGTATTCAACAAGAGATCGTCTTGGGAATTGGTGGTATTCGTGCATTACAAGCAATTGGCGTAACACCATCTGTTGTGCATATCAATGAAGGACACGCAGGATTTGCTTTGATGGAACGTACGAGAAACATTATGTTAGAAAAAGGAATCTCTTTCCAAGAAGCAAAAGAACTTTCTCGTTCAGGCTCTATTTTTACGACCCATACACCCGTTCCTGCTGGAAATGAAGTATTTACCTTAGACATAATCCAACGGTATATGACCTCCTATTCGCAACAATTAGGAATATCTATGTATGAATTTCTAGAAATGGGAAGAATTTATTCAAATGACGAACAGGAAAAATTTTCGATGACTGTACTGGGGTTAAAACTTTCAACATATCACAATGGAGTCAGTAAACTACACGGAGCAGTTGCACGAAATATGTGGAAAGAAATATGGACTGATTTTCCCGAAAAAGAAGTTCCTATAGACCATATTACAAATGGCATTCATACCAAAACGTGGATTTCAAAAGACTTTGCAGAATTGTATGATCGTTATCTTGGAAATAAGTGGCGTTTTGAAGCAGATAACCAACAATTTTGGGATTTGGTCGATTCTATTCCAGATGAGGATCTTTGGCGAACAAAACAAAAGGTTCGTGCTGATTTAGTTCTCTATGCACGTGATCATTTATTAAAAAAACGTGGATTGTATTTAGAGCCTGAAGAATTGAATCGCACTGGTGAATATTTAGATTCAAATACATTAACAATTGGATTCGCTCGACGCTTTGCAACCTATAAACGAGCAATGTTGCTTTTTTCCGATATTGAACGTTTGACGAAATTGTTGACAAACAAAACTCATCCAGTTCAAATCGTAATTGCTGGGAAAGCACACCCTCGTGATACACAAGGTAAGGAAGTTTTACAGGAAATCATACATAAGGTAAAAACGCATAAATTACAACGATACGTCGTTTTTCTGGAAGATTACGATATGGAAGTATCTTCGGTTATGTTGGCTGGGTCTGATATATGGCTCAACACCCCAATTCGTCCTTTGGAAGCAAGTGCAACATCAGGAATGAAAGCCGTATTGAACGGAACATTACATATGTCTATTTTAGACGGTTGGTGGGATGAGGCATATAATGGTACAAACGGATTTGCTATTGGTAAAGGTGAAGAATATCCTACCGAACAAGAGTCTTTTGAAGCTGAAGCAGAAACGCTCTATTCTCTTTTAGAAGATTTTGTTGTTCCATTATTCTATAGAAAAGATGATTCGTTCTATTCGAAAAAATGGGTACAATATATGAAAAACTCAATTCGAACAAATAGTGGTGTTTATTCAACGCAACGAATGGTACGAGAATATGCGAATAAATACTATTACCCAGCTATGAAAACGTTTAACTCTATCAATACTACAGCAGAGGATATTGTTGCTTTTAGAAGATGGAAAGAAAAAATATGGTCAAATTGGCATAATGTCGAAGTAAAAGATTTATATTTAGAAGGTACCAAAGATGCCTACGTTGGGAAAGAATTTGAGGCAACTGCGGTCATTTATTTGAATGGATTAGCTCCAACAGACATCAAAGCAGAGTTGCTTTATGGCTCTGTGAGTGCAATGGGGAAATTCCAAAATGCAACCTATACCAATTTACAATTAGTCGAGTCAAATGATGAGACAAAAACACATAAATACAAAGGAACAGCGGTCTGTGTAGATTCTGGTATGCAAGGATGTACAGTTAGGGTTGTACCAAAACATCAGTTTCTTTCTAATCCAGCAGAAATGTATGTTTGCTCTTGGTCAAATGATATAAAAGGTGAAAACGAACTATCCTGATGATGTGAATGTTCGAAATGATAAAAGCTCTTTGAATAACATTCAAAGAGCTTTTATTTTATGTATCTATTAGTAGATTTAGAGACTATGAAATTCAGTCATCCATTTATCCAAACTTTGAAACGTTTGTTTTGCTGATTCAACAATTTCATCGTGTTCTTCAAGAGTACAAGAACGTTCTACTAACATTGCAAAATTTTTCCAATTTGGTCCAGTCATTTCGCCATACGGAAAGTAAAATTGTGTACAATTTGCGACAGCATCACCAAGTTTTGATTTCAAATGTCGAGTTATTACAGAACCACCCAAGGTTGAGCCTTCTAAAACATACAATATTCCTAATTTTTTAGCAGAACTATTTGTTTCTGGTAATTGAGAACAAACTGGGATTGATGCAATTGACTCTTGAGTATGTTTACCCATTGCAAGAAGGTCAGCTTTCAACAAGGATACTTTTTCACGTTGAGGAATATTAAACTCACCTAACCATTGCTCTGTCGCATTGTCGAACAACATCGGTTCTAACGGTGCATAAAACCCTAAAAATGCTTCGATGATTTTATGATATTCATCCATCGAAATTGAATCAGAAGTTACACGTTCTAAGTAAGGATTTTTTTCTATAGCGTCATGCATTGGCCTTGTTTCTTCTTTGAGACGCTTCATTACTGATATTTGTTCTTGGATTTCCATAGAGTTAATAGTTGAAAATTGAAAAGTATTTATTAGAATTTAGGGAAAATACTAATACTAAAACGTGGAATTGCAATAATGGTATTAACATCTAATTTAGCTCGTTGTTCTGGTTCATTACGGTAACATTCATAATCACGACTTTCTATTCCAATAGGATTAGAAGTAAAGGTTCTTGCTCCTGTTGGGAAATTCACTCTAAATTCTGCGGAAGGAACAATTACTCCCCAAGAGAAATCAATATTACCCATTAATCCTACATTCAATATTGGACCAATACGAGTTACAGTTTCGTTATTTGCTCCATATTTTGCACTTGAAATAGAAATTCCTGAACCTGCATAGAAATTAATTCTTCCATATTGGTTTGGAATTAGTTTAAAAGCAAGGTCAATATTGCGATATTCATCTTTTATTGGTTCTTCACCAGCATTAGTGAAAAGTTCTGAAATGTGCGAAGAAGAATTGAATCCAGCTTCTAATTGAATCCATTCAACAGGATACACCATAACTTGAGCTCCGAATGCAGCAACAGCTGCTAATGAAACCCATTGGTCTTTTCCTTGACGACATCCATTTAAGAATGTTAGATTGTCTACAATTGTATTTGAGCCAATTAATGCACCAATTCCTATAAATTTTGGATAGGGATGTTCTAAGATTTCAATATCAGTTTCTTTTTCATCTTCAAAATCAATTCTACCACGTTGAGAAAAACTATCCGATGCTATAAAAAACAAAAGCAAAGAGAATATTGCAAATAATGATGCTGCATTTTTTGTGGTTTGATGTATCATGGTTTCTACAGTTGTTGAACGAATTTCTGCTAATTTTTGTGCTATATGAACGACGTATGAAGGCTCATTTCGTTTTCCACGATAGGGAACTGGTGCCATATAGGGTGAATCAGTTTCTATCATTATCCTATCTTCAGGGATTAACTGAATAGTTTCTGCTAATGTTGATTTTTTATACGTACAGTTTCCAGTAAACGAAATATGAAAGCCAACATCAATTACTTTTTCAGCGTATTCTGGTGAAGATGAAAAGCAATGGAATACACCTCGTAATGTTCCATCTTGATGTTCTTTGACAATAGAATAAACATCTTCATCAGAATCACGATTATGGATGATTACTGGTAATTCTAGCTCTTTTGCTAACTCTAATTGACGACGGAAAACGGCTTGTTGTTGTGATTTTGGAGAAAAGTCATAGTAATAATCCAATCCAATTTCTCCAATAGACTTTACAACAAATGAATTTTCAGAAAACAATTGTTTTATATAATCAACTGTATCGTTTTCAAACTCACTTGCATTATGTGGATGAACACCCAAACCGCAAGATAAATACGATGATGAATTTGTAACTGTTAACAAATGTTGAAAATCACTTGGTCGTATTGCTGGGATGATTATGTGTTCAACACCTGAGGCAATTGCACGCTCTAATACCTCATCTCTATCTTCATTAAATTGCTCTACATCCAAATGGCAATGAGTATCTATCATCAATGGTGATTATTTTTAAACTATATTGCTTTTTGCAATTGAAGTTATATACCGAACAACTTGAATTTCTATTGTTTTTCCTACTTTTCGTTAGATTCATTGTCGTTTTTTGGGAGAGAACACAGAATTCTCCAACCTTTTCGAATAAGTTTCATTGCTTGTTCTACTTCTAATGGTTCGAGTGGATTTTGAAATAAATCAATAGTAACATTCTTGTTTGATTGGTGTAGAACAAATGATGGTAATGCATTCAACCTATTTTTCGATAGATAGATATATTCTAAATTGGGGAAACTACTAATTTCACATTCCTGAATCTGATTATTGGAACAAATCAATCGTTGTAATAGAGAGGATTTCCTTCCTTTTAGTTGAATTTTTTGTATCGAATTAGAACTTATGTCAACTACTTCCAGCATTTTACACTCTAAGATTTCTAATGGGAATATTTCTAACGAACAAGATCGAAGTGATACTGATTGTAACTTCTTACAATGTCGTATTGAACTTACATCGTAAAGTATTTCATCAGAAATTTGCAGAGAGGTAAGTGATAAAAAAGATTCAATTCCTTCAAGAGATGTAATACCAGTTGAGCGAAGAGTTAGTAGCTGAAGTTTTTTAGATACGATTCCCAAATGAGAAATTTTCGATAAAGAAAATCCAGAAATATGTAACTCTTCTAAGACTGTATTCGTTGTAAATTTTACTGAATGTAATGAAGAGTTAATGGAATAATTTTCAAGAGAAAGTTTTTTAAGTGAGCGAATGGTTGATATCTTTTTATAGAAGTCATTAGAATAATCATAATCCAATTGTGCAATAGTGAAGGATTCACATTGAGGAAATTTCAAACGAAACATCTGTGAATTTTTTGAGGGCAGTATTGTTACTTCCAATAGATAAATACTTTTAAGACTTGGTAAAGATTCTATCAAATTACAAAAATCATTTTCACATATTTTGCAATGAACTAAGGACAGATAGGTTATTGACTTCAAATCTGACTTTGTCAAAGAAGAAATTTCACAATGTTGAAATGATAAATAACGTACTTCTTGTAAAGAATTCAAACTATCGAGTTGAAGTGTGAGTACCTCTAAATTTTTTAAAGTAATTCCAGAAATTGAATCGAAAAATTCCGAACGAAATTGTTCATCAATTAAAGACGCTAAAACATTTGGAGCTTGATACGAAGCCAATAATTCTTGTGTAGTTGGCAAGGTAGTAAGTTGGTAGGCAGTTTCTTGAAATAATTGCCCATTCATTCCAACGGTTTCTAAAAACGCTGATACATCACTGAAAAACTTAGGATTATAACTGTACTTACTTGGTTGTTTGAACCAATGTAACCGTAGTGCATCTTTTTGTTCATCTTTGAGATATTCTTTCAAATACTCACGTGCTTGAATTCTGATTGCTTTTGAACTTCCAAATAACTCGATTGCAAAAAGTGAGGTTGTTACTTCATCGACTAACTTACTACCATTTTCTCTATGTTGTAGAAGAACCGTATCTACAAAATCAGAGACAATCTGAAAATCAGTTTGTATTAGTGGTATTGAATATCGTTCTAAATACCGTTTACAATGGTATTCTACAGATAGTGGTAGTGACAGAGATGAACATAAAGTCAAATCGTGCTCATTAGGTCGTATACCCAACAAAACATGAGTGTAGTTTTCATGATTCTTTTTGGTAAAAGATTCTACATTCCAACCTAATGTTTGAAGCATATTTTGGAATGAAAACATGGAAAAGTACAAGAGATTTCCACAAATACCTATAGAAACTTTCTGATCCTTTGATAGTTTTTTGAATGGATTTTCTAAAAGAAAACTTAGTGAATTGAGAGCATGAGTGGCATTCTGTGCATTACCTGTTGATAGAATTTCCAATTGTTGTTCAACTGAAGTTACAGATTCTGTATAAACTGGATTATAAAATTCGTCAGAATTAAATATAGGTCGGAACGAAGAATGTTTTGAAACACCACGTTTGTTTTTCTCTTTGTATCTTGAGCGATAATCATTGAGAAATGGGTCAGGAAATTTAGACATAATGCACCTAAAATGACTAATGTTCTACGAGATTATCATCGTAGAACATTTATCGTACAGACACCTTTGGTGAAAGGTGAGAATAAATTGGGGCTTCTACAATGTATACTGATTTTGCCAAAAAAAAGTTCCCATTTTCAAAAAAAACCTCGAAATAATTCAAGGTTTTTTTAAAATATATCGTTTTATGGGAATTATTGTGCTAAAATTTTTCTTGCAATAACTATTCGTTGAACTTCAGAGGTTCCCTCTCCAATTGTAAGTAACTTAGAGTCTCTCCAAAGTTTTTCGACAGGATAATCTTTGATATATCCATAGCCACCATGAATTTGTATTGCTTCTTCGGAAACTTGCACAGCAACTTCTGATGCAAAAAGTTTCGCATGAGAAGCAGCTAAGGAATAATCTTCTCCATTGTCACGCAACATTGCAGCTTTGTAAGTCAAAAGTCTTGCAGCATCGATATTCATAGACATTTTAGCTAACTTGAATTGAATAGCTTGGAAACTTGCCAATGATTTATTAAATTGATGACGTTCATTCGCATATTTCAACGCTGCTTCGAAGGCACCTTGTGCCAACCCTACAGACAAAGCTGCGATAGAAATTCTGCCTCCATCTAATATTTGTAAGGCTTGAATAAACCCTTCATTCTCATTTCCGATGAGATTTTCAGCAGGAACGCGCACATTCTCTAAAGTCAACGATGCTGTATCACTACAACGCATTCCAACCTTATTCTCTTTTTTAGAGCCAAAAAATCCTGGCATTGATTTGTCGACAACAAATGCAGAGATTCCACGATTTTTCTTTTCTCTATCAGTAACTGCCATGATTACAGCCGTATTGCCCACATTTCCATGAGTGATGAAATTTTTTGAACCGTTTATAATCCAACCATCTCCGTCACGCACAGCAACAGTTTGCATTCCACCTGCATCTGAGCCAGAATTAGGTTCAGTCAAACCCCAAGCACCAATATGACGCCCAGAAGCTAGATCAGCAACATATTTTTTTCTCAATACTTCAGAACCAAATCTATAGATGTGAGATGTACACAATCCGTTATGTGCGGCTACTCCTAATGCAATAGAAGGACATCCACGAGCAACTTCTTCGACCACTAATGCATATTCCATATATCCCATTGATGATCCTTCGTATTCATCTGGAATAACAATTCCTAAATACCCTAAATCTCCTAATTTTTTAAATATTTCTAAAGGAAATTCTTGTGATTCATCGTAAGATAACGCAATAGGTTTTATCTCTTGCTCAACAAAGTTTCTAATTTGATCGCGGATGGCTTCTTGGTCGTCAGTCAATGTGAAATTCAAACTCGCAGTAGTATCTTCCATTCAATTTCTTTCAGGTTATATAATTCTATAAATAATAACGTGTTCAAAAAACGTCTTAACGTTTGTAGGATTCTTTTCGTTCCAATTCAATACAAAAGTACGAAAATTAAACTATTTTTAGTTACTTTGTAGTTGAAAAATGAAATTTGACCTTTTTATTTCCATTACTATTTTTAGATAGATGTATGAGTATCGTTAAATATGTTGGTATAGGTGTAGGAGCGATAGTTGCCATTTCCGTTGTGGGATGGGCAGTAATGTTTTTTTTAAAAATTGCATTTTCTCTCTTTAAAATGGGAATTTTTGTTGCCATAGTTGGTGCAATTCTCTATGCAGCATTTAAATTCTTTTCTTCCAAATCTACTAAGGAATTTTAAAATGAATGTAAACAAACTACTATTAATGATGGTTGTTGCACTTTCGACATCTTCCATTATTTTGGCTCAAGGTGGTAGCAATGAAGACTTGTGTAATTGCAAACCAGCAGACCCACTAACAATTGCCGTTGCTCGTGAATTTATGGCTCAATTCGGCTCTCCAAATTCAATTCCGTTTGCTGCTCCTTTGGCGGAAACCATCAATGCAACTGCAAATTCTCGATTTTATACAACTGCCTTTATTCCTAAAGAAAACAAGTTCTACTTTCGAGTCTCTTTAAATGGAATGTTGGGATTTGTTCGTGATGACCAAAAAACCTTTCAGACTGTACTTCCTTGGGAAACTACCCAAGGTAAATCTGCTTCGATTGTAACCGCGAGTACAAAGTTTACCAATAGAGATACTGTCGGTGCCATTATGGATGTTCTCTACTATCTTTTAAATCGTGGATATACGAACGGAACTATTACGAACCAACCTCCTCGTACAGCAGCAACAATTTTCGGTAATCTTCCTGCAAGTTTCAAAGTTGACAGAGATGAACTTATTACAACCTTAGAAACAGATCCTACGTATTTAGCATTAGGTATTATCAACCCTAGCCTAAAAAACCAAGTAGATAGTGTAGCCAAATTATTACCAAATGCGACTTTTGATTTACCTCCAGGATTAAATATTTCTTCACTGATTGCTGCAGTTCCGCAAATCGAAATAGGTTCTTTTATGGGAACAGAACTCTTAGTTCGTTTTATTCCACAAATGAATTGGGGCAAAGCAGTTGGAGAATTTGGTTTTTGGGGACTTGGATTGAAACATAGCATTTCTCAATATTTCAACAAATCGGACAAAACTGAAGATAGACTTTTTGATTTATCAATACAAGGTGTGTATCAATCAACAACCTTAAACAACACCTATGGTGAAAGCGCTTCGAATATCAAAGCAGATGCGCAAATTATGTCGTTCAATATTCAAGGTAGCAAGTCTATAATGACTTCATCAGGAACATATTTGTTTGACGTGTATGGTGGAGCTGGATATGAGTCTTTGAATATTGATGCAAAACTAACGTCGTATTTACCAGTTACATTACAAGCGGAATTAGGTCTACGTACTCCAAGAACTTGTCTCGAAGTAGATGGTAAATGGGCAGTAGAGGACCCTGCTCGTGGATGTTTCGGTGACGACCAAGCAAGGGTTGATGATTTGTCTTTAAAAAATAGTTCTGTTCGTGCAACGTTAGGAATTTCAAGACAAATCGGACCTATGTCAATTTTCTTTGATTATTCAGTATCACAATTTAACATATTAAGTGGCGGAATTCAAGCCCATTTTTAACCAATGAAAAAAAACAACGAACCTTTATTTCGCTCAACTACTGTACTTGCTGTTCACCGTGATGGAAAAGGTGCAATGGCAGCTGATGGCCAAGTTTCCTTAGGTAATACGATAATGAAACCCAATGCAAAAAAACTTCGTAGATTATATAACAATCAAGTAATCACAGGTTTTGCAGGTGCAACAGCCGATGCGTTTACACTTTTAGAACGCTTCGAAGAAAAATTAGAAATGTTTCGCGGTAATTTATTCCGTTCTTCGGTAGAACTTGCCAAAGATTGGCGAACAGATAGATATCTCCGTAAATTAGAAGCAATGCTCATCGCAATGGATGCGAAACAAATGTTGCTTATTTCAGGAACAGGCGATGTCATTGAAACTGATGAACAGATTTTAGCAATTGGTTCCGGCGGAAATTACGCATTATCTTCTGCACGTGCATTGATGAACCATACTCAAATGTCTGCAAAAGATATTGCCTATGAATCGCTTAAAATTGCTGGTGACATTTGTATTTATACAAATACGAATATCATTTTAGAAGAAGTGTAATCTTTTTGAAACTAAAAAAAAGGGAGCCAAATGGTTCCCTTTTTTTTTTACATATTTTTATATCCAATGTAGGTCGTGAGTCCAAAGAAACCGAATATCAGCAGATAGGTCAGTAACGAAAGTAAAATTGTTTTCCATTTATCAGTTTGTAGCACAGCTGCAAAGACAACACCTGCGACAGTAAACTCAACCAATGAATGAAGAGACAATCTGCTCAGTAATGCAAAGAGAATTTCATTTCCATACATCGGAATAAAAACACCTGCATTTGGAGCAATTTGCAAGGAACCAGCAAAATATTGGATGATTCCAGTAAGCATTGTTCCTATTCCAGCAATACCATTCGTCAAACAAAACACTGAAGAAACTATACTAAATTGATGATAGATAGTTTCTTTAAAAAGCAGAGAACCAATAAACCAAAACAACAGAATTTGTACTATTAATCCAAAACCAGTATATAACAAACCAACACCAATTCCAGAAGTAAGTTGAAATTGTGACTGTTCGTGCAATTGTTTGATTTGTTCTGCTTGTTGTTCTTTTGTGAGGTCGATTTTTTCACCAGCACGTTGGATGTAATTTTTTCTCATTTCAAAGCCTTGTTTCGAAAGTGGCTCTGATGTAGAGTGCAACCAATTGACGCCAACTACACTCAAGGTGTAAAACAGAATACCAAAGGCAAAGCTCATTCGGATTCCAGGAAGCATTTCTGAACGTAACGACGAAGGTGAAAGAAAAAGTGAACGAAGAGCGAGTAAAAGAGTTTTCATATGATATGTAGAGAGGCAGAATGATTCATAAAGAGTGCAATGTAGTAAAGATTCTCCAATAAATTGCTACGTTGAGAATTTATTATAGTTGTTTATTTCGTATTCTCATTCAATCAAAAAATAGTATTTTGTGAAAGCTCCTTTAAATTCGTACGAATTTGCAAGAAACTCACAATTTAGAAGAAAACATAACGTCAAATAATTGTGGTAATACTATTTAAATTGTGCATTTACTACATTCAATTGTTTTGTATCACTAACAGATAATCTGTATTGAGTTATTTTGACCATTAATTTAGTCCGTATTGGCGAATAGCCACTTACTCTCTCGAGCAATGGTAGGCTTGAAATAGCTCCAGTGTAACAGGTATTTTGAATAATGTAAATAGTGCATGAAGAAAACTCCCCAATGGGTTCTCGTCAGTAGTATCATTTTGTTGTCTTTTGTAGAAAGTTCAGCATTGATAAAGTCTTCCATTTTTTTGGATAGACCATATCAATTATTTGAATTTTTTCACATACATTCTCTCATTTGGTCTCCAATTCTTCAATCAGACTCTGCATCTTCAAGTGGTTTCAATCCTGAGTTATCCCCATCAATTGATGACGGTAATCCAATCATCAATTCGTATCTCAAAAAAACATCAAAAAATCCTTCGATGCTTATCGGTCCTTCTGGCTCATCAACAAACAGAAAAAATCTAAAGTATAAATTAGGGTACTTATTTGATAAAGAAGCTGGACAAGTAATGCTTCGTGATTCTATCGATAACATTGAATTGGGAGTTCCACTCTTTTTTACCTTAGAGGATTATTTGCTAAGAAGACAAGAGTATGTCAAAAAATCAATGTGGGATTCTTTAGTATCACAGTACAAATTAGATCCTCGAATTAAAATGACAGATTTAGATCGTATGCTTGACGCAGTAACGGGATTATCAATTCCGATGCCACCAAGTTTTGCTACTATTTTTGGGAAACCAGAAGTATCTGTCAATGTAACAGGTGATGTTTTAGTTTCTGCAGGTTGGCGTTGGGATACCCAAAATTTGGGAACTGCTTCTGTTTTTGGGCAAACCATTTCTTCTCCTATTTTCAATCAAAGAATTGCAGTCAATGTTGGTGCAAGAATTGGCGATAAACTGAATCTAACTACTGATTGGAATTCGTTCCGTCAAATAGATTTAGATAATCGATTCAGAATTGGTTTTGATGGTTATGATGATGATATTATAAAACGAGTTGAGTTTGGAAACGTACAGTTACAATCACCTTCTACATTTATCAATGGTTCTCAAGCACTTTGGGGAATAAGAACTGATTTTCAATTTGGTCCATTGTTCCTAAAAACTATTGCTTCCCAACGGAGAGGTGAACGAAGAATGCTACAATTGCAAGGTGGTTCTGCTCGACAAAGAGTATCGATTCGAGCATATGATTATTCGCAAAACCACTTCTTTCTTGACACAATGTATAAACGTGTTTATAGAGAATATTTCCAAAATAATACACCCGTCATACCTGCATCTGCTCAAGCCTTACGAGTTACACAATTAGAAGTTTATGAAACTTCGGTTGATTTAACGGAAGTAGATGCCGTCAATGGAGTTGCTATAGCAGAATTGTCCAACATTAGTACAGGTCAACAATATCCTCCTCAGACACGCTACACTCCTGTGGAAGCTGGAAAAGTGGAATGGGGAAGATTTCGCCGACTAACAGCTGACAAATATGAATTTAATCCAAATTTGGGAACGGTCACCATCAATGGATTACGCCGAGAGAGAACCTATGCAGTTGCTTATTCTGTTTCTGGCTTAAATGCCTCTAATCCGAATGATGACCAAATTTTTGGTACTTTGTCCAATACACTATCCGGTACCAACAAAGATACCGTTATACTGAAATTAGTCTATCGTCCGAATATGCAACCAGGATTTCGGTCTATTTGGGATAGACAAATGCGGAACATTTATCCATTAGGCGTTACTAATGTTAATACTGCTGATTCTCGAGTTAATATATATTATTTAAGTCAAAACAATGACTCTTCTGATGTTTTAGAAGGTGCTCCAGACAAAATTAATACGATTCTTCGTGTTGACCAAGTTAATAATTCAAGTGGTGCGGCTCCACCTGATGGACAATTTGATTTGAGACCACCTTTTTTCAACCAAAACCGCGGTGAGATTGAATTCCCTTCCTTAGAACCCTTCAGAGAAGAAATAATAAATTACTTTGCAAGAATCAATAATCCTGCCTTAGCAGATCGATATACCTTTCCAGCTGTTTATGACACCATCGTTGATATAGCTCGTTTACAAACTGGACGTGACCGTTTTGTTATTGGAGCAGAGGTAACTGGAAATAGTGGTAACAGAATTCCACTTGGTGCTTTTAATCTCCCACCAAATAGTGTACGGGTTGTTTTAGATGGTGCACCGTTAGTGGAAAATCAAGATTTTAGAGTTGATTATGCTTCTGGAACAGTAACGCTAATCAATCCTCGAGCAACCTTACCAAATGCCAATATACAAATTGAGTTCGAATCTCCAGATATGTTGAATCTTACAACTCGAACTATGTTAGGAGTCCGTGGAGATATAGCATTAATTGAAAAACGTTCAGCAAATGCTAATTTGGGGTTCACTTGGATGAACTACGACCAAGCACTATTACAAGATAGAGTCGTATTAGGGCAAGAAGTGGTTTCAAACACAATGTTTGGTCTCGATGGGAATCTACGATTGGATATGCCCTATATCACAAAAGCATTGAATGCTCTTCCATTTTTTAATACAAAAGAAAAATCTTCCTTGACTGCTCGTGGTGAGTGGGCAATGATGATGCCTTTGCCCAATAAACGTATAAGTGATGTTGCCTCAGATAACAGTCAGCCTGTTGTATATGTTGATGACTTTGAAGGAGCTCAACGAAATATTCCTCTATCTACAAGTGATAGACAATGGGTTCATGCAGCCCCTCCAGTTGATGATGAATTAGGATCAACACCCGAAGAACGTGCTAAATGGAGAAGTCGGACGTTTTGGTGGCAATATTTCGTGCCAAGAACTCCTGTGAACGAGGTGTATCCTAATCGTCAATGGGTACAAGGTCAAGGAAATATACGTGAATTGAATATCAATTTTGACCCGAAAATTCGTGGGATTTACAACAAAAATGAAGAATTTGTTGATAAACAAACACCTGGACATGATTCTGCCTCATTTGTAGATTTTGTTAATAGAAATAGACCTAAATTCTGGGGTGGATTCCAACGTCTTTTGTCAAGTTTTAACACAAATTTTGACATTGAAAACATTGACTATATTGACATAATGATGAAGGTCGATTACGCCGACCCATCTACAAAAATGTTTGTTGATTTTGGTATGATTACAGAAGATGTAATTCCCAATAATACACTCGATACTGAAGATGGTTCTACTCAAGCTTCTCCACTACCAAATGGGATTATTGATGTTGGCGAAGACAGTGGTGTTGATAGATTAGGCGATATTCAAGAACGTGAAAGTGGTGCTTATCCTGCTACTTTATCTGGTGATTCTGACCCTGCACGTGATAATTATCTCTTTAATTTTTCGAATGCTTCCCCTATTAATCAAGAAGAGAGTGATTTCTTTCAATATAATAATTATGAAGGAAATGCCATTGAGGAAAATGGCCAATTTCCTGACACAGAAGTTTTAAATCGCAATAACGGTCAAGTAATTTCTCAGGATAATTCTTATTTTAGCTACGAAATTAATTTAGAACCAGATCCTGCGAAAAATGCACAAATTGTCGGTGGGAATATTCCTGCAGGTTGGAGATTGTATCGTATTCCAATCCGTGGAACAAGAAAACAAGTTGGAAATCCATTATTCTCTAATGTTCAATATGTTAGAGTTTGGTGGAAAGGTGGAGAATTACGTGCGAAAATTGCTGATTGGAAATTCGTCGGTTCTCAATGGCTTCGTGTTAATCCGTTCCAGCGTGGAGTTACAGAAAATGATTCTGTGATGACGATTAATTTCGTGAATCGTGAAGAAAACAATCTTGCACCAGATTTCTATACGATGCCTCCAGGAGTTTCTCCTCCTCGAAACTTAATGAATATTGACTTTAACCAAGACGTTCGTTTGAACGAACAGTCGTTAGCTTTAAAAGTAAATCAATTGCAGTTCGGAGAAGAACGAATGTCTGTTCGTGTTTGGTCACGTCCATTAGATTTCTTGTTTTATAAGCAATTGAAATTCTTTCTTCATGGTGATGGTGCAATGCCTGATAATTTCGTTCAAGGCTCAACTCCACAAGCGTATGGCTTTATTCGTTTTGGTACAGATAGTTCTAATTATTACGAATATAGAGTCCCACTCACACGTGGTTGGCAAGACTTGGGAATCAACTTAGAAACACTTGCAGCATTCAAACAATTGCGTGATTCATTGCAATTTTTCCAACGACAAGAATACCGAATTCCAGGTGACAATAAAGGTTTAGTTGTTATACAAGGAAATCCAGTTTTGCAACGGATTCAATTTGTTGGTTTTGGTATTGGTAATCCTCAAGAACGTTTTCCAAATGACCTCACAACCACAATGTGGATAAATGAATTACGACTTATAGAGCCTCAAACTTCCTCAGATTGGGGTGCTGTCGGTTCTCTTGATTTTAAAATTGCGGATATTGGTACTATCAATGCTTCATGGCAAAAAACCAATCCAAATTTCCATAGATTAGAGGAACGTTTTGGAAATCGTGTAGAAACATCGACATGGAATCTCTCTGCACAATTTGCTTTTGAGAAGTTTTTACCTAAATCGTTTAGAGAAACTCGAATCCCTTTTGTCTATAAACGAACAGAATTTACAGAAGACCCTCGTTACTTAGCACAAAATGACGTCAATTTAATAGAAGCCTCTGTTACTGCTAGAGAAAACGTCTTGGAGCAAGGTGGAACTTTGGAAGAAGCCCAACAAACTGAGCGTCGTGTAAGAACTTCATCGCAGACTGTTCGAGTGCAAGATAATTGGGCAATAACAGGTTTCCGGTTTGGAATTCCAACGAAGAATTGGATTGTGAACTCTACATTAAATGCTCTGACATTAGGATATACGTATGATCAACAATTTGAGCGTACCATTGTCGTAGCTGAACGCTTCCAATGGTCATGGAATTTTACAGGTGCCTACACAATTCCTATTCCACCTATTGCGACATTTTCACCATTATCATTTTTAGAGGGTATTCCAGGTCTTTCTACCTATTCAAAAACGAAATACTCATTGTTACCTTCAAATTTTTCAACAACCTTGTCAGTTCGCCGTTCAAGAACAACGGAACAATCTCGATTTTTATCGTTTGCATCTCCAGTTATTCGAGATTTTATGACCCAACAAACGGCACAGTTCACCTGGAGACTTGAAGAAAATGGATTTTTAAATCCAACTATCGACTATAATGTAACAACTGGTTCGACGATGATGCCATTCGAATTGGAAAATAATATTCGTCAAAGAAATAACTCTGAAATTGTGGGTTCTATTTTTGGGGGAGCTGGTAAACCTATCAATTTCGGATTACCTACAATGCACACTCAAAATATCACTATTAATTTCCGTCCAGTCTTACCAAATTTCTTTAACATCAATAACTACATCAATACGACAGGTTCATTTAGAACAACCTATATTTGGAACGACCCTTTACAGCAAAATCCAACCATAAGCGATGTTTCGAAAAGTGCTCAATTTAACAATGCTATTCAATTGAATAGCAACTTTAAACTCAAAACCTTTGCTGAAAATTTATTAGGAATCAAACCCAAACCTGCAAACAAAAAAGATACTATTGATCCATCTATAATGGAAACAATTGGTTTGGCTCTGAAGACAGTATTTTTAGATTATGAAACGTTTAACTTTACGTTCAATCAAAATAATACTGCCAATACTATGGGTATTTTGGGAGGTAATGGAATGACTAATGTTTGGGCAAGATCAATGACATTCCGCGAAAATGATCCTATTTGGGGACCATCCTTTGCCTATCAAATGGGTTTAACATCAAACCCACATGGTAATATACGTTTTTCACCTTCCTCTTCATTTCCTTTTATAGGTTTTGAAACGGATATGGGTATTCGTCCGAGAAATGCCGTTATGCAAGATGTATTTGCTCAACGCTCTACTATCGAGTTTCGTACTTCTCGACCTTTATGGACAGGTGCTGTTTTAGATTTGAATTGGCGTTCGGAATTTGGTTTCAATCGCAATCAAACTCTGATAACTGCAAATGATGGAATCCCTGAAATTACGAACAAAATATTAACGCAGCAGTTATCACGTTCGTATGTAATGTTGCCAACTATCTTCTTTTTTCCAAACAATACTGTTGGTAGAGTAGTCAACAACTATCTACAAGAACGTGAAGTTATCGTGAACAATCCAACATTAGATACATTACAAAAAAATGCACTCATCCAAGATGCACTTGCAACTTCTTTCCGAAATGGATTCGAAAGTTTGAATTTCCTAACTGGTGCTTTACGTACCATTATGCCAAATATCAATTGGACGTTCCGTTGGGATGGATTAGAGAAACTTCCTTTTGTGAAAGATTATGCACGTCGTATTTCAGTTGATCATGCCTATATTTCACGGTATACAGAAAATGTACAAGTTACTGATATCGGAACAATCGTCCAATCGCAAAATGTGAAAATGGAATTTTCTCCGTTCATTTCACTCACGTTAGGGTTTGATGAGAAAAAATTAGGCGGAAATCTTACCTCCACTTTACGTTACAATACATCAGTGGAATATTCTATGTTTGCTGCATCACGTGCTACATTGCAAAAAACGACAACAGATGATTTCTCCTTTCAAGTAAACTACAATATGCGTGGATTAAAATTCTTGTTTTTTGATGTTGCAAATGATTTGGAATTTTCCTTCGTTACGAACTACAAATCTCGTGAAGGTTTCACTTACGATGTTAATGAATTTCAAGGTGAAGATGGTCGAGTCCTGAATGGAACTATCACCTTACGAATTGAACCGCGTGTTCGCTATAACATTTCTCAAGTAGTCCAAGCACAAGCATTCTTCATTCACGAAAGTACTACCAATAAAGGTGCTGCACAATCTGGATTTTCAAATACACAATTTGGCGTTGATATTCGTATGAATATTTCAGGTGGACGCTAAGTCAAATTTGAAACTTCTTAATCCCTAATATATTGATCTTTATGAATGATCAAAAAATATCCTCTTTGCAAGTGGAGAATCGTCGGTTTTCTCCTTCAGAATCATTTCAATCTCAATCTTCATTCACTCAACAAACTATAGAATCACTTCAACAACTCGCCTCAGTTGATGTTGTAGCTTTTTGGGAGCAACAAGCTCATAAATTGCATTGGTTTCGTCAATGGGAGACAGCGTTCGAATGGAATTACCCTTTTATGAAGTGGTTTCAAGGCGGTACATTGAATATCTCCTATAATTGTTTAGATATTCATCTCACTACTAATCGTGCCAACAAAGCAGCAATTATATGGGAATCAGAACCTGGTGAGATTCGAACTATCACCTACAGACAATTATACAAAGAAGTATGCAAATTAGCAGAAGCACTCTTGCAATTGGGTGTAAAAAAAGGTGATGTAGTTGCTATCTATATGGGTATGGTGCCAGAAGCAACGATGGCAATGTTAGCGTGTGCGAGAATTGGAGCTATTCACAATGTTATCTTTGGCGGATTTTCAGAAGAATCACTTAAAGATCGTATCAATGATTCAAAAGCAGTTTGTTTGATTACGCAAGATGTTGCACAACGAAAAGGATTCTTTATTCCTCTCAAAGAAACAGCTGATATTGCAATGGCATCTTGTCCAACTATTAAACATTGTATAGTCTATCAACGCTCTTCTACTTTATATACATCAATGACTGCAGGTAGAGACCATTGGTGGCATGAACTTACCGCAATCAAAAAGGGGTCAATTGCTCCAGAACAATTGGATGCTGAACACCCACTCTTTATTCTCTATACATCTGGTTCAACAGGCAAACCAAAAGGAATATTCCACACAACTGGTGGATATGCGACCCAAGTTCGATATTCCGTTGAGTTAGTATTTGATATTCGTGAAACCGACGTCTATTTCTGTACAGCAGATGTAGGTTGGATTACAGGTCATTCCTATATCACCTATGGTCCGCTAATGCACGGAGCAACAGTTTTAATGTACGAAGGTACACCAACCTACCCAACCGCAGGTCGCATTTGGGAGATAATCGAACGACATAATGTTACTATTCTCTACACCGCACCAACGGCTATACGTTCATTTATGAGCTTTGGCGAGCGATACCCATTAGCCTCTGATTTGTCTTCTTTGCGTCTTTTAGGGACAGTTGGTGAACCAATAAACCCTGAAGCGTGGATGTGGTATTATTCTGTCATTGGTAAAAACAACTGTCCAATTGTTGATACTTGGTGGCAGACAGAAACAGGTTCAATTATGATTTCGCCTATTCCAAGTGTAACTACTATTACACCAGGAACGGCAACCTCACCACTTCCAGGAGTCATAGCAGACGTCGTCCGTTCTGATGGATCTTCGTGCGAGATCAATGAGGGTGGGTATTTAGTAATAAAACATCCTGTACCATCAATGGCAAGAACTGTTTTTGGAGATGATGAACGGTACAAACAAACCTATTGGTCAGAATTTCCTCCTAATGAACATCATCAAGGATTTTACTTCACTGGAGATGGAGCAAGAAAGGATGAATTTGGTAATATTTGGATTATGGGTCGAGTTGACGATGTTGTCAATGTCAGCGGTCACAGATTAGGAACTGCCGAAGTAGAGTCTGCCTTAGTGGCACACCCAGATGTAGCAGAAGCAGCAGTGATTGCAAAACCAGATGAAGTCAAGGGAAATGCACTCATAGCATTCGTAACAATGAATAAAACTGCTCAATATGACCCAAAATTGATGAACGAAGAACTTCGTCAATGGGTTGGAAAAGAAATCGGAAGCATTGCAAAACCAGACGAAATTCGTTTTACCGAACAACTTCCTAAAACCCGTTCAGGCAAAATAATGCGACGTTTACTCCGTGAGATAGTCGCATCTGGCACCATCTCAGGCGACACCACCACTTTAGAAGATTTTTCCGCTCTCGAATCTCTCCGCAAACAAGAAGAAGAGTAGGAAGGTATTTATATATCATTTTCGAAGAGACAGGGCATGCCCTGTCTCTTCCGTTTAAGGGTTAAATTCCCCTCTTAAGTAAGGGCGAAACATTTTTCGCTCATGTATTTAGAATGACCCCTCACCCTACCCCTCTCCCCTGAGGGGCGAGGGAGATATCGTATCTTTGTAGGGACAGGTCGCGACCTGTCCTGTCGTAAGAAGATGAGCCACTCCGCCTTTCAGTCACCCCTCCAAATGAGGGGAATTTAATGTACGTTCAACTATTTCACAAACATCTTCTGATACACTGGTTTTAGTGCTTTTGAAAATAATGACAAGGGCACTTCCAAAACATCTGATTCAAGAATAGAAGTTGAGTTTTCTAATGGCGACCACACTACCAAATGCGTTGGAGTGAAATAACAATCCAATTGCACTTCTTTCCAAAATTGGGCAGACAATTGAGATTGATTTTTAGTTTTTGATTTGCAGTAGGTGTAAATATCACGCAACGCCTCAGCATAATTTTGCCACGTTGTTTCATTTCCTGATTTGTCACTAACAGTTGAAGAGATTGCTTCAATAATATGGTAGGTTTTTTTCTCATCAAGCATAGAACTGATATCTAATTTTTCACCAGTCGGAATATAATAACTTGAAAAAGAAACAAAAAATGTTGCCAAATCTTCTGATGAAGGTGAGTAAAATTGATTGATGGAAAGTAATTTACTGTCTTTGTGTACAACTTCATAGTCCATCACAGAACCACCTTTTTTGATTAAGGAATCTTCAGTAATAGTTGTCAAAGACTGACTTATCAATGTCGCTAAAACTTGAAGGGTAGTATCTAATTCTTCAAATGGATAGTTTTGAATGTTTTTTTGAACCTTAGCTTGTTCTTTATAGTCAGTTACCAATAGAATTGATTGTTGGAGTATCTGTCTGTTAATTGATAAAAAATTCCTTAAAATGGGGGAGTCTTTCGGAAGTTTTGAGTTCTTATGTTCAGATAATTGTGGAATATTCCATTGAACTTTGAGCTTCGTTGAAGGATTAGAAAGTAATGAATATTCATAGGCTTTGATAGTATACAAACTATCTTGAGCATATAAATTACAAAGAGATAATGAACAAATACATACGAAGATGAAAATAGAAGTTAAAAGGTAATTCATAGAGTTTAGGTTATACAGAAAAGACTGAAATACTTTCAAATATAGTTTAAATTTTGAAATTATAAAGAAACGTTGTATTTTGGTACCAAATTTAGAGAAATGTTTTCTAAATAATAATCTAAAATCTTCGTATTGCATGCTCATTACTTGTTCGAACACCATAGCTTTCGTTGTTGATGTCCAAGAGCGATTGTTCCCTCATATTAACAATTATTCTCCATTAGAAACATCTATAAACACATTGTTACAAGGATTGAAGGCTTTGGAAGTTCAAACATTTGTATTTGAACAATATACCAAGGGGTTAGGAACTACAATTCCCTCAATTAAACAAACCTTAGGTGAATCGTATATTCCCACAGAGAAGATTTGTTTTTCTGTTTTAGGTGATGATGCAAATGTGAAGTTACTACGTGATACGAACAAAAAACGCGTCATAGTATGTGGGATTGAAACACACGTGTGTATTTTACAAACTGCATTAGATTTAGTTGAAAGAGGTTATACTCCAGTCATTCCGATAGACTGTGTTGGTTCGCGTTCCGAATATGATCATTTAGTTGCAGTTGAGCGTCTTCGTTCTGAAGGTGCAATTATTACAACGAAAGAATCTATACTCTTTGAATTACTACGAATAGCAGGGACGGAACAATTTAAGGCAATTTCGCAATTAGTTAAATAAATTTTTATCTATTCTATTTTATCATTAATTTCAAGGTTACTTTCCATGAAATTCTCATTTCTTACAAAAACATTCCTATTAGGAATTGGTGTTGCTGTTCTTAGTGTTTCTTGCCAAAAAAAGGTTGAAGAACCAGTTCCAATGCCTCCACCAGCACCAGCTCCAGTTGCACCACCAGCACCAACTGTTGACTCTGCTGCAATCAAAGATTCAATCGCAAAAGCAACTGCTGTAGCAGATTCAATCGCAAAAGCAGAAGCTGCGAAAAAAGCTCCAGCTACTAAAGCTAAAGCTACTGAAAAAGCAAAAGCAACTGGTGGCGATGCTACTACGCCTGGATCTGTTCAAAAACGTGAAGGTCGTGGAGATGCGGCACCAGCAAAAGCAGCAGAACCAGAATCAGTACAAAAAAGACAAGGTAGATAATCTTAGAATGTTATCATAATAAAAAAGGCGACCAATGGTCGCCTTTTTTAATTTACGGAAACAACAAATTAGTTATTTGCTTTGTGGATTGTGTTTGAAGTAGTTCTTGCTCCACCAAAATCAACAATTTTAGAAATTGCATATGGAGTGTTTTGAGAAGTTTGGTAAGAAACTTCAACTTCAACATAACGACCATCGCCTGTTCCTTGAACAAAAGAACCACCAACAGCTTTTACTAAAACTTTTGCATAGTTCACAGGAGTAGTAGTATTTGCACCAGAGAAAACTGCCGCAACAAAACCAATACCAGTAGATTTATCTAAAGAAGTAGCAGATAAATCAAAAAGTTGTTCTTTAAATGATGTTTCATCACCAGCATTACCTAAAGAAGAAGATTCCCAAATATCATTCAATGAAGCTGCACGAGTAGTCATATTACGTAAACGAACAATTCTAGCATCTTGTCCATTAGGGAATTGGAAGCTATTATTAACATAACCAGAAACCCCTGGTGAACCAACTAAAATACGACCGTCTTTGTCATCTAAACATAGATCCCACTGACCACCTTGAGTAATAGTAAGATTTCCACCAGTAGAAAGGTTTAATCCGCTACCTAAAGAAGAAGCAGAAACATACATTTTACCAGAAACAGTAGTACGTTTAGCAGGAGCCCACATTACACCGTTTGATGCAGAAGACATATTGCTTCCAGATTTTGCTTTAACAGTAAATGTGTAAACAGTACCTGAAGTTAGACCAGAAACAGTAGTAATAGTATCAGTAGCAGTAACAGTAACTGCAGCTCCACCTGTAGCAGGAGTAGCAATAACATCATAACCAGTAACAGCGACAGTATCACCAGATGCTTTTGACCAACGAACAGCGATAGCTGTTTCAGATCTTGTAGAAACACGTACATTTGTTGGAGCCATTGGAGTTCCACCAGTACCTGGATCAAGGATTGAGTTTTCTTCGCACGATACGAAGAACACAGTACTTGCTAATACTAAACTAGCAAGAATTCTTTTTTGAAATTTCATGAGCAATGCCCTTAAAAGAGTGATTAATAATAATAAATTTAAATTGCAATTTACAAATATACAAAATTTTAGTTGTATATTTTCTTGATGACATAAACGTCACTATTTTTTTTAAGAAAAACTATCACTATGTCATTTAAAATTTATACAAAAACAGGGGATAAAGGTACAACAGCTCTTTTTGGTGGAACGCGTGTATCAAAACATTCCATTCGAATAGAAACCTATGGTACCGTAGACGAACTTAATGCAACTATAGGTATAGCTTTAACCGAAGAGCATTTACCAGATTTAGTGAGAACGACTTTGTTGCACTTATCATCGTTGTTGTTTTCAGTGGGAGCAGATTTGGCAACACCACTTCATCCTACTCCAAAATATCCCATTCCTCGTATCGAAGCTTCACATAGTGAATGGCTGGAGAAGTTTATTGACCAATATGACACAGAATTAGAACCACTCAAAAACTTTATCCTTCCTGGTGGAACAAAAGCATCAGCATATTTGCATTTAGCACGTACTGTTTGCCGAAGAGCAGAACGCTTAGCAGTGTTGTTAGCAGAGCAAGAAGAGATTGGCGATGCAATCATCCCATTTTTGAACAGACTCTCGGACTACTTGTTTACAGCAGCCCGATATGTCAATTTCAAAAACAACGTTCAAGATGTTCAATGGGTAAATCCTAATCTTTAATTGGATTTATTTCTTCAAAGCTTCTTCAATCGCTCGAAGTAATTGTGTGTCTTTTCCATTTGAAGCATCTTCAGGACTGATAGGAACTTCAATATCTGGAAACAATTCTTGATTCTCAAGATATTTTCCGTCAGTACCAACAACACCTATTTGTGGAATACCAAATACCAAACTTGGGTCTTGTAATGTTTCCCACCATACTGCCGTTGCAGTACCTGGTACAGGCATACCGATGAGTTTGCCTAACCCTAATGCTTTAAAGGTATAAGGGAAAAAATGAGCATCAGAATAATTGCCTTCAGACATTAATACAATTGATTTTCGTTGCCATTTATTCTGTGGTTCTGAGCCAATTTGTTGTCCACGTGGGACTAAAGTAACATATTGTTTGCCAGATAGAAAGGTTGCCAGATCGTCATGTAACCAACCACCACCATTAAAACGAGTATCTACAATAATTGCATCTTTGTCAGCATGGCGACCTAATGCACGATCAAATGTTTCTCTAAATGAGGCATCATTCATACCACGTACGTGTACATAACCAACATTGTTATTAGAAGCTTGAAGTACTGTTTTCTCACAGTTATCAATCCAACGTTGATACAGTAATTGCGAAAATTCCCCTAATGAAATGGGAGTAACAATTAACTTTTTTGAAGAACCATTTGAAGCAATTGTTACTGTAGTTCTCACACCAGCTTTTTTGTTTAGTAAAGAAGAAATATCCGTAATTGCTGTGATTACTTCACCATCAATATGAGTAATGATATCACCGGAAGAAATGTTTTTGGCAGAAATATCAATTGGAGACCCTATGACAATTTCAGCAATTTTGTAACCATCACCTTTATAGCTATTATCAAAAATACAACCCAAAGAAGCTGTAACATCGGTTACATCTACGTCAAATTGAGGTCGATAGTTACTTCCAGTATGTGAGGCATTTAATTCACCAAGAAGTTCAGATAACAAAACAGAAAAATCGTAAGTTGTCGCAATTTCTGGAAGGAATTTTTTGTATTCAGCTTTATAAAAATTCCAATCCACACCATGCATTGAAGAAAGATAGAATTTTTTCATGGTCTGACGCCATACATGTTCAAAAAGAAATTCTCGTTCCTTCATAGGTTTAATAACTACTTCGGCTCGAAAAGGAATTGGTTTTGATGTTCCACTTTCTGCATTCACAGATTGCAATTGACCATTAGACAAAACATAGATAGTTTTGTTATCAGATGACAATTTCAAAGAGCCATTGGAAGTTTTTAACTTAGCTAATAATTTGTTTTCATTTTTTTTGAAATTAGTTACCCACAAATCATATCCTTCTTCAAAACGAGCAAGATAATACATCTTCTCACCATCATCAGTGAGTATGGCATCACCTAATGCAGAAGAAAATTTAGTTAATCGAGTAAATCGACGGTCTAAATTATCGAATTCTGGAACTAATTTGACAACTTTTTTCTTTTTGATAAGTTCAGATTTCTTTTTACGCTTGCTTTTCCAATCATCATCATCGTCATCATCTTTGTCGTTAAATTCATCTTTTCGTAGCTCATAATCAACATCAGAAAGTTTGAATTGTTCCCAAGATTTATTTGTCAAAAACAGAGCATACGCATCGGATTGAGAGCCCCAAGAACCATGAGAACGCATTCCATTTCGGTCTGAAAACCAAACAAAAATAGAACCATTACCCATAAATCTTGGTGCAAAATCATTATAACCACTTTGAGAAAGATTATGAAGTTTATTTGTTTCAATATTGACAATTCCTACTTCACCGACCCAACGCTTTTTGTCAATAAACTCCAATGCTATCCATTTACTATCAGGTGACCAAGAAAAATACTGATCACCATCGGAATAGGAATAATTATGTGTACTATCAACTAATAATGATGAAGATTTGGTCTCAACATTATATAAACGCAATTTCACACGTTCTTCTAAATAGGCAATGTATTTTCCATCTGGAGAAAAAAGCGGCTGAAATTCTTCTGCTGGAGTTGAAATCACTGCTTTTTCTTCTATCGTTGAGGCCGAATAGAAAAACTTGTCTGCAGTATCAGGAATTGAAGTTGTGTATACGTCCCAAGAGCCGTTTCGTTCAGATGAATAGAGCAAACTTCTTCCGTCAGGAGAAAACGAAATATTCCGTTCTTGCTCAGGAGTATTTGTGATGCGTTTGGTTGTTTTGAACTCTAATGATACGACAAACACATCTCCTCGAACAATAAATGCTGCTTCTTTTTCTGTTGGAGAAATTTCAAATTCAGTCGCATCACTTGTATATACTTTGTAAGATTGCTCGTTTACTTTCGCATCAACCTTGATATCCAACGCGACCTTTGTTGGAGAAGTGTTTTCTTTTGATACGTCGAGTGTGTATAATTCTCCATCCCAAGAGAAAATGGCAATTCCATTGTCAGAAACTGATAAATTTCTTGTTGGATGTTGTTTGAATGTGGTTCGTTGCTTTACATCACCTTGAATAGCACCTTGAGCATTTAATTGTCCCGTCCAAATATTGAAAACTCCATCAGATTCGGAAAGAAAAGCGATATACGAAGTACCATTTGAAGAAAAAAAGTTTGGATCTCGCTGTTCGAATCTACCAGTTAATAATTTTGTATGTTTCTTTGTTTGAGTGTTATAAGAGTAAATATCTCTGGCAATGGAGGAAGTTTGATGTTTTCTCCATTCGTTTTCATATCCCTTACGATTTTGATAGAGCCAAAGACTTCCATTTGTATTTACTTTGCAAGCTTCCGCAGGTGTAGTCAAAACTAAGGAAGTTCTACCACCAATAAAAGGTACTGAATAAAGCTCAGATAGTGCTGGAGTTGGGAAAAGTATGTTTTCTTTCGAATCAAGTTGTGAAGAAGAGAAAAGTATTAATTGTCCATCGTAGGTTACATCCGTTGGAATTTCATTTGCAGAGTGGAATGTTAATCGCTGAGGAGTTCCGCCATCAATAGGAACTGAATATATATCAAAATTGCCATAACGATTCGATGCAAAAATAACAAAAAGTCCATCTCTTGAAAAAATTGGAGCAATGTCATCTGCTTGATGGGTAGTTAGTTGTTTTGTAGTTGTAAGAGTATTACTAGTTTTTGCTACAAAAATATCTCCTTTGTAGCAAAAAGCTATTGTTGCACCATCATGTGATATAGCGGGATTACGAACCCACTTCGGTGTAGAGGCTTCAAAGGTAGAAGGAGAAAAAAAAGTAAGTAGAACATAACAGACTACAGAAAAAAACATCGAAAAAGTACTCGAAGAGTGCAGGAAATTGTAATGTAGGTTCATCTCAGTGTTTATTAGTTAGTAATTATAAGATGTTTTGTAGATTTCTTTATTATATTTCTGATTTGTTTTAGCTTTATTTTTTTTAAAAGATGTATTGTTGAATCATTGACATTTGTACTAACAGACTTTTTAATCACGTTAAAAAATAGCGACCTTTTGAAATGATATTGAATAAGAAAAAAAACGACACACCTAAGAAGATGTGTCGTAATTATACGTATCTATGAATGGTTTTGAAAAATAAACGTGTGTTACGAAGGATTTTCTTCCCATCTACGTAGTTTTTTGACTACTTCATAAGGAAATATTCCACCTTCCCATATTCCTAAGCATTCAAAATCATCTGTTGGTAAAACAGGAATTGGTTCGTAATTTTTGTTTCCAGGGACTAAGATAAGTTCTGAGTTATTTTGTCTTGCTCGTTTCAGTGTCAAAGAATCATTGATTCGAGCAGCAATCACATCTCCATTGCGGAATTGAGAGGTTCGCTTTAGCAAAATTTGATCGCCATCAGCCATGCCATAGTCAGCCATACTATCACCAGAAATAGTAGCAATAAAGGTACCGGACATATTTCTATATCCTGATACTTCCGTAGAAAGATTGATAGTAGGAGAACCTGCACGCAAACTAAATAACATTTCCGGAACATAAAATGGAGGTGGAGACACCTCAAAAAGTTCTTTTAAAGAAGCTGCAGCAAAGTTGTTCTGAGATGAAGTATCTTTTCGTACAGAATATGAAGCCTCTTCATCAAGATCAATCATATTTTTAATTTCTTCTTCGTATTTAGCACGTAACATAGAGCCCATTTCTGTTTCAGCAAATGGAGTACCAATACCGTATTGAATATATTTTGCACTTATACCTGCTTTATTTTCTAACTCAGCATAAAATTTGCTTCCAAAACTCGCATTTTTATTTTTGTACGTATAAAAATATGTATGTGCTTTCCCCATATGGCGAGCAATTTCGGGTAAACCACCATAGAGCATAACTGCTAAATCATTGAGTCTTTTAAAAGCATCTGGATTAAAATTGTTTCCCATATTCCCATCTTTCGTAATAAATGTTTTACAAATATACGAAATAATTTTTAAAATACTACAAAAAGTATAAGATTTTATTGATTTGTAACTCTACGCCAAAATGAAGAGCTTATTTTGGGGTCTCTAAACTGTGAAAAGTCTTCCCATTGCGGGTAAAATTGTTGAAAATATTTCGGTCTCATAGTTGCATCTTTTGCTGGATACATTTTGCCATTGTATGAGGCAACAATTTCTTCTAATTGGTGCAGTAATCGAATGGTTGATTCTCCATCATTGCGGAAGTCAAGTGCTAAGGTAACTCCAGGAGCTGGGAAGGACATCATTCCAATGGAAGGTTTAGTACCGAAGGTTTTTAATACTGCTAAAAAGGAAGCTTTTCCTGAGTTGGCAATCGTGGAAAGAAGTTTTTTTATTCCATTGCGTTCGTCTCCAAATGGAATAACACACTGAAACTGATAAAACCCAACACTTCCATACATTTTATTCCATTCTAAGATGAAATCCAAAGGATAAAAGAAAGGATTGTAAGGAACTTCTTTTTTGACAATTGTTGAAAACTGTTTATGATAATAAAGAAAGTTAAATGCTTTAATAGAGGTCTCATTCAAAAGCCACGTTGGTGCTTCGATAGGAAATTTGAGTGTTGGTTTTTTGAATGGTAATGGAGGATGTTGGGAGATTGAATGATTGCCTCGCATATAAATCCCACGACCAAGTTTTTTACCTTTTGAACTACAATCAATCCATGATACAGTATAGTCGAAATTTGTTTCAGATTCTTTATTGATTATAAAAAAATCGTCAATTCCTTTGAATTTGATACTTTCAAATGCAAAATATTCGTTGGTAACTTTTTTGAGTTTGATAGTAGCTGAAAGGATAATGCCAGTTAAACCTAACCCACCGATAGTCGCTCGAAATAACTCCTCATTCTCGGTTAATGAGCAAGTATGAAGTTTACTATCTGAACGAAACAAGTTTAGCGACTGAATATGATGACCTATGGTGCCTTCAACGTGATGGTTCTTTCCGTGAACATCATTTGCAATTGCTCCACCGACAGTTACATATTTTGTACCTGGTGTAACAGGCAAGAACCAACCTAATGGTAAAAATGTATCAATAATTTCAGCAAATGTTACACCTGCTTCACATTTCAAAAAACCATTTATTGGGTCAAAAGAGATAAATCTATTGAGATTAGAAATATCAGCTATAGAATAACCATCGTTGAGACATGAATCACCATAACTTCTTCCCATTCCATATGGAAGAATATTGGAAGAAGAATCAAATACATTTTCAATTTCTTCTTTCCAAAGAAGAGTGGAAATTGATTGTTGAACTTTGGGAATTCTTCCCCAAGATTGATGGGACATTGTTAGAATACTATTACGCAAGTTTCAGGAACACACGATTGAATTTCTTCCTTACTTACAATCGGATTACTTTGAATATGCAAAACCTTCAACTTTTTACATTGAAGAAGTGATTTGGGTAAGGTTGTAAGTTGGTTCTGATTGAGTCGTAACATCGATAGATGCTTCAAATCGCCAATGGTTTCCGGTAAGGACGTAAATTTGTTTCCGGTCAAATCTAAACTTTCCAAAAAGTGTATCTTACTGATATCATTAGGTAATTCTTGTAATTGTAAAAATCGAGCATTGATATTTTTTAAATTCCTTAGATTTTGAGAAAAAAGAACTTCAGGAAAGGTTGAAAAATTATTATTGCTAATATCAATTGTTAAAAGATGCTCCAATTGGTCAATTTCATTTGGTAATGTTGTCAAATTATTCAGCCATAAATTGAGTATTGTTAGATTTTTAAATGCACCTATTGAAGTAGGAAGAGATACTAATTGTTGTCTCGATAATTGTAGAACAGATACCAATTGTGGATGTTCTAATCCGGCTTGGATAGAGGTATAGATTTGGTTCATCGAGTAAAAAAAGTAAGTTTAGGAAGTATACTTGCTAAGGTAACAATGAGAAATGTACAAAATCCTATGAAATAACTCACAGGGTCTTTCATTGTAAATACGATTGGATCATCATGCATATTCCCCCTAATAGTAATAATCCATATTCTAGAAATCCAATAGAGTAATAATGGTCCTACTAACCATAATAGCATTGGAAAAGAATAGAGTGACACTACTTCTGGGGAATTTACATATAAAAAGAACACAAAAACACTGAGATATCCACTGACAGGTCCAACGCTAGCAATTAAAGGAGAATCAGTAGTAAAATACCCTCTTCCAGAGGCTTTCGTTTTATTTTGCTCCACAGCTACTAATAATTCAGAGTAGCGTTTTACAAAAGCTAAAGATAAAAATAAAAAGATAGCAAAAAGAAGTAACCATGGAGAAATTGGAGTATCAGTTGCAACTGCACCTGCAAATACTCTGTGGGTATATAGCCATGATAACGTTAATACATCGATCATCACTATCTTTTTTAATACAAACGAATATAAGGTGGTAATTACTAGATATATGCCTAAAAACATAGTAAATAAGGGAGGTAAAAACACTCCAGAAATAGCAAATGCAATGATCAACAAAATAGGAAACAATGCCATTCCAAAAGGAATTGAAAGGACACCAGAGGCAAAAGGACGATTTTTCTTACGATGATGTTGTCGATCAGACTCCAAATCTAATAAATCATTGACAACATAGACACTTGACGCTGCAAATCCAAATGCAAAAAAGGCTAAGAGTCCATCAATCCATAACTGAGGACTTACTTTGTGTGCTAAAAAAAGAGGTATAAATATCAAACTATTTTTCACCCATTGATACACACGCATTTGTTTGATTAATGCAGGTAAAAAAGAAGATTTGATAACTATATGATGAACATTTTTAGAATTTGATAAGGCTTTATGAACTAAACTATTGGATGAAGTAACAACAATTGCATGTTTACACCCTGCCCACACAGGAAGATCAACAGTACTATTGCCGTAATAGAGAAATTCTTGCCCATTTGCATAGTTTATTAATAGTTCTTTTTTTGTAGAACCACGAACATTAGTAGTTTCATCTGAGGCAATTATATCATCACAGAGTCCAATATGTTCAGCAATTTGATTCGCAATTATTTTATTCGTTGCAGTTGCTAAAACAATAGTAGCCCCTAAACTTTTTTGCATCTTAATAAAGTCAATTACTTCTTGATTATAGGGCAAAAGTGCCGGATGCAATTCTACTTTTTTGGCGATTGAATGTTTCAAATGAGCTTTACCACCTGAAAGTAACCACCAAATAGCTATAATTCCATTCAAAGGATTCTTTTTGAGAAAAAGCAAAAAGGTTTCCCATAGACAATCTGTTGCAATTAAGGTGCCATCAAGATCAACAAATTGAAGTTTAGTCAGCAATGTAGATTGTACTTTTTTGGAATTCATTCAAGAGTTATTGATTTGAAACAACAAAATATAACGAATATATTGGTCTTTAGTGTTTTAAAGGATAATTAACAAACGGATTAATCGTCTAATATCAAATAGAGTTCTATCCTTCTTAATGAATGTATAGCAACAAAAAATCAAACATTACATTGCATATTAGTATTTCAAATTGCTCTGTAATTCTACATTATTTTTGTAAAAATTTATGTCATTAAAAAAGTACATTCCGTACCAACTTACTCAAAATAGTACATTACTGTTTTGGGGAGTCCATTTATCGTGTTTTATTGCCTTCTTTATCGACTTTCACTGGTGGTATGTGGGTTTAGCAGTTGGTTCATATTATTTACGTATGTTTTTTGTTACAGGAAGCTATCATCGCTACTTTTCACACAAAACATATGAAACCTCACGATGGTTTCAGTTCTTTTTAGCCTTTATGGCAATGACTTCTTCTCAAAAAGGAATATTATGGTGGGCATCTCATCATCGTCATCACCATGCACATTCTGATTTGGAAGGAGATATCCATTCTCCAAAATATGGCGGATTCTGGCATTCTCATGCAGGATGGGTTTTATCTCCTGATTATAAACAGCATAATGAAGCCTTGATTCGTGATTTTATGAAATTTCCAGAATTAGTGTTTCTGAATAAGTATTGGCAGATTGCTCCTTTAACGTATGCGATTGCAATATTGCTCATTTTTGGTTGGCCTGGATTACTTTGGGGTTTTGCTATTTCAACAACCTTTTTGTGGCATGGGACATTTACTATCAATTCATTGTCACATACTTGGGGTAAACGTCGTTATTCTACTACAGACACTAGTAGAAACAACTTCATTCTGTCCTTAGTAACCTTAGGTGAGGGATGGCATAACAACCACCACCGCTTTCAAGCCTCTGCTCGTAACGGGTTCTTTTGGTATGAAATTGATATTACTTATTACGGTTTAAAAGTTCTTTCGTGGTTAGGTTTAATTTGGAAACTTCGTCCTGTTCCAAAAGATTTGAAGGATCCAAACAACAAAACTTGGATTAAAAATCAAGTCCCTGTCTCTGAAGTTGCAAATGTCAATACAGAAAAACAACCAGATACAGTCCTTTCATAAAAGATTTTTATCAGAAACTAAACAAAAAACCCTCATTTGCACAAAGCAAATGAGGGTTTTTTCATAACTATTCATCAATGAAACTATATGATTTCTTTTAAGGAAGTTCTTATAATTTCAATACCATTTGTGATATGCTCTTTTGTAATATCTAAAGTAGGTCTAAAACGCATAGAACGAGTACCAGAACCGATGACAAACAATCCATTCTCAAAGGTTTTGTCTACTAACTTTGAACGTAATTCTGGAGTCGAAAGAGTAAAGGCGCAATAGAGTCCTCGTCCTCGTGGCGAAGAAACAACCTCAGGAAATTCTTGTTGCAAGATATGTAATTGGTTTAATAATTCCAAACCTTGTACTTTTGCATTGTTGACAAGTTGATCTTCATGAATTATTTCCAAATAGCGCGTTACACGAGCCATATCGACCAAATTCCCACCCCAAGTTGAATTAATACGAGAAGATACTTTAAACACATTCTCTGGTTCGGAATCAACACGAGAAGTTACTGCCATTCCACACACTTGCATTTTTTTACCAAACGTAACAATATCTGGCGTTACTCCTAATTGCTGGAATGCCCACATAGAACCAGTAATTCCAACACCAGTTTGCACTTCATCAAATATCAATAATGCTTGTTCTTCATCAGCAATTGTGCGTAGCTGTTGTAAAAATTCTGGTCTGAAGTGATTGTCTCCACCTTCACCTTGAATTGGTTCGATGATAATAGCAGCTATTTCATCAGTATGTTCTTGAAATGCCATTTTGATTTGTGCAATCGAACGTTGTTCTGCAGCGATAACATTTTGCAAACTTTCATCGTTGAGAGGAAAATGAATAAATGGATTTTCAACTCGAGGCCAGTCAAATTTTGGAAAATACTTTACCTTCGTTGGATCGGTATTAGTTAATGACATAGTATATCCAGAACGACCATGAAAAGCTTGTTGAAAATGAAGAACTTTGGTTCCTTTTTCATAAGTATAACCTTTGCGGAAATTTTGTCTTATTTTCCAATCAAATGCAGTTTTTAAAGCGTTCTCATTTGCTAATGAACCACCTTCAATGAAAAAACTGTATTTGAAATCCGAAGGAAGGCATAATTCAAATAATGTTTTGACGAAGGTTGCCATTACTTCTGAATAAACATCAGAGTTAGATGGTTTATGTAATGCAATCGAACCCAAATATGCAGCAAAATCATTTTGAAGTAATTTTGGATGATTAAGTGCAATAGGAACAGAAGCAAAACAAGAAAAGAAATCAAGATACTTTTTCCCAGATCTCGCATCAACAAAATATCCATCTTTGCTGTTTTTATCATCTAAGACATAGTCAAATCCATCTGCCAACATATATTGAGATAATGTTGAATGGACGTCGTTTGAATTTATAGAAAATGTAGGCGTATACATAGTAAATTGCTCCAATGATTTAAAATTTTAGTAAATTAGTAGAAACGAAACACCAATGACAAGAAAAAAGAATCAGAAGGATTCAGGAATGGTGTTGGAAAGAGGGTGAAGATTGGCAAAACGAACAAGAGCTACACTCAAAAACGATCCGCCTTTGATGGTGCCTTTTATTAATGTTGTAGTAGCAGTTGTTGTTTTTGTTCGCATAACGATGTAAACGATTTATGTAAATATTTAATGTAGGTAGAACAATGACCTTTCAAGAACTCGAAACGTGGTGTAGCAACAAAAAGGGTGTCGTTGCAGAGTTTCCATTTGGAGAGGATACTTTGGTCTTCAAAGTAATGGGTAAAATGTTTTTGCTTGTAGATGTACCTGATGCAGTTTCGATGAATGTAAAAATTGAGCCTGAACGCAATGCAGAGTTACAAAGTGAATTTCCTTGTGTAAAGCCAGGTTATCATATGAACAAACAACATTGGGCTACTATTCCTCTAGAGGAATGTCTCTCTGATGAACTTTTACGGGAGATTATCGATAACTCCTATAATTTGGTTGTTTCGAAATTGAAAAAAGCACAGCAGATTGAATTGCAACAAATGAATACTCAATAAAAAAAGATCTACTTACAATAAAATCCACATCTCCCCTAGAGCTGAAGAGGTGAATGGGGTGAGGGGTAATATAAAAAAAGGGGCGAAAGATATTTCGCCCCTACGATATGACACTCTTGTCGATAAAAAACTATTTCTTGATGATGAATTTTTCAGAGCTAAGTATAGTACCATTTTGCTCACAACTCACCAAGTACATTCCGTTCGAAAGTGATGTTGGTAAGGTAAATCGGTTTTCTCCTACTGAAAGAATTCCAGTTGAAACAACAGATACCAATCTTCCATTAGCATCAAGTAATTTAATAGTAACTGTTTGCTGATGTTTAGAATTCACTACTAAAGAGGAATTTGAAGAAGCATCTTCTACAATTTGTATTGTAAGTGTTTCTGATTTGTTCTCAGCAACAGACGATACTCCCAAAAACACAGATTCAGGAATTAGCCCAATATTTGCATGTGAGACAAAATCGGAAGAATTATCAATTTTATTATATTGACCTCCTATTAGTAATCCTGTTCCATTGAGATAATATGCAGAAGAAATGTTATCTGGTTTATCAGTTCCCCAAATAAACTCATTCATTTTGACTAAATCCGAATTGTATTGGCAAATCCATTGATTAGAACTTGTAAAAGGGACTTCTTCTGGATCAAAAATTGATCCGCATAACAAAATAGAATTATTAGGCCCGCTAATTAATGTATTTACGTTTGAATAATTAGAAATATTTACTATTTTTAAAACATTTCCATTATTATCCATCTTAACAAAAAGTTTATTCTGTGGTACATTGTTTTTAACTTCAAGAATAAAATAGTAATCATTTTCAAATTGAAGAGAACTTTCTATAGAGATTTGTTTATCAGGTATTCCAAACATTTCAGATGGAATCATAATTTCTGATGCAGTTTTAGATTCTAAATTGATGGTATATAATGCGATATGTTTGGAAGCTTGAAATGCGGATGCAATGAGAAGTTCGATTGTGTTTTCACTTCTTTTCCAAGCATTAGAAACATTCCATTGTGACATAGTAAATGTAGAAAATCTATTGATTGGAGTGGTTGTTACTTTTCCATTATTATCATTATGAAATAAAACATTCTCTAATCCACTATTGGTGCTATCTGGATTAATTGACAAATAGCAATATTCTCTATCGTTTATTCGATTCAAATGAAAACCTCTATGAATTTGCATTCCATCTGAAAACAAACGTTCAAATTGACTTTCTCCGTCCTCATATATGGAAAAAGAACGTCTAAAACTATAGGTTGAAGGCAAATCACCAGCAGGTTTTGTTAATGTAGAAACAATAATTTTGCTGTCAATCATTGAAGTTTGATAGTAATGTTCTGGTGAATTAGGAGTATTTAAATAAATTCCTTGAATAGAATCTTGTTTAATCCACTTTCCTATTCCAGTTGAAATATCAAAACACTGAAAAGTATTTCTAGAAAATTCTTTGTTGTTAACTTGTTCTCCAATTGCTAGAAAAGAATTATGAGAAAATGGTCTTATAAATTTATATAAACCAGCAGCCATCATACCTTCAGTATATGTATTTTCCCAGACAAAGTAAGGTTTTTTAAAATTAGTTTGTGCAATACAGAATGATGTTGCACATAATAAAAGAATGAAGTATTTCATTGTAGTTTTCCTTAGTCTGCTCGGCTGCAATTTGTTAAACAATCTGAATTATATCCTTGAACAAAATTTGGATTATTGTACCAAAAACAATTATTTTGTAAGGCATTATAACAATTAAAACTATTTGGATCTCCAGCTGGATCTCCATAAGTATCTTTAATGCTATAAGTTCTTCCTGCTTCATAATATTCACAATTTGCATTCCTTCTATAAAGTACTTCAATAACACAACATACATCCTTACACCGTGTTATAGACTGAACTGTTGCTAAACTAGCACCTAATTTTATAACCCAATTTGGTGGAGCTGTAAAACTTGTTTTTGCGGTACACCACCTCATACAAGCCGCATGTACAGACATTATACTTGTTCTTTTAGTAATACTTGGGCATGGCATTGTGTCTGCACAACTACTTAATTGTTCATTCAATAATAAAATAAATAACTTATCTTGCATGTCTTGCCATAGTCTTTTTAAATAAGCATAATCTGGATCTAGGTATCCAGTATTGATATAATACCTTTCATTAAGCATCTGTAGACATTTGTTATCATGGGGAATAGCAATTGTATCTATTATTACAATTAATGAACAAGGCGGGTCACATTTTTTAAAACGGTAATTTACTCTTACTTTACATGTATCGTAGTCATTTACTGGGATATCTTTAAATCCATATGTCCAGGTTGGACTACAGGGTAGTCCTTCGTCAACGCAACTTTCCCAAGGTTGAGCAAAAGTTACAGAAAAAGTAAGCATAAATACGCAGAAAATTAAGGAGTATAAATAAAACTCATCACCTTCCCCCACCGAAAAATCTAATCTAAAAAGAACAAATAAACAATAAAAAAAAAAAAA